>LNAP01001905.1_pt1 | contig 21529 bp, 21 predicted proteins | sample 602601 | NCBI WGS metagenome assembly LNAP01 (sample SAMN02440304, study PRJNA202911) | soil metagenome | biome: Subtropical and temperate rainforests or woodlands; isolation source: soil samples (1 kg each in a 20% v/v slurry with milli Q water) were... ...
GGCCGCTGTCGCTCGCCGTGCCGCGCTTGGTCATGGCGGCCATCGCCGAGGTCAATGCCATCGGCCATTCGCTGGGCGGTTCCGTGCAGATCCTCACGCCGGGCAAGGTCCGGGAAATTTTTCACAGCGACTGGAGAGCCCACGATCGGAGGCTCGCCGTGGCGCTGGGGTTCCGTCCGCGCTTCGACTTGGCAACCGGCTTTGGCGAGACGATCTTGTGGTACCGCCAGCAGGGATGGCTCTAGAGCTTGTGAAATACGGCGTAACAAATTGTCATTTCACAAGGAATCGCCCTTTCTGGCACTCATGCGTTGTCTTTCCCCGAGACCTTTGGAGCCGCTTTTGCGCACCGCCCACGAATTGACCGTCGAAAACGACGGCATCGCCGAGACCCTCACCCTGACACGCGGCGTTTCGCGCGCCGAAGTGATTCGGGAGATCTGCGTCCATCTCGAACCCTACCAGACCGGCGAGAAGCCGATCACGGGCGAGACGGTGATCGCCAAGGACCTCACCATCGATTCGCTGGCGATCATGGACATGGTCATGGAGCTGGAAGACCGCTTCGACGTCTCCATTCCGATGAGCGTCATTGCCGAGATCCATACCGTCGACCAGCTCGCCGACACGATCCGGGACCTCCGCGCCCAGGCCTAGTCACATGGGCCTCTTCGACCGCCATGCGGGCCTGCTCGAGGCCTATCGCGACGTCCGCACCACCGGCTACGATCCGTTCCAGATCCGCATGGAACGGGTGCTGTCGCCGACCAAGGCGATCATCAACGGCCGCGAGACCCTGCTTGTCGGCACCAACAACTACTTCGGCCTGACCTTCGATCCCTCGTGCATGGAAGCCGCCATCGAGGCGATCCGCGCCGAGGGCACCGGGACCACCGGCTCGCGCATTGCCAACGGCAGCTACTCCGAGCACGTGGCGCTCGAGCGCGAGATCGCCGAGTTCTACGGCAAGAAGCACTGCATGGTCTTCACGACCGGCTACCAGGCCAACCTGGGCGTGATCTCGACCTTGGCGGGCCAGGGCGACTTCCTGCTGATCGACGCCGACAGCCACGCCTCGATCTACGACGCCTGCAAGATGACCCAGGCCGAGGTCGTGCGCTTCAAGCACAACGACCCGTCGAGCCTGGAAGCCCGCCTGCGCCGCCTCAAGGATAGCAAAGAGGGGGACAAGCCCGGCAACCGCGTGGTCGTGCTGGAAGGCATCTATTCCATGCTGGGCGACAGCGCGCCGCTTCGGGAATTCGTCGACGTCTGCAAGAAGTACGGCGCCTACGTCCTGGTCGACGAGGCCCATTCGCTGGGCGCCCTGGGCGAGCACGGCCGCGGGCTCTGCGAATCGACGGGCGTGATCGACGACTGCCATTTCATCGTCGGCACCTTCTCCAAGACCCTGGGCGCGATCGGCGGCTACTGCGTGTCCGACGATCCCGACTTCGACATCCTGCGCGTCACCGTGCGCTCATACATGTTCACCGCCTCGCTGCCGCCCTCGATCGTGGCTTCGGTGCGCCAGGCGCTGCGCGTGGTGAAGGCCAAGCCGGAGCTGCGCACGCAGCTCTGGAACAACGTCGCCACGCTCTATGACGGGCTGAAGGCGCAAGGCTTCACCTTGGGTCCCGAGCATGGCCCGGTGGTGGGCGTGCATCTGCCCGACCGCATGACCGCGATCGGCTTCTGGCGCGCCATGCTCGACGCCGGCATCTACGTGAACGTCGCCGTGCCGCCGGCCACGCCTAACGGCGTGTCGCTGCTGCGCTGCTCACTCTGCGCCGTGCACACCAAGGAGCAGCTCGACCACATGGTCGAGGTCATGACCGGCATCGGCCGCCAGTTCGGCGTCCTCCCCAACCAGCCGTCGCTGCGCGCCGCCGGCGCCCGCTAGTCCGGGCGCGCCGCCCATGTTCACGCTGGCGCATCTGTCCGATCCGCATCTGCCGATGCCGCCGGCGCGGCCCGTCGAGCGGCGGCAGCGCGCCGATCAGGCCTTGCGCATAGGGGTGCACGGGATCGGCGAAGAGCTGGTTGCTGGGCGCCTGCTCGACGATGCACCCCGCATACATCACGGCGACACGGTCGCAATTTTCGGCGACGACGCCGAGATCGTGACTGATCAGAACCATCGCCATGCTCATCTCGCGGCGGATCGACGACAGCAGCTCGAGGATCTGTGCCTGGATGGTGGCATCGAGTGCGGTGGTCGGCTCGTCCGCGATCAGCAGGTCGGGATTTCCGGCCAGCGCCATCGCGATCATGATGCGCTGGACCTGGCCGCCGGAGAACTCGTGCGGATAGGCAGAGAGCCGACGCGCCGCGTCGGGAATGCCGACGAGATCGAGCAGCCGCCTGGCTTCGGCTCTCACCGCCTCGCCCGAGAGATCGCGGTGCAGCGCGAGCGCTTCGCAGAGTTGCTTGCGGATCGTCAGCACCGGGTTGAGCGCGCTCGCCGGATCCTGGAAGATCATGGCTACCCGCCCGCCCCGCACTTGGTCGAGTTCGGCGGCCGGAGCGCCAAGTATCTCACGACCGTCGAGCCGCACGGAGCCCGTGACCTTCGCATGCTTCGGCAGGAGGCCGAGCGCAGCAAGCCATGTCACTGACTTGCCGGAGCCGGACTCGCCGACGAGGCCGAGGGCCTCGCCCTTGTTCAGGGTGAGATCGACGCCGCGCAGCACCGGCACGCCGTTGAAGGCGACGCCGAGGCGTTCGATGCTGACCAGCGGCGCCATCGATCAAGCCTCGAAATTGCCGGCGCGGAAGTCCATCGCAAAGGCCGGCGACGCCTTCCACTTGATCGACTTCGGCTTGGCCGTGAAGGTCGCATTCTGGTGCAGCACCGTGTAGGCGGGATCCTCGCGCTCGGCGACCTCCAGCATGCGGCGGAACGCCTTCTTGCGGGCGGCCCGGTCGGTCGAGGTCTCCAGGAACTCCGAGAGCGTGTTCAACTCGGCGTTGGTCCATTCGCCGATCTGCTGCTGCTGGCCGTTCGGGCCGTGCTGGGCGACCAATGACGACACCGGATCGTTGAAGGCGGCCGAATTCGACCAGTCGCGCACCGCGCGGGTCGGCGCACGTTCCATGACCTGCGACCAGTTCTCCTTGGTCTCGATCTGGACGTTGAGGCCGACCGACTTCCACATCTCGACCAGCACCTGCGCGGTCGCGACCTGGTTGGTGTAGTAGTTGTTGAGGAGGCGATAGGGAATCGGATCGCCCTTGTAATTGGCCTGCTTCAGCAAATCCTGAGCGAGCTTCGGATCGTAGGCGGGTACGTTCCAGTCGGCGTTGAACATGTCGCCGTAGAATTCCCACTGCAGACCCTTCGGCACGCGGGTGCGCCCGGCCCACAGGCTGTCGACGATGGCCTGGCGGTCGATCGCGTGGGTGAAGGCGCGCCGCACCAGCGGATTGGCGAGCTGGGCGTGGTTCTTGTCGAACACGGTCAGGCGGTGATTGAGGATCGTGCCGCCCTGCACTTCGAACGCCGCGTTCTTCTCGATGCCGGCGATCTGGTCCGGCGGGATGTCGCAGGCGAACTGGTATTCGCCCGAGAGCAGGCCGTTGATGCGGCTTGCCACCTCCGGCACTTCGAGGAAGCGGATGCGCTTGAGCGGCGGCCGGCCGCCCCAATATTCGTCGTGTGCTTCGAGGGTCAGCGACACGTCGGGCTTGAGCTCGACGACCTTGTAGGGGCCGGTGGTGACCGGCTTGCGCGCCCAGTCGAGATAGCTCGCGGATTCATCCCAGGCGCGGCGGTTTGCAATGTCGGAGCCGTAGCGCGACAGCCGCCCCTCGATCGTGACGTCGGGCGTCGCGTTGTAGAATCGCACCGTGTACTTGTCGACGGCGTCGACACGCACGAGGTCCGGCCAGATGCGGCGCGCGACCGCGGGCACATCGGGCGGCAATTCCTTGCCCGGACGCGGCGTCGGGATCTTTTCAAAAGCCTGGATGGTGGAGCGGCTCTTGGCCTCGCTCTCGCCGAACATGCGCGCACGGCTGAAGGTGAAGACGACGTCTTCGGCTGTCAGCTCATCGCCATTGTGGAACTTCACGCCCTGACGCAGCTTCAGCTCGACGGTCTGATCGTCGATGCGGCGCCATTCGGTGGCAAGGCCCGGCACCGCCTCGAGGCTGCCGCGCCAGTTCTTCGAGATCAGGCCTTCCCAGATCGACGAGAAGAACACACGCTCGCCGACATTGGACTGCTCGCGCAGCACGTCGAGCACGTTCGAATTCGTGACCTTTTGCACGGCGATCGTCACCGACGGGCGGTTGTCCGCCTGTCCGATCGCAAAGCGCGGCAGCAGCAGCGTGCTTGCGGCAGCACCGCCAGATTTCAGGATGGTGCGACGGGTGAGCTTGCTCATGATGGTAGATCCTGCGCTCTGTGATGGCGGTTATTCGGCGAGCCCGAGCGCGGCCAGATGGGCTGCGCCGGTGCGGACGTCGTCGTGATTGCGGAGCTCGAGGATCAACCGCGGATTCGAGGTCAGCCGGCCGAGCGCACGGAACACGGCAACCCACGGGATGTTGCCCTCGCCCGGCGCCCAGTGCCGGTCGGCGAAACCGTCGGTGTCCTGCAGATGAACATGCGTCAGCATGTCCCCGGCGGTCTCGACGTAATAGTCGACCGGCGGCGCGCCGGTGGAGACGTGGGCGTAATTGGCGTGACCGGTGTCGAGGGAGACGCGGACCTTGGCGCTTTCGAGCGCCTTGGCGAGGCGCACGCGGTCGCGCGGGTCCCTGTCTTCGATGTTCTCGATGACGACCTCGCAGCCGATCGTCTCAGCACGCGCGATGACTTCGGCAAGCGTCGCCTTGACACGTTCGACGAGATTGCCGCGGTTGTCAGGATAGAGATCGAGGTTGTTGTGGTCCCAGGTCGTGAACGGCGAATGGATCACCATCTGCGTCGCGCCGAGGAATTCGGCGGCGTCCAGCCCCTGCAGCAGGCGCTTCGTCACGACCTGGCGGATCATCGGATCGTGGCTGCCAATAGCAAAGCCCCAGAACGGGCCATGGATACCGAGCCGGCCGGTATGTCCAGAGAGCATCTGCTTGATCTCGGCGGCGGCGCTGCGCCAGTCGCCGTCGAGCAGATCGGCGCGGAAGAAATCCTGGATTTCGAGGTCGCGCTGCCGTTCGAGAAGCCAATCGCGGTGGGCGGGGATGGATTTGATGGACAGTGCGGCGCCCAACACCGGCTTCGACATGGCTTGCTCCTTGGCTGTCAACGATGACAAGGGCAGCGCTAGACCAGTTCAATGACAGGCCCATGAAATGCCGGTTCCGAAACGTCGAGGAGATGTGGACATCCTGTCGATCGCTTGCATCGATTTCAGGCAGCCACGCGCGCAAGCGGTGCAGGCGTATGCGTCAGCGCGCGAGTCCAAGCACGTTTGTGTCCGTAGTGATCCGGAATGGAATCCTAGCCATACTTCGCGTACATCGCACCCATCGATCGGCGGCCTTCCAAGGGCATCACCCTCTGATCGCGCTGCATGGGGTTGGGGGACCACATGGGGCGGGGGGATCAAAGGCTGGGGCAAGGTTACGAGGTCCGGACTCCTAGGCACTCCGGACCTCGAACTTTCTAGATTGAACGCGATTTCGCGCCGCCGGCACCCGCCGCGCGGCGCGAAGTTTTTCTGGACCGCTTGATCAGGCGCGCAGCCCGATCAGTACTGCCTGATCACTTGGGAACATTCCGCTCGAGATCCTCGAGCCACGCCGCCGCGCTCGAATCCGACGGCGCACGCCAGTCACCGCGCGGCGACAACGAGCCACCGGCCGAAACCTTCGGCCCGTTCGGCATCGCCGAGCGCTTGAACTGGCTGAAGGCGAAGAAGCGGCGCAGGAACACCTCCAGCCAGCGGCGGATCTCGGCAAGATCATAGGCCTTGCGCTTGTCGTTGGGGAAAGCTGGCGGCCATTCGCCCTTGGCGACGTCCTTCCAGGCCTGCAACGCCATGAAGGCGATCTTGGACGGCCGTATGCCGAACCGCAGCGTGTAGAACAGGTTGAAATCCTGCAGCTCGTAGGGACCGACCGAGGCTTCCGTACTCTGCGGCTTTTCACCTGGCTCGACCGGAACCAGCTCGGGCGAGATTTCGGCCGACAAGATCAAGGACAGCGTACGGTTGACGTCGTCGCTGAACTGTTTCGACACAATCACCCAGCGGATCAGGTGCTGGATCAGGGTCTTCGGCACCCCCGCATTGACATTATAATGCGCCATCTGGTCGCCGACGCCATAGGTGCACCAGCCGAGCGCCAGCTCAGAGAGGTCGCCGGTGCCGATAACGATGCCACCGTGATGGTTGGCGAGCCGGAACAGATAGTCCGTGCGCAAGCCTGCCTGCACGTTCTCGAAGGTCACATCGTAGACCTTCTCACCATTGCCGAAGGGATGGCCGATATCCTTCAGCATCTGGGTCGCCGTGGTGCGGATATCGAGTTCCCGCCAATTCGTCTGCAACGCCTTCATCAGCGCCAGCGCATTGGTCTTGCTCTCGCTGCCGGTGGCGAAGCCCGGCATGGTGTAGGCAAGGATGTTTTCGCGCGGCAGCCCGAGCAGGTCGACCGCCTTGGCGGCGACGATGAGCGCATGGGTGGAGTCGAGCCCGCCCGACACGCCGATGACGACACGCTTGGTGCCGGTCGCGCGCATGCGCTGCACGAGGCCGGCCACCTGGATGTTGTAGGCCTCATAGCAGTCCTGTTCGAGCAGGCTTTCGTCGCTCGGCACGAACGGGAAGCGCTCGATCTTGCGCAGGAAACCGATGTCGCCGGCCGGCGGCTTCAGTGGAAACGTAACCTTGCGGAAAAACGCCTCGCGCTGCCGGCGGTTGTCGTCGAACGTGCCCATCAACGCACGCTCCTGCCTGAGCAGGTCGAGATCGACGTCGGCGAGCGTGATCTGGCCGCCCTGGCGGAACCGCTCGCCCTCGGCCAGCAGAGCTCCGTTTTCGTAGATCGAGGTCTGGCCGTCCCAGGCCAGATCCGTGGTCGATTCCCCTGCCCCGGCCGCCGAATACACATAGGCCGCAAGGCAGCGCGCCGAGGTCGACTGGCACAGCAGTGCGCGCGCGCGTGCCCGGCCGATCGTGATCGGGCTGCCCGAGAGATTGATCAGCACGCTGGCGCCAGCAAGCGCGAGCTCGGAAGCCGGCGTCACCGGGATCCACATGTCCTCGCAGATCTCGACGCCGATGGTCAGGCCCGGAACGTCCTCGGCCGCGAACAGGAGGTCGACGCCGAACGGCGCATGCAGCCCGCCGAAGGCGATGGTCTCCCCGGCGATACCGGCGCCGGACGCGAAATGGCGTCCCTCATAGAATTCGCGATAGGTCGGCAAATAGCTCTTGGGCACGACGCCGAGGACGGCGCCGCGATGAACGACGACAGCGCAATTGTAGATGCGGGCCCCAAAGCGCAGCGGCGCACCGACGATCAGCACGGTCATCAGCGTCGAGGAAGCCCCGACGATCGCGGCGAGCCCGCGCTCGACCGCATCGAGCAGCGGGTCCTGCTTCACGAGGTCTTCGATGGCGTAACCGGACAGGCACAGCTCGGGAAACACCGCGACCGCCACCGATTGCTCGTGGCAGGCATTGGCCGCTGCCAGGATCGCCTTGGCGTTGGCCGTGGGATCGGCCACATGCGAGGTGGTGACACAGGCCGCCACGCGCGCAAACCCGTGGGCGTAAATCGAGTGAAAACTCATCGAGCGCAGGACCCTCAATCTCTTCGCGGCCGGCCGTGGTCGGGCGACCGCAAGCACAGCCTATATGTAACCCATCGCCATGACCCCGTGCAGGCCATCCGGCATCATGCATAACGGATTTGCAGCTTCGCCGGCCTCGACCGCGTCAGGCGCTGCGGACCAGCATGCCGGACAGATCGTCGCGCAGCCACTTGGCGATCCGGGGCCATGCATGTGCGTGGGTCCGCGCGCCCATGAACAGGCCGAGATGATTGCTGGGTTCGGAGGCCGCCGTGACAAAGGCCGGCGGCGTCCCGAGGAGATCGGCTGTGGCGAGCGCCTGCGCGGCCGGCACCACGTCGTCGTCGAGCCCGGCCAGCAGAAAGACCGGCGCCGTGACGTCCCTCAGATCGATCTGGCGGCCGAGTGCGACGAAGCTGCCGCCCGCGATCCGGTTCTCCCGGAAAATCCAGTTGACGATCTGGAGATAGTAGGTGCCGGGCAGATTGAGGGTCTCCATATTCCAGCGGTCGAACCGCGCGAGCAATGCCGCGCCCTCCTCGTCCGAGAGGTCTTTCTGCAATGCAGCCGCGATATCGTCTCGGCTCGGCGGCTTCGACCAGAACCGCAGCATTTCGTCGCCGCTGACATTGCCGCCGCCCCGCGCGACGAGCTGGTCGTAGACCATCTCCGGTGCGCTGCGAGCCAGCTGGGAGAGCGCGGACTCGATCGAGAGATCGACGGGCGCGCCAACCAGCACCAGCCGGCGCACCTTGGCGGGAAAGCGCGCGGCGTAGAGCAGCGACAGCCACCCGCCCTGGCACAAACCGACGAGATCAACCGGCACGCCGATCTCGTCGATGGCGACGTTGAGATCGCCGAGATAGCTGTCGATCGAGAGGTGGCGCATGTCCGGCGTGGCAGAGCGCCAGTCGGTGAGATAGACCCGGTCGATGCCGCCGTTTTGCAGGGACCCGACCACACTGTGGCCGGGCGCAAAGTCGGCGATCAGGGCGCGATGCAGCGCATAGGGCGCGCACACCAGCGCCGGCTGGCCCGACCGCGCCCGCGAGCAGTCGCGCAGGCGCATCGTTGCAAGCTCCAAGGCAACGGAGTTAGGCGTCGTCCACGGCACGCCGCTGTCATCCTGCACCGGCGGACCACGCTCGAGCCACCAGAAGCAGGCGTCCACCGCGAGCCGCGCCGCCGCAAACGGCCACAGCAGCGGATCATCCGGAGCGCGCTCCGGTCCGCCTGGCTGTTTGCCGGCCTTCTCCACCATGGCTATCTCGCGATGCTCACAGGAACGCCTCGAAGCTGATCACGGAAATGCCGCGCTCCTCAAAGCTCCGATGGGTGGCTGCGACGGAGCCATCGAGATCGATGCCGCGGCAGGCGTCCTCGATCACGGCAACCTCGAACCCCGCCTTGCGGGCGTCTTCCGCCGAGAAGCGGACACAGAAGTCGAGCGCCAGACCGGCGACGAAGACGGTCTTCAGCTCCCGTTCACGCAAATAGCCGAGCAGCCCCGTCGGCGTCCGGTGGTCGTTCTCGAACAGCGCGGAGTACGAATCGATCCCGCGGCGAAAGCCCTTGCGGACCACCATGCTTGCCCCGGTGAGGTCGAGATCCCCGTGGAATTCGGCGCCGGGCGTGCCCTGCACGCAGTGCGCCGGCCATAGCACCTGCGTGCCGTAATCGAGCTCGATGGTCTGGAACGGCTGCTTGCCCGCATGGTTCGGCGCGAACGATACATGGTCGCGCGGATGCCAGTCCTGGGTCAGCACGACATTGGCGAATTTCTGGGCGATCCGGTTGATGGCCGGGACGACCTTCTCACCGCCGGGAACGGCCAGCGCGCCGCCGGAGCAGAAGTCGTTCTGCACGTCGATCACCAGCAGCACGTCACGGTCGGAAATCTTCATCACAGGCCCCATCCTGGCCGTCCGGCACGAGACGCGCCGGACGCTCGTCTCCAGTGTCGATCTTCCCGCGCGGCTTCGCAACTACCGACCATATGCGACGATATTGCGCGATATGGCGCGCCCATCGCCTATTGGATGCAACGGTTTGGCCTCGTCAGTGTTGACTAGGCACAATCAAGCGCGGATTCTCGGGACCGTCCGCAGACTGCGGATCGGATCAGGAGTGGAGGCAGAGGTTCCCGACGGCTGGCAAGGCCGCGGCAACCCCAGGGTCATGAGTATCGGCAAGACAGGACAAATTCTTCTCGCCGATATCGGCGGCACGAACGCGCGGTTCGCGCTGAGCCATGGCGACGAGACCGGCCCCATCGACTATGTGAAGGTCGCAGACTTCCCCACTGTCCGGGAAGCCATCACCGATGTTCTTGCGCGCCGGTCTGGTGCCGGGCGGCCCAGCAGAGCCGTGCTGGCCGTCGCAGGTCCGGTGACGAACAACCGCTGCGTCATGACCAACAGCCCCTGGGTCATCGACGGCAACGAGCTCCAACCGGCCCTCGGCTTCGACAGCGTTCATGTCCTCAACGATTTCGAGGTGGTGGCCTGGTCGCTGCCCGCCCTGAAGCCGGCCGACCTGATCCCGCTCGGCGGCCGGGAAGGCCTCCCCGGAGAGCCGTTGCTGGTGGTCGGGCCCGGAACCGGCTTCGGCGTCTCCTGTCTGGTCGAGCGCCATGGTGCCCGGCTGGCAGTCGTCACCGAGGCCGGACACGCGACCCTGCCCGCGGAGAACGAGCGTGAGGAGCGCGTCATCGCGTGCCTGCGCAAACGCCTCGGACATGTCTCGATCGAGCGTGGTGCGCTGTCCGGCTCCGGCCTGCAAAGCCTCTACGAGGCGCTGGCAGAGATCGACGGCGCCCAGGTTCCGCACCGCGACGCAGCCGCCATCACCAAGGCGGCCCTGGAGGGAAGTTGCGCCCTCAGCCGCGCGACGCTGGAGACGTTCTGCGCCATCCTCGGCTCGGTCGCGGGCAATCTCGCGGTGACCTTTGGTGCGCGCGGCGGCGTCTATATCGCCGGCGGAATCGTGCCGCGCTTTCCGGATTTCCTTGCGGCCTCGGCGTTCCGCGCGCGCTTCGAAGCCAAGGGCCGCTTCCAGGATTACCTGCGTAACATCCCGACCCGGCTGGTCACGAGACCCGATGCAAGCTTCCTCGGCCTCAAGATGTTCGCCGACCACAATCCGGATTGAGGCGCACGCCGGTTCCAGTCATGCACAGCTGATTGCAGCCGGCACCCGGTTCCACGCACGATCGTGCTTGCCCGATCGTTTCGGATGAGAAACAGTTCAGCCAGTGTGTGGCGTAGTTGCGGGGGCGTGACATGCGTAAGCAAGACATTGGATTCGACTATCACCGCTATCACCGTTTGCTGCTCGAGGCGGACGACGAGAGCAAGCGGCTGGCGCTGATCGAGCTGCTCATCGAGGAAAAGGCGCGCGACCGGCTGGCCGCGCAGCGCGCTTCGGATCGCGCTGCGATGACGGCCCGTGCCATTGCCAACGTGCTGAAGAACGGTCGCAACTGAGACTTGCGGGACTTTGCCGGACCGGCGGCTGCTCGCGCGAGCACGCGCCTCGATTACGGTTCCCCTAACAATCCCTCGCAGGCTCGCGTCAAACTTTTTGCTCTAGAAGTTCCCTCACCTGATGCAATTCAGGGTCAACAAGGGGGCTGCCGTCGAAACGCGCATCGCCGATTCTTCGTTCAAGATCATCCTGCTGTTCTGCTGCGTGGGCCTCGTCGCCTCGTTTGGCGTGATGGCACGCGGCATCGATCTTGGCGCCGCCCTGATCTGAGGCTGCGGCGCGATTGCCTGAACTCATTGGCTGCCCTCAAGGCGGCCAATTTCGTTGACGATGTCAGCGCGGCCCCTCGCCGTCGCTCAGCGTGGCGCCTTCGCCATCGCTCAGTGGGGCAACTTGGCGATCACATCTGGAAACAGCGTGTCGATGATCGCCTTGAGCTGGTCGAGGGAAATCGGCTTGCGCAGGATCGGCCTGCGCCGGAGCAAGGACGGCAGCAGCTCCGGCCCGTAGCCGGTGGCGAACAGAAACGGCTTTCCGCGGCGCTCGATCAGGTCGGCAACGGGATCGACGTAGAGGCCCATCAGGTTGATGTCGAGGATCGCGAAATCGTATTGCGCGGTCATCGCGAAGGCGCTGGCGTCCCGGACATTGTCCGCTTCCGCGACGACATGGTGGCCGAGTTCCGCGACCATGTCAGCCATCATCATCCGGATCAACGCTTCGTCTTCGACCAGGAAAACGGAGAGTCCGCCCGCCATATCAACCCCGCATTCAGCTTGCGAAGCTAATCATACCTCAGCTGCAGAGAGCATTCACGAATTCGTGGCAGGCGCCGTTAATTCAGACGACCGCAATCCGATTCAACTTGATCAATCCAGCCCGCGCTCGTGGCTGAGGCGCACCATCTCCTGGATGAAGACCTGCTTCTGCTTGTCGTCGAGGCTCGAGTAAAGCGGCTCGGCGGCATCGGCAACATTGCGCTGGTCTGCGGCGCGGTCGATCAGGAACTGCGACTCGTTGCGCATCTGCTCGATGATGTCATCCGGCGGATCGCGCTTGGCGCGGGCAACCCGCAGGTTGAGCCGCTCTGCACCATTGTGCCCCAGGTAGTGCATCGCGCTCGAGAAGCCGAACCAGTGCTTCTCCTGATCGGGGGTGAGGTTCAACTCCGTCTTGATCCGCTCGATATAGGAATCGCTGTTGGCGACGATCTGCTCGGCACTCTGTTGCGGCGTGCCAGTCTGGGTGAGGACGGTAACGTCCTTGTTGTCCTTGTTATCCTGTGGCGTGTTCCTGGCTTCCTTGCTCGCCTTGGCGCCCTTCCCCGCCTTGGCGTTCTCCTTGGCGCTCTTGGCGTCCTTGTCCTTGCCGGCGCCTGGCTGCTTGGAATCCTTGCTGGCGTCCTTGCTCGTATCTTTGGCGGGCGGCGGCGCCTGATTGTTGTTATTGTTGACGCCGAGCACGCCGGTGAAGACGCCGACCACGCCGCCGATCGCACCGCCGAGCACGCCACCGACGGGACCGGCGGCCTTGTTGCCGGCCGCGGCGCCGTCCTGAACACCTTTGACCAGGCCTTGTGCATGCGCGACCGCGGCTGCGCCGAGCAGCAATGTGAGCACGCAGCCCAGCGCGAGCCATCGCCGCAAGTGAAGCCGTGCGGGCGGTGCCGGGTTGGTCATTCTGGTCTCCATCGTCGATCCGATTGTTCTGGCGGGGTGGAAGCCACCGGCCGGTTGCAACTCTACCGTTTTCGCCGCGCCGGGGTCTAGGCGCGGACGAGTGCTGTCCACGTCCGAAAACTCATTCGCAGGAAGCGGTTATGCAGGCTTATTCGAAACTGCGGCGTAATTGCGCACGTCAGGTCCGACACGCCCTGCCAGGAGTGTGCGTCGCAAAATCAGTTGCGGAGGTTCACGCCCCGTACGCGAGTTCTGCCGCATTCCCGGCCACAACGTTAGTTCTATACGTTGCGCGTTCGGCTTCCTCGACAGACGCGATCAATCATGATCTGATCGCGCTACCAATTTGCTGCGCCTCGCGTGATTTGCCGCGCGGTGACGGCATCAACAAGAAACGGCACGAAGAAACGCCAACAACAAAAGCAACAAGCAAACTCGGGAATTCAAAGGAAACGCCAGAACAATAAAACACCCAAGCGAGGAAACGAGATGTCACGCAAGACACTGACGCGACGTCAATTTGTGGCTGCCACTGCAATGTCCTCCACGGCGCTGATCGCGGCGCCCTACGTCCGGGGCGCCTACGCCGCCGGCAAACTCTCGATCGGCTTCTGGGACCATTGGGTACCAGGTGCCAACAAGGCCTCCACCGACCTCGTCAACGAATGGGCGGCCAAGGAGAAGGTCGAGGTCTCGATCGACTACATCACCAGCAACAACAAGAAGATCGAGCTGACCGCCGCAGCCGAGGCCCAGGCCAAGTCCGGTCACGATATTCTCCAGATGCCATCATGGTGGCCGCAGGCCTATGCCGAGCAACTCGAGCCGCTCAACGATGTGATGGAGCCGCTCATCAAGCAGAACGGCGAGGTCAACGGCACCGTCAAATATCTCGGCCAGTCCGGCGGCAAATGGCTCGCGGTCCCCGCGACGCCAGGAAGTCAGATCAAGGGACCATGCTCCCGCATCGATCTGATGAAGAAATATGCCAACATCGACGTTCAGGAGATGTATCCGGCAGGAAGCCCGCCCAAAGCCGACAACTGGAACATGGAGACATTTCTGAAGGCGGCGGAAGCCTGCCACAAGGCTGGCTTTCCGTTCGGCATCGGCTTGGGCGAGACCACCGACAGCGTCGATACGGCCGGGGCGATCTTCCAGTCGTTCGGGGCCGACCTCGTCAATGCCAAGGGCGATATCACCGTGAAGACGGACGCGGTGCGACAAGCTCTGGAATACTACAAGAAGCTGATTTCCTTCCTGCCTCCCGACGCGCCGTCCTGGGACGATGCCTCCAACAACAAATGGCTGGTCTCCGGCAAGGGTGCGCTCATCATGAACCCGCCCAGCGCCTGGGCCGTCGCCAAGCGCGACGCGCCGCAGGTGGCCGAGCAGTGCTGGACGCACGGCTTCCCCTCCGGCCCGAAAGGACGTTTCGCGCCCTACCTGCCCTATTTCTGGGGCGTCTGGAGCTTCGGCAAAAACAAGGAAGCGGCCAAGAGCCTGCTCACTCATCTGTCGCAACCGTCGTCGATCGAGAAGTTCGTCGCGGTGAGCGGCGGTTACGATCTCCCGGCCTATGCGAACACGACCAAGTTGAAGACCTGGGCCGAAGAAGGGCCGCCCAAGGGTACGCTCTTCCACTATCCGGACCCGTATAAGCAGCAGACGCTGTCGATCGCCGCATCGCCCGCGCCGCCCAAGATCGCACAGCAGATCTACTTCCAGGCGACGTTGACCAAACTGGCCCTGCGTCACGCACAAGGCGAGAAGATGGAAACCGCGCTCGCCTGGGCCGAGGGCGAGTGCGAAGGCTTCATGCGGAGCTGATGCCGGGTGTGTGCCTTGGCGGTTCGCGCATGCTCGCGTGAGCCGCCGGGGCTGCGCTTGATCCTATCTCGACTGGAGCCGACCGTTGCGCCGGCTTCGCCACTCCACATCCTTCGAAAAAGGCTGACGTAATGGCCGATATCGTCGTTGAGCAAGGTCGCCTCGCCCGTGCTGCCGGCCCGCGCAAGCGGGCCAGTCTGCAAAATGCACTCGGGCGCAAATCGACCGTGGCGTTCTTCCTGACGCTGCCGCTGATCCTCCTGATCGCGGTGCTCGTGCTTTATCCCGCGCTCTACTCTGTCCACCTGGCGACCCTCAACAAGTCGATGCAGAAGTTCGTGGGCTTCGACAACTTCACCTTCTTGTTCAAGCGCGAGACGTTCTGGATGGTGGTGAAGCAGTCCTGCATCTTCGCCATCACCGCCGTCATCTTCAAGGCAATGATCGGCTTCATCGTCGCACATTTCGTGCACAACATCCCGGCCAAGGGCCAGCGCAAATGGCGCGGCATGCTTTTGGTGCCCTGGGTGATACCGCCTGCGATGAGCACACTCGCATGGCTTTGGCTGTTCGATCCGTCCTACAGCGCCTTCAACTATACGCTCTCGTTCTTCGGCATCGGTCCCATCCCCTGGCTCGGCGATGCCTTCTGGGCGCGCTTCTCCATCATTCTCGTCAATGTGTGGTACGGGGCGCCGTTCTTCATGATCATGTATCTGGCGGCGCTGAAGTCGGTGCCCGACCAGCTCTATGAGGCCGCCGCCATCGACGGCGCCAACTGGTGGCAGCGGATCTGGTTCATCACGCTGCCGATGATGCGCAACATCATCGCCATCACCACCTTGTTTTCGCTGATCGTGACGTTCGCCAATTTCGACATCGTGCGCATCCTGACATCCGGCGGCCCGCTGGACACGACGCATCTGTTCGCCACGTGGGCATTCCAGGTCGGCATCCAGAGCAGCGACATTCCGCTCGGCGCCTGCGTCTCGCTCTTCATGGTGCCGATCCTTGCCGTCGCAGCGATCTTCATCCTGCGCGATGTCTCCAAACGCGGGAACGAAGCCTGATGAGCACGCTTGCAATCGACAAGGCCGGGCCGCGCCGCAAACTGGGCAGCATGAGCCGGGATCGCACCTGGGCCCTGCGATGGTCCTATTTCTTTCTGGTGCTGTTTGCGATCTTCTCGCTCATCCCGCCGATCTACATGCTGATTACCTCCTTGAAAGGCAGCGCGGAGATCTCGGCCGCCACCAATCCCTGGTGGGTGTTTCACCCCACCTTGTCGAACTACGCCGAGCTTCTCACGTCCAGCCAGTTCCTGCGCTTCTTCTGGAATTCTGCGATCGTCTCGATCGTGGTCGTGACCATCACCATGCTGATCAGCATCCCCGCCGCCTTCGCATTGGCGCGGATGAAGTTCTGGGGATCAACGACGCTTGCGACCGGAGTCTTCCTCACCTACCTCATCCCGGACAGCCTCCTGTTCATTCCACTGTTCAAGATGCTTGCGGTCATCCAGGACTTCACCGGGATCCCCCTGCTCAACAGATGGTATGTGCTGCTGCTCATCTATCCGACGCTGACCGTACCGTTCTGCACCTGGATCATGATCGGCTATTTCGCCTCGATCCCGAAAGAGCTCGATGAGGCCGCCATCATCGACGGCGCTTCCTGGCTCCAGACCTTGACACGGATCTTCATCCCGGTTGCGCTTCCCGGCCTGATCGCGGCGACGATCTTCGCCTTCACCGTATCCTGGGCGCAATTCCTCTACCCCCTGGTATTGACGACATCCGTCGACCAGTTCGTGCTTCCGGTCGGCATCACCAGCACGCTGATCAAGGGCGATGTCTTCAATTGGGGGCAGATCATGACCGGGGCACTGCTCGGCGCGGCCCCGCCGCTGATCATCTACGCCTTCCTGATGGATTATTACATTGCCGGCCTGACCGCCGGCGCGACAAAGGGTTGATATCGTATGGCCGAAGTTGCTCTGCGGAAAGTGATCAAGCGTTATGACGACGTCGAGGCCGTGCGCGGCATCGATCTCGACATTTCAGACCATGAGTTCATCGTGCTGGTCGGCCCCTCCGGCTGCGGCAAGTCGACGACGCTGCGGATGATCGCAGGGCTGGAGGACATCACCGACGGCGACATCATGATCGGCGGCGACGTCGTCAACGACGTGCCGCCGAAGGACCGCGACATCGCGATGGTGTTCCAGAACTACGCGCTCTATCCGCACATGACGGTCGCGGAGAACATGTCGTTCGGACTGCGCCTGAAGCACTATCCCAAGGCCGAGATCAAGGCGCGGGTGACGGAAGCCGCCCGCCTGCTTGACATCACCGACCTGATCGACCGCAAGCCGAAGCAGTTGTCCGGCGGCCAGCGCCAGCGCGTCGCCATGGGCCGGGCCATCGTTCGCAACCCGAAGGTCTTCCTGTTCGACGAGCCGCTGTCCAATCTGGACGCCAAGCTGCGCGTGCAGATGCGGATCGAAATCAAGAAGGTGCACCAGAAGGTGCGCACCACCACCGTCTACGTCACCCACGACCAGGTCGAGGCGATGACGCTGGCCGATCGCGTGGTGGTGATGAACAAGGGGCGCATCGAGCAGATTGGGACACCGAACGAGCTCTATCATAAGCCCGCGACGCGCTTCGTCGCCGGCTTCATCGGCTCGCCCGCGATGAACTTCATCCCGTGCCGGCTCGAGGAGGCCGGCGGCACGCTCCAGATCCGCCTCTCCGACCGCATCGCCTTCCCGCTGCCGCCGGCTCGCGCAGCGCGCTACAACGCACTGCCGCGCACCGACAAACTGCTGCTCGGCATCCGGCCCGAACATCTCACCGAGGCCCACGCGCACCTCGAGCCCGGCGAGGAAGCCTTCGACACCGTGCTCGACGTCACCGAGCCGATGGGGATGGAGACGCTGGTCTATTTCGCTCTCGACGGCACCCCCGTCTGCGGCCGCGTCGATCCCAATGCCGGCGCTGCGGACGGGGCTCCCATGCGTTTGGCGATGGACCTCAACAACATGCACCTGCTAAACGAGGAGACCGGCGTCGTGTTGTGACGCCGGCTCAAGAAACTTGAAGCAGGCGGGGAGCGATGGCGACCAACAAGAAGAAGATTTTCGTTACACAAACTTTGTCGCAAGGGGCACGCGCCCTCCTCACCCAACGGGACGATATCGAGCTCGTCGAGTTTCCGAACCTGATCTCGGCGAAAGACTTCGAGGCCTTGCTGAAGAGCCATGCGCCGGTCCATGGCGTGGCGCTTGGTGCCACCGCCTTCGGCGAGACCGAGCTCGAGGCATCCGGGGATATGAAGGTCGTCACCCGCATTGGCGTCGGCTACGACGCCGTCGACGTGCCCGCCCTCTCCCGCCGCAAGGTGCCGTTGATGGTCGCCGGCAGCGCGAACTCGCCTTCGGTCGCCGAGCAGGCACTGTTCATGATGCTGACGCTGGCCAAGCGCGCAAATGAGATGCACGCCTGCGTCAAGGACGGTAAATGGGCTGATAGGCTCGGCATGCTGCCGTTCGATCTCTACGGCAAGACGGTTCTGATCATCGGCTTCGGCCGCATCGGCACCCGGACCGCCAAGCGCTGCCAGGCGATGGAGATGAAGGTCGAGGTCTATGATCCCTACAAGCCCGCCGCCGAGATCAAGGTCGCCGGTTGCGAGCCGGTCGCCGATCTCGACGCCGCGCTGCCCAACGCCGATTTCGTCACCATCCACTGCCCGAAGACACCGGAAACCATCGGCCTGTTCGACGCGGCGCGGATCGGCCGTATGAAGCCCAAATCCTATCTCATCAATACCGCGCGCGGCGGCATCGTGAAGGAGGCGGCACTGTACGACGCGCTGGTCTCCGGCAAGCTCGCTGGCGCCGGCATCGACGTGTTCGAGGTGGAGCCGCCGCCGGTCAGCAACGCGCTGTTCGCGCTCCCCAACGTCATCATGGCGCCGCATGTGGCCGGCGTGACAGTCGAGGCGGTGAGCCGCATGAGCGAGCAGACCGCACGCAACATCCTGAGTGTGCTGGATGGCGATCCAATCCGGCAGAACATCATCAACCAGGACGTCCTGGGCTGAGCAAACCGAAGGGCGGCCGGGCAAAGCGCGATGAATCGTCATCGCGCTTTCGGTTATTGTTCGAGCATGATCTTTTCGGAAAACCGTTGCGCACTTTGCGCTAACGCGACTCCTGGGATCCGGATCATGCTTGGCCGCCCGCCTTCGGAACGCCAGAATGCGTCCCATTTTGGTGCAGATCGAGCCCAAACTCAGCCTTAATCAAACCCGCGTAATAAGCCCGGCCGCGGCGGCAGTGGGACAGACTTGCCGGCCGCGTCGAGTTGGAGGATGGACCCTTGTCAGAGATCGACCCGACCGACCACGCGCTGGCGACCATCGCCAGCATCCTGGAGCACCCCGAGCCCGTCCTCGTCGTCCGCGACACTGAGGCCGAGACCGAGACGGCTGCTGCCGATGAGCATCTGGCCGCCGACGAGAATCCGGTGGTCGAGGCGCAAGAGCATCCCGTGGTCGACGAGCAGCCGCTGGTGCCGGAGCATACCGACGCCGACGGCTACAGCAAGGTCGGCCCCGGGCCGATGGTGGCGATCCGCCTGAAATGGACGGTCCATCGTGGCGACGACGGCCAGTACTACGTCCACGAGACCATCGGCGAGCAATCCGCGCCCGTGATCAGCGGCCCGATGACGAGCGAAGCCGCCGTGCATTTCGTCGACGCGCACGAGGACGAAGCCCATCGGCGTTTCGAGCTGCTGCGCAGCGAGATCGCCGGCCGCAGCTCGCTCGCCGACTACGAGCGCAAGGGCGAAGCGTAAGGATTACTTCCTTCCCAGATAATCCTTCTTCGCGAGTTCGACGCCTGCGTGCCGCAGCAGGTCGTAAGCTGTCGTGACGTGAAAGAAAAATTGTGGGACGCTGAAGGTCAGCAGCAGCGTCCGCCCGGTAAAGGGCAGCTCGGTCCCGTTCCTCAGCCTGAAGAAGACTTGCTGCTCCGCCGCTCCGTCGATCGCGACGCACGGCAGGCTTTCGATGAATTCGATCGACGTCGCGATGCGCGCCTGAAGCCCGGCCATGTCGTGTTCCAGCGCCGGCAGCGCCACCGGCTCGCGTTTCGCCAGCAGGGCCGGCGCGACCGTCGCGTGGCGGCAGGCTTCGCCGATCTGCTGGGCCAGATCGTACATGTTCGGCGACAGTCGCATCCCCAGCAGAACGGCAGGATTGAACTTGCGGGCCTCGGCGTAGGCAACGCCCTTGTCGAGCAGTGCGGACAGGTTGCGCAGATACGGCACGAAGAGGCCGACCGAGGCCTCGTACATCGAGATCGTCACTTCAAAATTCCTCTCAATTCCATCTCGCCAGCGGCTGGCGTCTGGTCTAAATCCACCTCTGACGAGCTGCACAATGACAGCTCGCGCAGGGGTGGAAAAGAGATGATCGTTCGAATGCCTGTTCGAATCCTGGCGGCTTTGGCCTTGGCGTTGCTGGCAAACCTTTCGGCTCACGCGCAGCAGGCGCCCTCGCGCCTCGACGAGATCGTCAAGCGCGGCACCCTGCGCGTCGGCATGACCGGCGACTACAAGCCATTCACCTATCTCGACAGGGCCACGCAGCAGTTCAGCGGTTTCGACGTCGACATGGCGGAAGCCTTGGGCAAGGCGCTCGGCGTCAAGGTCGAATTCGTACCGACGGCCTGGCCGAAGCTGATGAAGGATTTCGAGGCCGACCAGTTCGACATCGCGATGGGCGGCGTCTCGGTCACGCTCGACCGGCAGAAGAAAGGCTTCTTCTCGACGCCGATCATGCGCGAGGGCAAGACGCCGATCACGCGCTGCGCCGATGTCGGCAAGTACCAGACGCTTCCCGACATCGACAAGAAGGGCACCCGGGTGATCGTCAATCCCGGCGGCACCAATGAGCGCTTTGCGCGCGCCAACATCAGGGACGCCGACATCACCGTGTTCTCCGACAACACCGTGATCTTCGACGAGATCGCCAAGGGCAATGCCGACCTGATGATGACGGACGCCTCCGAAACCCGCTACCAGCAGAAGCAGCATTCCGGCGTGCTCTGCGCGGTGCATCCCGAAAAGCCGTTCGACTTCTCCGAGAAGGCCTATTGGCTCCAGCGCGACATGGCACTGAAGGCCTTCGTCGACCAGTGGCTGCACATCTCCATGGAGGACGGGAGCTACAGGAAAATCTACGCCGCCTGGTTCGACTAGGCTGCGTCCTCCTGCCGCTTGCCCCGGCCAAACTTTGGACCGGCTCCGGATGTATTGAACCCGGAACCGCCGGACAACGACTCATACGGACAACAGTGATCTAGATCACTTTTTGCGATCGAACCGGGGCGTAAGCGTCGGTGCGGGGACCACCTGTTCAGGAGATGGAAATGAGGAAGCTGTTGGCCGCGGCCGCATTCCTTTTGGCAAGCACAGCTGCCCAGGCGCAGTACACGTTCGAATATGGCGGGCGCACCATCCGCATCGATCCAGACCGTGGCACGGTGCAGATCCCCGGCGTGTACGACAACACCGGCCAAGGCAAGGCGAAGAAGACCAAGAACGATGCCAAGGGGGCGCCGAAAGCGGACCCACAGGCACCTCAACAGGCCAAGGCCGATCCGCAGACACCGGCTGATGCGGCCCCCGCACCTGCCGCTGCAATTCATCCGCATCTACCACGAGCCGGACGGCCATTTCCCCAACGGCATCCCCAATCCCCTGTTGCCGGAAAA
>LNAP01002060.1_pt1 | contig 21521 bp, 18 predicted proteins | sample 602601 | NCBI WGS metagenome assembly LNAP01 (sample SAMN02440304, study PRJNA202911) | soil metagenome | biome: Subtropical and temperate rainforests or woodlands; isolation source: soil samples (1 kg each in a 20% v/v slurry with milli Q water) were... ...
CTTCGCGAGCAGGCTCGCTTGTATGGTAGGACTTGAAGGGAGGAGGAGGGACAAGGCTCGATTCTGACTGTTGACGCAGTACAGACTGTGGGAGAGTTCGCCCCTCCTCCTTTCACCCAAGCGCCGATAAAGAATGCATCTGGCCTAGACCGACGATAGGAACAAGCCTGCGCCTCTGGGTGAGCCCTTCAAGTGCTTAAAACCTTATCCCGGAGGAAAACCTATGGCAATGCCGGTTTCTGTTTCAAAGCCGATCGTGGGCGTGGATGTCGCCAAGAAAGAATTGGTGATTTATCACGCCGAACTGGACCTGCTTGAAGAGATTCCCAACAACAAAACCAGCATCAACAAGTGGTTAAAGGACTTGCCGGGGAGTGTGGCTATTGCTGTTGAAGCCACCAACATCTACCACCTGGAGTTCGCTGACCTGGCCTTTGAGGCCGGCTGCGTGATTTACATGGTGGGCGGCTATGAGCTCAAACATTACCGAGAAGGTGTGAAGGTCCGTGCCAAAACCGATGCACTGGATGCCAAACTGCTTGCTCGCTATCTGAAGAACGAGCATGAAGAACTTCACCCATGGACGCCGCCGACACCGCTGTATCGCCAACTCCTGAGTCTTTTTCGCCGCCGGGCGGCCTTGGTCCAGGCCAGGGTCGGCCTAGTGCAAAGCTGGTCGAATGAGCCCTTGCTGAAGGCTGCTTTTTCCGAGCAAATAAAGTCCATGCAGCAGCTTGAGACGCTGATCGAAAAGACGATCAACGATCAGCTGAAAGAAGCCGGTTTGCTGGGGCAGTTGAAGCGTTGCTTGAAAGTTGAAGGGGTTGGATTTTTGACTGGCGCGCGCTTGCTCACGGCGTTCCAGCGCGGAGACTTCCGAAACGCAGATGCCTTTATCGCCTTTCTTGGAATGGACTTGCGGGTGTCAAAATCAGGGCAAAAAGATGGTCGCCGGAGTTTGACCAAGCGAGGCGATCCAGAAGCCCGCCGCCTTCTGCACAATGCGGCTATGTCGGCGAGTCGAACCGAAGCCTGGAAAGGGTTTTACCAAGAACAAAGAAATCGGGGTTTCAGCACCACTCAAGCCCTGGTGATGCTGGCTCGCAAGCTCGCTCGCCCTGCTAAAGGGACAGAGCGAATACCAACCGAAAACAAGTTGAGGGCTTCACCTCAACCATAGAATCTCCCACAGTTGACCGAGGTACCCCCATATTTGTGTTCCACTGCGCCCCCCTGTGGGAGCGAGCCTGCTCGCGATAGCGATAAACCAAACACCAAAGATCCCAGATCTGCCAACCCTCAGGACTGACAAAAACGCCCGCGCATTATGTTGCGCCAACTCAACTGGCCCGCACGAACAACTGCTCCAGCACCCGCAACAAACGATCATCCTCTCCCGCGGCGCCAATCACCTGCAGCCCCACCGGCATCCCCCTCACCTGCCCCACCGGCAAGCTGATCGCCGGCAAGCCGGTGAGGTTCCAGGCACTGGTATGGCTAAGCACCGCGGCGCGTACGTCGATGTCCTGCTCACCGACCCGGACTTCGCGCGCATCGACCGCTGTCGCGGTAATCGGCACGCTGGGCGAGACCAGCAAGTCGTAGCGCTCGAACAAGCGCGCCATTGCTGCCTTGAACCGTGCCTGGCCAGCCTGCGCACGGATGTATTGCCAGCCCCTGACTTCACGCGACAACTCGAGGCGCTCGCGCACCTCCTGCTCGAATGTGTGCGGCGCTTCCTGCATGCGCTCGGCATGCACCTCGAACGCTTCGGCGCGTTGCAATACCAGCAAGGTGTCTTTCATGGCGGCGGCCAGCGGCGCAAGTTCGGTCGTCTCCTGCAGCGCCTCGCCAAACAGCTGCTGCGCCGCCTGGTACACCTGTCGATCCAGCTCGGCGTCGACCGGGCCGAAGCTGCCGGTGGTGATCCAGCCAACCCGCAAAGGTCGAGAGTCGGCATCAGGCGCACAGGCTCGCCCCGCCACCACCTCGAACAGCAGCCGCGCATCCTCGACGTGGTTGGCGATCGGGCCCACATGATCGAGGCTCGACGCCAGCGGGAACACGCCCTGCAGCGGCACGCTGGCAAACGATGGCTTGAAACCGACCGTCCCGCATAACGCCGCCGGAATACGGATCGAGCCGCCTGTGTCGGTGCCCAGTGCCAGCGGCACCATGCCGCTGGCCACTGCCGCGGCGCTGCCGGCGCTGGAGCCACCCGTGATACAGCGAGCATCCCATGGGTTGCGTGCCGCGCCCTGCAGCGAGCGATCACCAGTCGGGCCGTAGGCGAACTCGTGGGTCAGGGTCTTGCCGACAATTACCGCACCTGCCTCGCGCAGGCGCTGTACGCACAGTGCGTCGACGCTCGGCTTGAAGCCTGCGAAATGGGCCGAACCGTAGGTGGTGACGTAGTCGAAAGTGTCGATGTTGTCTTTGACCGCCACCGGTATGCCGTGCAGTGGGCCCAAGTCCTCGCCTTGTGCGAACAACGCGTCAGCCATGCGCGCCTGGGCCAGCGCCACCGGTGCATCGACCTGAACGAAGGCGTTCAGGGTCGGGTTCAACCGCTCGATGCTGTCCAAGGCCGCTTGGGTCAGCTCGACACAGGTCAAGCTACCCGTGCGCAGACCTTCAGCCAGCGTGATAACCGAGTGACCAAAAAAATATCCAACGAGATCAGGCTTCGCCAGGCTCATACGAACAACTCCATCAAACGGCTGCGGGTATTGGGGAAGGAGCAACTTGCCGACCGCCGGGACGCACCATCAGCATCGCGCTCATGCCGACGGCAGTGGCGACCGCCGCCGCCACGAACATTGACGAGTAGCCGTAGCGCAAGGTCAGGTAGCCGGTCAGCATTGGCGCGATGAACGAGGCGCTGTTGGCGATGAAATGGGTCATGCCGCTGTAGGCACCGACCCGGTTGGAAGGCGCGGTGTCGATTACCACGGCCCAGTAGACCGAGTTGGGCAATGCGTTGAGGGCGTTGGCCAGGGTCATCAGGGCAATCACGCCCCACACGGTCTGGGCCTGCGACACCAGGATGAAGCACAGCGTGGTCAACAACAGGCTGGTCGCGGCCAGCCAACTGCGTGCCACTTTCAGATTGCCGGTGCGGCGCAGCAACAGGTCGGAGATCTTGCCGCCCAACAGCACGGTAAAGCAGGCGCCAGTCCATGGAATCATGCCCATGTACCACAGCGACGACAGGTTGTAGTGGAACTCGTCCTGCAGGTATTTGGGGGTCCAGGTCAGCAGCAGGAACGTCACGTAGACGAACGAGAAGTAACCGACCGCGTTGAGCAGCAGGTCCTTGTTCTTGAAGAAATGCCAGACCGGCGCAAAGCTGGTGGTGGGCGTCGAGGCATTGGCGGCAGCAGCGCGCTCTTGCCGCAGGAAATCGCGCTCGGCCTGGGACACCCGCGGGTTCTCGTCGGGGGTGTTGGTGAAGCGGGTCATGAAGAAGATCAGCAGCGCCAGGCTGACCACGCCCAGCACCACGAACATGCTGCGCCAGTCGCCGGTCAGGGTTTGCAAGCCCACCGCCACCGGGGCGGTCAGCAGCGCGCCCAGCGGTGTGCTGAGCAGGCCCACCGAGACCACGAAGCCGCGCTCCTTGGGTGTGGCCCAGTTCGCCACGCTCTTGTTGATCACCGAGTAGGCCGGGCCTTCGGCAAAGCCGAACAGCACGCGGATCGTGGCGAAGCCGGCCATGGCCGAACCTCCCATGAAGGCCAGCCCCAGGTCACCGGCAAACGCGGTGGCAATCTCGAAGATCGACCAGGTGGCTCCGGCAATCAACCAGATGCGCTTGGCGCCAAAGTGGTCGGCCAGGATGCCGCCGACCAACGCCCCAAGGATGTAGCCATAACCGAAGTAACCCAGGACCTTGCCCCAGTCGGCCTTGTCGAAGCCGTACTCGGGAAGAATGCTCGCCGAGGCATAGGCGATCGCGCCGCGGTCAATGTAATTGAGCAGTGCCATCAGCATGATCAAAAAGAAAATCTGGTAGCGAAAAGACGGAATAGCTGCGCTGTTCATAGGGATCTGACTCGTCAAAATGATGGCAGAAGTCAAAAAGTCGACCGCGTCCGGCGTATTTTTATTGTGTTACCCAAACGTTTGGGTTGACGAAATGTAGTCAGGGGGAAAGTTTTAGTCAATCGTTTGGGTCAAGCTTTTTTTCCCGGGGTGACGCAACGATTGAGGTAGAATCGCGCGCCTGAATAATGAATGGTTGGAAGCCTCACAGACATGCCGAATCAATCTCGCCCCGCCACCCTGAAGTCCATGGCGACTGCACTCGGGTTGCACGTTTCCACGGTGTCACGGGTGCTCAATGGCGACCCGACCGGGGTTGAGCGAGCGGCGTCTGCCGAGGTCATTGAGCGCATCCGCGCGTTGGCCAAAGAGCTGGATTATCGGCCGAACACGCAGGCATCCAACCTGAAGTTGCGTAAAAGCCAGGAGATCTGCGTGCTCATGCCACGCCTCACCGACCTGGTAATGGCGACCATTTACGACAGCATCGACAGCGCCGCCGAACAGGCCGGCTACCTCACCTTCGTCTCCAATACCGACGACCAGCAGCCGCGCCAGATGGCCCGCGCCGAGCACGCCTTGCGCCGCTCGGTGGCCGGGCTGATCGTGGGTGATTCGCACGTGGGTGAAACCCAGCCGCTGCTCGACCTGCTTTCGCGCAAGCAGATCCCCTACGTGCTGGTCAGCCGGCAGATTGCCGGGCACCTGTCGTCTGCCAGTGATGATGAACTGGGTGGCTGGCTGGCGGCCGAACACTTGTATCGGCTAGGTTGTCGCGACGTGGCGATCCTGGCGGGCGAACGGCATGCGTCCACCGGCGCTGACCGTACCCGCGGGTTCATCCGCTACTACCGCGAGCAAGGCCTGACCCTGCGCCCCGAGTGGATCTTAAATGGTCCTTTTGACAGCCATACCGGACACCAACAGGGCGAATATCTGTTGGGGCTCACTCCCCGTCCGCAGGCGTTTTTTGCGGTCAACGACTTCCTCGCCATCGGCCTGATGGGCGCCGCGCGCGACAAGGGGCTGCAGGTGGGCAAGGATATTGCCGTGGTCGGCTACAACGACATCCCGCTGTCCAACGAACTGATCGTACCGCTGACCAGCGTGCGCCTGCCGCTGGCACAGATGGGCCGCCATGCGGTGGAGTTGCTGCTCAAGCGCATCAACGGCGAGAGCGCCGAGTCGATCATTCTGACGCCGCAGTTGCAGGTGCGGGCGAGTTCATCCTTAATGCGAAGCGGTAACTAACCGCAAAAGATCGCAGCCTGCGGCAGCTCACAGGAAATACGCAATCCCCCTGTAGGAGCTGCCGCAGGCTGCGATCTTTTGATCTTCTATTCAATCCGACTAGCGCCCGATTCACCGCCAGCTCCCCCAGCATGATGACTTGCGCAATCCCCAGCAAGCTATTCCGACTCGTCCCCTCCGTACGATCCGCCAGATCCAGGGTCATGACATTGGCCGAAGCCAGCGACTCACAGGCGTGGGCCAGCAGGGTTTCAACATCGAGTTCCGGGTTGACGATGAACATGCTGCAGAGTTTGCGTGGCGTAGCCTTGATATCGGCCGTCGAGGGGCAGTGGAAATCGAGGGCGCGTTCAGCGGCTTCGTTGAGTTTGTTTGAGTCGGATTCGTACGGGGATGCCGGATCGGTGTCTGGCGGATTGGGTGAAGGCTTCTTCATCTGCTGAGTTTTCCTGATGATGTGCCAACTCCTCTTGCGACTAAACGAAAGGGGAGGCAACTGCACGCAGGTTAGTCGACCGGCAAACTCAGAAAACCGGCGCGCCCGAGAGCGCCCTGCGTACAGCTACCATCAAATACAGGCAATGAAAGACCTGCATGACAGATGCACGCACAACTGAGTTAACACGGGCGACTAAACCCGATCACTGATGGGCAGTGACGCAAATCAAGTTACCGATGGGCTCCGAGGCGCACAAGCCGGCGGATTCTGGAGTAACCGTAGGCAACGGCGCAAGAAATTGTGGCTTTCGGGAAGTAACCTGGCTGGCGTTTAAACACGCTGCAAATTGCCCACGAAAACGCTGCCAATAGAGGCGGAACAACCCTCGCTCCAAACCCTGGATGCTGCCCCGCCCTCTCCTTAGTCATACCCGCAAACATTCCTACAGATCTGCCGCACCGCCATCTCGGACGCATCCTACGCATGAATCGGAAGCGTCCTATCTCAACCTTTGTCAGATTCTTGAAAGCTGTTGGGCAACTTGAACGAGGGCCTGGTTCAGTTGTGGTTTCTTCTATTTCAATAAATCAACTATTCAAGGACTGATATGAACGACACCCTGCACCGTACGGACACACTCAACCCTTTCAAGAATGTTACTTGCGGCAAGCAAAAAGATTACTGGGTGGAATTCCAATTACTGGATGAACTGGGTGAGCCCGTTGCGAACATGCCCTATCGGGCGATTAATGAGGCCACCCGTACCGGTTATGGTGATGTCTTGCGCGGCCAACCCTTCGTCATGCCGTGGCGAGCAACACCTGTCCGCCAGGTCTTGAGGGTGCGTGTGTAATGGGGGTAGAACCATTTCGGGACCGGGGTTTCCAGCACGTGACCTTCGGCAAAATCTTTCATCAAGCAGTCGCAAAGCCTATTAAACAAACTCCCTCGAAGGATGTTTGTTTAACGACCGCAATCCACTCAAACAGGCCTACCCTTTCGCCCACTCATCCCGCTGCATTACATCAACAATAATCGGCACCGGCGTCATCAAATGGCTGCGCATCATGCTTGTCGCCCGAACGGTATCGCGGGCCAAAATGGCCTCAACCAACGCCGCATGCTCATTGCGCTTCAACGCCAGCGCCTCTTCGGAGAACACTGTTTGCGTCAGCCACAAATGCCGATACCGCTCAGCCTGGTCGAACAAATAGGTACGCGCCTGCAGTAAATGCCTGGAGCCGCAGCCCGCCGCAATGGCGCTGTGGAAAGCCTTGTGCCGCTCGTCCCAGACGTCGAGCACTTTCTCGCGGGTGGTCACGTCCATGACCTTGGACAAGGTATGGGACTGGGCCAGGATCTGTGCTTCCCAGGCGTCGTCGCCGCGTTCGATGGCCAGGCCGACGATCATCGCTTCAAGGTTGGCGCGGGCATCGTAGATGTCCTGCATCTCTGCCAGGGACATCGGCGCGACCCGGTAGCCTTTCTGGCTGATGACCACCACCAGGTGTTCGGCCACCAGTTGTGACAGTGCTTCGCGTAGAGGGCCGACCCCCAGGTCGTAACGCTCCTTGAGCCCGCTCATGAGGAGTTTTTCACCGGGCTTGAAGGTGCCGCGGATAATGTCCAGCTTGAGCCGCTCATACCCACTGAACGCAGAGTTGAGCCTGGGGGTGAGGCTTTCCAAGGTGCTGCTCCAAAACGTGCCAAACACCCATCATACCCAAACATCTATCAGACGAAAAACAATCCACAAACGCAAATTTTGTCGTATATTTATAAAAATGTAGACATTTTTAAATTGTGGCGATATTTTTCATCTGCCAGATCCAGTGACTGCTGGAAGGCGCCTTTCATTCCCTTCTGCCCCGGAGTTGCCATGAACGCCTTTACGCAAATTCAGGATCTTGTGATGCCACTTCCATCGGAAACCAAGGGTTTTACCCTTGCCCCTTCCCATCAGTCGCCGCGCCTGCTTGAGCTGAAATTCGCTAGGGAAACCGTCGACGCGTTCGTCGAGGCAGTCGCGCAATGGCCGGTCCAGGCCCTGGAGTACAAGTCGTTCCTGCGCTTCCGGGTTGCCCAGATCCTTGACCAGCTGTGCGAAGGCACCCTGCGCCCGGTGTTGATCAACACCATCCTCGACCGCGCCACCGGCGGCATGTTGATCACGCCTGAAGGGTTGGACGACGTGTCCCAGGCCGATGACATGGTCAAGTTTTCCTCGGCAGTCGCGCACCTGATCGGTCGCTCCAACTTCGATGCCATGAGCGGCCAGTTCTACGCGCGCTTCGTGGTGGTCAACACCGACAATTCCGACAGCTACCTGCGTCAGCCCCATCGGGTCATGGAACTGCACAACGACGGCACCTTCGTCCAGGAGCGCACCGACTACGTGATGATGATGAAGATCGACGAGCAGAACATGGAAGGCGGCAACTCTCTGCTGCTGCACCTGGATGACTGGGAAGATCTGCAGCATTACTACACCCACCCGTTGGCCCGCCGTGAAATGCGCTTCACCGCACCACCGAGCAAGAACGTGCGCGAAGACGTGTTCCACGCAGTGTTCGACAACGATGCCGAAGGCCGCCCGACCATGCGCTACATCGACCAGTTCGTGCAGCCCAAGGATTTCGAGGAAGGTATCTGGCTGAACGCCCTGAGCGAATCCCTGGAAGGCAGCTCGCAGAAACTGTCGGTACCGGTGCCGGTCGGCAGCTTCGTGCTGGTCAATAACATGTTCTGGCTGCACGGCCGTGACCGCTTCACCGCGCACCAGGGGCTGCGTCGTGAGCTGATGCGCCAGCGTGGCTACATCAGCTACCAGAAAACCCTGTACCAGCGCGGCCAGTAAGGTCTGCCAGGCGTGACGGTGCTTCCAATAAAAACGTAATCCAGGTGGGTGCAAGCGAATGGCTGTGTACGACTTCATCATCATCGGTGGCGGCATTGTGGGCATGTCCACGGCCATGCAATTGGCGCAGGTTTACCCGGACGCAAAAATCCTCCTGCTGGAGAAAGAGTCCAGCCCGGCCAGGCATCAGACCGGCCACAACAGTGGCGTGATCCATGCCGGCGTCTATTACACACCGGGCAGCCTGAAGGCGCGTTTCTGCCTGGAGGGCAACAAGGCCACCAAGGCCTTCTGCAACAAGCACGGCATTCCTTATGACGAGTGCGGCAAGCTGCTGGTGGCCACCAACGAGCTGGAAATGGAGCGCATGCGCGCGCTGTGGGAGCGCACCGCCGCCAATGGCATCAAGCGTGACTGGCTGACGGCCGCCGAGTTGCGCGAACGCGAGCCGAACATTGTCGGCCTGGGCGGTATTTTCGTGCCTTCAAGCGGCATCGTGAACTACGCCCAGGTCACCGCCGCCATGGGGCGTGAATTCGAGGCCGCCGGTGGCGAGATTCGCTACAACAGTGAAGTGGTTGCCATCGATGAACGTGCAGATGAAGTGGTGGTACGCACCCATGATCAGGAGCACCACGGCAGCTTCCTGATCACCTGCTCGGGCCTGATGGCCGACCGCGTCGTGCGCATGCTCGGGATCACGCCGAACTTCATCATCTGCCCGTTCCGTGGCGAGTATTACCTGCTGCCCAAGCAGCACAACCAGATCGTCAATCACCTGATCTATCCAATCCCGGACCCTTCCATGCCGTTTCTCGGCGTGCACCTGACCCGCATGATCGACGGCACCGTCACCGTAGGCCCCAACGCAGTGCTGGCGATGAAGCGCGAAGGCTATCGCAAGTCCGATTTTTCGCTGTCCGACATGTTCGAGACCCTGACCCACCCGGGCATTCTCAAGGTGCTGAAGAACAACCTGCGTCCCGGCCTGATCGAGATGAAAAACTCGCTGTTCAAGGGCGGCTACCTCAAGCAGGTGCAGAAGTACTGCCCGAGTATCAGCAAGAGCGACCTCACACCCTACCCCGCCGGCGTCCGCGCCCAGGCGGTGTCGCTGGACGGCAAACTGATCGACGACTTCCTGTTCGTCAACACCGCTCGCAGCGTCAGTGTCTGCAATGCCCCGTCGCCTGCCGCGACCTCCGCCATCCCGATCGGTGCGTACATCGTCGACAAGGTCGGCGAACAACTCATCCGCTCTGGCGCCAGTTTCGCCAAACCCGCCAGATCCACTCGGCCCGCCCCTGTGGCGGCCTGCGTCGCAACCCGATAACGAGGAATCAAGCGTGCAACTCAAGGATCCGCAACTGTTCCGCCAGCAAGCCTATATCGATGGTGCCTGGGTCGATGCCGATAACGGCCAGACCCTCAAGGTCAACAACCCGGCCACCAGCGAAATCATTGGCAGCGTGCCGAAGATGGGCGCCAGCGAGACCCGACGTGCCATCGAAGCCGCCGACAAGGCGTTGCCGGCCTGGCGTGCCCTGACCGCCAAGGAGCGCGCCAACAAGCTGCGCAAGTGGTTCGACCTGATGCTGGCCAACCAGGAAGACCTGGCCCGCCTGATGACCCTTGAACAAGGCAAGCCGCTGAACGAATCCCGTGGCGAAATCGCTTACGCCGCCTCCTTCCTGGAGTGGTTCGGCGAAGAAGCCAAGCGCGTCTATGGCGACATGATCCCCGGTCACCAGGTCGACAAGCGCCTGATGGTGCTCAAGCAACCGATCGGCGTTACCGCGGCCATCACGCCATGGAACTTCCCTTCGGCGATGATCACCCGCAAGGCTGGTCCGGCCCTGGCGGCCGGCTGCACCATGGTCCTCAAGCCGGCCTCGCAAACCCCCTACTCGGCCCTGGCCCTGGCGGAGCTGGCCGAGCGCGCCGGGATTCCCAAAGGCGTGTTCAGCGTGGTCACCGGCAGTGCCGGCGAAGTCGGCGCCGAGCTGACCGGCAACCCGCTGGTGCGCAAGCTGACCTTCACCGGCTCCACTGAAATCGGCCGCCAGCTGATGGTTGAGTGCGCCAAGGACATCAAGAAAGTCTCGCTGGAACTGGGCGGCAATGCCCCCTTCATCGTGTTCGATGACGCCGACCTGGACGCTGCCGTCGAGGGCGCGCTGGTCTCCAAGTATCGCAACAACGGCCAGACCTGCGTCTGCGCCAACCGCCTGTACATCCAGGAGGGCGTGTACGATGCCTTCGTCGAAAAACTCACCGCGGCCGTGGCCCGGTTGAACATCGGCAACGGCCTGGAAAACGGCGTTACCACAGGCCCCCTGATCGACGCCAAGGCCATGGCCAAGGTCCAGGAGCACATCGACGATGCCGTGGGCAAAGGGGCTCGCGTGGTGGTCGGCGGCAAGCCGCACGCCCTGGGCGGGACCTTCTTCGAGCCGACGGTGCTGGTCGATGTACCGCGCAACGCCGCCGTCGCCAAGGAAGAAACCTTCGGCCCACTGGCACCGCTGTTCCGCTTCAAGGATGAGGCGGATGTGATCGCCATGGCCAACGATACCGAATTCGGCTTGGCCTCCTACTTCTATGCCCGCGACCTGAGCCGTGTGTTCCGCGTTGGCGAGGCGCTGGAGTACGGCATCGTCGGCGTCAACACCGGGATCATCTCCAACGAAGTGGCGCCGTTCGGTGGCATCAAGGCCTCGGGACTGGGCCGTGAAGGCTCCAAATACGGCATCGAGGACTACCTGGAAATCAAGTACCTGTGCATCGGTATCTGAGCATCGAGGCAGCGTAACGACTGACGCCCCGCATGCGGGGCGTCGCTTTTTTCGCGCGTCATGGGTTGGGGTCGGTCAACAGGGCGTGCAGCATGCGCGCCATCAACCTGGGCGTGTCCTTGTCGGTGAGGTAGCCCGGTCTTTCCAGCAGCATGGCCCGTGGCAGAGCCGACCATGTCTGGTAAACCATGAACTCGGCCTTTTCCCGGTCCTTCACCGTGATTTCAGTGGCGAAGCGCTTCATCAATGCCGAACTCGCCGTGGCGGTCCAGAGTTGCTTGGCCTTGACCACATCCAGTCGCACCAGCTCGTCATAATGGGTGGAACGCACGCTGAACGCCGGGTCGAACAGGGTTTTCTTGTGATGGGCGGCCAGTACGGCCCGCAACGCCAGCAAAATCCCGTCCATCAGGCTGGTGCTAGGCGGCAGCGCCATGATGTCGGCGTAGAGTCCGATGCGCGCTTCCGTGCGGTAATCATCAAACACCGCAGCGATCAGCGACTCCATCGTCGGGAAGTACTCGTAGATCGAACTGATCGCCACCCCTGAGTCTTCGGCCAGGCGAATGGCGCTCAAGGCTTCGCGCCCCTCGCTTTCGAGAATCTGCCGACCGGCCTGCTTCACCGCCGTGACCAGCGCGATCGAGCGCGCCTGCCGCGGTTCCTTGCGCGGCTGGGCCGGGACTTCGACCTGCACGCCCGGCTTGTCGGAGGTTGGTTTGATCATGCTGTCCTCTCCAGAATGCTGCTCGTTGCCACTGTGGCAGAACCGGCAAGCAGCACACTGGAGTATGACCGAGCCGGCTCGCTTAGTCAGCGAGTCTGGCGAGTGCGGAGCGCACCGTTGGCGGGATGGGCACCGAGGTATTGCTGGCGCGATCGACGTACACATAGACGATATGCGCCGCTGCCGCCGCTACCTGTTCATCGTTGCGAAACAGCGCCAGCTCGTAGCGTGCGCTGCTGTTGCCCAGGTGGGATATTTTCATGCCGACGGTGATCTGGTCGGGGAAGCCGATGGACGAAAAGTAGTCGCACCCCGAATTGACGATCAAGCCGATCACTGGGCTGTTGGTTATGTCCAGGGTGCCCTGTTCGACCAGGAACGCGGTGATCGCCGACTCACAGTAGGAGTAATAGACCACGTTGTTCACATGCCCGAAGGAGTCGTTGTCTCCGAAGCGTGTAGGCATCGAGGTGAAACGGCGAAACTCGTCCCGGCATGGGCGTTTAGGCTTGTTGCTCATAGGATCTCCCGGTAGATCGCGCGGATATCGGCCAGGCTCAGCTCCCGGGGATTGTTGCCGAGCAGGCGTTGCTGCTTCATCGCATCGATCGCCAGCGCCTCGATGTCTGACTCGACGATGCCCAGGTCACGCAAGCGGGTCGACAGGCCCAGCTCACCGGCCAGGGTGCCGAGGTAGTTGGCCAGGGCAGAGGCTTTCTCCCTATCGCTACCCAGCACGCCAGGCAGGACGATATCGGCCAGTTGCGCATACAGCGGCGCCACCGTCTCGAGGTTGAAGCGCATCACCGGCCCCAGCACCAGGGCATTGGAAAGGCCGTGGGGTATGTGGAAACGGGCGCCGAGGGGATACGCCAGGGCATGCACCGCCGCCACCGGTGCGTTGGCGAACGCCATGCCCGCCAGGCAAGCACCGAGCAACGTGTTCTCCCGCGCCTGCAAGTTGGTTCCGTCCACGCAGGCCTGAAACAGACTGCCGGACAACAGGCGCAGCGCCTCTCGCGCCAGGCAATCGGAAATCGGGTTCTTCAGGTGCCTGGTGGTATAGGCCTCGATGGCATGCACCATGGCATCGATACCGGTCGCTGCCGTGACGTGCGGTGGCAGGCCAAGGGTCAGCTCGGCGTCCAGAACAGCCAGGTCGGGCAGCAGCATCGGCGAGTAAACCACGTTCTTTTCACCGGCACCGGTGGTCACGACCGAGACCGACGTCACCTCAGAACCAGTCCCTGCGGTGGTCGGCACCAGGATCAGCGGCAGGCGCGGGCCCTTGGCCTGGTTGATGCCATAGGCTTGAGCCAGGGATTCGCCACTGCGCGCCAGCAGCGCGGCCAGCTTGGCGGCATCCAGCGAACTGCCGCCACCGAGCCCCACCACGCAATCGGCGCCACAGGCTTTGGCGGCATCCACGGCGGCCAGGATCACCGACTCCGGCGGGTCGGCCTGTACCTGGGAAAACACGCTGACGGCGATCTCCTGGCCCTCGAGACCGGCGAGCACCGTATCCAATAGCCCGGCCGCGATAACCCCCGCATCGGTCACCAACAGCACCGACTTGCAGCCCTTGGCACGAACGTGATCGGCGAGGCGGGTTGAAGCACCGCGTTCGATGATCATTGATGGCGTGGTCTGAAATACCATTTTCAACATGGAAGCCTCGCAAATAGTGGTCTGAGTGGCGGCTCTCTACCCATCGGAAGGGGTGAGAGCGACCGAGTGTATGCCAGCCAATTTGCTGTTCGCGCCTGAAATCCGGCCCCCCACCGCGAATTCGGAATGGCTTGCACGGGCACTGCTGAATTTCATGTTTTTTTCTTGTTTTTCAATAACTTAACAAATTACTGAAAGTGCTTGAATCCGGAATAAAACCCGGCTCGTCCTCCCCATACTTGGCCCACACCCTCCCCCCGGCCTCGCCGGTTCCCACTAGTCGAGTAGCGAGCCAGACAATGCCCACTGCACAACTGTCGATAGAACAAAAAACCCAGCAGCTGCTGAACAACCCGGCAGAATTGGTCAACTATTCCCAGCAAGCCTGGAACCATTTGCCCCGCGCGGAAATCGACGCGCTACAGCTCAACGCCCTCAAGCAACGCTTCGCCGAACTTCGCGAACGCATACCGGTACTCAAGAAACTTGCCGACGCCCAAGGCGTGGACTCGATCGAGCAGCTCGACGATGTGGTGCCGCTGCTGTTCGAACACACCGTCTACAAGTCCTACCCACCCTCGTTGCTGGAAAAGCGCAGCTTCGGCCAGATCAACAAGTGGCTGGGCAAACTGGTGACGCCCGAAGTGGCCGAAGCCATCGCCGCGGTCAACGTCAGTGATTGCCAAGGCCTGGATGACTGGTTCGAGACCATGGACGAAGGCGTGCCGCAACTGCGCATCAGCCACACCTCGGGCACTTCCGGCACCCTGTCGTTCCTGCCCCAGGGCGTGCATGAGTGGGATAAATTCGCGCAACTGCGCAAGATGATGGTGTGGAACATGGAAGGCCCGGACACCCCGGAGCCCAACCTGCACACGATCTACCCTTACTACCGCAAGGGCTACCTGAGCCATGTGCGCGTCCACGCTGCGATGATTCCAGCGCTGTTGCCGCACGAATCGCATTTCCATGCGGCGTACCCGACCACCCTCAGCACCGACGTGCTGCACCTGGGCGCCAAACTGCGCGCGGCGCAGTCCAAAGGTACCCTCGACCGCCTGGTGATCAGCCCGGAACTGCTGGAGAAGAAGAAGGCTTTCGACCAGTTGCAGGCCGAGATGCCACAGCACCTGGCAACCTTCTTCGACCACATGTCCACCCAGCTCAAGGGCCAGCGCGTGTACATCGGCGCGACCTGGAACCTGCTGCACAGCATGGCCAAGGCCGGCCTTGCGCGCGGCCTGGAAGGTGTCTTCCACCCTGACTCGTTCGTGCACACCGCCGGTGGCGGCAAGGGTGTCGTGCAACCCGAGGGCTGGCGCGAAGACGTGCTGCGCTTCACCGGTGCCAAGACCCTCAACGAATCCTACGCCATGTCCGAAATCGTCGGCGGCGCCCATGCGCGTTGCGAAGAAGGCCATTTCCACTTCGCCCCCACTGTCATCCCCTACCTGCTCGATCCGGAGACCAGCAAACCGCTGCCGCGCCATGGCCGCGTCACCGGTCGTGCCGCCTTCTTCGACCTCGGCGCGGAGATCCGCTGGGGCGGTTTCATCACCGGCGATGAGATCACCGTCGAATGGGACAAGCCATGCGCCTGTGGCCGGCCAAGTTGCTACGTGGTCGGGCCGATCCAGCGCTACAGCGAACTCAATGGCGGCGACGACAAGATCACCTGTGCCGCCACAGAAGACTCCCATCGCCAGGCGATGGATTTCCTCAACACATTAGAGGGCTAACCCCATGAGCAAACCTATTGCGCCAATGATCATCCGTGGCCAAGTCATCACCGACAACCTGATCGACGTAGGCGGTCGTGGCGGCGACCTGATCTTCCAGACCCCGGATGCGCACAAGTACATCGACCAGCTGCCGTTGGGTAACCCGGCCAAGCTGGCCGACCTGTATACCCTCACGTTCAACGACATCCTCGACTACGCCGAAGCCCTCGGTGAACGCCTGGAGTTTCACAACAACCCCTACCTGCAGGAAGCCTGCGAGCTGTCGTACCTGACGGCGCCGGTCACCCCGAGCATGGTCAAGGGCAGCTACATGGGGCTGCGCCACATGCTCACCCGTGAGTCCGTCACCGAACAGGTGGAGAACTCGGTGGGGGTCAAATACCTGGAAGGCTGGGTCAAACAGCGCTTGATCGACGGCACCGAGCTGGACGTGCGTTGCTTTGGCGCCCGCACCCTGCATATCGTCGCCGGCAACGCGACCGGGCTGTCCTTGCTGACCATCCTGCGCAACATGGTGCTGCGCAGCGACGCGATCATCAAGGCGCCGTCCAATGACCCGTTCACCGCCCTGGCCATCGCCCGCACCATGGTCGAGATGGCGCCGGACCACCCGCTGACAAAACACCTGAGCGTCGCCTACTGGAAAGGTGGCGACCAGGCCTTCGAAGAGCGCCTGTACCAACCGCAGAATCTGGAGAAGATCGTTGCCTGGGGCGGCTTCAATTCCATGAAGCATGTCACCCGCTACATCCAGCCGGGCCTGGAGCTCATCTCCCTCGACCCGAAACGCAGCGCCAGCATCATCGGCAAGGGCGCTTTCGACAGCGAAGAAACCATGCGCGAGGCCGCCCTGCGCCTGGCCAGCGACATCGGTGCACTGAACCAGAAGGCCTGCGTGTGCGCCCGGGTCGTCTACGTGCAGAGCGGCACCGACGAGGCCGGCCTGGCGAACCTGAACACCTTCGGCCGCTATGTCTACGACGCCATGCAGACCTTGCCCAACACCCTCAGCACCGTACCTAAACGCTACGACCAGGGCCTGAAGGCCGAAGTCGACGCGTTGCGCCTGGATGATGAGTGGTACCAGGTGATCGGTGGCCAGGACGGCGAAGGCGCGGTCATCTGCTCGCAGCTTCCGGAGTCGGTGTCCTTTGCCGCCCGGCTCGATGACCGCACCGCCAACCTGGTGCCGGTCGATGACCTGCACGAGATGATGGACGCCGTGGACGCCTACACCCAGACCGTCGGCGTCTATCCGGAAAGCATCAAGGACGACCTCAAGGACATCCTGCCGCTGTATGGCGCGCAGCGAATCGTTTCGCTGGGCTACGCGGCGGGGCTGAAATGGGCCGGTCCCCAGGATTCCATCGAGCCGTTGCGGCGCATGGGCAAGTGGATCGTCAACCAGATCGCCACGCCGGAAATGACCCCGGCGCCGTGGTTGCGCCCTTCGATCTGACGCCTCCCGTCCCCCCGGCTTTTTGCCGGGGGGACGCATCGACTCCTACAGGACTTCTCCATGACTACTTGCCTGGGATTTGCCGCCCATGAGGCCCATTCCGCCCTTGCGCCGTTTCGTTTCGAGCGCCGGGCCCTGCGCGACGATGACGTCGCCATCGATATCGCCTACTGCGGTGTCTGCCATTCCGATGCCCACCAGGTGCACAACGACTGGAACAACACGGTCTATCCCATCGTGCCCGGCCACGAGATCGTCGGGCATGTGACGGCCGTTGGCCGTCACGTCAGCCGCTTCAAGGTCGGCGACCGGGTCGCCGTCGGTTGCCAGGTCGACAGCTGCCTGCAGTGCGCGCCTTGTGCAGACCATCAGGAACAACTCTGTACCCAGGGCCCTACGCCCACCTACAACGGCAAGGATCGTCACACCGGCGAGATCACCTATGGTGGTTATTCCGAGCATATCGTCGTGCGTGAGCAGTTCGTCCTGCGCATGCCCGAAAGCCTCGATCCACGCTTCGCCGCGCCGCTGCTTTGCGCCGGCATTACCGTGTGGAATCCGATGCGCCGCTACGGCGTGGGCCAGGGTTCGAAAGTCGCAGTGGTCGGCCTCGGCGGGCTGGGGCATATGGCGGTGAAGCTGGCGGTGGCGCTCGGTGCAGAGGTAACCGTGATCACCACTTCACCGGGCAAGGCCGACGACGCCCGCGCCCTGGGGGCCAATCACGTACTGCTGTCCAACGATGCACCGGCCATGTCGGCGGCGGCCAATGGGTTCGAATTCATCATCGACACCATTCCCAGCCGGCACAACGTCAACCCCTACCTGATGCTGCTGGGTCGCGAAGGCGTACTGGTGCTGGTCGGTGCCATCGAACCCCTGGAACCCATCCATGGCGGCTTGCTGATCCGCAACAACCGCAGCATCGCCGGCTCGCTCATCGGTGGCATCCAGGCGATCCAGGAGCTACTGGATTTCTGCGCCGAACATCAGGTACTGCCCAGCTGCGAAATGATCGATATCAAGGACATCAACACAGCCTTCGACCGCCTGCAAAACAATGACGTGAAGTACCGCTTCGTGATCGACATGAGCAGCCTGCGCGACGTCGCACGGTAATGCAGTCCCACGCTGCGGTGCGCATCACCGCAGCGTCTTGTTGAGGCAATATACTCCTGGTGGGCGCGGCCATCGTTGAACGACAACAATCCGCGCTTCTGCCGTCTCACGGACTGACTCGAGGACCCTCATGAAAGCCATTCAACTCCTACACCCCGCTGGCCTGGATAACCTGCGCCTGGTCGACATGGCCGCCCCCGGCACGCCCGCAGCAGGCGAGATCCAGGTGCGCATCCATGCCAGCTCGCTCAACTACCACGACCTCGGCGTCGTCACCGGCCACCTCCCTGCAGAAGAGGGTCGCATCCCCATGTCCGACGGCGCCGGCGTCGTCACCGCCGTGGGCGAAGGCGTGACGGAATTCGCCGTGGGCGACTGCGTGGTGTCTTGCTTCTTCCCCCACTGGCAATCGGGGCGCGTCGTGCCCACCACCTTCCAGACCGTGCCTGGCGATGGCGTGGACGGCTTTGCCCGCGAGCTGGTGAACCTGCCCACCGAGGCTTTCACACTAGCGCCCAAGGGCTACACCCATGAAGAAGCCGCCACCCTGACCACGGCCGGCCTGACGGCCTGGCGGGCACTGGTGGTGGACGGTCGCATCAAGGCGGGCGACACCGTATTGGTGCTGGGGACCGGCGGGGTGTCCATCGCCGCCCTGCAAATGGCCAGGTCCATGGGCGCGCGGGTCATTGCCACGACTTCGTCGCAAGACAAGAAAGCGCGCCTGCTGGAGCTGGGGGCCGATCAGGTCATCAACTACAAGGATCAACCCGAATGGGGCGACGCGGTGCTGGCCGCCACTGACGGGCGCGGCGCCGACATCGTGGTCGAGGTGGGTGGCCCGGGCACGCTGCCGCAGTCAATCCGCGCCTGCGCACCCGGCGGCCACATCGCGCTGATCGGCGTGCTCACCGGCATCAGCGGCGCCGTTCCAACCCTGGAATTGATGCGCAAGCAGCAGACCCTGCGAGGCCTGATCGTCGGCAGCCGCGAGCAGCAGCAAGACATGGTGCGCGCGCTGGAAACCTTCAGCTGGCGTCCGGTCATCGACAGCCGCTATCCGCTGGAGCGGATTGCCGAGGCCTTTGCCCACCAGATAGCCGCCACGCACTTTGGCAAGATTTGCCTGCAGTATTGAACGGGGTGATGGCAGCACTGTACCTGTAGATGCTCTGTTCCCGGTCAAGCTTTCAGCATGTCCCCAACCCACTGTGGGAGCTGGCTTGTCGGGCCGCCGCATCGCAGCGAAGGCGTCCTGACAGACGACCTGTTGTTTGTTGACGGAGTACATATCCATTCCTGCGGTAACGGCCACCTAGGGTTTCGCCCTTACGGCGAGTCACTTGGAAAAGCCTGTAGGAGCGAGCCTGCTCGCGATGGACGTCAACGATGACGCAGGGAGCCTGACACCCCGTGGTGTTCTCAGGTTTTTCGCGAGCATGCTCGCTCCTACAGGGCCCGCCGCGATGGGCCATCCTTGGCCCAGCGCGGCTAAACCGGCATCCATGCCGGTTTACCCACTGCGCAGAACCGGAACGAAGCCTCTCGATGTGGCAAGAAGATCAAAAGCCAGATCAAGATCAAACGCAAAAGCGAGGCGGCCTTATAGCCGACCTGATTGCAGGTCTGTCCGCGATCCCATTGTGGGAGCGAGCCTGTTCGCGATGGACTTCCAGGCAACGCGATCATCCAGACAGGGCGCGTTATCGTTGACGTCCATCGCCAGCAGGCTGGCTCCTACAGGGGTCGGTGTTGCAATTGTGGATGTGATGCTTCAGCGTGAGGTCTTGGTCGGGCTGCGCTCTTCAAGAATATCCCCCATGCGCTGCTCGATCAGGCCCTTGATCTTTTGATGGGGCAAAATGTAGAAGCGCTTTTGCTTCACCGCATCAAGGGTGATCTGCGCAATGTCGGTCGCGCTGAGTTTCCCGGCCTGGGTGGCCTTGCGTGTCTGTTCTTCGTACTTCTCTTTCAGCGGATTGGCGGCAGCCAGTTCGGCCGGGCGGTTTCGACCTGCATCGGCGATGCCCGTCGAGACGAAGGCCGGGCACAGCACCGACACACCGATCGAAGCGCTCTCCTCCTGCAGTTCCAGCTGCAAGCACTCGGACATCGTCACCACAGCGTGCTTGGTTGCACAGTAGATGCCGTTGCCCGGCACCGACAACAGACCAGCGACCGAGGCGGTATTGACGATGTGGCATTCATCCCCTTGGGCCAACATGCGCGGCACAAAACTGCGAATGCCATGGGCGACCCCCATCACATTGATGCCAATCATCCACGCCCAATCCTGCACAGTCGTTGTCCACATCGGGCCACCGACCAGTACCCCGGCGTTGTTGAACAGCAGGTGCGCAGCACCAAAGCGCTGGTAAGTCGCTACCGCCAGTTGCTCGACCTGTTCAGCCTGGGCGACGTCACAGGTCACGGCCAACACTGGCGTGGCCGAGGGCAGCCGCTCAAGGGTGCCCTGCAGGTTTTTCTCATCGATGTCGCTCAACACAAGGCGCATGCCTTCGTTGGCGCAGGCTATCGCCAATTCGCGACCGAAGCCGCTGGCGGCACCGGTGATCACGGCGACTTTGTCGTGCAGTAATTTCATGGGGGTCTGACAGTCCTGTGTGTTCGAAAAAAGCTCGCGGCACTCGAAAAAATCCATCTACAGCGTGCTGCACAAGTGACCTGCATCCACCACGATCTCGCTGCCCGTCATGCCACGACTGGCGTGCGAGGCAAGCAGCAGCAAGGCGCCGTCCAGATCGGCCGGTGTGCAGAAGCGCCGCGTGGGGATACGGGCGCGCAACTTTTCGCCCGCCTCACTGCGCAGGAAATCGCTGTTGAGCTCGGTCATCACGTAGCCGGGGGCGATGGAGTTGACCCTGATTTCGTGACGCGCCAGTTCCAGGGCCAGGGAGCGGGTCAAATGGCTCAGGCCGGCCTTCGCCGCGACATAGGGGGTCAGGCTGCCGGCAACGCGGCTGGCGAGGATCGACGTGACGTTGATCAGGCTTCCGCCACGCCGCGCCTCGACCATGCGCCGCGCCACTTCCTGGGCAACGATCCAGGCGCCCTTGAGGTTGGTGTCGAGCACCCGGTCCCAAGCATCGTCGGTGTACTCCAGTACATGCAGGCTGTCGCTGACGCCCGCGTTGTTGACCAGAATGTCCAGCGGACCCAGTTCTTCGGCGATCCGCGCCAGGCAGCCGTTGACCGATGCCCGGTCGGTCACGTCCAGGGCAAAGGCTTTGGCGCGCCCGCCCTCGCCTTCGATTTCTTCCACCAGGGTTTGCAGTTGTTCGACACGTCGCGCCGCCACCGCCACCTCGGCGCCCGCCGCCGCCAGTGTGCGGGCGAAATGCCGGCCAAGCCCGCTGGAGGCGCCTGTGACCAGGGCACGCCGGCCCGTGAGATCAAACA
>LNAP01001908.1_pt1 | contig 21515 bp, 18 predicted proteins | sample 602601 | NCBI WGS metagenome assembly LNAP01 (sample SAMN02440304, study PRJNA202911) | soil metagenome | biome: Subtropical and temperate rainforests or woodlands; isolation source: soil samples (1 kg each in a 20% v/v slurry with milli Q water) were... ...
ATCCTTCGTCACAAAGCCCCTCCACCGCTATATAGGAGCTCGAAACGACCGATGAATCCCACCCATATGACAACTTTCTTGGAATCGATCGTCTAGTGAGCCGCCGCAACTTCCTCAACCGCGACTATTGCTTGATGCCTGCGGCCTTGATCAACTCCAGGTTAGCGGCCGTCTCGCGCTTGACCAGATCGTCCATTTCGGCCGGCGTCATCGGCATGGGCTCGACGCCGAGTTTCTTCAGGCTGTCCCGCGTTGCCGGATCGCCCAGCACTTTGACGCCGGCGGCATGGAATTTCTCGACGATGTCGCGCGGCGTCTTCGACGGCACGAACACGCCGAACCAGATCGCGCTGTCGGCATCTTTCAATCCGGCCTCCAGCGGCGTCGGCACATCGGGCAGATCGGCGACGCGCTTTGGCGTTGACACCAGCAGCGCGCGCACCTGGCCCTCACGGATCAGAGGCAGCGCGGTGGCGAGCGGGCAGAAATACAAATCGATCCGCCCACCAAGAATGTCGGCGATCACCTCGGAGCCGCCGCGATAGGGCACGTGCGTGGCCTCGATGCCGGCGGCGAGGCGGAATTTCTCGGCGCTGATATGCACCGCACTGCCGATGCCGACCGAGCCGAACGAAATCGATCCCGGCTTTGCCCTGGCGTCCGCGATGAAGTCCTGAATGGTCTTCCAGGGCCGGGAATTGGGCACGATCATCACATTGGCGCTGGAGCCGATCATCAGCACCGACGACAGGTCGCGGGTCGCATCGAAGGTCAGATTAGGAAAGATCGCGGGCGCAATCGTCAGCGCTGACGAATGGGCGAGAATGCTGTAGCCGTCCGGATCCGCCTTCACCACCAAGCCAGTGCCGAGCGTGCCCCCGGCGCCGGCGCGATTCTCGATCACGATGGGCTGGCCGAGTTCGGCCGCGAGGCGATCGAACACCAGCCGCGGCACCACATCGGTCGCACTGCCGGCGCCGAACGGTATCGTCGCCTTGATCAGCCGCGACGGCCAGCCTTCGGCATGCACGGCAACGCTGAGAAAAAAATAGAGAGAATGGCTATCAATCGGATGGACTTGCGCATCAACGGCTCCGGTTTTGTCAGTTGCCGCAACGTTGCAAGAACCGTTCCTCTCGTCGTCCCTGCGAACGCACGGACCCATAGCCACCGGCATTTGTTGCACGAAAGGTATCAACCACCCGCCCAGACTGCACCGCCGCGGCGTATGGGTCCCCCTGCGTTCGCAGGGACGACAAGGACGAACTACTCTACCAGCGTGAATTGCAGCAGCAGATTGCGCTGGACCATCGAGAAATTATCGTCGGAGACCAGGGTCAGCACGGTTTCGCCCTGCGGCGTGAGATGGGCGTCGATGCCCTCCATGTTGTCGACCTCGTTGCCCAAATCCGCATCGAAAATCGACGGGCCGTCGACCACGGCGTCCGGCGCCACCGATTTCAGCGGGATGCTGCGGATGCGGATGCCGACCCCGGCGAGCCAGGAGAATTTCCGCTCCAGTATCAGGAGTTCGCCCGACGGCAGCAGCACCGCGTCGCTGATATCAAAATCATTGCTGCGGCGGACACTGAACTGCCCCGGCGTCTTGCCGCCGATCAGGAATGCGATGATGTTGCCGTCACGATCCAGTCCGCGCTCGGACATCGCGATCAGCGTTCCCGCCAGCGGCATGCCTTTCGGCACCATCACCAGCGCTTCCAGCCCCCGGTTGTAGGGCAGCTTGCGAACCGCCGGCGGCACCGCGATCACCTCGCCGCGCGCGCGAATGAAATCCTTGCTGAAATCGTAGCGCAGTATCTGGTTGACGCGCTCGAGTCCGACGTAAACCAGCGAGCCGTCGAGCGCGAGCGATTCGGAATCGAACCAGCCGCGCGCGGTGATCGGCCGACCGTCGGCGCCGAGCAGCGGCGCCGCCTCGACATCGGCAAGCCCGGTCATCTCACGGCCCTGATAGACGATGCCGCCCGCGAACCAGGTGCCCTTGTCGCTAAGCGCGATGAAGCGCTCGCCTTTGGCATCGAGCCGCAATCCCGACAGCCCGCCGAAGCCCGGGAAACGCGAGGTCAGGACCAGGCCGCTGCGATATTCCAGCGAGCCGAACCCGACTCGCGAACGGTCGCGGGTGTCGAACGAAGGCAGGGGCCGGGCATTGACCTCGATCGAGACCGGCGCGGTGACCGTGAATGGAGCCGGCGCGACGGGTTTCTGCGCGAATGCTCTTGCGGGGAGCGCAGCCGCCGAAAGCCCCGCCGCCGCGAGCTTCAGGAAGCGGCGGCGGCCGATCGACACGCGCATGCTACTACGAGTGCAGTCTGCGCCGAGGACCTGCTTTGGCAGGAGCCGCACCCTGGGTCTCGCTGAACAGTTCGGCGAGCTTTTCGGTGATGGCGCCGCCGAGTTCTTCGGCGTCCACGATGGTGACCGCGCGGCGGTAGTAACGCGTGACGTCGTGGCCGATGCCGATCGCGATCAACTCGACCGGCGAGCGGGTCTCGATTTCCTCGATGATGTGGCGCAGATGGCGTTCCAGGTAATTGCCGGCATTGACCGACAGCGTGGAGTCATCGACCGGCGCGCCGTCGGAAATCATCATCAGGATCTTGCGCTGCTCGGAGCGTCCGAGCAGGCGCTTGTGCGCCCAGTCCAGCGCCTCGCCGTCGATGTTTTCCTTCAACAGCCCCTCACGCATCATCAGACCGAGATTTTTCCGCGCGCGGCGCCACGGCGCATCGGCGGATTTGTAGATGATGTGGCGCAAGTCATTGAGCCGCCCCGGATTGGCGGGCTTGCCGGCGGCCAGCCACGCTTCGCGGGACTGCCCGCCCTTCCACGCGCGCGTGGTAAAACCCAAAATCTCGACCTTGACGCCGCAGCGCTCCAGCGTTCGCGCCAGGATGTCGGCGCAGGTCGCCGCCACCGTGATCGGGCGGCCGCGCATCGAGCCGGAATTGTCCAGAAGCAGCGTCACCACGGTGTCGCGGAAGGTTGCTTCCTTCTCGTGCATGAACGACAGCGGATGATAAGGATCGGTGACCACGCGCGACAGCCGCGCCGGATCGAGGATGCCCTCTTCCAGATCGAACTCCCAGGCGCGGTTCTGCTGCGCCATCAGACGGCGCTGCAAGCGGTTGGCAAGCCGCGCGACAATGCCCTGCAGATGCGCGAGCTGCTTGTCGAGATAGCTGCGCAGCCGCTCCAGCTCGTCATGGTCGCAAAGGTCCTCGGCCGCGATCACCTCGTCGAATTTCGGCGCAAAGGCATGGTATTCCGGGCCGCGCGGTTCGTTGGCGCCCTTTGAATTCGGCCGCGTCGCCTCGCCCGGCGTCTCGTCGTCGCCGAGTTCACCGTCATCGAAAGTGTCCGAGGTGGAGGCCTGCGCGCTTTCCATCGCGCTCTCCGACATCTCGTCGGTAGAGGCCTGTGCCTGATCGGCGCTCATCTCCTGCGCGGCGTCGGAGTCGGGCGAGCCCTCCGCGCCGGACTGGTCGTTCTCGCCGTCCTGGTTTTCGTCCTGGTTATCCTCATCATCGGCTTCGGCGTTGCGGTCGTCGCCGAGCTCCAGCGCCGACAGCAAATCGTGCACGATGTCGCCGAACTTGGCCTGGTCCTCGGTTACCCGGCTCAACCGGTCGAGCCGCGCGCCGATCTTGTCTTCCAGCACCGGCCGCCACAGGTCGACCATTTTGCGCGCGGCGGCGGGAGGCGCCAGCCCGGTCAGGCGTTCGCGCACCAGCATGGCGAGCGCATCCGAGAGCGGCGCGTCGGCGCGGTCGGTGATCTCGTCGAACTTGCCGCGATGAAAATGGTCGTCGAGCATCGCGGTGAGGTTCTTCGCAACGCCGGCCATTCGCCGCGCGCCGATCGCTTCGACCCGCGCCTGCTCAACCGCTTCGAACACGCCGCGCGCTTGCGGATTGCCGGGCATCAGCTTGCGATGCACTTTCGGATCGTGACAGGCGATCTTCAGCGCGATCGAATCGGCATGGCCGCGCACGATCGCAGCGTCCCGCCGGGTCATCTTGCGCGCCGGCTCCGGCAACCGCGCCTTGCCGGGCGACAGGCCCGGCCGCTCGGCAGCGAACGTCACTTCCAGCTCCGGCTTTCTCGCGATCGCGCGCAAACAGGCGGTCACCGCGCGCTTGAACGGCTCGGTCGGCGCTTCCTTCGATCCGGTGCGGAATTTGCTGTTCGACGTCGTCATTGCAATCTCATTGCCCGTCGTCTCTTACCACCGTCTTCCTCGCGAACGCAGGGACCCATAACCACCGGCGGTCGTTATTTTCCAATCACTAAGACCATCATTCTGCCGAAAGGCCGCGGCGTATGGTCCCCGCGTTCGCGGGGACGACGGCATGGACTAGCTCAGTGCCACGTTGACCGAGGATTCCGCCAGTTCCGCATTGAAGCAGCGCTGATAGAACTCGGCGACCAGCGGCCGTTCCAGCTCATCACATTTGTTGAGGAAGGTGACGCGGAACGCAAAGCCGATGTCGGTGAAAATCTCGGCGTTCTCCGCCCAGGTGATCACCGTGCGCGGGCTCATCACCGTCGACAAATCGCCATTGGCAAACGCATTTCGCGTCAGATCGGCCAACCGCACCATCTTGTTGACGATGTCGCGGCCCTCCTGCGTGCGGTAGTGATGCGCTTTGGCGAGCACGATCTCGACCTCCTCGTCATGCGCCAGATAATTCAGCGTGGTGACGATCGACCAGCGGTCCATCTGGCCCTGGTTGATCTGCTGGGTGCCGTGATAGAGGCCCGAGGTATCGCCGAGACCGACCGTGTTGGCGGTCGAGAACAGCCGGAACGCCGGATGCGGCTTGATCACCTTGTTCTGGTCGAGCAGGGTCAGGCGGCCGGAGACTTCCAGCACGCGCTGGATCACGAACATCACGTCGGGCCGGCCGGCGTCGTATTCGTCGAACACCAGCGCAATATTGTGCTGCAGCGCCCAAGGCAGGATGCCGTCGCGAAACTCAGTGACCTGCTTGCCGTCCCTGACGACGATCGAATCCTTGCCGACCAGATCGATACGGCTGATGTGGCTGTCGAGGTTGACGCGCACGCAGGGCCAGTTCAGCCGCGCCGCAACCTGCTCGATATGGGTCGACTTGCCGGTGCCGTGATAGCCCGTGACCATGACGCGGCGATTCCTGGCAAAACCGGCGAGGATCGCGAGCGTGGTGGCGCGATCGAACCGGTAGTCCGAATCGACATCCGGCACATGCGGATCGACCTCGGAATAGGCCGGCACTTCGAGGTCGCTGTCGATACCGAACACCTGCCGGACCGACACCTTCATATCGGGTAAACCGGCGGTTTCTTGCACTTTGGTCGTGGCGGCGGTCGTCATCAGTCCTCCGAGGGTCCCGGGCGTTCCCGAAACCAGATTGCGGTATGGCTGCGGATGGGTGTTTTTAGGAACCTATCAGAGAGCAACGGCTGGCAGAAGCCCGCGGCTTGATCAAAGTTCCATTGAATTATCATAAAGATAGGTGCTGGCCGCGGTTTTTGGAAGGCTGCCCTGCGAATCACGCCGTACTTTGACCAAGACAATTTGAGCGGGTCGAAGCAAAGTCTTGAAGGCACTTTCGACCCTTGCGGCGAGTTGTGTTAGGCCTGCTCCGATCCGGAAGCCGCGCCCGCACAGGAATTTTGTGACTTCATTCCTCGATCCCTTGATTGCGTTCGTTTCGGCCCACCCGTGGCTCGGCTATCTCACGCTATTCCTCGCCGCCCTGCTGGAAGCCATTCCGGTCATAGGCTCGGTAATCCCGGGCTCGACCATCATCCTTGCCTTGAGCGCGCTGGTGCCCGGCGGCGAATTACGGCTCGAACTGGTGCTGGCGGCCGCCATCGCCGGCGCCGTGCTCGGCGACGGATCGGCATTCTGGATCGGCCATCGCGCCCAGCGCGAGATCCTCAGCACCTGGCCGCTGGTGAACTATCCGCGCCTGGTGGCGCAGAGCGAAGCGTTCTTTCATCGCTGGGGCGCATTGGCGGTATTCTTTGCACGCTTCCTGGCGCCGGTCCGCGCCTTCGTGCCGATCACGGCGGGCGCGCTCGGGATGCCGCCGCTGCGCTTTTACGCCGTCAATATCCCGGCGATCGTGCTCTGGTCGCTGGCGCATGTGCTGCCGGGCGTTCTGGCAATTTCAATATTGCACGAATATGGCGGCATCCCGCGTCACACCGGGCTCGGCAAGCATTACTGGATATTGACGGTGATCGTCGGCGCTGTGATCGTCGGACTTGCGACCTGGTGGTGGTATCGCCGCCGTCCGGTGAATGGCGCTGCGGCGCCAATCAAGGACTCGCATTGAGGTGAGACGCATAATCACAGGCAAATGTTGTCTACAGAAGACGTTTGACAGCGTACCTGAAGCGAAGCCGCGGCGCATGGATTCCTGCTTTCGCAGGAACGACAGCCGTTAGCTCGCGCCGCGCACGACCGTCTTGAGATAATTATACGCCTTGATGATCTCGATCAGGCGATCCTCGGTGGAGCGGTCGCCGCCATTGGCGTCGGGATGGTGCTGCTTCACCAGCGCCTTGTATTTGGCCTTGACGGTTTCGAGCGTCGCATCCGGGCCGAGCCCCATCACCTGCAGCGCCTTGCGCTCGGCATTGAAGACCTTGCGGGTTTCGACCTTGGCTTCGGCGCCGGGACCCGGCCGCCAGCGGCCGCGGCCGTTGAGTTCGCTGAACATGCTGAACGGATCGGACGCGCCCTCGAGGTCGGCTTCGGCGCCGCCCTTGCCCTTCTTGGCGCTGGTATTGGCGCCCATCTTCCAGGTCGGGCGGTGGCCGGTCAGCGCATCCTTCTGGTAACGCGCGACCGCATCGGCGTTCATGCCCTGGAAGAAATTGTAGGACTGATTGTATTCGCGGACGTGGTTAAGGCAGAAGTGCCAGTATTCCCTGGAATTCTCGCGTCCCTTGGGGGCGCGGTGCGGGCCCTTGTTCTTGCACTCCGGCCATTCGCACATCACGGCTTCTTCACGCGCCTGTGCCTGCGCCTTCGCGCTCAGCTTGTTGGGCTTGATGCGGATGGAGTCGAAGAATTTGGATGAATCAATCGCCATGACCGACTTTGACTACGCAATGCGAAAGGCTTCAAGTCTTGACATTGCGAATATCTCACTCCCGCTCTGCCATTGACGAAACATGGTGACAGACGTATTGCCGCCGCCATGAGCACCAAGGACGTTATCATAAACAAATTGCGTGAAGCTTTCGTGCCGGAAAGCCTCGAGGTGACGGACGAATCACATTTGCATGAGGGCCACGCCGGCCACAGGCCGGGCGGCGGAACGCACTTCCGGGTCTATATCGTGTCGCCGGCGTTCGAAGGGAAGAGCCGGATCGAACGCCACCGCATGATTAACGCGACGCTGGCCGGCGAACTTGCCGGCTCGGTCCATGCGCTCGCGATCAAGGCACAGACGCCCGGGGAAACGGGCTGAGACGACGCCCAGTATCTTGCTGTCATGCTCCGCGACAGCGGGGCATCCGGTAATCCGAGGCTTCCCGGCTGGCACAGAGGCGGCGCGGCGTACCGGATCGTCTGCTTTTCGGCTTTCGCGGACGATGACGACCTTTGACGCGATTAACGTCCTTAAAACGAAGTGCCCGCCCGCTTCGGCTTTTTCTCCTCGATCTCGGCCTCGCGCGTCACCGGCACGATCCGCAGCGCAGTGATGCGGTTGCGTTCGCGGCGCAGCACACGAAAACGGAAACCGTGGAACGTAAAACTCTGGCCGCGTTCCGGGATCGAGCGGGCCTCATGAATAACGAGGCCGGCGACGGTGGTCGCCTCTTCGTCCGGCAGCTGCCAGTCCATCGCGCGGTTGAGGTCGCGGATCGGTACCGAGCCGTCGACCACTACTGAGCCGTCCGGCTGGGCGCGGACGCCGGCCACCACCACATCGTGCTCGTCCGAGATATCGCCGACGATTTCTTCCAAAATGTCTTCGAGCGTCACCATGCCTTCGACTTCGCCATATTCGTCGACCACCAGCGCGAAGTGGGTCTTGCGGCGTCGGAACGCCTTGAGCTGTTCGGATACCGATCGCATCTCCGGCACGAACCATGGCGGCAACGCGATGGTCGAGACATCGATCCGGGAGGTGTCGCCGTCGGCGGCGCGGATCGCGCGCAGGAGATCCTTGGCGTGCAGCACGCCGATGATGTTTTCCGGCTTCTCGCGCCACAGCGGGATGCGGGTGTATTCGGTGGCGAGCACCTCGCGCACCAGATCGTCCGGCGGCAGGTCGGCATTGATCATCACCATTTCGGTGCGATGGACCATCACATCGGATACCTCCAGCTCGCGCAGGTCCAACAGCCCGCCGAACATGTCGCGGTCCTGCTTTTCCACCTTGCCTTCGTGATGCAGCAGGTCGACCGCACCGCGCAGGCGCTCGGTAGGAGACAATATCGGCTGGTTGGCGCCGATCTTGATACCGATCAGGCGCATCAGCACGCGGACAATCGCCTCGATGATCGTGAGCAGCGGCCCGAGGAGATAAACCATCAGCTTCATCGGCCGTGCGACCAGAAGCGACACCCGTTCCGGCGCATTGATGGCGATGGTCTTCGGCAGCACTTCGGCGAAGATCACCACCACGACCGTCATCACGCCGGTGGCGTAGAGCACGCCGACGTCGCCGAACCACGCCGTGAGAATGCCGGTCGCCAGCGCCGAGGCGCCGATATTGGCGATGTTGTTGCCGAGCAGCAGCGCGCCGATCATCCGTTCGCGCATCGCGAACAGGCTGGAGACCACGCCGGCATCGCTGTTGCCCTGTTTCCACAGCCGCAGCATGCTGGCGCGCGAGGCGCCGGTCAGCGCGGTCTCGCTCGCCGAGAAGAACGCGGAGATCAGCAAGCAGATGATGACGATCGAGAAGGCGAGCCAGTCCATGACGTGAGCTTCACTTCATCCAAATCTTGATCAAGCCTTGCGCGCCAGCTTGGCGCTGAGGAAATCGCGGACCAGCGAAGGCTCGACATCGTTGGCGATCACGGCACGGCCGACCGCCTGCAAAAGGATAAAAGTGAGCCGGCCGCGTTTGACCTTCTTGTCCTGCGCCATCAGCGCCATCAGCGCGTCGGCATCCGCCAGCCCTTCCTGGGCAAACCCCGCGATATCCTGCAGATGGGTCGGCAGCCCGACCTCGGCAAGGTGACGGGTGATCCGCGCGGCGTCGGACGGCGCGATCATGCCGAGCTGGGCCGAGAATTCCGCAGCCAGCACCATGCCGACGGCAACGCCTTCGCCATGGAACAGCCGGTCGGAAAAGCCGGTCGCGACCTCCAGCGCATGGCCGAACGTGTGACCGAGATTGAGCAGCGCGCGCTCGCCGGTTTCGCGCTCGTCGCGCGCCACGATCGCCGCCTTGGCACGGCAGGAAGTTGCGATCGCATGTTCACGGGCGCCGCCGCCGGCAAAAATATCGGCGTGGTTGGCCTCAAGCCAGGCAAAGAACGCCTCGTCCCCGAGGACGCCATATTTCGCGACTTCGGCGTAACCGGCGCGGAACTGGCGCGGCGACAGCGTGTCGAGCACAGCGGTATCCGCGACCACCAGCACCGGCTGGTGGAACGCGCCGAGCAGATTTTTTCCCTGCGGCGAATTGATCCCGGTCTTGCCGCCGACGGAAGAATCGACCTGCGCCAGCAGCGAGGTCGGCACCTGCACGAAATCGACCCCGCGGCGCAGGATCGCCGCCGCGAAGCCCGCGAGATCGCCGACCACGCCGCCGCCAAGCGCGACCACCAGATCGTTGCGCTCGATTTTTGCCGCGATCATGGCTTCGCTGACCTTTTGCAAACCATCATAGGTCTTCGATCCCTCGCCTTCCTCGACGATGATCGACGAGGTGGCGATGCCCGCCTCTGCCAAAGAGGCTTCTGTCTGCTCCAGCCAATGCTTTGCCACGGTACGGTCGGTGACGATGGCGGTGCGCGCACCGGGCCGCAACTTCGCGACACGCGCGCCCAGCGACCTCAGCACGTCGCGGCCGATCACGATGTCATAGGCCCGGTCGCCGAGCGCGACATCGACGGTAACGGAATCGGAATGCTTCAACGGCACGGTCATCATCTTGTGGCGCCCAATCCCAGGTCTATTGCTTTGGCGCCGTCGCTGCACAGCCGGACATGCAGCGCGGCGATGCACTCATCGACGATTTTTTCGTGCGGCACATCGCGCGACCAGATCGTCAGGTCCGCGTGCTGATAGAACGGTTCGCGTTCCTCGATCAGGCGCCCGACGGTTGCGGCGGGATTGGCGGTCTGCAGCAGCGGACGATCGGCGCGGCGCTTGACCCGGCGCATGATCACGTCGGCATCCGCCTTGAGCCAGATCGACACAGCCTTGGTGCGGACACGGTTGCGGGTCTCTTCGCGCATGAAGGCGCCACCGCCAGTGGCGATCACCGCCGGACCGCCGTCGAGCAGCCGGGCGATCACCCGGGCCTCGCCGTCCCTGAAATACGCCTCGCCATGGGTGGCGAAAATTTCCGGAATGGTCATGCCCGCGTGAGCCAGTTCGATTTCGTTGTCCGCATCCAGGAACGGCAGGCGCAGCCGCACCGACAGCCGCCGCCCGATGGTGGATTTTCCGGCGCCCATCATGCCCACCAGCACGATCGAATGCGTTCCCAGCGCCGCGGCAATATCGGCTTCCTGGGATGTGCCGGCGCTGGCCGATGAGGCAGTTTCGGGCATCTAAACAGCTCTGTTGCCGCGGATTGCGGCGTTCCGGGCCACCTATACTACCCCCGCCGATCCCGTTGCCAGTGACTCTTGCAACGGCGGGGCGAACATGTTGGTAGTCGGACCGGGCTATCCCGCATGATTTCAATGGTTAATTCGCCGCCTGAGGCCCCGACATGCCCAGCCTGTTCCGCTTTCTGACGGTGCTCGCCGTGATCGGCGGGATCGTCTATGGCGTGGTCTTCGCACTGGCGAATTTCGTCAGCCCGAAACCGCGGGAAATGATCGTGACCATCCCGGCGGATAAGTTCCTCAAGAAATAGGCGCTAAGGTCGGGGATGCCCTCCAAGTCCTCAGATGCCAATCTCACTCACCTGTTCCTCGACATGCTCGCGGCGGAACAGGGCGCCGGCAGCAATACGCTGGACGCCTACCGCCGCGACCTCACGGATTTTTCCGAGTTTCTCGGCCGTAGCGGCCAGAACTTTACCGGCGCCGACACCCAGGCGCTGCGGGATTACCTCGCCGACCTCGACGCCCGCGGCTTCAAATCCTCGAGCGTTGCGCGCCGGCTGTCGGCGCTACGGCATTTGTTCCGCTTCCTGCTGAACGAGCGGATCCGCAGCGACGATCCCGCCGCGATCCTGTCCGGTCCGAAACGCGGCCGCGGCCTGCCGAAGGTGCTGTCGATATCGGATGTCGACCGCATGCTGACCAAGGCAAAGGAGCTGACGCAGGCGGCGGAAGCCTCGTCCCTGCAGCAGCTGCGCGCGATGCGGCTGTATTGCCTGCTGGAGGTGCTCTACGCCACGGGCCTGCGGGTATCGGAACTGGTGGCGCTGCCGCTTTCGGCGTCGCGCCGCGACGCCCGTATGATCGTGGTGCGGGGCAAGGGCAACAAGGAGCGGCTGGTGCCGCTCAATGAGGCCTCGCGGCAGGCGATGGCCGATTACCTCGCAACGATGGAAGCGCAAAAGCCCGAGAAGAAGAAAAATGCCGCGGCCTCGAAATGGCTGTTTCCCTCGTTCGGCGAGAGCGGCCATCTGACGCGGCAGCATTTCGCGCGTGACCTGAAGGAATTGGCGGCGGCGGCGGGCATTGCGCCGCGGCTGGTCAGCCCGCATGTGCTGCGCCACGCCTTTGCCAGCCATCTGCTACACAATGGCGCGGATCTGCGCATCGTGCAGACGCTGCTTGGCCATACCGATATTTCGACCACGCAGATCTATACCCACGTGGTCGAGGAGCGCTTGAAGAGTCTGGTGCGCGACCTGCACCCGCTGGCTGAAAAATAACTGTCGTGCCCCGGACGCGGCGCGAAGCGTTGCGACGCTGAGCCGGCCCACGCCGCCGGCGCTGCGCCGCATCCGGGACACGCAATCCTTGTCTCCGTCACCGGACTGGGCCACATGGATCGGCGATCCATCTTGACTTCTACGCCGTCTCACCCGAAAGAGCCGTCGTCCCACGCGCGACCTTGCCGTGGATTCCAAAAGCGGGCCCAGCCCGTGTCGGAATGCGCGCTAAGCCGTTGAAATTGTGTGCCTTACCCCCGCAAACCGAATCGCTTAACCTGACACCGCGTTCGTCCTTATATTGATTTGATGCCGGATCACATGCGCTCTTATCTCGATTTCGAAAAGCCCGTTGCCGAACTCGAGTCCAAGGTCGACGAATTGCGCGCATTGGCGGCAACCGGCAGCGACATCGGCGATGAGATTTCGCGGATCGAGGAAAAGGCCGCCCAGGCGCTGACCGACCTCTACGCCAATCTGACGCCGTGGCAGAAGACGCTGGTCGCGCGGCATCCGCAGCGGCCCCATTTCACGGATTTCGTCACCGCGCTGATCGCCGAATTCACCCCGCTCGCGGGCGACCGCAAGTTCGGCGACGACGAAGCGCTGATCGGCGGGTTCGGCCGTTTCCGCGGCGAAAGCATCTGCGTGATGGGCCAGGAGAAGGGCGCCACCACCGAATCCCGCATCAAGCATAATTTCGGCATGGCCCGCCCCGAGGGCTATCGCAAGGCGGTGCGGCTGATGGAGATGGCTGACAGATTCGGCATTCCGGTGCTGTCGATCGTCGATTCCGCCGGCGCCTACCCCGGCATCGGCGCAGAGGAACGCGGGCAGGCCGAGGCGATCGCGCGCTCCACCGATGCGTGCCTGTCGCTCGGCGTGCCCAATGTCGCGATCATCACCGGCGAAGGCATGTCGGGCGGCGCCATCGCCATCACCACCGCCAACCGCGTGCTGATGTTCGAGCACGCGATCTACAGCGTGATCTCGCCGGAGGCAGCGTCCTCGATCCTGTGGCGGGACGGGACCAAGGCCCAGGAGGCCGCGACCTCCATGAAAATCACGGCGCAGGACATGCTGCGCTTCGGCGTGATCGATTCCATCCTGAGGGAGCCGCCCGGCGGCGCCCATCGTGACGCCAGCGCTATGATCGCGACCACGGGCGATGCCATCGAGCAGGCCCTGAACGACCTGCGCAATCTCGATGCGGACGCGATCCGCAAGCAGCGGCGGCAGAAATTCCTCGATATCGGCCGGAAGCTGACCTGATTTCGGCCATTCCGGCGGAAAAGGCGGCCCAATTGCTGCCCCAGTTTTTCAACGACCCGCTATTTCCGCCCCAATTAGGCCCAGACATCGATATTTAAGGTCTATTGACCATGGCTAGGTTGGAGCCTGCGCTCGGGCTTGGATCGGCTTGCGAGCACGGGGGCCAAAGGATAGTATTTTAGTCAATGGCTTCAGGGCATGAACGCTATATTTGGGGTGCGAGGTTGCCCGGTGGGTGTGGAGCTCTGCATTGATTAATCGCTCGCTGGTTCGCGCGCTCATCACGTCCGTCGCGCTTGCGGCCGGTGCGCTGGCGCTCGCAGGCTGCAACAGCGACGAGATTTCGCTCGCGAACAACGCCAAGGCCAACCAGCCCGTCCCGCCCAAGCTGATCGCCGCGATGGTCGAGAAGGACATGGACCTTCAGTCGCCGATCCTGGTCCGGTTGTTCAAGCAGGAAGCCGAACTCGAGGTCTGGAAACAGGATCGCTCCGGCCGCTTCGCGCTGCTGAAGACCTATCCGATCTGCCGTTGGTCCGGCGACCTCGGACCCAAGATCCGCGAAGGCGACCGCCAGGCGCCGGAAGGCTTCTATGCCATCTCGCCCGCACAGATGAATCCGCAATCGGCCTATTATCTCTCGTTCAACACCGGTTACCCCAACGCGTTCGACAAGGCGCTCGGACGCACCGGTTCGCAGTTGATGGTGCATGGCGACTGCTCGTCGCGCGGCTGCTACGCGATGACCGACGAGCAGATCGCGGAAATCTATTCGCTGGGCCGGGAATCGTTCTTCGGCGGCCAGAAGTCGTTCCAGTTGCAGGCCTATCCGTTCAAGATGACGCCGGTCAACATGGCGAAGCATCGCAACAACCCGAACATGCCGTTCTGGAAGATGATCAAGGAAGGCTGGGATCATTTCGAGGTGACGCGGCAGGAGCCGAAGGTCGATTTCTGCGAGAAGAAATATGTGTTCGATGCGGCCAAACCGCCGAACGCCACCAAGGATCCGGTGTTTGACGCTTCCGCCAAATGCCCGGCCTACGTGATCCCGGACGAGATCGCCGATGCCGTGCGTGAGAAGCAGCAGCAGGAAGCCGTAGAGACCGCCAAGCTGATTTCCAAGGGCACGCCGGTGGCGCGGATCAATACAGGTATCGACGGCGGCATGAACAAGGTCTTCGCGGCGAAACTGCCCGACGGCAACACCGGTCTGTCCGAAGGCGGCGACGGCCAGAGCCTGTCGATGCTGTCGCTGGCGCGCGCGCCCGGCACTATCCCCTCCACGGTCAACCCGCCGAAGCCCAACCTGTCGCAGCCGAATCCATCACAGCCGGAAGAGCCCCTCGTAGCGGTCTCGACGACGTCGTCCACATCTTCGACTCGCGTCGCCTCCGCCGCCCCGGCGGCACAGTCGGAAGGCTTCTTCTCCAGCCTCGCCCGCAAGGTCGGCTTCGGCGGCACCGCCGACGCGACCCCGGCCAGTGCCCCTCCGGCAAAGCCGAAGGCGGCTGAAGCGAAGCCGCATCAATCGGTGGTCCGCGTTGCGCCCAAACACGAGACGAGGTCGGCGGAGACGAAGCCTGCCGCGGCGAGGCCGCCGCTGAAACCCTCCGTCACCGATACGTCGACGGCCGCTGCCGCGCCTGCGTCCGCTCTCAGGGATACGCTGGTGGCCGGCTCACAGCCGATCGTGCACTCGAACTCGTTCGACAGCCGCTTCTCGGCGGCGAAGTAAGGCACCTCAATAGCTGTCATGTCCGCGAAGGCGGGCATCCAGTACTCCGAGGCGCTTGTGAAAAACCGGAATATCGCGGCGTACCGGATCATCCGCTTTCGCGGATGACGAGATTGTCGCGTATGGCGACTTCAGCGAGCCGTCAAAATCGGGCTTACGCGTACTTCCCGTGGCAGTGCTTGTACTTCTTGCCGGAGCCGCAGGGACAATCCTCGTTGCGGCCGACCTTGCCCCAGCTTGCCGGGTTCTTCGGGTCGCGGCCGGCTGATGCCGACGGCACCAGCGAGGCGCCGGCGAACGCCATTTCGTCCTCGCCGGTATTGGGATCGAGTTTGTGGACTTCCATCGCGGGGAGCACCGGCTGCTGCTCTTCCGGCGGCACGATCTCGACGCGCATCAGTTGCGCGGTGACAGCCTCGCGCAGATGCGCACTCATCTCCTGGAATAGATTGAAGGCTTCCGTCTTGTATTCCTGCAACGGATCGCGCTGGCCGTAGCCGCGCAGGCCGATCACCTGGCGCAGATGATCGAGCATGATCAGATGCTCGCGCCAGAGATGGTCCAGCGTCTGCAGCAGAATGGTCTTTTCGACGTACCGCATCACGTCGGGGCCCCATTGCGCCACCTTGGCCGCCATGTGCTCATCGACTTTCTGCTCGATGCGGGCGAGCAGTTCCTCGTCGGCGATGCCCTCTTCCTTGGCCCATTCGTCGACCGGAAGATCGATACCGAGCACGCGCGTCAATTCTTCCCTCAGGCCGGCGACATCCCACTGCTCGGCATAGGCGTGTTCGGGCACGTGCTTGGCGACGAGATCGTCGACAAAGGCATGGCGCATGTCGGCGACCGTCTCGGCGACGCTTTCGTCCTTCATCAGTTCGATACGCTGGTCGAAGATCACCTTGCGCTGGTCGTTCTGGACGTTGTCGTACTTCAACAGGTTCTTGCGGATGTCGAAATTGCGCGCCTCGACCTTCTGCTGCGCCTTTTCCAGCGCCTTGTTGATCCAGGGGTGGATGATGGCCTCGCCCTCTTTCAGGCCGAGCCGGGTCAGCATGCTGTCGAGCCGGTCGGACCCGAAGATCCGCATCAAATCGTCTTCCAGCGAGAGGAAGAATTTCGAGCGGCCGGGATCGCCCTGGCGTCCGGAGCGGCCGCGGAGCTGGTTGTCGATGCGCCGCGATTCATGGCGCTCGGAGCCGATGATGTAGAGGCCGCCCGGCCTGGTCACGGTCTTGGCAGGCTTGCTGCCCTTGGCCGGCTCGACCTCGACGACGTCTTCGGCTTTCAGCACGATCTCGCGAAAACGTTCGACGTCGGCCTTGATGCGTTCGATCTTGGCGGCCTTCTCGGCCTCGTCGGTGATGCCCGCGGTCTCGTGCAGGATCCGCATTTCGAGCGAGCCGCCGAGCTTGATGTCGGTGCCGCGGCCGGCCATGTTGGTAGCGATCGTGATCGCGCCGGGAACGCCGGCTTCGGCCACGATATAGGCTTCCTGCTCGTGGAAGCGCGCGTTCAGCACCGCGAACAGCTTTGCCGGCTTGCCGGCGCGAGCAGCCGCGTAAAGCTTCTCCATTGCGTTTTCGTTGCCGAAATCGATCTGCTTGTAGCCGTGCTTCCGAAGGTATTCCGCCAGCACTTCGGATTTTTCGATCGAGGCGGTACCGACCAGCACCGGTTGAAGCCGCGCATTGGCGCGCTCCACCTCGGCCAGGATCGCAGCATATTTTTCGTTCTGGGTGCGATAGACCTCGTCGTCCTCGTCGAGGCGCGCGACCTGCACATTGGTCGGGATTTCCACGACTTCGAGCTTGTAGATGTCGAACAATTCGTCGGCTTCGGTCAGCGCCGTGCCGGTCATGCCCGAAAGCTTTTCGTACATCCGGAAATAATTCTGGAAGGTGATCGAGGCCAGCGTCTGGTTTTCCGGCTGGACCTGCACGTGCTCCTTGGCTTCCAGCGCCTGGTGCAGGCCTTCGGAATAGCGGCGGCCCTGCATCATGCGGCCGGTGAACTCGTCGATGATGACGACCTCATCGTCACGGACGATGTAATCCTTATCGCGCGTGAACAGCGTATGCGCGCGCAGCGCCTGGTTGATGTGGTGGACGACGGAGACGTTCTCGACATCGTAAAGGGACTCGCCCTTGAGCTGACCGGCGTCGCGCAGCAGCGTTTCGATCTTCTCCATGCCGGCTTCGGTCAGCGTTACCGTGCGCTGCTTCTCGTCGACATCGTAATCGGACTTGTCGAGCTTGGGAAAGAAGGTGTCGATGGTGTTGTAGAATTCCGAACGGTCATCGAGCGGGCCGGAAATGATCAGCGGCGTGCGCGCCTCGTCGATCAGGATCGAGTCGACTTCGTCGACGATGGCATAGAAGTGACCGCGCTGGACCATGTCCTCCAGACGGTACTTCATGTTGTCGCGCAGATAGTCGAAGCCGTATTCGTTGTTGGTGCCGTAGGTGATGTCGCGCGCATAGGCTTCCTTGCGCTCGGCATCGTCGAGGCCGTGAACGATCACGCCGACGGTGAGGCCGAGGAAGTTATAGATCTGACCCATCCATTCGGAGTCGCGGCGGGCAAGGTAGTCGTTCACGGTGACGACATGGACGCCCTTGCTGGCGAGCGCATTGAGATAGACCGCGAGGGTGGCGACCAGCGTCTTGCCTTCGCCGGTCTTCATCTCTGCGATGTCGCCCTCATGCAGTACCATGCCGCCGATCAGCTGGACGTCGAAATGCCGCTGGCCGAGCGTGCGCTTGGCCGCCTCCCGCACGGTGGCGAAGGCCGGAACCAGGATGTCGTCGAGGGTCTTGCCTTCAGCGAGTTGTTTGCGGAATTCGGCGGTGCGGGCTTTCAGCGCCTCGTCCGAAAGGGCCGCGACCTCCGGCTCGAGCGCGTTGATGGCGTCGACCCGGGATTGATACCCCTTGACCCGCCGGTCGTTGGCGGAGCCGAAAAATTTGCGGGCGAGCGCGCCGATCATGCCTAGTTCCTGTCTTTGCGGTTCGGAGTTGCAGCCGTGAGCCAATCTACCAAATTGTCTATCAACTCATCGTGACGCATCGCGCCGGTCCCCGATCCCGGGAGTTATCCGCCAAATGAGTGGGAATTGAGCAATCCAAGGTTCAACGGCCAAAACCGCAGCCAATTCCGCGCTATCGCCAATGACTTAGGTTGGGCACAGATATGGCCGGGTCCAGGGCTTGTCAACGGCGCCAAGCTGTCAAGGAATTCATCATTTTGTCAGACTTTTCGCGTTGCCAACGTCACATGATTGGGCGAGTGTCCCGCCGCCCCAAACAGCCCCATCTTTGAAGATAAGGATTTTCCATGACCGCCTCGTTCCCGGAAACGAAAACCGGCCCGCGCTTTGGCCTCGCCTCCGCCGCCGTGACGGGCTGTCTCGCGATGGCGCTGCTGGCCGGCCTCCCGGCGCGGGCCCAGGACGCCAACCCGGTGCTCGCCAAGGTTAACGGCGCCGAGATCCGCCAGAGCGACGTCACGCTCGCCGAGGAGGAGCTGGGACCGAGCCTGGCGCAGATGGATCCGGCCACCAAGAAGCAGAACGTGCTGGCCTTCCTGATCGACATGAAGATCGTCGCCAAGGCCGCCGAGGACAAGAAGATCGAGAACAACGAGGAGTTCAAGAAGCGGTTGGCGTTCGCGCGCAACCGGCTTCTGATGGACAACCTGCTGGCGAGCGAAGGCAAGGCCGCGACCACCGACGAGGCCATGAAGAAGGTCTATGAGGACGCCTCCAAGCAGATCGCCGGCGAGCAGGAAGTTCACGCCCGCCACATCCTGGTCGAGACCGAGGACGAGGCCAAGGCGGTCAAGGCCGAACTGGACAAGGGCGCCGATTTCGCCGAACTCGCCAAGAAGAAGTCCAAGGATCCCGGCGCATCCGACGGCGGCGATCTCGGTTTCTTCACCAAGGACCAGATGGTACCGGAATTCTCGGCCGTCGCATTTGCGCTCGAGCCGGGCAAGATTTCCAACCCGGTGAAGTCGCAGTTCGGCTGGCACATCATCAAGGTCGAGGAAAAGCGCAACCGCAAGGCGCCCGGTTTCGACCAGGTCAAGGCCCAGATCGAAACCTATGTGACCCGCAAGGCGCAGGCCGACTACGTGGCGAAGCTGCGCGAAGCCGCCAAGATCGAGCGGATGGACAAGCCCGAAGAGACCGCGAAGACCGACGCCAAGCCCGACCCGGCAAAGCCCACCGACTCCAAGATGGCGCCGCCGGCGAAGAAGTAAAATTCGCTGTCACTTCGGCGAAGCCGATAGTATTTACGATCGTCATGGCCGGGCTAAAGCGCGAAGCGTGTCTTCGCGCCAGATGTCCCGGCCATCTACGTCTTGACGCCCCGAGGCCAAGAAAGACGTGGATGGCCGGGACAAGCCGGCCATGACAATCCATTCTCATCCTGTGCTTTTTGGATTCACTCCATGTCCACCGCTGTCTCCCCGCTCGCCCCGACCGAGGTCCCCGATATGCCCGTCGTCGCGGGCGTAAAACTCGCCACCGCGGCGGCGGGCATCCGCTACAAGGGCCGCACCGATGTGCTGCTGGCAGTGATGGACAAAGGGACGACCGTCGCCGGCGTCTTCACCAGATCGAAATGTCCGTCGGCGCCGGTAGAATGGTGCCGCGCCAAGCTCGGCGGCGGGAAAGCCCGTGGGTTGGTGGTGAATTCCGGCAACGCCAATGCCTTCACTGGCAAAACCGGCAGGCAAGCAACTACGCTGACCGCCTCGATTGCCGCCAAGGCGGTCGCGTGCAGCCCGAATGAGGTGTTTTTGGCCTCCACCGGCGTGATCGGCGAGCCGCTCGACGCGACCAAATTCAACGGCGTGCTTGGCACGCTGGCGGAAACCGCCACCCCAGACGGCTGGATGGGCGCGGCCAAGGCCATCATGACCACCGACACCTTTCCGAAGGTTGCCACCGCGACCGTGAAACTCGGAAAAGCAAAAGTCACCATCAACGGCATGGCCAAAGGTGCCGGCATGATCGCGCCCGACATGGCGACCATGCTGGCTTTCGTCTTCACCGACGCGCCGCTGGCGGCGGGCGTCCTGCAATCGCTGCTCAAGAGCGGCGTCGAGGACACCTTCAATGCCGTCACGATCGACGGCGATACGTCGACGTCCGACACATTGCTGGCATTCGCCACCGGCGCTGCCGCGGCAAATGGTGCGCCGAAGATCAGCCGCGCGAGCGATCCACGCCTCAAGGCCTTCACCAAGGCGTTCCGGGAGGTCCTCGCCGATCTTGCCGAGCAGGTAGCCCGCGACGGCGAAGGCGCAAGAAAACTGGTCGAAATTATCGTCGAGGGCGCCACCACGAAGGCATCTGCCCGCAGGATCGCGATGTCGGTGGCGAATTCACCGCTGGTGAAGACCGCAATCGCCGGCGAGGACGCCAATTGGGGCCGCGTGGTGATGGCGGTCGGCAAGGCCGGCGAGCCCGCCAACCGCGACAAGCTTTCGATCTCCTTCAACGGCATCCGCGTTGCCAGGAGCGGCGCGCGCGATCCGTCCTATGACGAGGCGGAGGTCTCGGCCGCCATGAAGAATCCGAAGATCCAGATCAAGATCGCGATGGGCCTCGGCAAAGGCCGCGACCGCGTGCTGACCTGCGATCTCACCAAGGAATATGTGGCGATCAACGGCGATTACCGGTCGTGAACAATCCGCAGGACACCTGCACGCATGGCTGATGTCAAACTCACCCTCGTGGTCGCCTGCGCGCTGGTCGACGCCGACAAGCGGGTGCTGATCGCGCAGCGCCCCGAGGGCAAGGCGATGGCGGGCTTATGGGAATTTCCCGGCGGCAAGGTCGAGCCCGGTGAGCGGCCCGAGCAGACGCTGATCCGCGAACTGCACGAGGAAATCGGCATTACCGTGAGCGAAGCCTGCCTGGCGCCGCTGACCTTCGCCAGCCACGCCTATGACGGCTTTCATCTGTTGATGCCGCTCTACATCTGCCGGCGCTGGGAAGGCAATGTAACCGCGCGCGAGGGTCAGAACCTCGCCTGGGTCCGCGCCAACAAACTGCGCGACTATCCAATGCCGGCGGCGGATATTCCGCTGATCCCGCATCTGATCGATCTGCTGATGTGAGGCCTGCGTTCCCCGGACGTGCGCAGCGCGAAGCGGTGCGCTGCTGATCCGGGGTCCATCTTGTTTACCACTTCCGGGTCCCGGCTCTGCGGAGCAGCGTGAAGAACGCTGCACCGCGTCCGGGACACGATCCCTAGAGCGCGATGACTTTTCTCCGAATCGTCATCCCGCTCTATCTTTTTGTTTGAGCATGATCTTTTCGGAAAACCGGTACCCACTTTTCCGGATCATGCTCTAGATCAGCGATTTTGAAATTCGAATCATATCAAGCGGCCTTGTCAAGTTTGTAGGTCCAAGTGTGGACGACGGGATCGCGATTGAAGAAGTCGATG
>LNAP01001912.1_pt1 | contig 21507 bp, 22 predicted proteins | sample 602601 | NCBI WGS metagenome assembly LNAP01 (sample SAMN02440304, study PRJNA202911) | soil metagenome | biome: Subtropical and temperate rainforests or woodlands; isolation source: soil samples (1 kg each in a 20% v/v slurry with milli Q water) were... ...
CCTTCGCCGACCGCACGGTCGATGCCCTGTCACAGGGCGAGCGCGCCCGCCTGCTGCTGGCCCGCACACTCGCCACCGAGGCCGACATCCTGCTGGCCGACGAGCCGGTGGCCAGCCTCGATCCGGCCTATGCGCTGGACACCATGTCAGTGCTGCGCGCCGAGGCCCGGCGCGGCACTTGCGTGGTGGTGAGCCTGCACGATCTCGGGCTGGCGGCCCGGTTTGCCGATCGGGTGATCGTGCTGGCAGGTAGCCGGGTTGCGGCCGACGGGCCGCCTGACGAGGCCCTGCGGCCGGCCATCATCGACGCCGCTTATGGCGTCGGCTTCCGCACCGTCATCCTTGAGGGCGTGACGCAACCGGTGGCGTGGTCACGGCGCCCCTGACAGACGACACAATTTCCAAGGACGCGTCGACCGTTGAAGCACCCAAGTGCATCTGCCTCTCATTTCGGCGCGCGACAGCGCGGCGCAGGGCGGCCGCCGTCGGCAGGTGGTAGAAGGCGCTCTCCTTCGGGGAGTAACCGTCCGCAGTTAGCGGAGCTTGCGTCAACAAACTTGGCTTCGGCCATGGCGCAGGCGGCAGACCTCAGGTCTGTACTGGCGAGACCGACGGCACATCCCCTGCGGGCCGGCAGGGAGCCTGTGTCGTCGTGCACCGCCGGTCCGGTACTGTTTCATGGACGCTATCCTGACCTCGATCGCCGTCGTTGCCGTTGCCGAGATCGGCGACAAGACTCAGCTGCTTGCCATCGTCCTTGCGGCTCGGTTCCGCAGGCCCGTGCCAATCATGCTGGGGATCCTCGCGGCCACCTTGCTCAATCATGCCGCCGCGGCCGGGCTGGGATATCTCGTCTCCCAATGGCTTGCCGGCCCGACCTTCCGGATTGTCGTCGGCGTCGCCTTCATCGTGATGGCGGGCTGGGCATTGATTCCAGACAAGGATGACCCGAACGCGGCCAAACGACCCGCGCACGGTGTATTCCTGACCACGCTCGTCGCCTTCTTCCTGATCGAGATCGGTGACAAGACCCAGGTTGCAACGTCGCTGCTCGCCGCGCAGTTCAGGAACATCGAGCTTGTCACGGTGGGCACGACAGTCGGCATGATGCTGGCCAATGTTCCAGCCGTCCTGCTGGGAGGCGCGCTGATCAAGGTGATTCCGCTGCAGCATGTGAGGAGAGCGGCTGCTTTCCTGTTTGCCGCCATCGGCGTGTGGATCGTGCTTGGCGCTTCCAACCCCTTTTGATGCCAGCCGAAGGGCGCACTACGGAGACCCAAATGAGCTCGCCATGCCGCCGATCATGGGCACGGCGATGCGTTCCACGGACAACGAACCACGCAGTACTCGAGAGCCACTCCAGTCTACAGCTTCTGTTGGCCGCGATGCAGCACAGCGCTCTGCGTTGCCAGGACCTTATCGATGCGTCTGCCGTCAACATCAACGACTTCGAAGCGCCATCCACCGTACTGGAAGAACTCACCGATCCGCGGCAGGCGGCGCATGCGATCGAGCATGAAGCCGGCGACGGTGTGGTAGTCATGCGACGATGGCAGCGCTATGCCGAGGCGGTGCCCGACTTCGTCGATCGGGAAAGTGCCGTCAGTCATCAGGGAGCCGTCGCTGCGCCGGACGATCCGCGGTCCCTCGTCCTCGGCAATGTCGGCCACGATCGTCTTCAGGACGTCGCCTTCAGTAACGATTCCCTCGACGGTTCCGTGCTCATCGACAACGACCAGAAGATTGAGAGGCGACTGGCGGAGTTGCTCGATCGCGTCGAGTGCGCTCAGCCGATCGCTGACGACAGGAACTTTCTCGACAAGGCTCCATACTTCACCAACGTCCTTTTCCAGGAGAGCGACCAGTGCCCGGCGGACTGGTATGGCGCCGAGGATTTCGTCCACGCTTCCGTTCGCTGCCAAGAGACGCTCATGCCCGGCCGCCTTTAACGCCGCGACAACGTCGCTTTCACTGCCGTGCAGGTCGACCCATTCGAGATCGGTGCGCGGCGTCATGATGCCTCGTACCGAGCGGTCACCAAGCCGCATGACGCCGTGAATCATCGAGCGTTCTTCAGGCTCTACCGTGCCGGTCCTCTCGGCTTCGTCCATCAGAGTGTGGATCTCCTCATCGGTGACCCGCGACGCCTTCTGTTCGCCCTGTCCCAGCAGGTGCAATCCCAAGCGCGCCGACCAAGCGAGCAAGCCGACAACTGGTGAGGCCACCGTCGCCAGGATGCGCATCGGCCGCGCCACGACGACGGCAATGCGCTCGGCGTTGCGCAGGCCGAATTGCTTGGGCACAAGCTCGCCAAGAACGACCGAAAAGTACGTGATGACAGCAATCACCACAACGTACGCCAAGGGTTCGGCGATTCGCGTCGGCATGCCCAGACTTTCCAGCCAGGAATCGCCGCGCTCCGCGAATGTGGCGCCACTGAAGGCACCGGCGACAATACCGACCAATGTAATGCCGATCTGAACCGCCGACAGCATGCGGCCTGGCTCCTGGGTCAGCGCCAGGGCAACCCCAGCGCCCCGCGACCCGCCGCGGTGCATGCGCTCGAGCACCGGCTTTTTCGCCGATACCAGAGCCAGCTCCGACATTGCCAGAAAGCCATTTGCGATGATCAACGCGGCAACGATGATCAGTTCGACGACCAGCATGGACACTCCCAGCACGCACAGCCAGCTTAGTACTCCTCAAGATGATACGTGAAAGACCGCAGGAATGTTGGGCGGCTTGATGGGCCTAGCGGCCGAAAAGCGACTTACTGAGATCGGCCACCTTCGTTTTCCTCACAGGCTGCCGTCAGTCCGAGTTCGACAAGGCGAAAGCTCAGAGCCGAGCGCAACGTTGCGGCCGCGCGAGCCCAAGCTGGTCATGGGAATGCTTCGCGTCGCCAGCGCCGTAGCGGAGGGAAGACAATCGAGACGTGATTTGAACCATTGTTGGCGTATTACTGACGACCAAAAGAAACCCCAGCAACCTATTGAGATTGCTGGGGTTTTTGGTGCGGGAGCCCGCAACCACCGAGACCGACATTCCTTGGTCGTCCCTATCTGACCGAAATAGGAGGGCTTCCGACGCATGTCGCCTTCCTTAACCAGCCTATTTGTTCGCTGTACCTATCCAAACGCCGTACGGGTCCCTGGAGGGGAACAATGGAAACCCAGTTGCCAAGCTCTCGTCTTGGCTATCGTCTCGGATCTGCCGATGGGCGGGCCGCTTCTTCGCGAAAACGCTGAGCCAGGATCATGGGGTGCCGGAAAAAACTGTAGAGGATCACCGGTAGCCCAATCGCGCTCGGCAGCAGCCAGAACGCGATTTGCGGAAGTTCCCGCCAAACTGGGAGGTTCTTACCGTTGTTCACGTAGAATGCAGTGAGCATGAAGATGTAGGAGGCGCCCATCCCAGAGAGATGGAACCTGGCCCATTGCTGCCAGCGCCGCTGGGCGGCGAGCCGTCCGAGATATGCCGAAGCGAATGACAGCGTACCGAGAATGAACAGATGGTAATTCTCAGCCCAGCGCATGAAAGAAAGCATGCTCATGGTGATGAAAACGCTGAAGAGGAACCAGAAGTAAAGCGTTCCCCAATTCGAATGCCGGCCACGGCCTTTCCGGCTCAGGATGGCAATGGCTCCGGCGATCACTGCCGCAAGGCCGAATGCAACGTGGACGCCGACAATCGTCAGAAAGATCGGATCAGTCGACGGTATCGGTATGCCCAGAACGACCGTTGTGTCCATGGTGCGCTCAGGCGGCACGCCCCATCGCACGCCGCGGCACCTCGTCGGTGAAGCCCATGCAGCATTTCTCCCGCAGAAACTCGACAACCATAGTGACCTGACGATGGTTGGCGCGACACCTCACCTCGCGCCCGGCCTTCTCCTGCACGACTAGACCGGCTTCGACCAGGCCGCGCAGGTGGAAGGCAAGGGTCGAGGCCGGGACATCGAGGCGGGCCTGGATCTCGCCGATATTAAGGCCCTTGGGCGAAGCACGGACCAGCAGCCGGAAGATGTCGAGCCGGGTCAGACTGCCCAGCTCGCTCAGGCAGCGCGCAGCAAGTTCACGATTCATACCGTGAGCGTAGGTCACGGCCGCTTCGGAATCAACGATAAAACTAGTTTTATGGTGATATTATCCTATAGTGGTCCTGGCAGGCAACGAGAGGCGGCCCGACCTGATCAAGAACTCCCCCATCCACTACGGCTGGATCATCCTCGCCGCGGGCACCTTCGGCTCCTTCATGACTCTGCCGGGCCAGACGGCCGGCGTATCGGTCTTCTTCGACCCGCTCACCACCGAGCTTCAGGTCTCGCGCTCCTGGGCTTCGCTCGCCTACGCCGCCGGCACGCTGGCCGGGATCCTGCCGGCCCCCCTGATAGGCCGCTGGATTGACCGGCGCGGTCCCCGCCTGTCGGCGACCATCATCGCGGCGGCGCTCGCACTCGCCTGCATCTACATGGCTATTGTCGACTCGGGTCTGATGCTGCTGATCGGCTTCGCCCTGCTGCGTGGCACGGCGATCGGCGGGCTGAGCCTGGTCAGCGGACAGGTCGTGAACCTGTGGTTCGTGCACCGTCGCGGCATCGCTGCCGCCGCAGCAAGCCTGGGTGTCGCCGCCGGCTCGATGGTCTTCCCGCCCGTCATCGAGATGTTGATCTCGTTCTACGGCTGGCGCGGCGCCTATGTGGCGCTGGCACTGCTGGTTGGCGCCACCTTGCTGCCGGTCGCCGCCCTGCTGTTCCGCGATCGACCCGAGAAGTACGGGCTGACCGTCGACGCCGGACTTCCGCCGGCCACCAAGGAGGTACGGGAAGAGCCCTCCTTCACGCGTCCCCAGGCGCTGCACACCGGCGTGTTCTGGCTGCTGACCGCCATCGGCTTCCTGACGAATGCCATCGGAACGGCGCTGCTGCTCAACCATTTCTCGATCATGCAGAACGCGGGCATTGCGCGGACCGACGCTTTGCTGGTCCTGTCCGTCTATGCCGCTGTCCAGGTCGCGGTGACGCTGGGCACCGGCGCGTTGCTCGACTACTACGAGCCGCGCCGCCTGGTGCCAGTCGCCATGCTCTTCCTGGCGCTGACATCGGCGCTGCCGGCGTTCGGGACAGGCGTCGTCGTGAGCTGGCTCTACGCGCTCTGCCTCGGCGGCGCCTACGGATCGCAGCAGGCGATCGGCGCGGCGGGTTATGCGCAATATTTCGGCCGCGATCATCTTGGCGCAATCCGTGGCGTGTCGTCCCTGTTCGGCGTCGCCGGTGCCGCCTTCGGGCCCCTGCCCTTTGCCGCGAGCATCGAATGGACCGGGAGCTATGCCGTGGCCTTGATCGGAAGCTGCGTGTTCTGCGTGGTGTGTGGCGCGGCCAGTTTTGCCATTCGGCGACCGGCCATCTCAAGGCGGCTAGAGTCGTCCAGACTGATTCATGAGAGCGATCCGCGCTGAGTTGCCCCTTAGCAGCGACCGTGCCCACGAAGTATTGCTGCGGCTCGCGTGTCTAATCGGACGCCAGTTGGCCCGCGAAGCACGCGATTCATCCGGCCAAAACAGGCAACCAAAAGAAGTACGCATTGAGCATATAGAGTCCCGATAGAACCAGGATGACGCCGCCGGCCGTCTCGAAGGCGCGCCGATATTTGTCGAGGCCGCGCAAGTTCTCAAGCCAACCGATGCTAAAGGCTCCTACTGCTACCGGCAGAGCTCTTCCCAGTCCGAAGGCGAACAAGAGCAGCGCACCAATCCAGGGGGACGCAACCCCCGCTGTCGCCCCTAAGAGAACGACCAGCGCCGGAGTGCAAACAGGACAGATCGCAACCGAAAATATCGCCCCCAGTACGAAGGCACTCCAAGCGGCCGAGGGCCGCCTCGCTTTGAGCGCAAACGCCGGAAGCGGCAGGCGCAACCAGCCGGCCCACATCAGGCCTAGAATTATGAGTAACGGTCCCAGCACGAGCCCCCATTGGCGCCCCAGCAGGGCGGATACCCAGCTACCGCCCAGCCCTGCGATGAATCCCATGACGGCATGGACGACAAGCATGCCGACAATGAACATCGTGCCGAAAAAGATGGCCTGCTTCTTCTCGCGCGCCTTCGTCACATAGGCGAGCGATACTGGGATGGACGCCATGGCCACGGGATTGAAACTGAACAGAAGTCCCGCGAGAAAGCCGACGCCGATTGCCGCGAGGCCCGCGTGGGCGACCGCCTGCTGAAGAGCCTCAGGTTCCATTTCAGTGCCTCGACCCGCTGCGCCGCAGGAGCTCAGTGCGCAGCTGCTGAGGAGTGGGCAACGTCGAAAACACGAGCTCACCGTCGATCACAATGGCCGGCAAGGACAGCACTCCACGCTCGACGGCATAGTCCATTTCGTCGAGCACATTGATCTCGCGCCATTCGGCTTCGGGTCGCGCCGCGGCCGCGGCGGCCTTGAGGTCCTCGCGTGCCGCCGCGCATCGCTCGCAGCCAGGCGCGTGGAACAGCTCGAGCTTCATGAGTCAGTCCGCCTTTTCTGTTGCCTGCTCCAACGCCGCCAGGATCGTGCATTCAGCAACCGGCCGTCCCTTGCGGGTGCAGTCGGCGATCAGCCGATCGAGCGCCTTGGACATGGATTTCATGGCCTTGATCTTGTGTTCGAGCTGAAGCTTTTTCTCGATGGCTTGCGCACGTACGTCATCGCAGCACGCTCGATCGCTGGTGCGCAGTGCCAGAAGGTCTCGGATCTCCGCCAGGGTGAAGCCGCAGTGCTGCGCCTGCTTGATGAAGCGGATGTGCCTGACGGAATCCTGATCGTACAGGCGGTAGCCGCTGGCACTCCTGTCGGCGGGCGAGATGAGGCCTTCCTCCTCGTAGTAGCGCAAGGTGTCGGCGCTGATTTCCGCCAAGGCCGCGAGCTTGCCAATGGTCAACATTTTCCGAACTCCTGGGCCAGTCTAAACCCTGGAGTATACCCCAAGGTCAAAGGCTTGCTGGTGGCACTGCATTTCACGTTCCCTGCGGCAAGGCAGCGGCAATCGGCCGCCCGACGCTGCGGATCGCATCGAAAAAGAGCCGTGGGTTGCCCCACAGAGAGTTGATGAAGATCGCGGTGACGCTCACCGCCATCGCGATCATGGCCCAGATCGGGTGGATGAGCCCTGTCGCCGCCAGCGGAATGCCGCCGCCGTTGAACAGGAAGGCCAGAACAACGTTCTGCACCATCTTGCGATAGCTGCGAGTGCTGATATCCCGCGCCTCGCCAAGGGCAGCGAGGCGATTGGATAGAATGATGATGTCCGCCGCCTCCAGGGCAATGTCAGTTCCCCCGCCCATCGCGATGCCGATGTCGGCCTGCATCAAGGCGGGGGCATCGTTGATGCCGTCGCCGACCATCGCAACCCGGGCATCGGCTTGCAGCTTGCGCACGATCGCCGCCTTGTCCTGCGGCAGCACTCCGGCGTGCACTTCGTCGACACCGACTTCCCGGGCGATACGCTGCGCCGCCCGCTCGTTGTCGCCCGTCACCAGAACCGTGGAGAGCCCGGCCCTGCGCAGGGTCGCGACGGCAGAGACGGCGTCAGGCCGAAGGGTGTCGCCGACAGCGACAATGCCCAGCAGTCGGCCCTCTTTGACTACGGCGATGACGGTGCGGCCGGCCGCTTCGAGGACTTCTGTCCTCTCCTGAAGCGCACCAAGGCTGACATTCCGCTCTGCCATGAACCTCGGACTGCCGACCACGACTTCGGCGTCACCGATGCGCGCGAGTACGCCTCGGCCGGGAAGGGCCTGGAACGACGCGACCTCCGGCGGCGTGATCGAACGCTCAAACGCTGCTTTGACGAGAGCCTGGGCCAGCGGATGCTCCGACCGTGCCTCCGCTGCGGCAGCCACGGCGAGGAGTTCGCGCTCTTGCCCTCCGACGGCTTCGATTTCGCGGACCGTGGGCCGCCCCTCGGTCAGGGTGCCGGTTTTGTCGAGAACAATCGTCTTGACCAGACGGAAGCCCTGGAAGGCCTCGCCTGTCCGCATGAGGATGCCGCGCTCTGCCGCCTGTCCTGCGCCACGGACGATGGAAAGCGGCGCCGAAATACCGACGGCGCAAGGATACCCCATGACGAGAACGCTGAGGCCGGCAAAGACGGCATGCGTCACATCTGGCTTGCCGGTGGCGAGCCAGGAACCGACCAGCCAGCCGATCGCTGCCAATGCGGCAACGATCAAGACGGCTGGCGTGTAGATCCGAAGCACGCGGTCGACGAGATGAAGGATGCCAGGCTTGAGGGCTCGTGCATCCTCGACGTGTCGAATGACCTGATGGAGGAAACTGCCCTCGCCCACAGCCGTCGTGGCCACAAGCAGCGTGCCGGTACCATTGATCGACCCGCCGATGACCGGATCGCCCTCGCGCTTCTCGACCGGAAGGGACTCGCCCGTTACCAGCGATTGATCCACCCCCGAATGGCCGCTGGCCACGATGCCATCGGTCGGGATGCGTTCACCGGGGCGGATGCGGACATGGTCGCCGATACTTACTTCTTCGATCGGCACGTCCCGCTCCTCGCCATTGCGAACGACGCGTGCGGTTGCAGGCCGCAGATCGAGCAGCCGCTTCACCGCCTGCGAGCTGCGCGTCTTCACGATCAGCGACAGCCACTCCGAGAAGATGTGGTAGGTGCCGACCATCACCGACACTGAGAAGAACGCCGCAGTCGGGTAGTCGGGCCGGTTCAACACCAGGCCGATGACGCCGCCGGCGATGCCGGCAAAGGCTCCGATCTCGAGCAGCACGTGCTGATTGAGAATGCCGCGCCGCAGCGCCTGGAAGGCCATGCGCAGGATGTGGCCACCGACGCCGAACACGAGAACCAGTGCGAGGGCCCCGGCGAGCCAGGGTGCCGCAGTCGTCAGATGGCCGGCAAGGTTCAGGTAGAGGAGCGACAGAGCCATGATCGTGAGGCCCGCCGCCGCGCCTACTGCCGCCCACAGCCCCGTCGAGCGCAGAACGAGGAATACGAACGCGCCGAGGCTGAGGCATACCAACGCCGGCAAAAAGCCGATCCAGCCGACGGTCGGGTCGGCAATGATGGGAATCGTCGCAACTGTCAGCACGACCGCCAGCACGAACCGTCGTGCCTCGTGGACGAGATCACGTTCCTCCTCTTCAAAGGCCCTGAGCTTGCGTGGATCGGAGACCGTGTAACCGATGTCCTTCAGGGTCTGAAGCAACCGCTCCGGCCGAGCGACGGCAGGATCGTACTCAACCAGCGCCTGCTCGTGCGTGAGGCTGACCGCTACCTTGTCGACGCCGGGCATGCGGCCCAGCGCTTTCTCGATCGTGCCGGTGCAGAGCGAGCAGTGAAGACCGCCAATGCGGGCGCGGATCTTGCGACGATCGGGCCGGCTTGCCGGCTCTTCACTCCAGGGGTGGAATGATAGCGAAGCGCTCTCGACGATGCTCATTTCAACCTCCTTCTGACTCGCGTCCGACGACGCGAAAACCAGGCTGCTCAACGACGGAGACCAATTGATCTTCGTGAGCGGTGTTCGGGTCGTAGAGGATGCGAGCCAGCCCGTCGTCGAAGAACACTGAGACGGCCTGCACGCCGGGCTGTTTCTCGACAAGGGACTTGATGGTTTCGGCGCAGCCGCCGCAGTGCATACCCTCGATCTTCAACGTGACGGACTTCATGTGATCGCCTTCCATGTCAAGCCAAGCCAGACCGCTACCTCTCACCGCACGTTGGATTTTAGGGCTTGGTGTTAACCCCAAGGTCAAGCACGCATATCCGTCACGACCTCCCCGATGTGCACGACGCGATGCACTCGGTGCACTGCAGTTGATTGCGAGGCGAACCTACGACCTAAGTCGTTGATTTTATTGGGGCACGATTTGACGAAGTAGTGGCGGCGGCCGTGTTCTCATTTCGCTCATCCCTCATTTGTGGATACCACTGACGCGCCGCCAGTTCGTATAGCGGCTACAGCATGTATCCGATGTCAGAAGCGCCCGTAGGGTATGCGAACATCGTTGTCTTAAGATCCTGTGCAGTGAGACCATGACGTATTGCGAGGCCGAAGACGTTGATGACCTCTTCGACATGCGGGCCAACGAGGTGGGCACCCAAGATATGGCCGGTGTCCGGATCGACCAGCGTTTTGAAGCCGTAGACCCGCTCATTGAGCCGTCGGGCAGTATACCAGTCGGAGACCTTTTCCGCGTTGGTGTGGAACTTGAGTCCCGTTACCTTCGCCTCCGCTTCACTGAGGCCCACCGCCGCTATGGGCGGGATTGTGAACGCAACGCGAGGCACGCCCCGGTAGTCCGGCTTGTGCCGGTTGCCGTCGAGCAAGTTTCCCGCAACGATTTTGCCATCGTGGCTCGATACCGGCGTCAATGGCGGGCCGCTCCTTGCCGCATCCCCTGCCGCGTAGATTTTTGGGTTGGATACGCTTTGGAGGTAATCGTTGAGCTTCAGCCGGCCCTTCTCAGTCACGACGTTAGCGGTGACAAGATCGAGCGTCTCCAAATCGGGTGCGCGACCGGCGGCATGCACTACCAGATCGGCAGCCACCGTCTGTATCTGACCGTCTGCCGACGCATGCACGACGAAACCATCGACCGTCTTGTCGATCCGCTGGACCGTCGAGCGGGTGCGCACGTCGATTCCGAGTTCGTTGAATTTCGCCATAAGCCAGCCGACCAGATCGGGATCGAAAGCCGGAAGCATCCGTTCCGCGCGCTGAAAGACAGTCACGTTAGCGCCGGCTCGCGCTGCGAGCTGCGAGAATTCTGCAGCGACGTATCCGCCACCAACGAGCGCGATCCGCCCGGGCAGCCTATCGAGTTCGAGAAAGTGGTCGCTGGTCACTACATGCTCTTCACCGGGAATGCCGAGGGGCACCGGACGCGCGCCGGCCGCAATCAGCACATGGCGAGCTTCGAGCACTTGGCCTTCGACTGTGATCGCATCGGGGCTGGTGAACCGAGCAAGTCCGTGGAAGGCGTCGATGCCCTTGGCTGCGTAATGTTGTTCCTGCTTATGCGGAATCGGATCGGTGAAGCTGCGTTTGAAGGCCATCAGTTCGCGCCAGTTAATCCGTAGATCGCCCGACACGCCATGCCCGTGCAGGCGTCTTGCTGCATCGATCGCCTCGGCGGCGCTGATCAACATCTTCTTCGGATCGCACCCCCGCAGCGCGCAAGTACCGCCGAATGGCCGGTGATCAATGACGGCGACGCCCCAGCCGGCGGCGCGAACCCGCGCACTCGTCACTTGGGCCGCCGTTCCGGAGCCGATGATCACGAGATCATAGGTCTTTGCCATCGGTTCACCTCTCAGTGAGAATTTCCTAGGTCCACAGCAGGCGACTGGGTCGGATGGTTACCTCAGCATCACCGGCTGCCCAGTTGGCGTGTTCTGAGCCAGACATTGAGAATGCTGGCGACTATCAGGCCAACGATCCCGACATACGCAGGGATGGCGCTTCGTACAAACCCAAGAATCACAGCTGTTATCGCGAGCGCACTACGGCCGCCAAGGACAAGGGACCACGGTTCATGATGGCGGCGTGTTCCGAGATACGGGCCGAGGAGCGTGGCGGCCAGAAAGACCAGCAACAACGGGATAAGGATCGCGTCTCTCACGATGAAACCTAGCCCGATGGCCGACACGATCGAAAGGAGAGCGGGAAAGCCACGTTGGATGCCGCAACTGGCGGAGGCGCTGCCATGACCGCAGCCGCCTATGGCACCGGGCGGGCATATTGCCCGCTGTAGCGTCCATACCACCTTGGCCATCGCCTCTGCCGCGACGGCGATATAGTAGCACGGCCGCGAGGACAAGAATTCCCGCGGCCCCGCCGACCCATAGGTAACCGCTGTCCGTCAGCCACGCGCCGAGGCCGGAGAGCATCCCGGTCGCAGCCAGGGCAAAGCCGCCGCAGCAAACGATCTTGGCGGCGATCAACGAGCCCAGGGCTATGCCAGAGTCGCGTGCCATCACCGTGTCCTATCAGGCGCAGCAGGAAAGCTTGGCGACATCCTTGGTAAAGGTTTGCGCCGCGAGCTTCAGTCCCTCGACGGTCGTGAGATAGGGGAAGATCGTCTCGCCGAGCTGCTCCACCGTGAGGCCGCATTTGATCGCGAGCGCGGCGGTCTGGATGCTGTCGGCACCTTCCGGCGCCAGAATGTGGGCGCCGAGAAGCTTTCCGCTGTTCGCCTCGGCTACGAGCTTGATAAAGCCACGCGTGTCGCGTGCTGCCAGCGCCCGCGGCAGGTAGCTGAGATCGAGCGTCGAGGTCTTCACCTTGAGGCCCCGGCTCCGTGCTTCGGCTTCGGTCAGGCCGACGCTGGCAACCTGCGGATCGGTGAACACGACGGCGGGCATGCCGGTGGCGTCATAGCGCTTGCTGTCGCCATTGAGCGCATTCTCCGCCGCGATCCGGGCGCCATAGGCTGCCATGTAGACGAATTGATGGCGTCCCGTGACGTCGCCGGCGGCATAGACGCCGAGCTTCGACGTGCGCATCCGGTCGTCGATCTTGATGCCGCCATTCGGAAGAAGATCGATGCCAGCCTCCACGAACCCGAAATTCTCGGTATTGGGCCGCCGTCCGCTGGTGATGAGCACGCGTTCGGCCGTGATCGTCTCCTGGTGGCCACCGGCCGCCACGGAAAGCGCGACGCCTTCCGGCGCCTGGCGAATTTCCCGGTATGACAGCCCGCCGCGAACGGCGATGCCTTCCTCGATGAAGTACCCAGTCAGGGCCTCGCCGATTTCCGGCTCAGCTTCGGGCAGCAGCCGGCGGCGGACCGCGATCGTCACCTTGACGCCGGCGCGGGCGAACATCTGCCCGAGTTCGCAGCCGATATAGCCGCCGCCGATCACCAGCAGCGACTTCGGCAATTGCTCGAGCTCCAGGGCTGTCGTGCTGGTCAGATAGGGCACGGACTCGATGCCCGGGATCGACGGCAGCGCCGCGTCAGCTCCGGTCGCGATGATGACCTTGCCCGCCTTGATCGGGTCGCCGTCGACCGTTACCCCCGCCCCGGTCAGGCGTGCTTGACCTTCCCGATAGGCAACGGTGTTGTAGCTCGGCAGCAGATCGATGTACTTCGCCTGCCGCAGCGAAGCGACCAGATCGTCCTTCTGGCGCACGACCGCGCGCCAGTCCGTGACCCCGCCCTCCGCTCGTATGCCGGCAAATCGCGACGCGGCCTCCGCGTGATGGATCGTCTCGGTCGCGCGGATCATGGTCTTCGACGGCACACAGCCGACGTTGACGCAGGTACCGCCGATGGTTCCATGACCGATTAGGGCGACATTGGCGCCGAGCTCCGCGGCGGCGATCGCGGCCGAGAAGCCCGCCGAGCCCGCGCCGATGACGGCGAGATCGAAATCGCCATTCGCCTTCGGCGCACAGCAGTCGTTTGGTGCCATTGGAAGACTCCTCGTCCTCAGGTGTCGTGCGGCCGCGTTCAACACGATGCCAATGACGGCATCCGCGACCTTATTGAAGTATCGACGTTTTTAGGCCGGACGCCGTCCCACTGGAGGCGTCCGGTTCCCGGGTTTCCAGACGTTGCCTCAGTTCCTGAGCTTGGCGGGGTAGCCGGCGTTCGTCGCCGCGGCGATCAGCTTGGGCACATCAGCGGTCGCGTCGTCGAAGGTGACGGTCACGACGGCGCCCGAGTCGGCGTTGACTTCCGTGATCTGCACCGACTTGACGCCCTCGACTCGCGACAGGGTCTTTTTCACGATCGGCCCGCAGGATTCGCAGCTCACATTGGCGACGCTGAGGACGACGGTCTTCTCGGCGGCCCGAACGGCCAGAGGCGACAGCATGAGTGCAAAGACGGCCGCTGCTGTGCTGAGGCGAAACATGGTCTTTCTCCTTGATGGCTGGAATCGCGAACTAGAGAAACAAGGGCGCGAGTTTGGGGAATCCGAGCGCGACGGCGACCAGCACGGTTGCGGTCCACAGCCCGATCTTGGCGGTACGGCCGGAGCTTGGCTTCGCGCAGTAGGAATCTTCTGCGCAAGCCACTTTCGGCTTGCGATAGACGAGATAGAAGCCATAGGCGAGGAAGCCGACGGTGATCACAGCGAATACCGGCTGATACGGTGCAAGTGCGGTGAGGTTGCTGATCCATGCCCCGCTGATCCCGAGCGTGAAAAGCGCAAACGGCACCACGCAGCACGACGCGGCGGCCAAGGCGGCCAAGATTCCACCTGCCGAGGCCAGCCCCGCCTTGCGGGTCGATGTATCCGACTGGTCGGCTCCATTCGGCGTCGACCTAACGAGTGTCTGTTGCATCGATCTTTCCATGGCTCTCTGGCCTTCTCTGCTTCGATGGAGATGACTATGGGTTCTGTAGGACCTACAGGTTCAAGTGGAAATTCTTTCGACGACAAGCACAGTTTTGTGAGATCGCGCCGGACCGAACTCCAACCTTACGACCTGGCGCGCAACGCGTTTCCCGGCCTAGCCCGCGATGACGCTCTCATTTCAACGTCTGGATAACGCAGGGCGTTTCGCTGCCGGGCAAAGAGCTGTGCCTCCTCGAGGGTCACACATCCGACATCCTGACGATTTCGTGACCAGACGAGGAATGTCCGTTCATCTTTGAACAGGTTGACGTGGTCGCAGAACGCTTTCCGGAGATTTTCGCAACAGGCCTTGATATCGGGTGAGACGATCGACATCACGCAGTCGGAAGGCCGAGCTGCTCGCACTTTGCCGGGCGCCAACTCGACGGTGAGCTCGGCTCCGGATCCGGGACAGTGCGTGACCAAGGTGGCCGTCTTGCCGAGAATCTCCGGAAGGAACAGCCCATCGAAGACGCACCACGTGTAGAGCTCGACGTCCTTGCAGGCGAAGCAATGAAGGGTCGGGAGCAGGCTGAGCCCGCCGAAGGCGACGATCGCCTCGCGCTCATCGAGCGCCACCGTTGTAGGAGGGAATTCGGACAGAAGTTGCCTTGCTCGCTCAGCCGCCATGCCGCACGCGGCGCCGAGCTTTTCGTACTCAACCGGTGCGCCGCGTCCGAGCAACCGGTACAGCGCAACACTTAGCCTCTGCAACTCCGGCGTATTCACCGCGAGTAGCCGGCGCGTCAGGTAATCGGTGAACGCGGCATGGGTGTCGAAGCCCGGCGGAACTTGCATGGCGCGCACCTTCATCTTTTCCGGGGCTGGCGTTTCGACCCTCGCATCACTGCGGTTCGAGAAAGGTAGCTGGTGTAGGGGCTACAGGTTCAAGCGGGAAATCCTGCCGTCCGATGGGCGGAGCCGTTGCTTGCCGTCGCGCCATGGATGTATCGTCTGTAGACACTACAGGTTATGATGAGGAAAGCATGGCGACCCAAATATCTGAGCGTGCTGCCCTGCTGACCCGGGGTGCCCTCGCCGCCCAAACCGGCTGCAACATCGAAACAATCCGGTACTACGAGCAGATTGGCATTTTGCCGTCGGCGCCCCGCAGCCGAGGTGGACACCGTCTTTACGGAAATGACCTGATCAAACGCTTGAATTTCGTCCTTCGCAGTCGAGATCTCGGATTCACGCTGGAAGAAATTCGTGAGCTGCTTCGCTTGGTCGACGGCGGCAACTACACCTGCGCACAGATCGATGCGCTGACGCAGGAGCATCTGCAAGACGTCCGTCGAAAGATAGCGGATCTCAAGAAACTCAAATCAATTCTGGAAACGATGGCCGCTCAATGCAGCCGCGGAAAGATACCCGAGTGTCCGATTATCGACGCGCTATTCGATACGCGGACGCCGCTTCGTCCAGTGAGAGCTGCGCGCAACGTATGATCGGACCTGATTTGAACCTACTGGAACACGCCAAGGCTTAGGCAGACCAGCGCCGGCAGATCTTCGACCAGTCCGGCCTGTGCACGCCAGGCCTCAATTCGGCTGCGATCTGGCAGTTTCCAGACGCGTCAAGAGGTCGTCGATGGCCGTGCGATTCCCAGCCGACCCGCTGATGCAGAACGAGATCGTTTCGGCCTGTTCCATGACAGCGAACTCGAGCGTCGCACAGCATGAACGCTCTTTCTCCGCGAGCGTGTCGAGCGCGGTACGCAAACCATCCTGCGCCTTGAAACGCAACGCCGCGCCGCCTGGCAGGCGCTCGGCTATTCCGCCGAAGGTATGCACGAACGCCGCGATCTCGCCGATGCGCTGGCCGAACGCGCCGGGCTCCAACGAGCAGTAGCTTGGGCCGGCGTCTTCCGGCGCTACAGCACAGCAGGCGTCTTTTCCGCCTTCCTGGATCGGTGGTCATGGAACCGAGCCAAAGGAGCAGAAGACGCAGCAGTCGCCGGGCTTCGGCTTGAGCCGCATGCCGCAGCCCACGCAGGTGTGGAAATACACGCATGCATTGGTCGGCATGGTTTCCACTGACTGCGTTCCGCAGTCGGGGCAAGTCAACGTCGATTGCAGGATAGGAGTCATAGTGGCGGCTCCAGCCAGAAAGTCAGGGCCAGCAGCGCGAGAGCGAGGGCAACAGCGACCGCGGTAAACCGACCCAGGAGTGGCCGCGTGGCTGCTTGCGCGCGACCGCACGCCTTGGCGCGGCGCTGCTGCACCATGACGAACGCTGTACCGAAGAGACAGACGACCGCCGCTGCGAGCACATGGATCTGGTACGGCCCGACCAGAACCGCAATTCCGACCGTGCGGCCGAGCCTACGCCCAACGCACCAAGCGCCAGGGGCAACGCACAGCAGAACGCGACGCCGAACGCAGCCAGGAGTGCGCCAGCCGCGAAGGGCGCAAACACTCGAGCCGCACGGACCGAACCTGCCGAGAAACAAACCATCAGACGCAGTCCGCAGCGGCGGCGCCAATATAGATGAATCCTGGAGGGGTGAACACGTGATCAAGGCTCTGTTCATTTACGCAGGTGCTGACCTTGCGGAGATTGGTGGTTGCTTTGCCTTCTGGATCTGGCTGCGCAGCGGCAAGTCGGCGTTTTGACTGTTGCCAGATATCGTCAGCCTGATCGTGTTCGCCTGGCTCCTGACACTGATCGATTCTGAATTTGCAGGGCGCGCTTATGCTGCTTATGGCGGCATTTATGCTGTGGCTTCCATCGGCTGGCTATGGCTGATCGAGGGTCTCGGCCGGACCGTTGGGATGTGATGGGAGCAGCCGTGATCCTCCTCGGGGCGGCCATGATTCTCTTCGGCTCGCGGTCCGCCTAAATCGGAGGACTCTCACAGGCTGCGCCGAACGCCGCCAGTATCCCGCGAGCGGCGAGAACCGCCTTCGCCGTATCGGGGCCGATCCGGTAGATAGGCCGGGGCTGCGCCAGGTAGTGCGTTCCTTAATCATCCGCAACGTTACACCCTGGAGCAATTCTAGGCTCAGGAGCCATCGCACGCCGGTGCGACCGATCAGGGCCTGACGGGCGTTGCTCGGCTCGGTACGCTTCGGACCTTCCAGGTTTGCAATGCTGACGATGGGCCTCATGAGTATGCAAGTCGATCATGTCTTTAGAAGACTCGAGCGGCGCTCCGAGCGGATCATCGCCGGTCTTCGGTTGCTCGCCTTGCTCGTTCTGGCGCTGGTTTTTGACGTTGTCGGCGTCGCCGAGCTGGGACGTCCGACAATGGTTCCGTTGGCCGGGTTCGCTGCGATCACGATCGCAACCCCGTTACTCGTCAACAGACTGCGGCTCGGGCCCTGGGTCCTCTGGCTGTTTGCCACGCTAGATGTGGGCTTGTTGACCCATTGTCTGGCCATGCTCGCCGACCAAACCGGCCAGCCTATGCAACTGGCCCTGGAGACACCCGTCGCCTTGCTCATGTTCGTGTTCCTTGCGGCGGCTGCCGTGCGACACCGGCCGTTCCTCATCCTGTACACTGGCGGCTTGTTCATCGCGAGCTGGCTGGCGATCTGGCTGTGGGCAGCTTACGTCGACGGCGGCCCCCGGATACCCGGCACCCTGACGGCCAACTTTGCACGCCTGGCGGTCGTCGGCCTAACGGCTTACACGTTGTTCGTCGCTGTGAAACGGGCACGGCGGGCCTCAACCACCGCCGTCACCGAGACGCACTTGCGGACCAACCTGTCGCGTTACTTCAGTCCGCGGCTGGTCGACGAAATCGCGCAGAGCGGCGATGCGGCTCGCTCCTTCCGGCCGCAGAAAGCGGCGATCCTGTTCGTCGATCTGCGCGGCTTCACCGCCATGGCCGAGCGAATGCCGGCCGACCAGGTCGCCGACTTCCTGAACGAATACAGGCGCCGCATCGCCGAGCCGATCGCCCGGCATCACGGCACGATCGACAAGTTCATCGGCGACGGTGCGATGACGATCTTCGGCGTGCCGGAACCGAGCGCCGAAGATGCACGGAACGCCATTCTGGCCGGCATGGAGCTCGTCTCCGTGATCGACAGCTGGCGCCGTGAGCGGCTCGCCGAGGGATTGCCGCCGGTGGAGATCGGCATCGGCATCCACTACGGCGACGTAATCGCGGGCGCCCTGGGCGACGAGCATCAGCTCGAATACACGGTCGTCGGTGATGCCGTTAACACCGCTGCGCGCATCGAGCGGCTGACCGCCGAGCTCGGCACGCCGCTTCTGGTCTCCGCCGACGTCGTCGCTGCCGCTCCCGGCCTCGAGCGGGACCTGCCATTGGCCGCACCATTCTCCCATGTTCTGCGGGGCCGCAGCCAGCCGATCAATCTCTATCGGCTTGGCTCGGATCAATGTCAGCCGCGAATCGGCATGGCGCCGCCGGCCCGGCCTGGCCTTCAGTGAGCCGTCGCGACAGTCGACCCTGCCTGCTTTGAATCGATAGCCAAACGGTCGTGTCGGCATCCGAGCGTGTCGTCCAAGGTGTTCCGCGCAGGCGCTGCGGGATCGGCCCGCGGTCGAGCCGAACGGACAAGGATTGTTTCAAGCCGCAGAGGGATGCTCCTGGGTGCGACCGGCATGGTGCTTGCTGGCGGCCTCTCGTCGACCGCACGTGCCATGAGGCCGACCGCCTTCAATGTCACGATCCGCAACGTCACCGGCGACGCGACTTTGAAGCTGGCTGACGGCAGCACAGCGCGCGCGCCGATCGCTCCCGGCGTCTACGTCGTGAGCAACGCCGCCAACGTGCCGTTCACGCCCGGCGGCATGGCCGATGAAGCCCTGGAGCGGCTGGCCGAGGACGGCAACTTCCAGCCCATGCTCGACAAGGTCAGCGCGCTGAAACGTCTTTCAGCAGCCGGCATGTTCGTGCCCGGCCAGACTTTCGCCTGCACGGCGTCTCCAGTTCGCGACCATGTTCGTGCAATCGAATGATCTGTTCTTCGCACCGAAGGGTAGCGGCATCGGCGAAACCGGATGAAAAAATACGACGTGCTTCGTACCGCCGTCGCCTGCCTGATGGGAAGGCTGGACGATGCCCCGGCCCTCATCGCCGCCCGATGAACACTAACAAGGAAGTCATGGTTCACAGCTATTTCTCAAGCCGCTTGCGGTTCTCCTAGCTTAGCTAGTGTTGGATCAAGACTAGGTAGAGCATCAATCCGAAAGCTGCCATTAATGCTCCCATGACAAACATGATAGTGCGCGTTGCGCGGCGTTGTACGTGCGGCCGAATTCGTCGTCTTCCGCGCGCGCGCCGTTTCTTCACACGCTCCGTGACGACGGTGCGAGCCGATTCCGAGGGGAGCCGTATGAAGCGACTCTTGCGTGCCATGCTGATCACGGCGTCATTTGCGCCGGCGTGTCGTCTAGCGATCCATTCCCGCAGATGATCCGCTGCCCGGTCCGCCTGTGCTGCTGTTCGTGCCACGCTGCCCGCCGCCGCTGCCGAACGTCAGCGCGGCTTGCAGGTCGACTTCCGCTAGGCCGAAATCACGCCGGGCATCGAGCGCGGAGGCAGTCGCCGTGATGCGAATTCGGGTATCGATCAGCACCTTGAAGAGGTCCACGCGCATGCTCTCGCCCGTGTTGACCGCTGTGGTGTAGCGCAGCGCGATCTGCCGCGAGACCACGTCGCGCAGCGGCAGCACGCGGCCTTCGTAGAAGCGGGCGATGTCGTAGGTGCCGCGGTAGGTGTCGTAGGCGATGCGCGCCTCGGAGCGGGCGTTGACGGCGCGCGCGGCCAGGAGATTGAGCGCCCGCATGTAGGTCTCGCGCGCCGACCTCAGGCGCGCTTCGCCGGTATCGAAGATCGGGATGTCGAAGTCCAGCGCAACGCCGCCGCGGTTGATGTCGGTGTTGGTGTTGGTGAGCGGGTTGGCCGACTCGCTGTTGAACAGGCCCGCCAGCTGCAACATCGAGACATAGCGCGTCGCCTCGGTAAGCTTCAGCGCTTGGGCGAGGGCCGCGATTTCGTGGCGCGCGATCAAGAGGTCGACTCGGCGGTTGATCGCCTCGATCTCGACCGCTTCCATCGTCTCGGGCTGCCTGGGCAGCGACGGCAGATCGTCCGGCAGCTTGAAGCCGGTATCGCCGCCCCACAGTCCCATCAGGCGCGTCAGGGCCTCGCGCTCGCGGCGCGCGGCGAGCCGGACTTGGCCCACGCGCACGCTGAGCTCGGCATAGAACGCTGCGAGCTCCGCCTGGTCGAGCTGGTCGCCCTGGCCGGCCTCGCCGAGCCTTGCCACTAGTCGGGCCGAGGCATCGGCGGTCTGCCGCGCCTGATCGAGGAAGCGTACCTGCTGCTCGGCAGCGACAGCGCGCACATAGGCGCGGCGGACGTCGGCGGCCAGGCCGAGGGTGGCCACGACCGCAGCGTGCTTGGCCTGTTGATAGCGCTCGGCTGCGATCTTGGTGCGGGCCGGCAAGGTGATGAGGTCGAGAAGATTGGCGATCAGCCTCACCTCGAAATTGGCCACGCCAGTGCCGCCGTAGCGCATCAACGAAATCCCCGGATTCTTGGGCAGGCTCGCCTGGACGTAGGCCGCTTCGGAGATGCCGAGTTCGTTGTAGGCGGCCTGCAGGTCGCGGTTGCTCAGGAGCGCGATCTGCACGGCGTTGTCGGCAGACAGTTGCCCCTGCAGCAGTGAGACGACCTGCTCTTTGGCGCGATGCGCGTCGTCGAGGCTGGCGATCTTGTCGACGTTCTTGCCGATCTCCCGACGCACGCCGCTTTGCACGGCATCCATGCCGCCGTCGGGCGAGAACTCCGCGCAGGCCGCGAGCTGGGCGGCGAGGAGGGCCAGAACGACCAGGCGCATCATGGTCTGTCTCCCACACCGTGCGAGACCGTGCCCGCCATGACCGGTCGATAAGGGCGATCGGCCGCCGGTGCGGCTTGATCGTCGGGACCAGGCGGCGGCATCACCGTCGGCAACGGCTTGTCGGCACAGGCCGACAGCAACGCCAGCAACGTGGCGAGGACGACGCGCTTCATGGATGCGCCTCCGCGGCAACGGTCGGTACGGGCCGCAGCGCCCAGCCCTTGACCAGGGCGTAGATGGCGGGAATGACCACGAGCGTGAGGATGGTTGAGCTGGCCATGCCGCCGATCATCGGTACGGCAATGCGCTGCATCACCTCCGAGCCGGTT
>LNAP01001914.1_pt1 | contig 21504 bp, 19 predicted proteins | sample 602601 | NCBI WGS metagenome assembly LNAP01 (sample SAMN02440304, study PRJNA202911) | soil metagenome | biome: Subtropical and temperate rainforests or woodlands; isolation source: soil samples (1 kg each in a 20% v/v slurry with milli Q water) were... ...
AAGCCAGCATCCGCCACCGCCACAGGCGCAACGTTCGTACCCGGCCCAACAGGACCAGCCGACAGCGAAACAACACTCACATCGTCAAACGAAACTCCCGCACTGCCCCATGAATACAGGCCGATCGTGCCGGCATCGAGCTTATGATCCTCGATATTGTAGGCAAATATCGGCTCGCCATCGACATAGGCCTGCATCTTACCGTCGAACGTGTCGACCCGCAGCTGGATCGCCTGGCCGCTGACATAGCGGCCCGGCACCTGCGCCAGGGTCTTCTCATAGCCATCGACCATGCTGCGAAGCTGCCAGTAGCCGCCTTCGCGATCGAGCTCCATCTTGTAGTAGTTCTGCGGGTCCTGGTAGTGCAGCAGGATTCCGAGACCGTCATCATCCGGCGTCACGATGGTGACCTCGACCGAGTAGTCCGACCAGCCGACGGCCTCCGGCGCATTATAGAGCGCGTAGGTGCCCTTGCGCAGCGCGTTGTGACCGTCGCCGAGAGGGCTCCAGCCGCGCTTCCAGGGATCCGCATCGGACGCATTGCCACTGGATGTCAGCTGCCGGGACTGGATGTCCGAGAGCTGGACCAGCTTGCCGTCCTGAAGCTTCCAGTCCGACGCGCCGCCGAGATTGCCCTCGTCGACAATGGTCCAGGCGGAAAGGCCGCCCCCGCCGAAGCCGTCGAGCATCATCACCTTGTCGGTGTCGACCACGTCGACCTTCACGAAGTCGCTCGACTTTCTGCCCGTCGCGTCGGTGACTTCGAGAGTCACCGCTTTGGTGCCGACGGCGAGATTGAGGGTGGCGTCCTTGCCGGAGCCGATTTCCTCGCCAGCGAGCAGCCAGCGATAGGAGGTGATGGCATCCGGCCCGAACGAACCGGAGGCCGAGACCTTTACGGCCGCCACGCCGTCGCCATCGGCGTCGATGCTGCGCATGTCGCCGGCGCCATGGGCGACCAGCTCGACCTTGTTGACCACGACATTGTCGAAGATTGCGCTCTTCTGGTTGCTGGAGAGCACGCCGATGGTGCCCGCCGCGAGCGGCGCGCTGTCCGTCACCGGACCGCCGAACACGTTCTTGTCGTCGAGCATGACGGTGATCTGACCGTTCACCACGGCGATCCGTAATTCCATCTCGTCATTGAAGCGATAGCTGCCATCGACCGTGGCGAGCACGGTTTCGATGCCGTTCTCCACCTTGATCAGCTGACGCGTGACGCCTTCGCCATCTAACTCGAGACGGTAATAATTACTCTCGTCCGTGTAGTAAAAAACCGCACCGATGATGTCGTCATCGGTCGAGCGGATGGTCACATCGAAGACGTAGTCCTTCCACGCCAGAGCGGCGGGGTCGTTCCACACCAGTATCTTGTCGGCATTGTCCTGCGAGTAGTACAGCGCACCTTCCGGCGCATCGATGTTCGGATCGTCTTCAGTGCGCGAATGGACGCTGCCCTTGACCGTCCAGAAGCCGGTATCGGATTCATCCAGGAAGTCGAGGGTCGCGCCGCCGAAGCTGGCGTCGAGATTGCCGGAGAGGTCGAACTGGGTGGTGTTTGGGTTCGGGGCGGAGGTGAAGATGCCGCCAGCTTTGGCGCCGCCGAGCGCGGCGATCTCGCCGGCAGAAAGTACGCCCTCGGTGAACGAAACGCTGTTCACATAGGCATTGGACATTTCGCCATCTTCGTCGGCGAACAGCAGGAAGCCCCTCTCGCCATCGAGCTTGAAGCGCTCGGCGTCCACGACGCGCGAGCCGACCAGGGTGCCGTTCAGATATTTATGCAGCGTGACGGTGCCGTCCTCTGCCTTGTCGACCACCAGCCCTATGCGCTGCCACTCGCCATAGGCGAAAGAGCCGTCATAGCCGCCGCCGCCGATCTCCGCCCGACCGGTGCTGTTATTGGTGCGGATGAAAATGTCGCCGTCGGAGGAGTTGGTGATGTCCGTCTGGAACAGCGAGAGGTAGCGGCCCTGGCCGGCGGGAACCAGCACGTCCATGACGATGCTGTATTCGGCGATGACGTCCTCACCGCTTGCCGGCTTCACCACGAAGCCCTGCTTCTCCGTCGGAGCGGGGAAGAACATCACCTGGTCGTCGCCACCAGACAAAGCGGGAATTGAGAACGAGGCGGCCGTGCCGAACTTTGTCAGCGCCTCGAGCGCATCGCCCTTCTTGTCGACGATATCGATCGAGCCGGCGCCGAGGCTGGCCGACATATCGCCATTAAAGTCGAACTGCACGGTACGCCCGTCGGAAACCGTGGAGAGCGGACCCGTCGCCTGCGCGCCGCCCATGCCGGCGATCTCGGCCGCGGAGAACACGCGGTCGGAGAACACCACGCTATTGAGGTGCCCGTAGCCGCCTTCGCCATTGTCGTCGGCCAGGAGGTAGAAGCCACCCGCGCCATCAATCTTCAGGCGGTCCATGTCGACCACCTGCGAGCCGACGAGCACGCCGTCGATGTATTTGGTGAGCGTGGCGGTCGCGTCGTCGATCTTCTCGACGGTGAGCGCAATGCGGTGCCACTGGCCGTAGGTGATGGTGCCATGGGCGCCGCGCAGGATTTCCAGCGTGCCGGTGCCGTTGTTCTTGTTCTCGATGAAGATGACCCCGTCTTCCTTATTGTCGAGGTCATTCTGGAACAGCGAAAAATAGGCTCCCTGACCGTCCTGAACCATGAGGTCCATCATCAGAGTGTAGGATTCGAAGTCGTCGCCGACGGATGGCTCGAAACCCGGCTTCACATGGTAGTACTGGCTGCCTTCAAGCGGCGGGAACGACAGCACGCCCGCATCGCCGCCCGCCAGCGCCGGGGCGCCGGCCTCGGAGGCCGTCTGCAGGATGGTGGTGCTGGCCAGCAGAGGGCGGACGGTGGTCCAGCCAGCCGCGTTGCCGTCGTTGAAATTGTCGACCAGCAACGTGCGGTCGCCGCTGACCACGACGCGGATCTCATCGCGCGTCACCTGGCCCGCGCGGTCCACGACTTCGAGCGTCAGTTGGTGGCTGCCGACGCCGAACTCGACGGTTGGCTTCTGGCCCGTGGCGACAAGCTGGCCGTCCTTGTCGAGCCAGCGATACTCGACGATAGCGTCGGCCGGATTGCGAGAGCCGCTGGCGTCGAGGACAATGGCGAGTTCATCCGTGCCCGTCGCGGCGGTCGCAAAGATGTCATTGCCGGCATCGGCGAGCGCCTGCGGTGTGACCGGGCCGAGATCGAGCCCGTCGATTACCTGTTCATGCTCCTTGTAGTCGCCCTGCAACTCGCCCTCGGTGCGGCCGCCGGTGAGGTAGCTGTCGAACTCGGTGAAATAGGTCTGTGTCGAGATGGTGCCGGCTTCGGGATCGACGACCACGAGACGGATGGCGCCATTGCCGCCCTTGCCGCCATTGATCTCATTGGCGACGCCGTTCTGGTAGTTCACCAGCATCTGGTGAACCGGCTGACCATACTGGTTGTAGCTGGTGATGGTTTCGGCGCCGTCGCCGAAGATGTGACCGGAGAAGGTCATCGTCACGTTCGGGTACTTGCTGGCAAGCTCGCGCCAGATGGTCTCGCCGTCGTTCGGGTTCTCGACCGCATTGCCCATGCCGTAATCGTAGCCGGTGCCCTCATTGAAGAGCGGCGAGCCCAGCGGATCATGCCGGCCGGCAAAATTGGTCATCGAGTGATTGGCGATGATTACGCGGTGATCGGCATGATCCTCGATGACATCGCCGGCCCAGCGCAGCACGTCGTCGCGAACGCCGAATTCCATAGAGAGCACCAGCCACTTGGTGCCGTCCGGCGAGGTGAAGGTGTGATAATTGTTCTTGGAGCTTTCCGGCTCCTGATCATAGACGCCGCCGAAGGTGGGGCTCGTCGCGGCCTGTTTTTCCGGTGAGAAGATGTCGTCGAGGAATACCGAGGTGTGGTCATTGGCGCGGCCCTGGTCGCTCTGGTCGTGATTGCCAGGAAGCAACGAGTAGGGAATCTTGCCGTCCAGCTTGCGCAGCGCCTCTTCGGCGATGGCCCAGTTCTCGGCGGTGTTGCGCTGGGTAATGTCGCCGACATGGATGGCGAATTCGATGCCGAGGCTGTCCTTGTGGTCGACGAGCCATTGGGTCATGTCACCGAAGATATGGTTCAGCTCGGCATTTGACGTGTAGTCCTGCGTGTCAGGCATCACCGCGATGGTGTAGGCGCTCTCGCTGGCGACCCGGACGCGGACATTTTCGACAGCGCTGCTGCCATTGTCGTCGGTCGCTGTAATCTTGAGGTCGGTATAGCCCAGCGTCTCAAGGAAATCGATATTCAGCTGGCTGCCATTGAGCGTGATGGCGGCAACCGAGGGATCGCTGCTTTCGACCGTGTAGGTCAGGTCGGTGCCGCTGAACACCTCGTTCAGATTGATCATGCGGTCTTCGGAACCGCGCTTGCTCATGAAGTCAAGGATCGGGCTGGTGATGGCGGTCATCGGGACTGTTTCCGGTGGTTGCGATCCAGACGTCGCGTCGAACCGGCCACGGAAAATGGCGGAAAGACGCGGTGCGAAAGCGATCGCTGCTGTGGGTACCGGAGTAATAGGTCGGCATCTGTGACAGTTCCTTGAAATATCCGGGACGAGAGGTATCGATAATATCCATACCCGCCATCGGTCATCCAACATGATATGAAAAATAACGCCATAAATTGCGGGTATGTTTGCTTAGTCATATACATTTACTAATGTATCGTGCACTGTATTCGCTTTCTTATTCATTCATAACTCTTCATACTGTTTTAATTAGATTGCCACGGCAGCAATAATTTCCGTATCAACCTCGGCCGCCCCCCGCAGCCGGGGAACGCGGCTAAACACCCGCGAACTTCCGTCCATCCGGCAGGCGCTGATCGCCGCGCGCCATGCTGGCGGCGGTGCCGGATCGGCAGTGGCTTCGCCCGGGAGGGTGGCGGCAATGGCCGTTTCAACGCGCGGGCGCGCGGGAGAAGGCTGCCGAGGCGATGCTGGCCTTCGCCGAGGAAAACCAACCGGCTTAATCGGGAGCGTCGCTCCTCCGCGGAATCCGACTGCCACGAGCTCACCCAAACAGAGACAGCGATCCGCGAGATCGTCGCGGTGATCGAGCAAGACGGCTTTCACCGGGCTCTGCTCGACTAGCTCACGGGGCTGGAAGCCAAACAGAGCCTACTCAAAGAGAGGCCGGCATCGGCTCCTGCCGATGTGCCGAACCTTCATTCCAACATTGCCGATCTCCATCGCCGGAAGGCGGTTGAGGCGCGGCAGGTCTCAACCGAAGCCGACACTCTCCGTTGAGCGAAGTTTGAAGGACGATTGGCCAGAACGAGGCTGGGGGAGGAATTCGAAATTTCGAATCCCTCCTGCTCCGCCAACAGCGCCGATTTACCTCTATTGCCCGCCCGCGTCGCCAATTGTCGCGAGATGCCCGACGGCAGGGTGGAGTTCTACATGCCAACAGACGACCTGCCACCACTGCCGTGTCGACATCGGCGCGCTCAGTCATGTGAACGACGGTGCCGATCGCCTCAATATCGACACCCGGTGCCACACGTGTCGCGGGATGCCAATATCGGCGTGTCACGCGGAAAGTCGCTCTGTCACAAGGGTCGCGATACCGGGAAGGACGGTAACGTCCTGTGCAATTCGCTCGCCTTCTGTATAGGCGGCGAGGATGAAGGACCGGCCATTCTCCAGCTGTACATAGGCCGCGTCGTGCCGGCGCCAGCTTGCATCCACGTCGTTGGTCCAGGCCGTACAGCCACACTTCGACCAAAGCTTCGCGGTTGCAGGCAATCCCTCCCCGAAATAGCCCCGCACCTGGGCGGCCGGCCTGGCCGCGAATTCGGCATCGTGTGGGCGAGAGAGGAGCTGGATCATGTGCCGACAGCGTTCAGTCGTCACAATCTGCCCGGTAAAGATCACGTGGAACAGGCGGGCCGTGGCATCGGCCGTCAGGGCATTGTGGTTGTTGTGGCCGTTCCAGCGCGAAAAGATCTTTTCCCGGCCGTAGCGCTCGTCATCCATCAGCTTCTGGCAGATGTTCGTGCCGGCCATTTCCGGCCAACCATAGCTGGCGAAATAGCGGTTGATCGAACCGCGCTTTTCCGCCCACGCACTCATCTCGGCGGCCGGCAGCAGGGTATCTCCGGTCGTGTCCGTCAGCAGATCAATGATGTAGTTTGTGGCCGTGTTGCTCGACCACAGGATCATGTCGCGCATGGCGCGGTCGAGTTCCTCGTGCGGCGGGACCGTGCCGGCCTCCAAGGCCGCTTCCACCGCCGCCAGATAGAACGCCTTCACGACGCTGCAGGGATAAAACGACCGCGCGCCGTTATGACTGAAGCCCGCGGGTTTGCAGGCGCCGCCGGTAAAGGTGAGCGGGCTGTCGAAAGGCAGCAAGGTCAGCGCGAACGCGTCGGCCCGCAGGCCGTTCGGCGCGTACCGGGCGAGAACTTCGGAGACAAGCGTCTTGCCCAGCGCATCCAGCGCCGGCGAGGTCTCGTAAAACATGGCAGGTCCTCGGAAAGGGATTGGCAAATCAGGCAGCAAAAGCCTCGTTGCGCAGACAGCGGCTCAGGTGACCGACAGTGACCGGCTCGAGGTTGGGATGACGCTGGCGGCATTCCGGAAGCACATGGCTACAGCGGCCGGAAAAGGCACATCCGGTCGGCGGCTTCATCGGATCGGGCAGTTCGCCGTCTATGCCGGCATCCGGCGTGCGTCGTTCCGGATCGAGGCTCGGGATCGCCGCAATGAGGCCCCGTGAGTAGGGGTGCACCGGATGTGCGAACAGGGTTTCCGCCGGAGCCGTTTCTACCACCTCCCCCAGATACATCACCGCGATGCGCTGTGAGATGTGGCGCACCACGTCGAGGTCATGGGCGACGAAGACGAAGGCAATACCGAGCCTTTCTCTCAATTCGTCAAACAGATTGATGATCTGTGCCTGTACTGACGCGTCCAGGGCGGACACAGGCTCGTCCGCCACGATCAAGCGTGGTTTGGGGGCCAGCGCCCGCGCTATGCTGACACGCTGGCGCTGACCGCCGGACAGAGCATGAGGCAGCCGCTCCTTCAGCGCCGGGCTGAGTCCTACCGTGAGCAGCAACTCGTCAAGCCGGTCGCGTGCCTCGCCATTTCCATGGGCCGGAGCGTGCACCGTCAGCACTTCCTCCAGCATCTGACGAATGCTCATGCGCGGGTTGAGCGAGGAATAGGGATCCTGGAAAATCATCTGGATCTGGCGGCTGCGCTCGCGATAGCCGCCAAGCGCGGCAAGCGGCGCGCCCTGCCAGAAAATCTCACCTCGCGTTGGCTGGTAGAGCCCGGCAATGCACCGACCCAGTGTGCTCTTCCCACAGCCGGACTCCCCGACCACGCCCAGCATTTCCCCGGCTCCGACAGCAAGCGAAACATCCTGGAGGGCGTGCAGCACACGGGGTGGCCGGCCGACAAGGCGACCCAGACCACTACCTGACGCGAAATCCATGGATAGTCCGCGGACCTCGAGCAGAGGTGTGGTGACGGGAACAATACCTGGCCCAGTCATGCCAGTTCCTCCTGCCGGAGACATGCCGAGAGCCGCTCGACTCCCACGGAGCTGAGTTCGGGCTCACGTACCGAGCAAGCCGCGATCGTCGACGTGCAGCGGGGATGAAAGCGGCAGCCAGAGGGTGGATGGGCGAGATTGGGCGGCTCCCCGCCGATAGGCTTCAGCTTTTCCCCGCGCGCGGCATGAGCCGGCAGGGCCTCGAGTAGCGCGCGCGTATAGGGATGCACGGGTCGATGCAGAACCTCTGCGGCCGGGCCGGTTTCCACGATGCGTCCGCCATACATGACCGCCACCCGATCGCAGGTCTGCGCGACGACGCCGAGATCATGCGTGATCATCAGCATGCTCATGCCCGTCTCATCACGCAGGCGGCGCAGAAGCTTCAGTATCTGGTCCTGGATGGTGACATCCAGCGCTGTTGTAGGCTCATCGGCGACGAGGAGTTGCGGACGGCACGCGAGCGCGATCGCGATGACCACGCGCTGACGCAAACCACCACTCAGTTGATGGGGATAGACCCTGAGCCGTTCCTTCGGAGAGGTCACACCGACCGCGACCAGCAGCGCTTCGGCGGCGGCGAGCGCCTCGGGCCGGCGCATGCCGCGGTGACGGATCAGACCCTCGGCGATCTGATCGCCGACGCGCATGGTCGGGTTCAGCGCCGTCATCGGGTCCTGGAACACCATGGCGATACGGGCGCCACGGAAATCTTCCAGTGACCGGCTGGAAAGACACGTGAGGTCCGTGCCATCGAAATCGAGCCGGCCTGTGACGCGTGCCGTCGCACCGCCAAAAAGACGCAGCAGCGAACGGCAAGTCGCGCTCTTGCCGGAGCCGGATTCTCCGACCAGGCCGAAGATCTCACCACGATCGATGTGGAAATCGATACCATCGACGGCGGTAACAGCCGAACCACTGCTTCCAAAGCGGGTGGTGAGACCTTCCACGGTTAGAAGTCGAGCGGACTGGGTCATGATTTCGGCCTCAGTGCGTCATCGATCCCATCGCCCAGAAGCGCGAAGGTGATGCCGATATAGACGATCGCCAACCCCGGAAAGACCGAGATCCACCAACCGTCGAGAATGAAGTTCTGTCCTTCGGCGATCATCGCGCCCCATTCCGGTGTCGGCGGTTGAATGCCGAGCCCCAGGAAGCCGAGCGCGGTGACGGCCAGGATCGTCAGCACGACATCGGACATCATGAACACGATCGCCGGCGTGATGACGTTGGGTAACACATGGCGCAAGACGATCCGGGTGTGGGAGTAGCCCAGAACCTTGGCCGCCTCGATGAATTCCAGTCGCTTCACCACCAGAACCTCGGCGCGCACGATGCGGGCGAAGGAGATCCACGCCACCAGCGTGAAGGCGAGATACATGTTGCTGAGGCCCGGCCCGAGCGCCCCCACGATGGAAATCACCAGCACATAGAATGGAAATGCCCACAGGATATCGACGAGGCGCATCAGGGCGACGTCCGTCAGCCCGCCGATGTAACCGGAGACCAGCCCCACCAAGGTGCCGAGCAGGAAGGGCAACGCCACGCAGATGACGGCGATCTGAAAATCGACCGCACCTGCGGCGAGCACGCGGGCCAGCACGTCCCGGCCCATCTCGTCGGTGCCCATCCAATGCTCCGAACCGGGCGGCAGCATTGCGAGGCCGAAATCGACCTCCAGCGGATCGTAGGGCACAAGAAGAGGACCGAACGAGACGATCGCCAGCAGCAGCACCAGCAGCGTGAAGCCGGCCGCGAACGAATGATTGTGGAAGAGCCGCCGCGCGGCTTTGCCGTAATAGCCCGACATCAGAGCTTCACCCGGGGATCGGCGACCGCATAGGCGATGTCGGTCAGCAGGTTGATGACGACCACCAGAACGGCGAAGGCCACGGTGAGCCCCTGCACCATGGGATAGTCGCGCGCAGAAATGGAGGAGACCAGCAGATAACCCAGCCCCGGAATGCCGAACACGGATTCGATCACCACGGTGCCGCCCACCACCCAGCTCGTGTGAACGCCCAGAACCGAAATCGTACTGATCAGCGAGTTCCGGAGAACATGGCGGATGAGCACGGTGCGCGCCCTGAGGCCCTTGGCACGGGCGGTGTCGACATAATCAGCGCCGAGTACCGCGATCAGGCTGGAGCGAAGCGAGCGGATGGTCAGTGCCGCGGTCGCGATGGCGATCACGAAGGCCGGCAGAAAGAGATGGTGCGCGCGGTCGAGGAAGCCCACGCCATAGCCGGAAACAGGAAACAGCGGCATCCACAAACTGAAGGCCAGCACCATGAGAATGCCGAGCCAGAATGCGGGCATCGACATGCCGACCACGAACAGGACCTTCACCACCTGATCGATGAGGCGACCGCGATTGAGTGCGGAGACGAGGGCGAAGGGGATGGTCATCGCCACGGCGATCAGCGTTGACAGACCGACCAGCTGGAGAGTCGCCCATGTGCGTTCCAGGATGAGCGGGCCAACAGCGGTACGGTAGACGATGGACTGACCGAAGCTGCCGCGCAGGACATCGGCGAGGAACGCGAAATATTGCTGCCACAGCGGGCGGTCGAGGCCGAGCTGGACATTGAGCCGGGCGATGTCCTCCACCGTCCCGCGGTTGCCAAGGATCAGCGTCGCGGGATCGCCCGGCAGCACGCGCAGGAGGAGAAAGGCGATCAGCGTGATGCCGATCAGCACCGGCACAAGCTGAATGAGCCGGCCGGATATGAACTTCAGGAGTGCCATCAAAATACCAGCCGAACGTCAGGGAGAAGCGATGGGGCCGTCGGCCCCATCGTGTTTTTATCCCGCAAGGCGACAGTTCGGCGCTACTTGCCGACGACCACTTCTTCCAGCCGATAGTTGGACGTCGGCAGCACCGCGAAGCCCTTGACGCCCGCCTTGGACGCAAAGGGCGTGCCCGGCTGGTAGAGGAAGATGAACGGTGCGCCCTCATGCACGAGCGCTTCCATCTCTTCGAATTGAGCCTTGCGCTCCGGCCCGTCGAGCGTCCCGCGTTCCTTCACATAGAGCTCGTTCAGCTTTTCGTTCTTCCACTGGGTGTGGAAGGCGTTGGCGCGCTCCGGATTGACCGCGGTGAAGCCTATGAGCTGATCGGGGTCGATGGTGTCGCTGGTCGCATAGCTGAGCGACATCTCGAAATTGCCGCTCTTGGTCGTCGCGTACTGCGTCGAGCCTTCGATCGACTGCAACGTGATGTTGACGCCGATCTTCTTCAGGTCGCTCTGGATGGCGGTCGCCACCTGGCGCGCCGTCACGTCGCCGGCGCGAACCAACAGGCTGGCGGAGAAGCCGTTAGGATAACCGGCCTGCGCAAGCAGGGCCTCGGCCTTCTCCAGATCCTGCGGATAAGGCTTCAGCGCTTCGTTGTGATAGGCCATCACCGGCAGCGAAGAGACGGCGGCCTCGCCATTACCATGCAAGACCCCGCGAATGACCGCGTCCTTGTTGATGGCGAGATTCAGTGCCTGGCGCACCTTCTCGTCGTCAAACGGCTTCTTGGCGGTGTTGAGCTGGACCAGGTCGATACGCAGGGTTTGCGCGACATCCACCTTCAGGGCCGGATCACGCTTCAGCGCCGCCACCTGGTTGAACGGAATGCCGATGATGGCGTCGACTTCGCCCGCCTTCAGCTTCAGCACGCGCGCATTGTCATCGCCGATGATGGTGACAATCGCTGAATCCACACCCGGCTTGCCGGGCTGCCAGTAATTGGGGTTCTTGGCGAGTTCGATCTTCTCGCCATGCACCCAGCCATTCACCATGAAGGGACCGGAGCCGAACGGCTTCTTGAAGAACTCGGCGCCCTGCGCCTCGACCTTGGCCTTCGGTACGATGGAGGCGCTGAACAGGGCGAGATTGTTGAGGATCGGCGTGAACGGCTTCTCGAGCGTCATGACGACCGTCTTCGGATCGGCGATCGTGTAGTTGGTGATCGGACGGAAGAAGCGGGCCCAGTCCGACCCCTCGCCCGCCGCGCGCTTCAGCGAGAAGACGACGTCCTCTGCGGTCACCGGCGTGCCGTCGGCGAATTTCGCATCGCGCAGCTTGAATGTGTATTCCTTGCCATCCGGCGAAACCGTCCAGCTTTCGGCAAGGCCTGGCTCAAGGCTCTTGCCATCGGCGGTCGGACGCACGAGCTGGTCGAAGATGAGCAACTCGGTCCAGATCGACGGATTGTCCGACGAAGCAATGGGATCGAGTGTCGTGGCGTCTTCCGCAATGGCAAGGCGCAGTTCCGCGGCCATGGACGAGGCCGCCCCGAACGGAACGGTGAGACCGGCAATCGCCAGCGAAGCCAGCATGCCGCTGGTCAGAAGGGCACGACGGAAACGTCCGGCACGAGACATTTCGCAGTTCATGGATAGGCACTCCCCTCGGAAAGCATCCCGGCCGGCCTTGTTGTGTGATGATGGCTGAACGGGATCGGTGGATGTCAGTTTGTCTGGTCTTGCTAAAAGACGGCTCCGAGCTCGAATGGCGCGGTTGCGATGGCCGTTTCCTTCCCGCCGATCATGTCGGCGATGAGCTTTGCACTGCCGCAGGCGAGCGTGAATCCGAGCGCGCCATGTCCGGCATTTACGTAGAGGTTGCGCATGGGCGTCGCGCTGACGATCGGCTTGCCTTGAGCGGTGGCGGGCCGAAGCCCAGACCACACCGTGGCGCGTTCAAGCGAACCAAGGGCCGGGAAGGTGGCGCGCACCTTAGCCTTCAGGTCATCCAGCCGAGCAGGGGCGACGCTTGCATCACGCGCTCCGAGATCGACCATGGCGGCGATACGCTCATAGGCACCCAAGCGTGCGTAGACGATCTTGCGCTTGGCATCGGTCACGCTCATGCGCGGAGCGGCCCGATCCTGTTCGACCGGCACGGTCAGGCTGTAGCCCTTCAGCGGATACAAGGGCAGATGCACGCCGAGCGGGCGCAGCACGTCGCGGCTTTCAAGACCTGCGGCCACCACGAACAGATCCGCCTCGACTGGACCGCGATTGGTAATCACGGCCTTGATCTCGCCCTTCTCCCGCACGAGTTCGCCGATGCGATGGTGATAAAGCCGGGTAACGGCAGGCAGCGTCGCCAAAACGCGATCGAGCTCAAGGCAGAAATGGGCGCAGTCGCCGGCATCCTCGGACGGTGTGTAGACTCCGCCCACGAGATCGCCAGCGATATGGGCGAGCGAGGGCTCGAGCGTTACGCACGCATCACGATCGAGCACCCTCTGATCGGCGCCGAGGTGGGACTGCATGTCGACGAGTTTGCGCGCGCCTTCAAGAGCGCCGGCCTCGCGGTGGACCACCAGCTTGCCTGAGCGGACGAAGTTGAAATCCAGCCTCTCACGGGACACCAGGTCGTGAAGGAGGTCGCGGCTGAGATAAGCGAGGCCGCTTAGTTCCACGATCGAACGATAGAAGACCGGCGCGCGTGAGGCGCGCATGAAGTTGATCAGCCATCGCCACTGCCAAGGGTCGAAGCGAGGCGTCAGCTTCAGGGCGGAATCGCGACCGAATATCCAGTCGAGGATATGCTGGGCCACGCCGGGAGCCGCTAATGGAGCCACGTAGGAATAGCTGAGCTGGCCGCCATTGGCGAAGCTCGTCTCCTGGCCGGGGGCGCCATTGCGATCGACCAGCACAACCTCGTGGCCTGCCTTCGCCAGATAATAGGCCGAGGTGATGCCCACCACGCCAGCCCCCAGAACACAGATCCGCATCCCTACGACCCTCAGTCATCAGAATGGGCAGAATGTGTCCCTCTCGATTGGGTTTGAAAACGCCTATTCTTATCTGTCATATAGAAACAAAAGTTATGGGCTCTGGTGTGAAATCATGCGCTTACGCAGCGTCGAAGCTCTGCATGCCCTATTTCGGACAGGGGCGATTTCGCGTGCCGCGCGTCTTCTCGGCATTTCGCAACCGGCGGCCAGCAAATTGGTGCGTCATGCCGAGCAGCAGCTTGGCTTTGCACTGTTCGAGAGGGTCAAGGGTCGCCTCGTGCCGACACGCGAGGCCGAGATTCTGGCACCGGAAATCGAGAAGCTGTTCCGGCAACTGGAGCACGTGCAGCGCCTGGGGCAGAATCTGGGGCCGGAACGGCAGGGACGCATTCGGCTGGGCTGCATTCCCAGTCTGGCGCTTTCCATCGTTCCTTCGGCCATCCATGCGTTGCAGCAGGTCCATCCTCAAGTGCGCTACGAAGTTCTGACGCAGCACACCAACGAACTCGTCGAAGGCATTCTGGCGCAGGACATCGACATAGCGCTCGCCTATGATCATGCTCCTTCGGCGGGCATTCGGATCGAGAAGCTGTGCCGGGGACACATGGTGTTCATCCAGCCCGCACCAGGTCCCGAAGAGGTTCGCCTGGAGGATTTGGCGCGCCTTCCGATGATCGGCCTTGCCTCGGAGGATCCTCTGGGGCGTCTGTTGCGCCAGAAACTCAATGCAGAGGGCATCAGCCTCGCACCGCAGATCGAGGTGCAGACCTATTATCTTGCCTGCGCGCTGGTGGCGAAGGGCTGTGGCGCCTCTGTCGTGGACATATTCACGGCGCTGTCCTTGATGACGAGCAACATTGCCGTGGCCCAGTTGCGCCCGGCAATTCAGTTCGACGTCGTGGCGCTCAGCAATGAACTGCGTCCGTTGCCACGCCACTGTGTCGACTTCATCGCGGAAGTCCGGCGCCAGTGCAGGGCGGCATTGGCGCAGGCGGGTCATCCGGGAGCGCGCCTGAACTGTTCAGGTTTCGCCGGCGGGTCCAACTCTTGAGCAAATGGCGACCCGTGCCGCATCCGCCCAGGCATAGATCGCGTTCGAGGTGAACTCGTTGCCAAAGCACATTTGAACCGCTCCGGGTTTTCCGGAGGCCATTTCTTTTGAGTTACGCCGCCATGGCTGGCTGGTCCAGCGTGGCGTAGTAGCGTTCCTCGGCCTCGGCCGGCGGGATGTTGCCGATAGGCTCCAGCAGCCTGCGATTGTTGAACCAGTCGACCCAGCTCAGCGTGGCGAACTCGACGGCTTCGAAGCTCCGCCAGGGTCCACGCCGGTGGATGACCTCCGCTTTGTAGAGGCCGTTGATCGTTTCGGCGAGAGCGTTGTCGTAGCTGTCGCCTACACTGCCGACGGAGGGCTCAATGCCAGCCTCGGCGAGGCGTTCGGAGTATCGAAATGCTGACGTATTGAGAACCTCTGTCGGAATGATGCACGAGGCCGCCGCGATGGACTGGCCGTCGCTCATGCAAAGCCTGCTCCAGCGCGTCGAGCACGAAGCTGGCGTGTGCGGTCCGCGATACGCGCCAGCCGACGATGCGGCGGGCGTAGGCATCAATAACGAAGGCGACATAGACGAAGCCCGACCAGGTGCTGACATAGGTGAAGTCCGAGAGCCAAAGCATGTTCGGCGCCGGCGCGCGGAACATGCGGTTCACGTGATCGAGCGGACACGGCGCCGCCCTGTCTTGAACCGTGGTGCGCACGGGCTTGCCACGGATCACGCCTTGCAGACCCATGTCGCGCATCAGCCGCTCCACCGTGCAGCGGGCGACGTCGAAACGTTCACGCACCATCTGCCGCCATACCTTCCTCACGCCGTAAACCTCAAAGTTCTCGGCGAAGACACGAGCAATCTCGGGCTGCAGGGCGATATCGCGCTTCGCTCTCACTGAGAGCTTCTCGGGATCGGCCCGCCTGACGACATGAGCATGATAGGTCGAGGGGGCGATCGGCAGAACCTTGCAGATCGGCTCGACCCCATAGACCTGCCGATGATCATCGATGAAGGCGATTATCGCTTGAACGGGCGGTCGAGTTCCTCTCACCCGACAGGCGAATGCATGCATTCGCCGAAAGGGGCCTGCGCGAAATAGGCGGACGCCTTGCGAAGGATCTCGTTGACCTGCCGAAGCTCCCGGTTCTCGCGCTCCAGCGTCTTGAGCTTCGCCGCCATGTCCGTGGTCAGGCCGGGCTTGCGGCCGCTATCGACCTCGGCCTTCTTCACCCACTCGTTCAGCGTCTGCGCCGTGCAGCCGATCTTGCCGGAGATCGACATGATCGCCGCCCAGCGGGACGGATGCTCGCCCTCGTGGTCCAGCACCATCCGCACCGCCCGGCCGCGCACCTCAGGCGAAAACTTGTTCGTCGTCTTGCTCGTCATAGCCCCATCCTCTCAGGAGTTGGGGCCTCCGACAAACCCGGGGCGGTTCACTTCTCAGTAATGTCTGTCTTCATCGGGATGTCCTCACAAGCCCGAGCGAAGAACCATGACGGAGGCGCTTCGTTCCGACGTTATGAACCGGACCGCCCGGGCAACTCCACCGCCCGCAGGACGCTGATCTGCTCGGCGAAGCGGCCTCGATAGATCGCCAGCGCGGCGTCATGGCCCTGGTCGGAGGAAGAGCAGACCGCATCCTCCACCACGACGATGCGGTAGCCGCGGTCCAGAGCATCCATTACCGTCGCCAGCACGCACATATCGGTTTCGGCGCCGGTAACCACCAGTGTGTCGACGCCATGGCCGTTGAGGATTGGCGCGAGGTTCGGGGCGGAGAAGGCTGAGAAGCGGCGCTTGTCGACGCTGCGCGCCGGCGGGATGAAGCCTTTGAGCTCGTCGATGAGGCCGATCTCGCCGGGATCGAGCCGGTCCAGCGTAAGGTGCGACCAGCGCCGGTAGTAGCGCCGCCAGGTGCCGATCTCGGCCTCCGGATGGGCGGCGGGAATGAAGCGGGTGAAGACGGTGCGCGCGGCAAACAGCTCCGCCACCGCCACCACCTCGGGAAGCACCTGCGCCATCCAGGGCGTCGGCCAGGGTCCGTCCGGCGAGAACAGCCGCTGCATGTCGAGGCACAGGTGAAAGGTGGTCTCGACCCGCACCGGGCGATCATGCATGCCCATCTTGACGGGTGCCGTCAGCTGGGCAGCCGGCGGCCGGCCTCGCCGCTCATCGCGCCCTCGCGGTCTCCCAGCGGCGAGCGCCTGCCGCGGCGCGCGGCCGGCACCTCCAGCGTGCGATGGATGGTGTCGATCTCGCTGACGGGTTCGTTCTCGCTAAGCTCCATCGCCACATTGGGGTTGATGGAAGGATCGAGGCCGGGCGCCATTCCCGGCCGATGCGGGATCTCCATCTCGCCCTGGTCGGTCAAGGTCGGGAATTCGCCGACATTGGTCAGCGCCTCAATCGGCTCGACCGGCGGCGCCTCGGCGGCGTCGACCGGCCTGAAGGTATCGCGGCGTCCTTCCATCGCCACGATCTCCTTGGCCTGGAACCAGTGTTCCTCCGCCCGCCCTTCGGGGTGTCCCTCCTCCTCCCAGAGACGGTGCGCGCGCTCGCGAATGAGGTGTTCTCGCTCGTCCATCGTGTCCTCCTATTTCGTTCGGGGAAGAACGCATAGGCGAGTAGGAACGTTCCGGCTGGAACGCGTCGGATGCGCCCACGTTTAGGTGGGCGTGCGGAGGCGCTTTCGTCGATCATGGCTGAGAAGACTACCATCGGGCGCCTGGCGCGCCGTTTCAATCTGAGGATCGTTTCCCCCGCCGAGTTCACCATCCGCCGCAGGCTCCGCGGACGCGGTTTCAGCTATGAGACCGGGGATGGCAAGCCGGTGAAGGAGGTGCAGCTCATCGCACGGCTGAAGCGCCTGTCGGTGCCTCCGGCCTATCGGAATGTACGCTTTGCCGCTGATCCGCGCGCCCATCTGCAGGCGGTCGGCGAGGACGCCGCCGGGCGTCTGCAATACCGCTATCATCCAGACTGGACGTTGATACGCGAGAGGTTGAAGGCGCACCGCCTCTCCAATCTCGCGCAGGCGCTGCCGGCGATCCTGCGTTCTGTGCGCCAGGAGCTGCGGCGACCCGGGTGCGATAGACGTTTTGCGCTCGCCGCCGTTGTGCAACTCGTCGCCCTTACATCTATACGCGCCGGCGGCGATGAATATGCCGAGGAGAACGGCACGCGCGGCGCCACCACGTTGCTCAAGTCGCATGTGCAGATCGATGGCGAGGAAGTGACCCTCGCCTTCACCGGAAAGGGCGGTAAGGACATCCGCAAGCAGGTTCGCAACGCGGATTTGGCTGGAGCCCTGACCCGGCTGAAGGCGATCCCCGGTTCGCGCCTGTTCAAGCATCGCGATGCCAACAGCGCCGTGCATGCCGTGCGGGCGAACGAGGTGAACGCCTTCCTGAAGACGGTCAGCGGCCAGTCCATCTCGCTGAAGGATTTCCGTACGCTAACCGCTTCGCTCGGCGTGCTCGACGAACTCGCCCGGCTGGAACCAGAGACGAGCCAGCGCGGGAGGCGGCGGCAGATACGTGAGGCCATCGCACCGCTGGCGGATGAACTCGCCAATACGCTCACCGTCTGCCGGACCAGCTATGTTCATGACAGTGTGATCGCCGCCTTCGAGAGCGGCAAACTTGGCAAGGTCGGCAAACTTGGCAAGGTCGGCCAGCCGCCGCGATCCGCCACTGCCCGCGTGCACCTGCTGGCCCGTCTTCTGAGCAGCAATGCTTGCCGCCCTTCCAGGCCCGGCCCGCTAATCCCGACCGGCCACGTCAAGGTGCCAACAGGTTCTTCAAAGGCAGCTACGGCGCGTTGTCGCCGTGGATTGGTACGAGCTTCTCATACTCAGCAGTAAGAGCGGCAATCTCTTCGACGGTGAAAGGCCACTCGCCAATGACGACCACGCCTTCGCGGGCTTCATTAGCAACAACTGGCCAATAGCGATCCACCATCGCCGGGATTTCATCGGCATCGGCACCGGCCGCTGCGAGGTCGAGAGCGCAGATACGGCGGGCTGCTTGTTCGAGCGCTTTCATTCATCGAGCCTACCAAAGTACTGTTTGGCTTTCAGCACATTTATCGGCAACACGTAAAAGGAACCGATCCGTGGTGGCACGAGGAACACCGTTTCGCATCGCACGTTTGATACGTTCACTGCCTGCCTGGTGTGGCCTTGGTCGCCGGGTGGTGAAAGGACAAACGATGATGAGGTGAGACCATGCAGTGGTTTGTGCAATTGTTGGTAGATTTCGGGCTGATCCGGCCGCGGCGGGAACGACCAGGTCGCCAGCGTAAGGTTCTGCCCACCGCCCCAGACCGTCCAGCCGGCGACGGCATGCTGGACGGGCCACCGGATCATCCAACGCCGAAAGAACGGGTGGTTGACCCGCACTCGACGTAGCCGGCGCGCGCGGACAGTTGCTGAGGGGACCCTTCCGAGGGGGCCGCATTCATCTTATCGGTACGTGCGGATTAGACCGAGCACTGGTGCTTGGCTTCCATCGACCGATCGGCCACAGCGGGCAGCTGCCTCTAGAAAGCTCAGCATGATAGAGACGAGCGGTTATCCCTGTGTCGCGTATCGGGACCCGACGAACTCATCGGCCTGGTGTAGGTGCGCAGCGCGGACATCCTTCGGCTGCAGCGGCTGTTCGGGGAAGCATCCAAGACGCATTTGGACATTTGCGTTCCTTCGTTGATGGGCTTTGCGTAGAGCGCCGGGCTGAGGAAACATTGTTTCCGCGTCCGGGGATCGTGTCCGGAGCGCCCCCTTGCGCCCTCACCGCGACGCCGTTTCGTCCGCATAGAAGTGGGCGACCGCGTCGATGGCGTCGTCCGGCAGGCGCCCGGCGATCTTCTGCATCACGTGGGCATATCCGGTTCCGCCGCGGTGGCCTTGCTTGAACAAACGAAGCTGCTCGGCGAGGTAGCCCGCGTCCTGGCCGGAGAGGCGGGGATAGCCGGGATTGCGCCGGCTGGACGCGCCATGACAGCTCTCGCAGGCGGGCACGTCGGCCTCGGGCAGGCCGCGTAGCGCGATCCGCGCGCCTTGCGACATATCATCGGGCCGAACCGTCTCGCTCACGCCGATCTGGGCCGCGTAATGTCGGGCCATGCGCTCGAGATCGCCGTCGGATAGCCCGTCCACGGCGAACTGCATGAAGCCGCTCGGGCGCGTTGCCATGGCGAAGGCGCGCAGCGTGGCGAGGAGATAGGCCTCGCTTTGGCCGCCAATGACCGGAAAAGCGCCGTCCTCCGAGGCGCCGTCCACCCCGTGGCAGCGGGCGCAGCCTTGCAGCACGCGGTCCTCCGGTACGGTCGGCCCAAAGGCGACACCGCGATAGTGCTCCGGCGGCATCTGCGGCAGCGCGCCCAGGAAGGCGACCATCGCCCAGACTTCGTCGTCGCGCTGAAGCGCGAGCCAGGACGGCATGCCGGTATATTTGACGCCGTGCCGGACGATGCGCGCCAGTTCGCGCGGCCGCCACTTCTGCGCGGCATCTTCAAGGCCGGGCGGCATCGGCGTCGTATGCGCGGCGAGCCTCGGCCGGGCATGCAGCGGCGAGCCATGGCAGAAGGCGCAGCTCGTCTCGAAATGCCCGGCAGCACGGCGGATGCGGGCGGCGCTGTCGAGATCGGCCGGCGGCTTCGGTTCGAACAGGGCATAGGTGCGAACGGAATTCTGCATCGCCCAGTGCAGTGCCCAGGAGGTGATGCGCCAGTGGCCTGAACTCGCGCCGATGTTGATGATGCCGGACCATGCGACGAGCAGTCCGAGCGCCGCAATGCCGGTGAGGGCGATGAGGGCGCGGCGTGGCGTGACGCGGAAGACCGGCCTCATGGCGTCGCTTCCCCCCGTGGCGAGGGATCCGCTAGGACCACGCGCGCCATCAGCGCCAGCCCGCCGGCGAGATAGACCAGCCCGCCGGCCAGCAGCATGATCACGCCGCCGAATTGCTGGTCGGCGACGGTCGCGGCCAGATCGCCGCCATGGGCGTGGCCGTAGAGTGGCCGGCCGGCGAAGGCGATGAGCGCCCCCAGCAACGTCATATGCATGGAGGTGATGAGCAGGCCCAGCGTGCCGAGGAGCGCACTCGCCACCGTGCCGCCGGACGCGCGGCCGAGGCAGGAGAGCCAGAGCATGAGGCCAGCGAGCAGGAAGCTGCCCTGTTCTGCCACGAGGCGCCAACCTCCCGAGCGCGCGGCCCCATGCAGCGCCGGCATGTGCCAGCCCCAGACGATGGCGAATTCCAGCATCGCCGCGAGGAGCGGGGTGCACAGCAGGGGAGCGCGGGCCGAAGGATCGAGGCGGGTGCCTGCGAGGCCAATGGCGATCAGCGGCGCGGCCAGCGCCACGACGCTCATATGCATCGTCATATGCGCGCTGAAGGAATGCGCCGCCATGGCGGGCAGCGGCCCGCCCCAGACGAGAGCCAGCACGAGCAGTCCCGCGAACAAAGCTACCACCTTCATCGCATGCACTCCGCGATGAACAGCGCGGGCATCGCGCCAAAGATCACTGCGATGGCGCTGAGCGCGCAGAGCAGCAGCGTTGCGAGACCGAGGAAATGCTGCTGGTCCTCGTCGGTCGGCGTATCGTGCGGGGGCATGTCGGAGCCGAAGCCCCAATGCCGGTGCGCCTGCATTCCGGCGGCGATAATGAGCACCAGCGCGAGGATGGTCGCCGCGACGATGGCCAGGCGCAATTCGTCGAGCGCCTCCGGCGCCTTGGCGCAGATGATGGCGCCAGCGACGTAGCAGAACAGGAAATGCAGCGCCCACACGGCCGGTGGCGCCAGCAGCGTCCAGAGGTTCGGCGTCTCGCGGCGGAAGAACATCATCGCCTCCTCACGTCGCGAGTGGGGCGAGGACGAGCACCACGAAGGTGGTCGCCATGGTGAGGGCGGCGAAGTGCCAGTAGAGCGCAACATTGCGCAGGTCGATGTCGTGCTCGCGGCTGAGCCGCCCGGCGAGGCTTCCTGCCAGGCAATATCCTTGCATCAGCATGCCCACCGCGAAGTGCAGCGCGGTCCAGATGGCGACCACCCACACGATGGCGGGATAGACATGGGCGGTGGGATGGAGCCCCGCCCGCCATGGCGCGAGCAGCAAGAGGGCGCCGCCGGCCAGCGCGAGCAGGATGGAGGCCGCGAGCGCCAT
>LNAP01001917.1_pt1 | contig 21490 bp, 23 predicted proteins | sample 602601 | NCBI WGS metagenome assembly LNAP01 (sample SAMN02440304, study PRJNA202911) | soil metagenome | biome: Subtropical and temperate rainforests or woodlands; isolation source: soil samples (1 kg each in a 20% v/v slurry with milli Q water) were... ...
CGCGGGTGTTGCGGTCGCCGATGTTGTTGCCCAGCGCGCCGCCGACCGCGCCGGTGGTTGCTCCAGCCGCGACGCCCGCACCCTGCTGGGCGCTGGCAGCCACGGGAAGAGAAATAATCAGTGCAGCAGCAAGAATAGTTTTGCGTAACATGGTGTGCTCCTATCGCCCCGCATCCGTTGTATTGCGGCCCGACAACGTGCTCACCTCATCCCGGTTCCATTTTCTAGGAAATAGAGATGTAACGGTACTTGAGAACTTGCTGCCATCAAGTACCCGTAGAAGTATTATGCGCGTGGAAAAGCCTACCTTTTTCAGCGATCAACACGAAGCACAGCGACGCAATACCCAGACTTGCAAAGCCGAGGGTCAGCGGCGCCGTGGAACCATCGAAATTCTGCCCCAGCAGGAAGCCGAGCAGCGCACCGCCCACCGTCGAAACGAAGCCGAGCAGCGAGGACGCCGTGCCGGCGACATGGCCGACCGGCTCCATCGCCATGGCGTTGAAGTTCGACACCAGCAGGCCGAAGAAGAACATCATCGCCGCCTGCAGGATCGAGAACGTCCAGATGCTCTCATGGCCGTACAGCACGATCCCGGCGTGAATCAGCGTCACGGTGAGATAGCCGAGCAGCGCCGCGTGCGAGACCCGGCGCATGCCGAGCCGCCCGACGATGCGCGCGTTCAGCAGCGACGACAGCGCCATGAACACCGCGATGCCAGCGAAGATCGCGGTGAACAGGTGCTCGGCGTGGAACGCGTCGGCAAACACCTGCTGGGCCGAGTTGATGAAGCCGAACAGGCCGCCCATCACCATCGTCATCGCCAGCATGTAGCCGATCGTCACCCGGCTGCTCAGCACCAGCCCGAAGGCATGGCTGACGCCGCGGATCGAGATCGGCGTCCGGTCCTCGGGGTGCAGCGTCTCGGGCAGGCGCAGATAGGTCCACGTCATCAGGATAATGCCGAACAGGCACAGCATGCCGAAAATGAAGCGCCACGGCGCCACCAGCACGATGAGCTGCCCGATCGACGGGGCGATGATCGGCACGGCGAGGAACACGATGAAGGCGAGCGACATCACCCGCGCCATCTGCCGGCCGGAATAGCAGTCGCGCACGATGGCGATGGCGAGGATGCGGGTCGCCGCCGAGCCGATGCCCTGCAAGGCGCGCGCGCCCATCATCACCTCGAACGAATCCGAGAACATCGCGACCACCGAGGCCAGCGTGTAGATCACCACACCCACCAGCAGCACCGGCCGGCGCCCATAGCGGTCCGCCAGCGTGCCATAGACGATCTGCGCCATGCCGAAGCCGAGCAGATAGGAGGTAATGACGAGTTGGGTGTGGTTGGCGGTATCGATGTGCAGCGCGTGGCCAATCTCCGGCAGCGCGGGCAGCATGGAATCGATCGCGATGGCATTTGTCGCCATCATCATCGCGATAAAGGCGACGAACTGCTTGAACCCCATGCCGGGATGCGGGTTTTCCGGCGTGGCGGCGGTGGTGGAAACCATTTTTTTCAGTGACCCAAGCTTGCAGCGACGAACCGGCGCAAACCCGCCGGGGCCGCCTTATGACGCAAAACCGCCCCCGCCCCTATTGGCGTTAAGACACACCATGACGGGAACTGTCATCACCCGCTCATAATCGCGTGAGGAAAGGCGTAAGAGACGGCGCCCGGCGGCGGCACCATCATACTGGCGCGCCGGTTTGATGATCGCTAGCTTCAGGATGTGCCGAGCGGGTCCAGGCAGCCGGGAAGCGGCCTCGATCCGGCATCGCACCACGGCGCCCTTCCGGCTCCACGTGCCGCATGGGCGAACCCATGACACGGACGCGGGAGCACGTCACATGTTCGACCCTACCAACTGGACCGGATTTCACACCTGGCTGAGCCTGATCGCCATCCTCGCCGGCTTCATCGTGGTCTTCGGCATGATGGGCGGAAAGGACCGGCCGTTCTGGGCGGGACTGTTTCTGCTCACCGCCGTCGGCACCAGCGCGACGGGGTTCGGCTTTCCCTTCACCGGGGTGCTGCCCTCGCATGTCGTCGGCGTGATGGCGCTGGTGATCCTCGCGATCACCCTGCCCGCCCGCTACCATTTCGGCCGGCGCGGCCATTGGCGCTGGATCTATGCGGTCGGCATCGCTGCCAGCCTTTATCTGCTCGCCTTCGTCGGCGTCGCGCAGGCCTTCCTGAAGGTCCCCGCACTGCAGGCTCTGGCCCCGACGCAGGCCGAGCCGCCCTTCGCCATGACCCAGATCGGCGTGCTGATCCTGTTCGTGCTGATGGGCTATGCGGCGGTGCGCGGGTCGCGCCCGCGCCTGCTGCGTCGCCCGGCGTTCTGAAACGCCGGAATAGCGGCCCGCCTCAGAATTGCGGCGGGCCCATATCCAGCGGCGGCGCATCCATTTGCGGAATGTTCAGCTCGATGGTCGAGGGATCGACCGTCGAGCCGGCGCTGATCCAGTAGGTCACGGCCTCCGGCCACATGATGACCACCACCACCAGGATGAGCTGCATGAACAGCCACGGGATCGCACCCCAATAGATTTGCGAGGTGCGGATCGAAGGCGGGGCGATGCCTCTGAGATAGAACAGCGCGAAGCCGAAGGGCGGGTGCATGAACGCCGTCTGCATGTTCACGCACAGCAGCACGCCGAACCAGATCAGATTGATGTCGAGCTTCACCGCCACCGGCACCAGCAGCGGCACGATGATGAACGCGATCTCGAAGAAATCGAGGAAGAACGCGATGAAGAACACGAAGACATTGACGAAGATCAGGAAGCCAAGCCGCCCGCCGGGAAGCTGGGTCAGCAGATGCTCGATCCAGCGCGAGCCATCCATGCCCTGGAACACCAGGCTGAACACGGTGGCGCCGATCAGGATGAACACCACCATCGCGGTCAGCCGCATGGTCGAGGCCATGGCCTGACGCACCAGGCTCCAGGTCAGCCGGCGGTGCAGCGCGGCGAGCACGATCGCGCCGACCGCACCCATGGCGCCGGCTTCGGTCGGCGTCGCAAGCCCCATGGCGAGCGTGCCGAGCACCAGCGCGATCAGCACGATGGAGGGGATCATGCCCCACAGCACCTGCCGGATCAGCGGCCAGCCGGCCTCGCCGCGCGCCTCGGGCGGCAGCGGCGGCATGTGGTGCGGCTTGATCAGCGACAGCACGAAAATATACATCAGGAAGATCGCCACCTGCAGCAGCGAGGGGCCGATGGCGCCGAGATACATGTCGCCGACCGGCTTGCCGAGCTGCTCGGCCAGCACGATCAGCACCAGCGAGGGCGGAATGAGCTGGGTGATGGTGCCGGACGCGGCGATGACGCCGGTGGCGAGCTTCTGGTCATAGCCGTAGCGCATCATGACGGGCAGCGAGATCACGCCCATCGCGATGACGGATGCCGCGACCGTGCCGGTGATGGCGCCAAGGATCGCGCCGACGATGATCACCGCATAGGCGAGGCCCCCCGGAACCTTGCCGAACAGCTTGCCGGTGCCCTCCAGCAAGTCCTCGGCAAGCCCGCAGCGCTCCAGGATCGCGCCCATAAAGGTGAAGAACGGGATCGCCAGCAGCAAATCGTTCGAGATGATGCCGTAGAAGCGCAGCGGCAGCGCCTGCAGGAAGCTCGGGTGGAAATGGTCGGTCAATATGCCGAGCGTGCCGAAGAACAGCCCCACCGCGATCAGCGAGAAGGCGACCGGAAAGCCGATCAGCATGAAGCAGATCATTCCGCCGAACATCAGCGGGGGCATCACGCCGTAAGAAAACATGCGGGGCTCGCGAGGTGCGGAGGAAGGGGTTGGCGAAACGGGGCGCGCATCGGCGGAGCGCTATTGCAGCGGCTTCTCGTACTCGGTCTCGATCTCGATCTCGCCCTGCAGGGCGGCGATGCGCTTGATCAGTTCGGAAATGCCCTGGATGGTCAGCAGCGCGAAGCCGAGCGGCAGCAGCAGCTTGGCCGGCCACAGCGTCAGCCCGCCGGCATTCTGCGAGACCTCGTCGCTGGCAAAGGCCTGCCAGAAGAACGGGAAGCTGAGAGTGGTGAGGTAGATGCCGGCCGGGATCAGGATGATCGTGAAGCCGAGCGTATCGACCCACAACCGCCCCCGCGGGCTCAGCGACATATAGACGAGGTCGACGCGCACATGCTCGTTGCGCTTCAGCGTGTAGGGCGCGCCGAGCAGCACCACGGCGCCGAACAGATACCACTGGATTTCGAGCAGGCCGTTGGTGCTGTAGCTCAGGAGATAGCGCACCGTGGCGTTGCCGGCGCTGATGAGACAGGCGGCGAGCACGCAGTAATCCGCGACCCTCCCGAACCGTTCATTCAGCCAATCGACAGCGCGGCTGAAAGCGAGCAGCCCATCCATTGCAACGTTTCCCCTCGGTCTCGACTATTTTTCTGGTTGCGGCGTTGATCCGCCGTCTTCACCAGTCTCCGCAAGATAGACGATCGTCTCACCCGCAAATGAACGCGATCGAGAGCTGAGTCTAGCGCCCTATTGTTGGGAGGCCAACGTCAAACGTTGTCGGCTGATCAGTTCGAGGCCGGCGGCATTGATCTCGCGCGCCATCGCAGAGCGGCGCGGCGGCATGCCGGAAGGGAAGATGTCTCGCTGGATGAAGCCGGATCTCGTCTCGAACCGCGTGCCCTTGGCCGCGCGCCAAGCCATCGCGCCGGCCTACCGGCGCAGCCCGCGCCAAGTTGCACGGAACTGCACGTGTGTTGCACGCGGTAGTACCTCCTGCACCGCTGTGCAGGGCTGCTATTTATGAGCGCGGGCGTTGATGGCCGACTGCTGCCTAATCGCCAGCTCGCCATTCTGCGCGAACCAGTTGGACTGTGCCATCGCCGCCGACGACAGCAGCGTGGACGCGACAAAAGCAATCAAGGCGGCGGTCCGTGCGTAACCCATCTCTTCAACTCCAGCTTCACTCGACTGCAATCACGACGAAAATGCATGGCGCCAATAACGATGCGCGTACAATCAAAAGGTCGGGAACGTCACGTCGATCGTCGTGGACCGGCCGTGGGGCAAGGACGCGAGCAAGGCTGATCCGAGACCACTTTCTCAGGATTTGGAGCGGCGAAATAGCGTCTCCAACCCGAGAGTGCCACCTCCAAACACCACCAAAGTCAGCGCCATGGCGGCCCAAGGCAGATGGAAATTCGCCCATCCATCGGGAATGGTGAGCTGGATGATCGCGGTCATCGCCAGCAGGCCGAGCGCTGCGAAGCGCGTGCCGAGGCCGAGCACCAGAAGGATCGGCAACACGATCTCACCAATTCCGGCCGCCGTCGCCATCACCAGAGGGAAAGGATAGGCGAACTCAGCGCCGAAGATGTGGAGCCGAAATTCCTCCTCGAATAGGAAGCGGGCGCCGGTAGAAAGGGTGAAGAAGCCGTCCCATTTGGTCAGGCCCGACAGGAAGAACGGCACCGCCAGCGCGACGCGCAACGCCAGCAGCGGCAGCGCTTTCGGGATCGAGGCCAGCAGATCGTCCGCCTGCCCGATCAGACCCGCCAGGGTGGCAAGGCCGCCGCGCGGCGTGTGTACGGTTTCCATGCTCATGATACGTCCCCTTCATGGATGTCGGCAAAGGCGCCGAGAGCGTGCAGGCCGACCAGTGCCGCGCCGAAGTCGAACGCCGGCTCATAGGCGAGCGCGGCCTCGGCCGCCTCGCCCAACGGGGCGCCGGCGAACAGCGCCTGCGCGAAGATGCCGTCCTGCGTCGGCACGATATGAACTTTCACGTCCATGTCCGGGCGCACCACCAGCACCGCCTCGGTGCCCCACGCCGCCACCGGCGGGACAGTCTCGCTCTGATGAGCGCCCCAGATCGATCCGACCGGGTGGGGCGAACGAAGGAGGGTCGCGGAGGGATGCGCAGCCAGCCGCACATGCGGCAGCGCCTCCGGCGGAATGGCCGCGAGCCTTGCGAGATCGAGCGAGGGGGCGTCGGCCGCGTGATAGGCCCGCGTCCATGCCGCCTCCAGCCGCGCAACGTCGGCGAGATAGACCAATTCGGCTGCAGGCTCGAAACCCGCGATGAAGTCCGGAAAATCGTCGCCATAATCGATGATCAGCGGCGAGGCCGGCTTGTGGTCCTGCGCAAAGGCGCGGGCCATCGCGGTAAAGAACTCCGCGCCGACCAGCCGTTCCGTCACCGGAAAGCGCTGCGCCAGTGCCTTGGTCAGCCCGACGAAGACATTGTTGCGATAGACCGCGAAGCGCGAGGCATCGGCCTGCCCGCGCGCGGTGGTGATGCCGGCCGGCAATGGCCGCTCGGCATGGAGCAGAGCCTGCGCGAAATCGTCCTGGCCGGCATCGAAGCTGCTGACGTGGAGGTTCATGGTTCACGCCGCCCGCGTCTGGAGGTTGCGCCGCGCCGCCTCGCCGGCGATCAGTGCATCGGCCCGCACCGCCTCGGCGTGGAGCGTCGCAAAGTCCGGCACGTCATTGTCCCACTCGATCAGCGTCGGCACCGGCCCGGTACGTGCCAGCGTATGCTCATAGAGCACCATCACATCGGTCTTCACCGGCGAGCCGTGGGCATCGATCAGCAGCCGGTCGCCGGCATCGTCTGTGGTCTCGTCATAGCCGGCGAGGTGGATTTCACCGACGCGCTCCACAGGAAAGCGATCAATATAGGCGCGAGGCTCCAGCTGGTGATTGACGCTGGAGACCATCACATTGTTGACGTCGAGCAGCAGCCCGCAGCCGGTGCGCGCAGCGATCTCTTCCAGGAAGTCGATCTCGTCGATCGTGCTTTCGGCGAACAGCACATAGGTCGACGGATTCTCCAGCAGCAGCCGTCGCCCGATAGCCTGCTGCGCCTCGTCGACATGGTCGATCACCCGCGCCAGCGTCTCAAGGGTATAGGGCAGCGGCAGCAGGTCGTTGAGAAAGCCGGTGTCGTGGGTCGACCAGGCGAGGTGTTCGGAGAAGCTCTGCGGCCTGTAGCGATCGACAAGGCTGCGCAACCGCCGCAGATGGGCCTTGTCGAGCGGTCGCGCCGCGCCGATGGACAGGCCAACGCCGTGCAGCGACAGCGGATAGAGGCTGGCCACCGCGTCGAGATAGCGATGCGGCGGCCCACCGGCGCCCATATAGTTCTCCGCATGAACCTCGAAGAAGCCGACATCGGGTCGGTGCTCCAGTACATGGCCATAATGCTCGGGCTTGAGGCCGAGGCCGGCGCGGGCCGGCAGTCGGTCGGGGCGGTTTGCTGCATCGATCATCGTGAACTCCCTTGCATCATGAGCGGGAAGGAGGCCCGCAGCGCGGACCTCCCCAAAGCCGCTCAGCTCTTGATCGGAGTCAGCGAGCCCATATGCATGCCGCCCTTCATGGAGACGCAGGTGCCCTTCGGCACCGCCTTCCAGGCATTGCCCTGGTAATCCATCGTCGAGGTGCCGGCGCAGGTGGTGCCGGCACCGGCCGCGCAGTCATTCTGGCCCTTCAGGGCGACGCCGTAGCACTTCTCGTTGCCGACCATCTTTTCCGGCGCGAGTGGGGCTGCGAAGGCGGCGCCCGCGACGGCGGTGGCAAGCGAGCCGGCGAGCGCGAAAGCGAGGGTTGAGCGGTTCATGGATCGTCTCCTGTTGATCTTTGACGCCGGCCGTCATCGACCGTGCGATGATCCTTTCGATGCGAGCCGATCCGACGTTACGTTGCGCGTCGACACGAGTTCGTGATGAGCTGCGTGTTCTGCTTGGACAATATTTCCGCGCCCCCGTAACAAGTCGGCGCGTGCGCGCGAATGGGAGTTACCGGCGTTGAATGGCAAGACTGAGCGCGAACTTGCCGATCTGCTTCGGGCCGCGATCGCAGGCGATGAACGCGCTTATGTGCTGTTTCTCGACCGCACCTCGGTACTGGTCCGTGCCTATGCCCGTGGCAAGATTTCGCATGGCGGGGTCGACCCGGAGGATGTCGTGCAGGAGACGCTGCTGGCGATTCATTTGAAGCGCCACACATGGATGTCCGATGCTGCGGTCATGCCCTGGGTCTACGCCATTGCCCGGTTCAAGTTGATCGATGCCTTTCGCCGGCGTGGCCGGCGCATGGAAATCGACGTCGACGACATTGCCGAGACCTACGCGCAGCCGGAGGTCGAGACGGTAAGCGATCGCGACATCGGCCGTGCGCTCGATACGCTCGCTCCGGGTCAGCGTTCCGTCGTCGCCGCGATTTCGGTCGAAGGACGCTCGATCGAGGAGACGGCGCGGAAGTTCGGTATGAACGAAGCCGCGGTGCGGGTTGCGCTGCACCGTGGACTGACTGCTATCGCGCGGCGATTTGGACGGGACTGAGATGAAAACCGACGATCTCATCAGGGCGATGGCGGCAGACGCAGGCGACAGGTCGATGCCGCTCGACGCTGCATGGCGCCTCGCCGGCGTGCTCGCCATCGTCCTGGCCGGCGCGGTGTTCCTGGTCACGCTCGGCCCGCGCGCCGATGCCCTGGCCTCGTTGGAGACCGCGCGCTTCGTGTTCAAATTCGTGGTGACCTTATCTCTTGCGGCCAGCGCCTTCGTGCTGCTGCGCGCGCTCTCGCGCCCCGGCGGCGATGCGCGCGCGCTTCTGCCATGGTTGCTGACGGCACCGCTCCTGCTGGTCGCTGCCGTGGCACTCGAGCTGTTCGCGATTCCGTCGTCGGACTGGGCCGCCCGCCTGATCGGCGTCAATAGCCGGGTGTGCCTCACCTTCATCCCGCTGATCGGCGCCGCGCCGCTGGCGGTGTTTCTGCTGGTACTGCGCCATGGTGCGCCCACCCGTCCGGCCCTGGCCGGAGCGGTGGCCGGGCTGCTGGCCGGCGGACTGGCCGCGGCGTTCTATGCCGCGCACTGCCCCGACGATTCGCCGCTCTTCGTCGCCACCTGGTACAGCATCGCCATAACCGGTCTCGCCGCGACGGGTGCCCTCATCGCGCCGCGCATCGCGCGCTGGTAGAACGTCCTGACGGGCTGAGAACCGCTCAGATTACGCAGTCATATCAGGCGGCCGCGCGCTCGCCTGCGGGCCGGCGGCGCAGCGATGCCTGCGCGATCGAGGGTGGCGAGTAAGCCGCTCCCTCCAGCGGAGCTACATCAACGCCCGGCGGCACGATCGCGTCGATCCGATCGAGAAGTTCGTCGTTCAGGACGACCTCCGCGCCGGCGAGCAGTCCGTCGAGCTGTTCCATGGTGCGGGGCCCGATGATGGCGGCTGTGAGCGCAGGGTGCGACACAACAAAGGCTAACGCCATGTGCATCAGCGAGATGCCGGCGCCTTCTGCCAGCGGAATGAGCTGTTCGACCGCGGAGAGGCTCCCTTCGTCGGACATTGCCTTCGGAAGGTATTTTACACGCAGTGAATCCGGCAACTGCCTGCCCTTGCGGTACTTGCCGGTGAGCATGCCCTTTGCCAGTGGGCTCCACGCCATCACGCCCATGCCATAGCGCTGGCAAGCAGGAAGCACTTCCCGCTCGATCGATCGGTTCAGGATGGAATAGGGCGGCTGTTCGGTGCGGAACCGGGCCAGCCCGCGGCGCTCGGCGACCCATTGCGCCTCCACGATGTCGGACGCTGGGAACGTTGACGCGCCGATCGCGCGGACCTTGCCCTCCCGCATGAGGTCGGTGAGCACCGACAGCGTCTCTTCAAAGTCGGTGTCCGGCGCCGGTCGATGGAGCTGGTAGAGGTCGATGTAGTCGGTCTGGAGCCGGCGGAGCGAATCCTCGACGGCGCGGGTGAGCCAGCGCCGCGAACTGCCGCGCCGGTTCGGATCGTCACCCATCGGGTGAAACGCCTTGGTGGCGAGCACGACGTTATCTCGCCGTCCTTTCAGCGCCTTGCCGACGATTTCCTCGGACTCACCGCGGCTGTACGCGTCGGCGGTGTCGATGAAGTTGATGCCCGCATCGAGAGCCTTGTGAATCATGCGGACGCACTCGTCGTGATCGGGATTGGCGATCTTCCCGAACATCATCGCGCCCAAGCAGTAGGGACTGACCTTGATGCCGGTTCGGCCGAGCGGGCGATAATGCATGTACGTCTCCAATACAAAGCTCTGGCGAAGCTTCGGCCAGCGGCCTATAGAACATTAAACGGAACGGTGTTCCGTTTATCAAGAGGTAAGTCGGGCAGTGGCGAAGGATGTCGACGAACTGGAAATGCCGGGCGAGCGGAGCCGGCCAGTACGGGCTGATGCGCGCCGTAACCTCGACGCTCTTCTTCACGCGGCTATGGCCGTATTCGCGGAGGCGGGAGTGGATGCACCGATGCGGACGATCGCGGCAAAGGCGGGCGTTGGCGTCGGGACCCTGTATCGTCACTTCCCGCAGCGGTCGGACCTCATCAAGGCGATCATCCGGCGCGAGGTCGATGCTTGCGTCGAGGCTGTTTCCGAACTGACGACAGCCCATGAGCCGGGCGAGGCGCTCGCATCATGGATGCAGCGGCTGGTCGACCTCGTCGCCACCAAGCGCGGCCTGGGCCCTGCGCTTCACTCGGGCGATCCGGCCTACCAAGCGCTTCCTGGCTATGTCTTCGGTCAGCTGACCCCGGCGCTGCGGTGCCTTCTAGACGCCGCCGGCGCGATCGGCGCGATACGTGTCGACGTGGATGCCAACGAATTGCTGCTTGCGCTCTTGCGGCTGGCGACACCGGCGAGCGACGGCGACACCGCGCAGGCACGGCGGATGGTGGCTCTGCTTGTGGATGGTCTCCGCCATGGAGCGAAGGCACCCGCAAAGACCGCCTCCGGTTGACGATAAGGCTTGCATTGAATGTCGTGGATGATTGATGCCCGGGCAGGTCTCAACCGAAGCCGACGCAATCTCTTGAACGAAATCGTGGAGCCGCTCTCATGAGAACGAAGTCGGATGGACTTTCGGCGAGCGGCAAGCGGTTTTGCGCAGCGTCGTCTCGCCTGCTCCGACAAGACTCTCTGCTTTCGCCGATGTCAGCGCTATCATAGCTGACGGGATTCTCTCGAGGCAGGCGATGCGGACAAGAAGAAAGGGCAGTCGCCCGACGATTGCGGACGTTGCCGCGCGTGCCGGCGTGAGCTCGATCACCGTATCGCGGGCACTGCGCGATGCCGAGCGCGTGTCGCCGGAACTGCGCCGGCAGATCGAGGAGGCCGTGCGCGCGCTCGACTACATGCCGGATCAGAACGCGCGGGCCCTGGCTTCGGCCCGGACCGACATCATCGGCGTCATCATACCGTCGCTTACCAACAACGTGTTCGCCGATGTGCTGCGCGGCATCTATGACAGCATCGACCAGACCCCGCATCAGGTGCAGCTCGGCAACAGCCGCTATTCGCCGATCGAGGAGGAGCGGCTGCTCGGCATCTTTCTCAGCCAGCGACCCGCGGCGCTGATCGTCGCCGGCGTCGACCAGACCGCCAGGGGACGTGCCCTGCTCAAGTCCGCCGGCTGCCCGGTGGTGCAGATCATGGACCTGAGCGAGAGCCCGATCGACATGATGGTCGGCTTCTCCCACAAGGCGGCGGGTTCTCTCATCACCCGCCATCTCATCGCCGCCGGCTATCGGCGCATCGGCTTCCTCGGCGCCCGTATGGATCCGCGCACGCAGCGGCGCCTCGAAGGCTATCGGGCCGCGCTGGTGGACGCCGACCTCTACGATCCCCAGCGCATCACCACGACGCCGGCAGCGTCCAGCGTCTCGCTCGGGCGGGATCTGTTGCGCGATCTCCTGGCGCGCATGCCCGATACCGATGCGGTTTTCTGCAACAATGACGACCTGGCCGTCGGGGCGCTGTTCGAGTGCCAGCGCGCGTCGCTGGCCGTGCCGGAAACCATCGGCATCGCCGGCTTCAACGATCTCGAGATGATGGAAGCTGCCTATCCCTCGCTGACGAGCGTGCGTACCCCGCGCTACGAAATCGGCGAGCGCGCGGTGCAGATGGCGCGCGCAGCGATTGCCAACCGGCCGCCGGAGCAGAAGCTGGTCGATGTCGGCTTCGAGCTGAAAGTGCGCGCCAGCACCATGCGACACGGTTGAGCCGCCCTCGGCACCGCCGGAGCCTACTTTACAAGGCAAAATGATAGCGCTACCATTTATCAACAATTGATGGACGAGCAGAGTCAATCTGCCGCTCCGGCTCGGAGAGCCTTGGGAGGAAAGTATGCCTGATAGCGCTATCCATCGCGCGGGCGTGACGCCGTGACTTCATCGTTATCATCGGCGCCGCCGGTCATCGTCGTGATGGGCGTCGCGGGCACCGGCAAGTCGAGCATCGGCGCGGCGCTTGCGGCACGCCACGGCTGGACTTTCCTGGAGGGCGACGACCTCCATCCGCCGGCCAATGTGGTGCGGATGGCGAGCGGCCTGCCGCTCACCGATGGCGACCGCAGCGACTGGCTGGCGACCATCGCACGCCATATTGCCGAGGCGGATCGCGCCGGCACCGGGCTCGTCGTCGCCTGCTCCGCGCTCAAGCGCCGCTATCGTGACCAGCTCTCCGCAGCGAGCCCGCGCGTCGTGTTTCTGTTCCTCACCGGCGAACGCGCGCTCGTCGAGGCCCGCATGGCCAGCCGCGCCGGCCATTTCATGCCGCTCAGCCTGATCGACAGCCAATTCGAGGCACTGGAGCCGCCGCAGGACGATGAGCGCGCCTTCGCCCTCCCGATCAGCCTCGCCCCCGCGAGCCTGCTCGACGAGGCCGACCGGCGGCTCGCCGGGCTGCACAAACGGGAGGCCGCACAATGACCGGCGTTCTTGATCGCCTCCAGAAGGTCATCGAATGGACCATCGGCCTCCTGCTGGCCGCAATGGTGGTCCTGGTGTTCGGCAATGCCGCCGGCCGCTATCTGCTCAATGCCGGCATCGCCGCCTCCGAGGAGCTCGCCCGTCTCGGCTTCGTGTGGCTGATTTTCCTCGGCGCCGTGCTCGCCGTGCGCGAGCGCACCCATGTCGGGGTCGACATGATGGTGAAGGCGCTGCCCCGAGCCGCGCAGCGGGCCTGCCTACTGTTCTGCAACCTGCTGATTCTCTACGCCCTGTGGCTGTTCGCCGAAGGAAGCTGGCAGCAGGTCGTGGTCGGCCTCAATAGCGAAATGCCGGTCACCGGCATCTCGCTCGCCACCTTCGCCGCCGCCGGCCTGGTCTCTGCCGTGGCGATGGGTCTGCTGTTCGTGACCGACGTGGTGCGGCTCCTGCTCGGCCGCCTGTCGGACGAGGATCTGGTGCAGGTGAAGGAAAGCGCCGACGAAGAAATGGTCGCGTATGAGAACGACGCTCTCGCCGCCGGTCAGAAGACAGCGCAGGACGACCCGACGAGGAAGACGCCATGACCATCGTCATCTTCCTCGGCTCGCTGCTCGGGCTGATGGCGTTCGGCATGCCGATCGCCTTCGCGCTGATGCTCACCGGCATTGCGCTGATGATGCATCTCGATTTTTTCGACGCCCAGCTGCTGGCGCAGAACATGCTCGGCGGCGCGGACAATTTTCCGCTCATGGCAGTGCCGTTCTTCCTGCTGGCAGGCGAGCTGATGAATGCGGGCGGACTGTCGCGCCGCATCGTCAATCTTGCCGTTGCCATGCTTGGGCACGTCAGGGGCGGATTGGGATATGTGGCGATCGGCACCTCGGTCGTGCTCGCGAGCCTTTCGGGATCGGCGATCGCCGACACCGCGGCCGTCGCCGCGCTGCTCATCCCGATGATGCGATCCAACGGCTACGATCTCGGGCGCTCATCGGGACTTATTGCGGCCGGCGGCATCATCGCCCCGATCATTCCGCCCAGCATGTCCTTCATCATCTACGGCGTCGCGACCAATGTCTCGATCACCAAGCTTTTCATGGCCGGCATCGTTCCCGGCCTGCTGATGGGCCTGACGCTGGTGGTGCTGTGGTCGTGGCGGGCGCGGAGCGAGAACGTGCCGGTGCAGCCGCGGCAGTCATGGTCGGTGCGCCTCAAGGTGCTGGCTGACGGATTGTGGGCGCTGGTGATGCCGGTCATCATCATCGGCGGCATGCGGGTCGGCGCCTTCACGCCGACCGAAGCGGCGGTGGTCGCCGCCGTGTATGCGCTGTTCGTGGGATTGTTCGTCTATCGCGAGATCACCATCGCGGATCTGCCGCGCCTGTTCATCGCCGCGGCCAAGACCACTGCGGTGGTGATGTTCCTTGTCGCGGCGGCGATGGTGACCGCCTACATGATCACGCTCGCCGAGCTACCGGGCCAGGTGATCTTCCTGCTCGAGCCGATGCTCGACCACCCGAAATGGCTGATGGCGGCGATTGTGGTGCTGCTCACCCTGGTCGGCACGGCCATGGACCTCACCCCGACCATCCTGATCCTCGGGCCGGTGCTGGCGCCGCTCATCATCCGCGCCGGCATCGACCCGGTCTATTTCGGCGTGATGTTCGTCATGGTTGGCGCGGTCGGCCTGCTCACCCCGCCGGTCGGCACGGTGCTCAACGTCGTGTCCGGCGTCGGGCGCGTGAGCATGGAGCGCGTCATTCGCGGCGTCTGGCCCTATGTCGTCGCCTACACCGTCCTGATCGGCCTGTTCGTCGCCTTTCCCGAAATCATCACGGTGCCGGCAGGCTGGCTCAACTGAACGCAGAAAAGGATGGCACGCCATCCGAACAAAAGGAGGAAAACCATGAAGAAGCTTATGATTTCCGCAATAGCCGGGGCGCTGGTGCTTACCTTCGCCGCGCCCGCCTCGCAGGCGCAGGACGTCAAGCCGCGGCTGATCCGCTTCGGCTACGGCCTGAACGAGGACAGTAACCAGGGTCGCGCCGTCCGCTTCTTCGCCGAAGAGGTAAAGAAGCGCAGCGACGACAAGCTGAAGGTGCGCGGCTTCGGCGCCGCCACGCTGGGGCCGGACGTGCAGATGCAGAATGCGCTGATCGGCGGCGCGCAGGAGCTGATGGTCGGCTCCACGGCGACGCTGGTCGGCACGGTGAAGGAATTCGGCATCTGGGACGTGCCGTTCCTGTTCGCCAACGAAAAGGAGGCCGACGCCGTGCTCGACGGGCCGGTCGGCCAGAAGCTGCTGGACAGCCTGCAGGCCAAGGGCCTCGTCGGCCTGGTCTATTGGGAGAACGGCTTCCGCAACCTCACCAACAGCCGCCGCAAGATCGAGAAGGCCGAGGATATCGAGGGCATCAAGCTGCGGGTGATGCAGAACCCGGTCTTCCTCGAGACCTTCGAGGCGGTGGGCGCCAATGCGGTGCCGATGGCCTTCTCCGAACTGTTCACGGCGCTCGAGACCAAGGCGGTCGACGGCCAGGAGAACCCCTACACCACCATCGTCTCGTCCAAATTCTTTGAGGTGCAGAAATACCTCACCGTCACCAACCACGTCTACAGCCCATGGGTCCTGCTCGCCAGCAAGAGCTGGTGGGACAAGCTCTCCGATGACGAGCGCAAGATCCTGATGGATGCAGCCATCGCCTCGCGCGATTTCGAGCGGACCGACACCCGCGCCGACGCCAAGAAGGCTCTCGACCAGCTCAAGAGTTCCGGCATGGAGATCACCGTGATGCCGGAGAGCGAAGTCGCGAAACTGCGGGAAAAAGCGGCGCCGGTGGCGCAGACCGTCGTGAACAGCGTCGGCCAGCCGCTGTGGGATGAGGTGCAGGCCGACATCAAGAAAACGCGCGGCACCAACTGAACGCCGAGCATCGCGCTTGTGCCTCAGGGTAGGCCCACGCTGCGAGGCGTGGCAGGCTGACCACGGAGGCGTACAGATCCAAGACGGGGGTGCCTGGCCTTTGCCAAGACTAGGCACCCCCTCCTCCATCAACGGGCCAATGTTCGGGTCGCACGGCGAAGGTGCAATCCACCAGCCGGCCGGCGCAACTCGCCATGGCCAAGGTGAGCAACAGACCAGCGGTCGCGGCACCTTCGCTCCCCTGGCGGCCGCGAGGCGCTCGTGACCCGCGCGGCGCCCCCGCTCATCCCGGCTCCGCCTGCCGGGACGTCGAAGTTTGGATGGCCGGGTCCGGCAGGCCATAGGCGGCGGCGATAAGCTCGCGTGTATACGCGGCGGCCGGCGCACGGAAGATGCCGTCGGTCGGGCCCGCTTCCACGAGCTGCCCCCGCCGCATCACCATGATCCAGTCCGAGAGCGCCCGCACGACCGAGAGGTCGTGGCTGATGAACAGATAGGACAGGCCGTGCTCGGCCTGGAGCCGGCGCAGCAGTTCGACAATGTCCTTCTGCACCGAACGATCGAGCGCCGAGGTCGGTTCGTCAAGCACCAGCACCTTCGGCTTGAGGATGATGGCGCGGGCGATGGCGATGCGCTGGCGCTGGCCGCCGGAGAACTCGTGCGGATAGCGATTGCGCAGCGCCGGATCGAGACTGACATCCTCCAGCGCGGCGATCACCGCCCGTTCGCGGGCACGCCCGTCGAGGCCGGGCTCGTGGACGCGCAATCCCTCGCTGACGATCTCGCCCACCGTCATGCGCGGGGAGAGCGAGCCATAGGGGTCCTGGAACACGATCTGCACCTGCCGGCGCAGGGCCCTGAGGCCGGCGGCATCGAGACCGCCGGTCGGCTGGCCGAGCAGGCATATGTCACCCCCGGCATCGATGAGGCGGATCAGCGCCCGGCCGAGCGTCGACTTGCCGGAGCCTGATTCCCCGACGATGCCAATGGTCTGGCCTTGCTTCAGGGTGAGGCTGACCTTGTCGACGGCGTGGATCTCCAGCGGCGGCCCGGCGAACAGCCCGCCGCCGATGCGGAAGGTGACGTCGACGCCCTTCGCATCGAGCACGACCGGCGCGTCGTCGAGCGGCGGCGCCTTGGTGCCGCTCGGCTCGGCGGCGAGCAGCAGGCGGGGGTAGTCGTGCTGCGGCGCGGTCAGCACCGCGGCGGCCGGCCCCTCCTCCACCACCTGCCCGTAGCGCATCACCATGACGCGGTCAGCGAAATGGCGGGCAAGGCCGAGATCGTGGGTGATGAACACGATGCCCATCCGGAAGCGCTGCTGGAGCGAGCGCAGCAATTCGATGATCTGCGCCTGCACCGTGACGTCGAGTGCGGTGGTCGGCTCGTCGGCAATCAGCACGTCCGGCTCGGCGGCAAGCGCCATGGCGATCATCACGCGCTGGCGCTGGCCGCCGGAGAGCTCGTGCGGATAGGCGGCGAGCCGTCGCTCCGGGTCGGGGATGCCGACCATGGTGAGCAGTTCCACCGCCCGCTGCCGCGCCTGCCGCGCGTTCATGCGCCTGTGGCGGATCAGCGGGTCGGCGAGTTGGTTGCCGATGGTGTAGAGTGGGTCGAGCGAGGTCATCGGCTCCTGGAAGATCATGCCGATCTTCGCGCCGCGCACCTCATCGAGCGCGCGCGGCGGCAGGCCGAGTATCTCCCGGTCGCGATAGCGCACGCTGCCCGTGGCCCGGCCATTCTTGGCCAGGAGACCCATGGCCGCCATCATGGTCTGGCTCTTGCCGGAACCGGATTCGCCGACCACGGCCAGCGTCTCGCCGGCCTTCAGGGCGAGGCGGATGCCGCGTACGGCGTGCACCTCGCCATCCGGCGTGTCGAATCGAACATCAAGGTCGGCGACGGCGAGCAGGGGCATGGTCTCGGAGGCCATCTCAGCGGTCCTTCGGGTCGAGCGCATCGCGCAGGCCATCGCCGAGGAAGTTCAGCGCGAACAGGGTCGAGGTCAGGAAGAGCGAGGGGAACAGCAGCAGCCAGTTGGCGGAGGGAATGTTCTTCGCCCCTTGGGCGATCAGCACGCCCCAACTGGTCAGCGGCTCCTGCACGCCGAGGCCGAGATAGGAGAGAAAGCTCTCCAGCAGGATGACCTGCGGCACCAGCAGCGTCATATACACGGCCACCGGGCCGAGGGTGTTCGGCACCACGTGCCGCCACAATATGCCGAAGGGGGAAACACCGAGGGCCAGCGCGGCCTGCACATATTCCTGCCGGCGGATGGACAGCGCCTGGCCGCGCACGATGCGCGCCATGTCCAGCCATTGCACCGCCCCCACCGCGACGAACATCAGCACGAAGTTGCGGCCGAAGAACACCACCAGCATGATGACGAGGAAGATGAAGGGCAGCGAATAGAGCACGTCGACGATGCGCATCATCACGTCGTCGATCCGCCCGCCGAGATAGCCGGCGGTAGCGCCGTAGATCACCCCGATCAGCACGGCGGTGAGCCCGGCGAGCAGGCCGATGGCGAGCGACACCCGGCCGGCGATGAGCGTGCGGGTGAGAAGGTCGCGCCCGGTATTGTCGGTACCGAACAGGAAGTAGCGTTTTGCCACCGCGGTGCTCACCGTCATGCCGAGCCCGTCCGCCGCCGTGTTCTCGATCCGCGTGTCCTCGAAACTCGACGAACGGTCGAAATAGCGGGTCGCACGCAGGTCGATCGGGCGGGCGGAGCGCAGGGTGGCGGTCACACGGCCGTCCTCTTCCTGCCAGGAGGTGAGGTCGACGCGCATGCGCTTCACCACGTCATCCAGCGCGGCGGCGATCTCGTCCGGCCCGGGATAGGGGGCGAAGCGCGGCGGCACCCGGACATAGTCGGTATAGATGGTGGTGTAGTGGTGGCCGGTGAACAGCGGGCCGACGAGGCAGGCGAACGCCATCAGCAGGAGATAGACGGCGCTCACCACCGCGGCGCGGTTGGCGGCGAGGCGTCGCCAGGCATCGATCCATAGCGAGCGGCCCCTGGTCGGGGGAGCGCCGGCCGGCGGCGATGCGGCGGGCTGGGAGAGGGAGACGTCAGTCATAGCGCACCCGCGGATCGACCAGCGCATAAGCGAGATCGACGATCAGATTGAACACGATGACGAAGACCGCGATCACCACCACGGTGCCCATCACCAGCGTGTAGTCGCGGTTCAGCGCAGCATCGACGAAGTAGCGGCCGACGCCGGGGATGGCGAAGACGGTCTCCACCACCACCGAGCCGGTGAGCAGCGCCGCGGCGGCGGGGCCGGCATAGGAGATGATCGGAAGCAACGCCCCGCGCAAAGCGTGCTTCACCACCACCGACCAGCTGCCGAGCCCGAGGGCGCGGGCGGTACGGATGTGGTTGGCGCGCAGCGCTTCGATCATCGCCCCGCGCATGAGGCGCGCGACGATGGCGATCTGCGGCAGAGCGAGGGTCAGCACCGGGCCGATCTTGTTGATCAGCGCGCCGCCGCCCCAGCCGGCCACCGGCACCCAAGCGAGGGTTAGGGCGAAGACCAGTTGGTAGAGCGGGGCGATGACGAAGGTCGGGATGGTCGAGCCGGCGGTGGCGAGCGCCACCACGGCATAGTCCACGCCCCGGTTCTGCCGCAGCGCCGCGACGATGCCGAGCACCGAGCCCAGCAACAGAGCGAGGATCAGCGCCGAGGCGCCGAGCTGGATCGACACCGGCAGGCCGACCCGGAAAAGGTCCGCTACCGTGAAGTCCGGCAGATTGTAGCTGGGGCCGAAATTACCGTGCACGAGGTCGGCGAGGTAGTTCAGATATTGCCGCCACAGCGGCGCATCGAGCTGGTAGACGCGCTCGAGATTGGCCCTCACCTCCGGGCTCAGCCCGCGTTCCTGGCTGAACGGACCGCCGGGGGCGACGCGCAGCAGGAAGAAGGAGAGTGTCACGATGAGAAACAGGGTCGGGATGGCGGTCAGAAGCCGCCGCAAGACATAGCGCAACAATGGAATCATCCTCGTGCCTGGAGGCGGGTCCGGCGACGCGCAGACGCCGCCGGCATTCGCCTACTTGCTGATGAAGCGCGAGGGGTGCACGTCCATGACGTTCGCCTGCCAGCCCTTGAGCTTGGGTGAGACGATGTTGTGATAGCTGTAATAGAGCAGCGGCAGGTTGCCGAGCTCGCCGACCAGCACGGCTTCCGCCTCGGCCAGCTTCTTCATCCGCGCCGCCGGATCGCCGCCGGCCGCTGCGGCCTCGTCCATCAGCTTCTCGAATGAGAGATTGTCGAAGTTCGAGTAGTTGTTGCCGCTCGACTTGCGCGAGATGCCGAGAAAGGATTCCGGGTCCTTGTAGTCGGCGATCCAGCCGGCGCGGGCATAGTCGTAGTCGCCCTTCTGTTCGAGCAGGCCGTAATGGGTCTTGGTGTCGGTGTTGATCAGCGACACCTCGATGCCGAAGGGCTTCAACTGCTCCTGGATCGCCACGGCGGTGTTCTTGTGGTTCTCCGAGGTGTTGTAGCGGATCTCGAGTTTCAGCGGCTTGCCCGGGCCGTAGCCGAGGTCGGCAAGGATCTTCTTCGCCTCGTCCTCGCGGTCGAACTGGGACATCCTGGCGTAGTCGGCCTCGGCCGGCGTGTAGCCGTCGATGCCGGGCGGCACCATGGAATAGGCCGGCAGCATGGAGTTCTGCCAGACCTTGTCGGCGAGGAAGTCCCGATCGATCAGCATCGAGACTGCGCGGCGCAGCTTCGGGTTGTTCCACGGCGCCTTGTCGGTCTTGATGGCGTAGTAATAGGTACCGAGATAGGGGCCGACCTTCACCTGGTCGCCGAACTTCTTCTTGAGGTCGGCGAGTTGCTCGGTGGGCAGGTCGTCATTGGAATCGAGCTCGCCGGCCTCGTAGCGCTTGATGGCAGTGGAGCGGTCCTCGGTCGGGACGTAGTTCACCGCGTCGAGCTTCACCTCGCCGGCAGCATGGAATTGCGGGTTCTTGGCCAGCTTGATGTGGTCGTTGGGGATGAATTCAGCCAGCGTGAATGCGCCGTTGGAGACCAGCTTGCCGGGCTTGATCCACTCAGTGCCGAGCGCCTCCATGGAAGCCTTGTTCACCGGATAGGCCGACTGATGGGTCAGCATCTCCAGGAAATAGGGGGTCGGCGCCTTCAGAGTGACTTCGAGCGTCGTCGCATCGACGGCGCGCACGCCGAGTTCCTCGGGCTTCGCCTTGCCGGTGTTCACCTCCTCGCCATTCTTGATGACGTACAACATGGAGGCATATTCGGCGCCGGTCGCCGGGTCCTCGAGGCGTCGCAGGGAATAGACGAAGTCCTCCGCCGTGACCGGCGCGCCATTCGACCATTTGCCGTCCGCGCGCAACTTGAAGGTGTAGACCTTGCCGTCGGGCGACACGCTCCAGCTCTCCGCCGCGCCGGGATAGATGTCCGAGGTGGCGTCCTGCATCACCAGCCCCTCGAACAGATCGCGCAGGATATGCGCTTCGTAGATCGTCGAGGTCTTGTGGGGATCGAGCGATTCCGGATCGGCAGAATTGCCGCGGTTATAGATCATTTCCGCAGCGGCCGGCAGGCTGGCGAGCCCCAGCATCAGCGCAGCGAGAAGAAGAGGCCTGAAGCGGAAACCGCTCATGTGAACACTCCTGTTACGCAATTCGACATCGCGCCCTTGCACAAACTTAGTGCACAATATCAAGCTGCGCAAAGGAGCGCCGTTTCGAGTTCGCACGACAGGCGTTTCTCAAACGCACGCATCGGTGGATAGATTCCTCGGAACAGTCCGGGCTACCGCGGGCCTCCGTCCACCTTGATCGTCACCTC
>LNAP01010787.1_pt1 | contig 21486 bp, 21 predicted proteins | sample 602601 | NCBI WGS metagenome assembly LNAP01 (sample SAMN02440304, study PRJNA202911) | soil metagenome | biome: Subtropical and temperate rainforests or woodlands; isolation source: soil samples (1 kg each in a 20% v/v slurry with milli Q water) were... ...
AGCAAAATGAGAGCAATCGAAGCCGCCGTTCTGGTGATGCGCCGCGAAGGGGTTGATACCGCTTTTGGCATCCCGGGCGCCGCGATCAACCCGCTGTACTCCGCCTTGCAGAAGGTTGGTGGCATCGATCACGTCCTCGCGCGCCACGTTGAAGGTGCCTCGCACATGGCCGAGGGCTACACCCGCACCAAGGCCGGCAACATCGGCGTGTGCATCGGCACCTCCGGCCCGGCCGGCACCGACATGGTCACCGGGCTCTACAGCGCCTCGGCCGACTCGATCCCGATTCTTTGCATTACCGGCCAGGCCCCCCGCGCCCGTATGCACAAGGAAGACTTCCAGGCTGTCGACATCACCGCGATCGTCAAACCAGTGACCAAGTGGGCAACCACCGTCATGGAACCGGGCCAGGTGCCTTACGCGTTCCAGAAAGCCTTCTATGAAATGCGCTCCGGCCGTCCAGGCCCGGTGCTGATCGACTTGCCGTTCGACGTGCAGATGGCTGAAATCGAATTCGACATCGATGCCTACCAACCACTGCCGCTGGCCAAGCCAACCGCTAACCGTGTGCAAATCGAGAAGGCCCTGGCCATGCTCGATCAGGCCGAGCGTCCATTGCTGGTGGCCGGTGGCGGCATCATCAATGCCGATGCCAGCGAGTTGCTGGTGGAATTCGCCGAGCTGACCGGTATCCCGGTGATCCCGACCCTGATGGGCTGGGGCACCATCCCGGACGATCACCCGCTGATGGTCGGCATGGTCGGCTTGCAGACGTCGCACCGTTACGGCAACGCCACCCTGCTCAAGTCCGACGTGGTGTTGGGCGTCGGTAACCGTTGGGCCAACCGCCACACCGGTTCGATCGATGTGTACACCGAAGGCCGCAAGTTCATTCACGTCGACATCGAGCCGACGCAAATCGGCCGCGTGTTCAACCCGGACCTGGGCATCGTCTCCGACGCCGCGGCCGCGTTGACCGTGTTCATCGAAGTCGCTCGCGAATGGCAAGCCGCCGGCAAGCTGAAAAACCGCAGCGCCTGGCTGCAAGACTGCCAGCAGCGCAAAGCCAGCCTGCAGCGCAAGACTCACTTCGACAACGTGCCGGTCAAGCCGCAACGGGTTTACGAAGAGATGAACCAGGTGTTCGGCAAAGACACCTGTTACGTCAGCACCATCGGCCTGTCGCAGATTGCCGGCGCGCAGTTCCTGCACGTCTACAAGCCTCGTCACTGGATCAACTGCGGCCAGGCCGGCCCGTTGGGCTGGACCATTCCGGCAGCACTGGGCGTGGTCAAGGCCGATCCGACCCGCAAGGTCGTGGCGCTGTCGGGCGACTATGATTTCCAGTTCATGATCGAGGAATTGGCGGTGGGCGCGCAGTTCAAGCTGCCGTACATCCACGTTGTGGTCAACAATTCGTACCTGGGGCTGATTCGTCAGGCCCAGCGCGGTTTCGACATGGACTACTGCGTACAGCTGTCCTTCGATAACCTGAACGCCCCGGAACTCAACGGTTACGGTGTCGACCACGTCGCGGTGGCCGAGGGCCTCGGTTGCAAGGCGCTGCGGGTGTTCGAACCGGGTCAGATCCAGCCTGCCCTGCGCAAGGCTCAAGAGCTGATCGAAGAGTTCAAGGTGCCGGTGATCGTCGAGATTATTCTGGAGCGCGTGACCAACATTTCCATGGGCACCGAGATCAACGCCGTCAATGAATTCGAAGACCTGGCGCTGGTCGGCAACGACGCGCCAACGGCGATTTCGCTGCTCGATTAACTGCTGATCGTTCCCACTGTGGGAGCGCGCCTGTGTGGCGAGGGAGCTTGCTCCCGCTGGGTCGCGAAGCGGCCCCAAAAGCTTTGCGACTGCTTCGCAGCCGAGCGGGAGCAAGCTCCCTCGCCACACAGGCTCGCACCCACAGGGGACTGCACAAATTTACGGGAGACCACCATGCCGCGTTTCGCAGCCAACCTGTCCATGCTGTTCACTGAGCAGGATTTTCTTGCCCGTTTCGAAGCGGCCGCCAAGGCCGGCTTCAGTGGTGTCGAGTACCTGTTCCCCTACGACTTCAGCTCTGCCGAGATCAAGGCCAAGCTCGACGCCAACGGCCTGACCCAAGTGCTGTTCAACCTGCCGGCCGGTGACTGGGCAAAGGGCGAACGCGGTATCGCGTGCCTGCCGGACCGGGTTGAAGAGTTCCGCGCCGGTGTCGATCTGGCAATCGCTTACGCGAAAGTGTTGGGCAACACCCAGGTCAACTGCCTGGCGGGTATTCGTCCACAAGGTGTCGACGATGCCACCGTGGAAAAAACCTTCGTCGCCAACCTCAAGTACGCCGCCGACAAGCTGCAAGCGGCGGGCATCAAACTGGTGATGGAAGCGATCAACACCCGCGACATCCCGGGTTTCTACCTGAACAACACGGCGCAAGCCCTGTCGATTCGCGAACAGGTCGGCAGCGCCAATCTGTTCCTGCAATACGACATCTATCACATGCAAATCATGGAGGGCGACCTGGCCCGCACCATGGCTGCGCACCTGGGCGAGATCAACCACATCCAGTTGGCCGACAACCCGGGGCGCAACGAACCGGGCACCGGTGAAATCAACTACCGCTTCCTGTTCGAACACTTGGACCGCATCGGTTATCAGGGTTGGGTTGGTTGTGAATACAAACCGCTGACCACCACTGAAGCGGGCCTGGGCTGGCTGAAAACCCACAACGCGATCTGATACCGCGTCATCGTTCTTCGCGGGCAAGCCTCGTTCCTACAGGATCAGGTTGATACGCAACAGGGCGACAGACACGTACCCGTAGGAGCGAGGCTCGCCCGCGAAGGCGTCCTCGCCGACACCCAAGAATTTTGCGAACAGAGCAATAAAAACAAGAGGAATTTCTCATGGCTAAAATCGGATTTATCGGCACCGGCATCATGGGCCACCCAATGGCGTTGAACCTGCAGAAAGCCGGTCACAGCCTGTTCCTGTCGGCGCACCACGACGACCTGATTGCCGGTGGCGCCGTCGCCCTGGCGAACCCGAAAGAAGTCGCCCAGGAAGCTGAAGTCATCATCATCATGGTGCCGGATACCCCGCAGGTCGACGACGTGCTGTTCCGCGCCGATGGCGTTGCGGCCGGCGTGGGCAAAGGCAAAATCGTTATCGACATGAGCTCGATCTCGCCGACGGCTACCAAGGCCTTCGCGGCCAAGGTCAACGAAAAAGGCGCTCAATACCTCGACGCGCCAGTGTCCGGCGGTGAAGTCGGCGCCAAGGCCGCGACCCTGAGCATCATGGTCGGCGGTGATGCCGATGCCTTCGAACGCGCGCTGCCGCTGTTCCAGGCCATGGGCAAGAACATCACCCTGGTCGGTGGTAACGGCGACGGTCAGACCGCGAAAGTGGCGAACCAGATCATCGTCGCGCTGAACATTCAGGCCGTGGCCGAAGCACTGCTGTTTGCCGCGAAAAACGGTGCCGATCCCGCCAAGGTCCGTGAAGCGCTGATGGGTGGTTTCGCCTCCTCGAAGATCCTCGAAGTGCACGGCGAGCGCATGATCAAAGGCACCTTCGACCCGGGCTTCCGCATCAGCCTGCACCAGAAGGACCTGAACCTGGCTCTGCAAGGTGCCAAAGAGCTGAACATCAACCTGCCGAACACCGCCAACGCCCAGCAAGTGTTCAGCACCTGCGCAGCCATCGGCGGCAGCAACTGGGACCACTCGGCGCTGATCAAGGGCCTGGAACACATGGCGAACTTCTCGATTCGCGATAAGTAAGCCCTGCCCAAAACCCTGTGGGAGCGAGCCTGCTCGCGAAAGCGGTTTCACATTCAACATCTATGTTGGCTGACACACCGCATTCGCTAGCAGGTTAGCTCCCACAGGGATCTGAGTTGCACCTTCAAATAACAAGAATTCCGGGAGCCCGCCATGTCGGTCGATCCGCAACAATTCCTGCGCGAGCTGTTCGCCACAGCCATCGACGCCGCCCATCCGCAGCAAGTCCTCGAAGCCCATTTGCCCACAGATCGCAGCGGTCGGGTGATTGTCATTGGCGCCGGCAAAGCCGCGGCCGCCATGGCGCAGGTGGTCGAGCGTTGCTGGCAGGGTGAAGTCAGCGGTCTGGTGGTCACCCGTTACGGCCACGGCGCCCCGTGCGAAAAAATCGAAGTCGTCGAAGCGGCTCACCCGGTGCCGGACGCAGCCGGTCAAGCGGTCGCCAAGCGCGTGTTTGAACTGGTCAGTAACCTGAGCGAAGACGACCGCGTGATCTTCCTGCTCTCGGGCGGCGGTTCTGCCCTGCTGGCCTTGCCGGCCGCCGGCATCACCCTCGCCGACAAGCAGTCGATCAACAAAGCCCTGCTCAAATCCGGCGCGACCATCGGCGAGATGAATTGCGTGCGCAAGCACCTCTCGGCGATCAAGGGCGGCCGCCTCGGCAAGGCCTGCTGGCCGGCCACTGTTTATACCTACGCGATTTCCGATGTGCCGGGCGACCTCGCCACCGTCATCGCGTCCGGCCCCACCGTGGCCGACCCGAGCACGTCGGCCGAAGCCCTGGCGATCCTCAAACGCTACGGCATCGACGTCCCTGCCTCGGTCCGAACCTGGCTGCAGAGCCCGGAATCGGAGACGGTCAAGCCCGGCGATCCGAGCCTGGCGCGCAGCCATTTCCAACTGATCGCCCGCCCCCAGCAATCGCTTGAAGCAGCAGCCGTGAAAGCGCGCCAGGCCGGTTTCAGCCCGCTGATCCTCGGCGACCTGGAAGGCGAATCCCGCGAAGTGGCCAAGGTTCATGCCGGCATCGCCCGGCAAGTGGTCCTGCATGGCCAACCATTGGCGGCGCCCTGCGTGATTTTGTCGGGCGGCGAAACCACCGTCACCGTGCGCGGCAATGGCCGTGGCGGGCGCAACGCCGAATTCCTGCTGAGTCTGACCGACAGCCTCAAAGGCCTGCCCGGTGTCTACGCCCTGGCCGGTGACACCGACGGCATCGACGGTTCCGAAGACAACGCCGGCGCGATCATGACCCCGGACAGCTATGCCCGCGCCGCCGCCCTCGGCCTGAGCGCCAGCGACGAGTTGGACAACAACAATGGCTACGGCTATTTCGAGGCGCTGGACGCATTGATCGTCACCGAACCGACCCGCACCAACGTCAACGACTTCCGCGCCATCCTGATCCTCGAGAGCCCTAACAATGACGCCTGATAAAAAGGTCAAAATCCTCGCCACCCTTGGCCCAGCCACCGACGGGATCGATGACATCCGTGAGCTGGTGCAGGCCGGGGTCAACATCTTTCGCCTGAACTTCAGCCACGGCGATCACGCTGACCACGCGCAGCGATACCAGTGGATTCGTGAAGTCGAGCGCCAGCTCAATTACCCCTTGGGCATTCTGATGGACCTGCAAGGCCCGAAGCTGCGGGTCGGCAAATTCGCCGAGGGCAAGGTGCAACTGCATCGCGGCCAGGCCCTGCGCCTGGACCTCGACCCGACGCCGGGCGATCAGCGCCGGGTCAACCTGCCGCATCCGGAAATCATCGCCGCACTCGAGCCCGGCATGGACCTGCTGCTGGACGACGGCAAGCTGCGTCTGCGCGTGGTCACCAAGTACGCCGACGCCATTGACACCACGGTGCTCAACGGCGGCGAACTCTCGGACCGCAAAGGCGTGAACGTGCCCCAAGCGGTGCTGGAACTGAGCCCGCTGACCGCCAAGGATCGCCGCGATTTGAGCTTCGGTCTGGAGCTGGGTGTGGACTGGGTTGCGCTGTCGTTCGTGCAGCGTCCTGAAGACATCCGCGAAGCCCGCGAACTGATCGGCGACAAGGCGTTCTTGATGGCCAAGATCGAGAAGCCATCGGCGGTGACTCAGCTGCGGGAAATCGCCGAGTTGAGCGATGCGATCATGGTCGCTCGCGGTGACCTGGGCGTGGAAGTGCCGGCGGAAAGCGTGCCGCAGATTCAGAAAAACATCATCAGCCTCTGCCGCGAACTCGGCAAACCGGTGGTGGTGGCGACGCAGATGCTCGAATCGATGCGCTTCTCCCCGGCCCCGACCCGCGCCGAAGTCACGGATGTGGCCAACGCCGTGGCTGAAGGGGCCGATGCGGTGATGCTGTCGGCGGAAACCGCCTCGGGCGAGTACCCGCTGGAAGCCGTGCAAATGATGAGCAAGATCATTCGCCAAGTGGAAAACGGCCCGGATTATCAGGCGCAACTGGACGTGAGCCGGCCGAAGGCCGAGGCGACGGTTTCCGATGCGATCAGCTGTGCGATTCGTCGCATCAGTAACGTGCTGCCGGTGGCGGTGCTGGTGAACTACAGCGAGTCCGGGACGTCGAGCCTGCGTGCGGCGCGGGAACGGCCGACGGTGCCGATCCTGAACCTGACGCCGAACCTGCAAACGGCGCGCCGCTTGACGGTGGCGTGGGGGGTGCACTCGGTGGTCAATGACAGGCTGCGGCAAGTGGATGAAGTGTGTTCGACGGCGCTGGAGATCGCGCAGGCCCAAGGCATGGCGCAACGCGGGGATACCTTGTTGATCACGGCCGGTGTGCCGTTTGGGCAACCGGGGTCGACTAACTCGTTGCGTATCGAGACCTTGATTTAGCGTCCTTACCGGCCTTTTCGCGGGCAAGCCTCGCTCCTACAGGATTTGCGTGATCCCGATATTTGGCACGATGCAAACCCTGTAGGAGCGAGGCTTGCCCGCGAAGAACGATTACTCGCTCCTCCTGACTCACAAAAAAATGCCTGCCAACCACTTCAACACCCACTGCCCCGATTGGGCGACTGCCCTGCTCAATGGTTTCAGCCAGATCTTCCTCCAGCGCCATCCGCTGTTTGGTCTGCTGTGCCTGTTGGCGATTCTTTTCACCGCACCTACCCTGCTCGGCGGTGCGCTGCTGGGCGGCGTCGCCGGGTTGCTCACCGCGCAACGACGCGGTTACGCCAAGGCCGATCGTCAGGCCGGGCTGTTCAGTTACAACGGTGTCTTGCTCGGTCTTTTGCTGAGCCTGTATTTCCCTTGGTCAGCACTGTTGCCGCCGCTGATCATTGCTGCGGGCGGACTGAGTGCGATGCTGACTCAGCAATGGCTCAAACGCGTCCGGGTCAGCCATTACCTGCCTGCCTATACGGCGCCCTTCGTTGGGTTGGGCTGGGTGCTTCTGTGCTTCGCCACTCCCTCGACAAAAGCGCATCTGATCGAAATCAACACGCTGAACATGCTCGCCGCACCGCTCAAAGGCTTCGGCCAGGTGATGTTCCTCGGTCATCCGCTGGCCGGGGCGATGATTGCCGTGGGTTTGCTGATCGCTGATCGTCGCGCCTTTTGCTGGGCGTTATTGGCGTCTGTCGCGGGCATGGGCTGGAGCCTGTTGCATCACGATTTCTATACCGCATTGATCGGCCTCGGCGGCTATAACGCCGTCCTCACCGCCCTCGCCTTGAGCTCGCTGCGCCAGCAGCCGTGGCTGCCGCTGGCTGGCATCGCATCAGCGTTGTTGCTGACGCCGGTGTTTTCCGCCATCGGCCTGCCGACGCTGACCGCGCCGTTCATCCTCGCCTGCTGGCTGGTCCGCACGGTTGTTCAACTGCTCGGCATCACCGCTGTCACCCGTGCGCCTTGCGCTATTGAGGAGAATCAACCTAGGCTTCGCTGATCATTGGTTCAGGCGGTATCCATGGACAGCAGCAAAAACTGGCGTGAAGAGCTTTACGTCATGGTTTTCCAGAGCGACACCAAGGCGGGGCGGCGCTTCGACGGCATCCTGCTGTTGATCATCCTTGCTAGCATCGTGATCGTGATGCTCGACAGCATCGACACGGTCCACAAGAACTACGCCGACGTGCTGGCGTACATCGAGTGGGGCTTCACCGTCATCTTCGCCATCGAATATGGCTTGCGCCTGTACTGCTCGCCCAAGCCGTTGCGCTATGCGTTCAGCTTTTATGGGCTGGTGGATCTGCTGGCAATCGTGCCCGGCATCCTGGCGCTGTATTACGCCGATGCGCAGTACCTGCTGATCATCCGGATCATTCGGATGCTGCGGATTTTCCGCGTGCTCAAGCTCAGCCCCTACCTCAAGCAAGCCAACTATTTGATGTCGGCGCTGCGCGGCAGCAAACAGAAGATCGTGGTGTTTCTGGTCAGCGTCTGCACGCTGGTGACGGTGTTCGGCACGTTGATGTACGTGATCGAAGGCCCGGAACACGGCTTCACCAGCATTCCCAAAGGCATCTACTGGGCGATCGTCACGCTGACCACGGTGGGCTTCGGCGACATCGTGCCCAAGACGCCACTGGGCCAGGTGATTTCGTCGCTGGTAATGATCACCGGTTACTCGATCATCGCCGTGCCGACCGGTATTTTCACCGCCGAACTGGCCAATGCCATGCGTGGTGAACAGCTGCAACACGACTGCCCGGTGTGCAAGAAAACCAGTCACGAACACGGTGCGGCATTCTGCTCACGGTGCGGCAACGCTCTGTTTAAGAAACGGGAATAAGCAAAGAGCTTTTTAATCTTTAAGGGTCTATGCGAGCCCGGCTATAGTCGCTGGCAAATTGCCTCACTTTTAAATCAGAACAAGGACTGCGCAGTGAAAAAACTCTTTGGCGCCTCACTTCTGGCCGCTGGCCTGGCATTGACCAGCGTGGCTCAGGCCGCACCGACCCTGCTCAACGTTTCCTACGACGTGATGCGCGATTTCTACAAGGACTACAACACTGCGTTCCAGAAACACTGGCAAGCCGAGCACCCCTGCAGATGTCCTTCGGCGGCTCCAGCAAACAGGCGCGTTCGGTGATCGATGGCCTGCCGGCTGACGTCATCACCATGAACATGGCCACCGACATCAACGCCCTGGCGGACAACGGCAAACTGATCCCGGACAACTGGGTCACCCGCCTGCCGAACAACAGCGCACCGTTCACCTCGGCCACCGTGTTCATCGTCCGCAAAGGCAACCCGAAAGCCCTGAAAGACTGGCCTGACCTGCTCAAGGACGGCGTGCAAGTGATCGTACCGAACCCGAAGACCTCGGGTAACGGTCGCTACACCTACCTGTCTGCCTGGGGGTATGTGCTGAAAAACGGCGGTGACGAGAACAAGGCCAAGGATTTCGTCGGCAAGCTGTTCAAGCAAGCGCCGGTGCTCGATACCGGTGGCCGTGCCGCGACGACCACGTTCATGACCAACCAGCTCGGTGACGTGCTGGTGACCTTCGAAAACGAAGCGGAAATGATTGCCCGTGAGTTTGGTCGTGACCAGTTTGAAGTGATCTACCCAAGCGTCTCCGCTGAAGCCGAGCCGCCGGTGTCGGTGGTCGACAAAACCGTCGACAAAAAAGGCACCCGCGCCGCGGCCGAGGAATACCTGAAGTACCTGTGGTCCCCGGAAGGTCAGGAAATTGCAGCGGCCAACTACCTGCGTCCGCGTGACCCGGCGGTGCTGGCCAAGTACACCGATCGCTTCCCGAAAGTGGACTTCCTGTCGGTGGAGAAGACCTTTGGTGACTGGCGCACCGTACAGAAGACCCACTTCAATGATGGCGGGGTCTTTGATCAGATCTACAGCGGCCAGTAATTCCTGAGCCCAACGAGAAAGGCGACCTGAGAAGGTCGCCTTTCTCGTGGTCGAACACAAAAACCCAAGTTCACTGAAGATCCCCTGTAGGAGTGAGCCTGCTCACGATAGCGAAGTGTCATTCAACATTGATATCAACTGACATTCCGCTATCGCGAGCAGGCTCACTCCTACAAGGTTTTTGCCCTGCCTTCACATCGGTGGGGTAACGCCATCCTTGCCCGCCGAGATCGATTGCGCAGTCAGTGTCCCGTCTGCACTTTGGGTGACGAATGTCACGATCTTCACCCCCACCTTCAGCAAACTCCTGTCCCCCGGCATCAAATTCACGATCGGCACATCCTCCGGCACCAGGATCTTCTGCTGCCCGCCCTTGTAGTTGACGGTCAACATCCGGCCATTGCTGACCACCAGATCGCCCACGCTGCCATTGGTCATGCTACTGCCCTTGACCAGATCGAACGGCCGATGCCCGTCGCCGCTGCCCGCCAGTTCCGGTGGAAAGACGTGGACTTCCAGCGCCTTCAAGGTGCCATCGTCTTGCGGAATGGCCGCCGATCCAACGTAGCTGCCGGGTTTGATGTCTTCGATATTGGCCAGGGTAACGGCGCGGACTTTGGTGTCGTTGGTCAGGTTGATAACCACGTTTTCGCCAGTGTTGACGTGGACTTTCAAGACGTCGGGGCTGACCCCGGTGATCTCGCCGCGCACGCCAATGCGCAGGCCCGGCGCGTCGGCGGCCTGGGCCAGACCTGCCGTGACCAGGCCGACCAAGGTAACCACTGAAACACCGCGTATAAGGTGACGAAACATCGCATTCATGGAAGTGCCTTCCGGTTATGAATCGTGAAGGAGAACATAAGCACGCTATCGAACAGGATGTAAGTGAATGTATCATCGGAGCTCGATATTTTGACGCAAGGTTTATCGATGGACAGCACTCCTGTCCGTCACTCATTCCGCAAAGGAATGATTGCTATCACTCCAATCCCTCTTCTGCCGAATCCGATACCTCTTTAGCCTGCGCGCATTCCCTTCTGTTCAGCGAGACACGTTATGAACCCAGCGACCCAGGTGCCCCACGGCACCGCGACAATGACCAAAGGCATGGTGCTGCTGTTCGCCTTCTGCTGCGGCGCGATTGTGGCCAACATCTACTACGCCCAGCCGATCATCGGCCTGATCGCGCCGGACATCGGCCTGACCAGCACCATGGCCAGCCTGATTGTTTCGCTGACCCAGATTGGTTACGCACTTGGCTTGTTCTTCCTGGTGCCGCTGGGTGATCTGCTGGAAAACCGTCGACTGATGATCATCACCACCGTGGTGGCGATTGCCAGCCTGTTGGGCGCGGCGTTTACCGATCAGCCGAACGTGTTTTTGCTGATCTCGTTGCTGGTGGGTTTCAGTTCGGTGTCGGTGCAGATCCTGATTCCGCTGGCGGCGCACCTCGCGCCGGAAGAGTCACGCGGTCGGGTCGTCGGCGGGATCATGGGCGGTTTGCTGCTGGGGATTCTGTTGGCGCGGCCGGTGTCCAGCGTCGTGGCGGACCACTTCGGCTGGCGCGCGATGTTTGTGATCGCGGCGGCGTTGATGGCGGCGATCAGCATCGTGCTGGCGTTGACCATTCCCAAGCGTCAGCCGGATCACAGCGCCTCTTATGGCCAGTTGCTCGGTTCGCTATGGACGCTGCTGCGCCAGCAACCGGTGTTGCGTCAGCGCGCGTTCTACCAGGGTTGCATGTTCGCCACGTTCAGCCTGTTCTGGACCGCCGTGCCGCTGGAGCTGGCGCGCAATCACGGCCTGTCGCAAACCCAGATCGCGATCTTCGCCCTGGTCGGTGCCATCGGTGCGATCGCCGCGCCGATTGCCGGTCGACTGGCCGATGCCGGCCACACCCGCATCGCCTCCTTACTGGCCCTGCTGTTCGCCAGCCTGAGCTTCCTGCCAGCGTTCATCCATCCGGTCTACAGCGTCATCGGTCTCGCGGTCACGGGCGTGGTCCTCGACTTCTGCGTGCAAATGAACATGGTCCTCGGCCAACGCGCGGTCTACGCCCTCGACGCCAAAAGCCGCAGCCGCTTGAATGCGTTGTACATGACCAGCATCTTCATCGGCGGCGCGTTCGGTTCATCGGTGGCCAGCGCAGTGTATGAGCATGGCGGCTGGCTGTGGATCGTGATCGTGGGCAGCGCGTTCCCGCTGTTGGCGTTGTTGCGGTTTTTGAGTGTTTCGCCGAAGGCTGCGTTGGCGGCTGCATAAGGTCAAAAAGCATCGCGGGCAAGCCACGCGCCCACAGGAATCTGGCTTGCTCGTGACTGATGTGCGACTGATGTTCCGCACTTCAAATCTTGTTCACCGATGTCGGCACCGGAAGATCCAGCCCCTGTGCTTCCATTTGTTGCAGAAGTATCTGCGCGATTTCGACAGCTGCGTCGTATGCCTCCTCGAACGTATCCCCGGCAGTCACAGCACCCGGGATATCCGGTATTTGAATACCCACTCGACCCTCATTCCCCCAAGCACGAATCCTGTAACTTCACCTGAGCGCATTTCGCCCCTGCGGTCAGGATGGATCTCACCTGATTCGTTACCGCCAAGGCCAACCCGGATTACACTCAGCGTCCAAAGCCTGAAGCGATGCTGGATGCGATTCGCGGCTGACCCGTTCAACGGCCGCCCGCCCCGGCGGCCTGTGCTTTCAAGGAGTGTGCAATGACTCGACGTACCTTTCTCATTACCGGTGCCAGCAAAGGCATCGGTCGGGCAGTGGCCGAACATCTGGACCGTGCGGGGCATCGGGTGGTCGGGATTGCCCGGACCCCGGACCTGTCGTTCCCCGGCATTCTGTTTCCGCTGGATTTGAGCGACAGGGCGCTGACCCAGGAAGTGCTGGCGGATCTGTCCAGGACGTATGAATTTGATGGGCTGGTCAACAATGTCGGTCTGGTCCGCCCCCAAGTGTTGGGCGAAATCGACCTCGACACCTTTGATGACGTGATGCGGGTCAACCTGCATTCGGCGTTGCAGGCCACTCAGGCGTTGCTGCCAAATATGCGCGCCAAGGGCTGGGGTCGAGTGGTCAATATTTCCAGTCTGACTGTACTCGGCATCACCCAGCGCACGGCCTACGCGGCGGCCAAGGCAGCGTTGATCAGCTTCACCCGCTCCTGGGCGCTGGAACTGGCGCAAACCGGCGTGACCGTAAATGCCGTGGCGCCGGGGCCGACCGAGACCGAGCTGTTTCGCGCCAACAACCCGCCGGGCAGCGAAGGTGAAGCTCGGTATCTGGCGGGTGTGCCGATGGGACGACTGGGGCAGCCACAAGAGATCGCGGCGGCCATTGCGTTTTTGTTGTCCGAGCAAAGCGGGTTTATCACCGGGCAGACCTTGTTTGTCGACGGCGGCTCCTCCATAGGCAAAGCCGCGTTCTGACTCGCCCCCACTGGGGTCTCGACAGTATTTAGAATCGCAAAAAGGACTTGAGATGGACCGCCTCGGCGCAATGGAAACCTTCGTCTACGTGGTGGAAACCGGCTCGTTTTCCGCCGCCGCCCGGCGCCTGAATATCGGCCAGCCCGCCGTGTCGAAAACCATTGCGCAACTGGAGTCGCGTCTCGCGGTTCGACTGCTGTTGCGCTCGACTCGCGGTCTGACGCCCACCGAAGCCGGGCTGGCCTTCTTCGAACGCGCCAAGCGCGCCATCGAAGAAGCCAATGAGGCCGACAACGCAGCACGCGGCGCCGCCAGCGGTCTGACCGGCAACCTGCGGATCTGTGCTGCCGTGACCTTCGGCCGACTGCACATCGTTCCGCACCTCGGGCCGTTTCTCGATCAGAACCCGGACCTGAACATCGACCTGATGCTCGATGACCGCAACGTCAATCTGGTCGAGGAAGGCATCGACATCGCCCTGCGCATGGGCACCCTGAGCGACTCCGGCCTCACCGCTCGTAAAATTGCCGAATGCCGGCGCGTCGTGCTGGGCACCCCCGCCTATTTCGAAAAACACGGTGAGCCCACTTGCCCGACCGACCTGAGCAACCACCAGGCAATCGCCTACACCTTGGGCGGCGGTGGCAACTGGCAGTTCTGCAACGGAACAGATGAGCAGTCAGTCATCATCAGCGGGCGAATCCGCGTCAACGCCGCCGAAGGCCTGCGTGCAGCCGTGCTCGCCCATCAAGGGCTGACCCTGGCGTCGGAATGGATGTTTGCGCCGGAACTGGCCAACGGTGCGGTCAGGGAAGTGATGAAGGAGTGGGCCCTGCCGAATCAGGACCTGTGGGCGGTATTTCCCACCGGCAGAATGGCCAGCGCGAAGGCTCGGGCGTTTGTGGAGTTTGTGCAGGGGTTGATGGCCAAGGAGACCTGAATCACCGGGGATCCTTGCAAACCCCAGACAGCAAAACGGCGATCCGAAGATCGCCGTTTCTGTTTATTCCCCGAATTGCCGCCCCAACCCACCCGGCACACCATGGATATTGGTCTCTTCCCATGGCCCGTCCGGGCTGATCGACCGGCTCCAGCCGTTGTTCCAGCGGTAGTAGGTGCGCTGGCGGTAGAAGGTGTTGGGCTGGTCATCAAGCACGTACACGCCAAGCTTGGCATCCCAATGGCTGTTGCCACCCGGTGGCGGCGCGAAGCTGGCGGAGGTGCGTGGCAAAGGTTTGGCGGGCTTGGCCGGAATGCTCGGCTTGCTCGGTGTCGGTGTGGGGGACGGCGTCGGACGCGGCTGCGACGGCGGGATCGGTGGCAGCCGTTCAGGCGGCTGCGGTTGGACCACACAAGCGCTTAACCCCAAAACCATACTGAGCAGGGTGATACGAGCGATGGTGGTCATAGTGGCGTTTCCTGTCATTTATCCGGGCTGTCGATGGTCAGTTTTTGCGCTGCGGTGGTGCTGCTGGCCAGGGGCTGGCTGCGACCGATCCATTCGCCGGCAGTCGGTTGGCCGGCGCGGGAGACGCGCGCAACCAGTTGGACTTCAGGGAAGTTCGACAGTTTCAACTGCGGCATCATTGCGTCGGCATCGCCCAGTTCGACGGTGGCCGGCAGATCGGCCACGGTCAGGCGTTTGGCGGCCAACGGGGCCGGTGGACCCGAGGTGGCGCGGGCGAAGATGAACACGCTGTCGCCGGGCTGGACCTTGGCTTTGAGCTCAGGTGCCAGATCGACGGTGACCTTAAGCTTCGCTGCCGCTTTGGCCACTGGTGCCTGGGCGACTTTGCCGCCGCTGGCTTCGAGTTTCTCGGTGGCTCGCGTGATCCCGCCTTGCAGCGCGGCACGGGAACTGTCCTCCGGCGGCAGTTGCGCCAACAGGCGATTCCAGTAGTCGATGGCGTCCTGATACCGCTGGCTTTCAAACGCCGCGATGCCCAGCAGGCCAAGGCTGGTGACTTCTTTCGGATCGGCTTTCAGTGCTTCGTCAGTCAACGCCTGAATCTTGTCCGACCACTTTTTGCCATCGGCGAAGTACTGGGCCTGGGCCCATTGGCCGAGCAGTTCCGGCTGACGACCGGCCAGGTTCACCGTGCGCTCGAAGATCTTCGCCGCGTCTCCCGGACGGTCCTGAGCCATGTAGGTGCGACCGAGGAAGTACAAGCCTTCAGCCGAATCCGGCTGCGCCGCGACCGCGCGCTCCAGACGCTGGGTCATCTCTTCCATCGACTGCGGCGCCTGGGCGAATTCGCGAGTCAGTTCAACCTTGTCGCTGGCACCGTAATGCAGGTACAAGCCAAGCCCAAGGACCGGCACCAGAATCGCCGCCAGCAAGGGCAACGGTTTGCCCAGGCGCGCCACGCGCGGTGCCTCGACGCCTTCGGTGTCGGCGAGCAACTCACGGGCAGCTTCGGCGCGACCGGTTTCCAGTTGCGCCGCGTTGAGCACGCCCTCCTCCTGCTCGGTTTGCAACTCAGCCACGCGCTCCTGATACAGCGCAACGTTCAGGGCAGTACGATCCTCTTCAAGCTGTGCACGACGGCCACGCAAAACGGGGATCAGCAGAAAACTCAGGGCAACCAGAAGCAGCAGACCTGCAGCGAGCCAGAAATCAATCATTCTTGGTTTTATCCAACAGGTGGTCGAGGCGCTCACGTCATCCTTGGTGTCAGCGCGCTGCACGCGACGACGGCGGACGATCACGGCGATGATCACAAAACCGCCCAGCAACAGGCCGGCGGGGCCGAACCAGAGCAGAGCGGTCTTGGCGTTCAGAGCGGGTTTGTAGCGGACGAAATCACCGTAGCGATCAACCATGAAGTCGATGATCTGCTGATTGTCCTTGCCCTCGCCCAACATGCGGAAAATCTCTTTGCGCAGGTCGGCGGCGATCGGTGCGTTGGAATCGGCGATGTCCTGGTTCTGGCACTTGGGGCAACGCAGCTCTTTGGTCAGCTCGCGAAAACGCTCGCGATCGCCTTCTTTGGCGAACTCGTAGGTGTCGATGGCGGCGTGGGCAACACCGGCCATGCTCAAACCCAATACAAGGGCGGCTATCCAGCGCTTCATGGCTTGGCCTCATCGACCAGCGCCTGATACCGGGCCGCCAGTTTTTCGCGCCAGACCTGTTCGTCGATCACCCCGACGAACTTGTCGCGGATGATGCCTTTGGCGTCGATGAAAAAGGTTTCCGGGGCGCCGTAGACACCGAGGTTCAGGCCCAGCGAGCCGTCCGCGTCACTGATCCCCAACTGGTACGGGTTGTGGAACTCCACCAGCCACTTCTTAGCGTCGGCGTTGACGTCCTTGTAGTTGATGCCATAAATCGTTACGCCCTGCTGGGCCAGCTTGTTCAATACCGGATGCTCGACCTTGCAGGCGATGCACCAGGTGGCCCAGACGTTGACCAGCGCCGGTTTACCGAGAATGTCGGCCTTGGTCAGGGTCTTGTCGCCTTCCACGGTCGGCAGGGAAAACGCCGGGAACGGCTTGCCGATCATCGCCGAAGGCAACTCGGCCGGGTCCAGGTACAACCCGCGATACAGGAAAACAGCCACCACCAGAAAAATCGCCAGTGGCAACAGCATTAACCAACGTTTCATGCAGTGGCTCCCGACATACCGAGTGCTTCCCGCACGCGGCTTTTTACCTTGACCCGATAACGGCGATCCAGCGCCGCCAGCAACCCGCCGAAACCTGTCAGCAGCCCGCCGAACCAGATCCAGCGCACGAACGGCTTGACGTGCACGCGCACGGCCCAGGCGCCATCGCCCAGCGGTTCGCCAAGGGCGACGTAAATGTCACGGGTGAAACCGGCGTCGATCCCGGCTTCGGTCATTACCGAGTTCTGCACGGTGTACAGGCGTTTTTCCGGGTGCAACACGCTGACTTCCTTGCCGCCCTTGATCACCCGGACGGTGCCCTTGTCGGAGGTGAAGTTCGGGCCTTCGTAGTGCTTGGCGCCTTCGAACACGAAGTGATAACCGGCCAGGTCCATGGACTCGCCCGGCGCCAGGCGCAAATCGCGTTCGGCACTGTTCTGGCTCGACAGCACGACGCCAAGGGCGCACACGGCGATGCCCAAGTGCGCGATCTGCATGCCCCAGTAGCTGCGGGTCAGGGTCGGCAGGCCTTTGATCAGGCCTTTGTGGCGGGTCTTGTCGAGGATGTCGCGCACACCGGCCAACAGCACCCAGGCCGCGAGCATGAACGTGGCGAGCACCGCCCAGTTGAAATCGCCATAAGCGACGCCGGCCACCACAGCTAACGCGGCACTGCCAAGCAACACCGGGGTCAGCATGCTTATCAGCCATTTGACCGGGGTGTCTTTCCAGCGCACCAGCATGCCGACGGCCATCACCATCATCAGCAACGCCATCAACGGAATGAACAGCGCGTTGAAGTATGGCGGGCCGACGGACAGCTTGGCGCCGGTCATCGCATCGAGAATCAGCGGATACAAGGTGCCCAGCAGAATCATCGACGCCGCCACCACCAGCACCAGGTTGTTGCCCAGCAGCAGGGTTTCCCGGGACCACAGGTTGAAGCCGACGTGGCTTTTCACCACCGGGGCGCGCAGGGCGAACAGCGTCAGCGAACCGCCGACCACGAACAGCAGGAAAATCAGGATGAACACACCGCGCTCCGGGTCGGAGGCAAAGGCGTGAACCGAGGTCAGCACGCCGGAACGTACCAGGAACGTACCGAGCAAGCTCAACGAGAACGCGGCAATGGCCAGCAATACGGTCCAGCTTTTGAACACGCCCCGTTTTTCCGTGACCGCCAACGAGTGAATCAGCGCCGTACCGACCAGCCAAGGCATGAACGAGGCGTTTTCCACCGGGTCCCAGAACCACCAGCCGCCCCAGCCGAGTTCGTAGTAGGCCCACCACGAACCCAGGGTGATGCCGATCCCGAGGAAAGCCCAGGCAACGATGGTCCATGGACGCGACCAGCGCGCCCACGCCGCATCAAGACGACCGCCCATCAGCGCCGCGATGGCGAAGGCGAAGGCCACGGAGAAACCGACGTAACCCATGTACAGCATCGGTGGGTGAACGATCAGGCCGATGTCTTGCAGCAACGGATTGAGGTCGGCGCCATCGCTGGGCACTTGCGGCAGGATGCGCTTGAACGGGTTGGACGTGAGGATCAGGAACAGCAGGAAACCGGTGCTGATCATGCCCATCACCGCCAGCACCCGGGCCAGCATCACTTGCGGCAACTGCCGGGAGAATACCGACACCGCAAAGGTCCAGCCGCCGAGGATCAAGGCCCAGAGCAGCAGCGAACCTTCGTGAGCGCCCCACACCGCGCTGAACTTGTAGTACCACGGCAAGGCGCTGTTGGAGTTGCTGGCCACGTAGGCGACGGAAAAGTCATCAGCCATGAACGCGTAGGTCAGGCAACCGAAGGCGAACAGCAAAAAGGCGAACTGGCCCCAGGCCGCTGGTTGCGCGAGGCTCATCCACAAACGGTCACCGCGCCAGGCGCCGAGCAACGGCACGATGGCCTGGACCAGCGCGAAACACAGCGCCAGGATCATGGCCAGGTGGCCGAGTTCAGGGATAAACAGTGCGGATGTCATCGATCAACCCTCCTTCACGGGCGTTGGAGCAGATTGACCGCTGTCTTTCAAAGCCTTGGTCACTTCCGGCGGCATGTACTTTTCATCGTGCTTGGCCAGCACTTCGTCGGCCACCACCACGCCGTCGGCGTTCAGTTTGCCCAGCGCCACGATGCCCTGCCCTTCACGGAACAGGTCCGGGAGGATGCCGCGGTAGCTGATGGTCACGGACTTGTTGAAGTCGGTGACGATGAATTTGACGTCCAGCGAATCGCCGGAACGTTGCAGCGAGCCCTTCTCGACCATACCACCGGCGCGGATGCGCGTGTCTTGCGGGGCTTCGCCGTTGGCGATCTGGGTCGGGGTGTAAAACAGATTGATGTTCTGCTGCAGGGCGCTCAGGGCCAGGCCGACGGCAGCGCCGACACCCACCAGGATCGCGAGAATGATGATAAGACGCTTTTTGCGCAGCGGATTCACTTGCCGTTCTCCCGGCGCAAACGACGCGCCTCTTGTTGCAGATACCGCTTGCGGGCCAGGATCGGCGCCGCCACGTTGAGGATCAGCACCGCCAGGCAGATGCCATAGGCTGACCAGACATACAGGGCGTGATGGCCCATGGCGAGGAAGTCGCCGAATGAAGCAAAACTCATCGAACGGCCTCCAGACTGTTCTGCACTTCAGCTTTCACCCAACTGGCCCGGGCTTCGCGCTTGAGCACTTCAAGGCGCATGCGCAGCAACAGCACCGCGCCGAAGAAACAGTAGAAACCCAGCACCGTCAGCAACAATGGCAGCCACATCTCGGCAGGCATCGCCGGTTTTTCGGTGAGGGTGAAGGTCGCCCCCTGGTGCAGGGTGTTCCACCACTCCACCGAGTATTTGATGATCGGGATGTTGATCACGCCGACAATCGCCAGCACCGCGCAGGCCTTGGCCGCACTGTCACGATTGCTGATCGCGTTGCCCAGTGCAATGAGACCGAAGTACAGGAACAGCAGAATAAGCATGGACGTAAGTCGCGCATCCCAGACCCACCACGAGCCCCACGTCGGCTTGCCCCAGATCGCGCCGGTGACCAGCGCCACGGCGGTCATCCAGGCACCGATGGGCGCCGCGCATTGCAGGGCGACGTCGGCCAGTTTCATTTTCCAGACCAGCCCGACGATGCCGCACACCGCCAGCATGACGTAGACGGACTGCGCCAGCATGGCGGCCGGAACGTGGATATAAATGATGCGAAAGCTGTTGCCTTGCTGGTAGTCAGGCGGCGCGAAGGCCAGGCCCCAAACGACACCGACGCCGATCAGCAGCACTGCGGCAATGCTCAGCCACGGCAGCAATTTGCCACTGATGCCGTAAAACCATTTGGGCGAGCCGAGCTTATGAAACCAGGTCCAGTTCATTACTGTTTCCATCACGGTTGCTCTTCGCTATGAAGAGCCAAAGGGTCTTTACTGATCAAAAAATGACCAGACCTCATTATTCGCCGACGCTGATCTTCAGGCCAGCAGCTATTGCAAACGGTGTCAGGGTTATCGCCAGGGCGGTCAGGCTACCAAGCCACAAGAGATAACCGGTCGCCGGCATGCCCTGCAGGGCCGCCTGCAAGGCGCCACTGCCGAGAATCAACACCGGGATGTACAGCGGCAGAATCAGCAGCGCCAGCAACAGGCCGCCTCGCTTCAATCCCACCGTCAGGGCTGCGCCCACCGCACCGAGCAGGCTCAGCACCGGTGTACCCAGCAATAAAGAAAGCAGCAACACCGGCAGACAGGCGGTTGGCAAACCGAGCATCAATGCCAGCAGTGGAGCGAGCAAAACCAGTGCCAGGCCAGAGAAGGCCCAGTGTGCCAGTACCTTGGCCAAAACCAGAAGAGGCAGGGGGTGCGACGAAAGGACCCACTGTTCCAGCGATCCGTCCTCGAAATCACTGCGGAAGAGCCCGTCCAGCGAGAGCAGGACCGATAAAAGTGCCGCGACCCACACCAGTCCCGGAGACAAGGTTTGCAACAATTGAGACTCGGGACCGACCGCCAACGGGAACAGCGAAACGACGATCGCGAAAAAAACCAGCGGATTGGCCAGTTCAGCCGGACGGCGGAACAGCAGACGGGACTCACGGGCGACCAGCAGGCCGAAAACACTCATACGGCCCACTTCCCCAGGTCGATATCGCGATAGCTGGCCGGCATCCGGCTCAGCGTGTGGTGAGTGGTCAGCACCACCATGCCGCCGCGCTCGCAGTGGGCGGCCAGGTGTTCTTCGAGTTGCGCCACGCCTTGTTTATCGAGCGCGGTGAACGGCTCGTCGAGGATCCACAGCGGCGGACTGTCGAGGTACAGGCGCGCCAATGCCACACGGCGTTTCTGCCCGGCGGACAACGTATGGCAGGGAACATCCTCGAAACCGCGCAATCCGACATCGGCCAGCGCTTGCCAGATCGCCTCGTGGGGAGCCGGTTGATGCAGGGCGCAGAGCCAGATCAGGTTCTCCTCCGGCGTCAGCAAGTCCTTGATCCCGGCGGCATGGCCGATCCACAGCAGGTTGCGCGCCAGTTCAAGGCGCTGATCGTTCAGCGGCTTACCGTTGAGCAGCACTTGACCGGCGGTCGGCTGCATCAGGCCGGATAACAGACGCAAGAGGCTGGTCTTGCCGCTGCCGTTGGGGCCGCTGATTTGCACCATTTCGCCACTGGCCAGTCTCAATTCGAGATTTTCGAAGAGCAGCCGAAGGTCTCGCTCACAAGCAAGGGCAACGGTTTGCAGGACAGGACTGGTCAAGAGATCACGGGCCTTTTGCGGTTCAAGTCGGCGGCGGAGCGGCCGCTAAAGAGATGCAGCATAGATGCATTGGCGGCCTGTTCTAGAGAGCTGCGTCAAACAA
>LNAP01001919.1_pt1 | contig 21481 bp, 22 predicted proteins | sample 602601 | NCBI WGS metagenome assembly LNAP01 (sample SAMN02440304, study PRJNA202911) | soil metagenome | biome: Subtropical and temperate rainforests or woodlands; isolation source: soil samples (1 kg each in a 20% v/v slurry with milli Q water) were... ...
GCTGCGCGCCGCTGCGCAGGTCCGGCGAGCAATGCCAGTGGTGAATCGGCATCGGCACGGTGACGCAGTACACCATCCATGGCCAGTTGCGGGAACAGGATGCAGGCCCAGAGCATTGCCACCTCAATGCCCGCCGCCGGCTACAAGCGCGGGTGTTGCGATGGGCCGTGCCGGAGCCAGGCCGCCACGGCACTTAAGAATGCGCAGCTCGCGGGCATCGAGGGTCAGGCGCAAGGCTGCGGGTGAGGCGTTCACGGCCTCGTCCAGAGGGCGGTAGGCAAAGGCCAGCGTTTTCCCCGTTTCGGCAGCCACCTGCAGGCGACGCAGAGCACGGTCGTCCGCCTGCATTGGCCAGCACACCACCGCACCACAACTGCCGGAACGCAGGCATTGCTCGGTGGCCCACAGCGCATCACGACCCGTCGCCCGGACGATCATCAACTGGCGCAGGTCGACGCCAGCAGCGAGCCACGCCTGAGGGCAGGGGATATGGGGAGTCCCTACCAGCACCACCCGTTCACCGGCTGAGGTCAAGCGTGCCAGCGTCGGCCACAGCAGGCGCAGCTCGCCGGTGCCGGGCGCGGCGAGGAGAATCTCGCTCAGTGCCGCCTCCGGCCAGCCGCCACCCGGAAGGGCGGCATCCAGCGCGGCGTGTCCGGTCGACTGGCTGGTGGCAGGGGCGACGATGGCCTGCCCACGCCAGACACGGCGTGCATCGAGCAGGCGATCCAGGGCGACCACGGATGTCATGCAAAGGCAATCCAAAAATACTGTATATGGATACAGTATTCAGTTGCCCGGTTCGGCGGTCAAGTCATGCTGACCAGCGTCATCGCCTCTTCCGCTGATGCAGAGCGCCTTCGATGATTTCGCGTCGACGGCTCAGGCCTGAGCCGGGCGAGCCCGCTGAAGACGAATTGCGCGCCGTGCGCTGCGCGCCAGGCGGATGCTGAGCAAAAACGCTGCGCAGCTCAGTCCGGCGATCAGACCCTGCCACAGCCCGCCGGGGCCGGATGCCGGGCCGAAGTGGTCGGTCAGGCCGAGCACATAGCCGATCGGCAGACCGATGCCCCAGTAGGCGAAGAGGGTGAAGATCATGGTCATGCGCGTGTCCTGGTAGCCGCGCAGGGCGCCGGCAGCGGTGACTTGCACAACATCGGAGAACTGGAACAGTGCCGCATAGAAGAACAAGCCGGACGCCACGGCGATCACCGCGGGGTCGGGCGTGTAGATGCGGGCGATCGGCACGGCGAACAGCAGCATCGCGGTGGCGGAAAAACAGGCATACACCAGCCCCGTCCCCACTCCGACGCCAGCTGCGAAACGCGCATCGCGCGGCGCACTGCGGCCCAGCGCCTGTCCCACCCGCACGGTGACCGCCATGCCCAGCGACAGCGGAATCATGAAGATCAGCGAGGTGAAGTTCAGCGCTATCTGGTGTCCGGCCACCACCGTCGCGCCCAATGCGCCGATCAGCAGGGCAATGACCGAGAAGATGCTGGCTTCGGCGAACACCGCGATACCGATCGGCAGACCGACCGCGAGCAAGGGGCTGAGCACCGGCCAGCGCGGCCATTCGAAGTGAGCGAACAGCTGGCTCGGCCGATACGGCGCGGCGCGGCGTACCCAGAACAGCATGGCCAGCAGCATGAACAGCATGACCAGCGACGTTGCGACACCACAGCCAACACCGCCGAGTGCCGGCGCACCAAGCTTGCCGTAGATGAAGATGTAGTTGAGCGGGATGTTCAGCAGCAGACCGAGAACCCCGACCACCATGCTCGGGCGCGAGTGGCCGAGGCCGTCGCTGTAGCAACGCAGCACCTGGTACAGCCCGATCGCCGGAAAGCCGCAGGCGACGGCGCGCAGATAGCCCATGCTGGGATCGATCAGCGCGGCTTCGACGTTCATCCAGTGCAGCATCGGCTCGGCGTTCCACATCAGGACGGCGCACAGGCTACCGAGGCCGCCGCCCATCCACAGCGCCTGGCGCACCAGCGGGCCGATCTCGCTGTGATGTCCGGCGCCGAAACGCTGCGCCACGTTCGGCGTGGTCGCCAGGATCACGCCGGTCAGGAACAGAAAAACCGGAACCCAGATGGAGTTGCCCAGAGCCACTGCCGCCAGATCTTGCGCACTGACCCGACCCGCCATCACCGTATCGACGAAGCCCATCGCCGTGTTGGCCAGCTGAGCGATCATCATCGGCAAGGCAAGGGCGAAGAGGGTACGCAGCTCGGTCCGCACCCGGCCGGCTCTCGACTCAGAAGGCATTGCATCGTTCCGGTTGTATACAAAGAGCGCGGTAGTCTACGCCGCACGACAGCTGGCCGAAAGGCGGAAAAATGGTGGCGAGGCGTCTAGAATGGGCCGCATCTGAAACGGAGCCTGCCATGCGTATCCTCGCCGACGAAAACATTCCTTTGGTCGATGCCTTCTTCGCCGGCTTCGGCAGCATCCGCCGCATGGCCGGCCGCTCGATCAACCGGGCGGCGCTGGAGCAGACCGACGTGCTGCTGGTGCGCTCGGTGACCCGCGTTGATCGCGAATTGCTCGCCGGCACACCGGTGCGCTTCGTCGGCACCTGCACCATCGGCACCGATCATCTGGACCTCGATTATTTCCTCGAAGCCGGCATCACCTGGGCCAGTGCGCCCGGCTGCAATGCGCGCGGTGTGGTGGATTACGTGCTGGGCAGCCTGCTGACGCTGGCCGAACGGCAGGGCGAGGAACTGACGACACGTCGCTACGGCGTGATCGGCGCGGGCGAAGTGGGCGGGCGGCTGGTGGAGGTGCTGCGCGGGCTCGGCTGGGATGTGCGGGTCTGCGATCCGCCGCGCCAGGCACGTGAGACTGGTGACTTTGTCACGCTGGAGGAGATCATCGCCGAGTGCGATGTGATCAGCCTGCATACGCCACTGGAGTTGCAGGGCGCGCATCCGACCTTCCATCTGTTCGACGCTTCCCGGCTGGCGCAACTGCGCCCTGGCAGCTGGCTGATCAACGCCAGCCGTGGCGCGGTGGTGGACAATGCCGCTCTACGCGAACTGCTGCTACGTCGACCGGATCTGCAGGCGGTACTGGATGTATGGGAAGGTGAGCCGCAGGTCGACGTCGCCCTGGCCGAATTGTGCCAGCTGGCCACGCCGCATATCGCCGGCTACAGCCTGGACGGCAAGTTGCGCGGCACTGCACAGGTCTATCAGGCGTTCTGTGCCGCCCAGGGGCTGGCGCCGACAGTGACGCTGGACGAGCTGATGCCGGCGCCGGCGCTACAGGCGTTGAGCTTCGATGGCTCTGCCGATCCATGCGACCTGCTGGCCACGCTGTGCCGCGCGGTCTACGACCCGCGGAGCGACGATGCCGCGTTCCGCCGCAGCCTGCGCGGTGACGAAGCGCAGCGTCGTGCTGCCTTCGACCAGCTGCGCAAGGCCTATCCGCCACGGCGCGAAATCGACGGTGTGCGAGTGCACATTCAGGGCGACAACGACGAACTGACCCGCGTCGTGCGTGGGCTGGGTGCGCTGCTGGGCTAGGCCGATTGGTCGGATGCAATTTGCGGCCTGCTCCGCTAGCATTACCCGTCCTCCGCTTAGCCCACGATGGTGTTATGAGTTATCAGGTTCTAGCCCGCAAATGGCGTCCGCGCTCGTTCCGCGAAATGGTCGGGCAGACGCACGTGCTCAAGGCCCTGATCAACGCGCTGGACAATCAGCGTCTGCACCACGCCTATCTGTTCACTGGCACCCGCGGCGTGGGCAAGACCACCATCGCGCGGATCATCGCCAAGTGTCTGAACTGCGAAACCGGCGTCAGCTCGACCCCCTGCGGCGAGTGCTCGGTGTGTCGCGAGATCGACGAGGGGCGCTTCGTCGACCTGATCGAAGTCGATGCCGCGAGCCGCACCAAGGTCGAGGACACCCGCGAACTGCTGGACAACGTGCAGTACGCGCCGAGCCGTGGCCGCTACAAGGTCTACCTGATCGACGAAGTGCACATGCTTTCGTCGCATTCGTTCAATGCGCTGCTCAAGACGCTCGAAGAACCGCCGCCGCACGTCAAGTTCCTGCTGGCGACCACCGACCCGCAGAAGCTGCCCGTCACCATCCTCTCGCGCTGTCTGCAGTTCTCGCTGAAGAACATGCCGCCGGAGCGGGTTGTCGAGCATCTGGCTCATGTGCTTGGTGCGGAGAACGTACCGTTCGAGGAAGACGCCCTGTGGCTGCTCGGCCGGGCGGCAGATGGCTCGATGCGCGATGCGATGAGCCTGACCGACCAGGCGATCGCCTTTGGCGAGGGCCGGGTGCTCGCCGCCGATGTGCGCGCGATGCTCGGCACGCTCGATCATGGGCAGGTCTACGGTGTATTGCAGGCGTTGCTCGAAGGTGACGCGCGCGCACTGCTCGAAGCCGTGCGCCAGCTGGCCGAGCAGGGCCCGGACTGGGCCGGCGTGCTGGCAGAAATGCTCAATGTGCTGCACCGCGTGGCCATTGCCCAGGCGCTGCCGGAAGCGATTGATAATGGCCAGGGCGACCGCGATCGCGTCCTCGCGCTGGCTCAGGCGCTGCCCGCCGAGGATGTGCAGTTCTATTACCAGATGGGGCTGATCGGCCGGCGCGATCTGCCGTTGGCGCCCGATCCGCGCAGCGGTTTCGAGATGGTGCTGCTGCGCATGCTGGCGTTCCGTCCCGCCGAGAGCGAAGACGCGCCGCGAACACCGCTAAAGCACCTGGGAGTCAGCCCGGCCACGGCTGATTCCGACAGGGCTCCGGTGGCCGCAGCGGCCACCGCGCCTGCTCCCGTGCCTTCTGTGGCTGTTCCACCTGCCGCCGTGCCGCCTGTCGCAACCGTGACCGAGGTCGTCCCGCCGGTCGAGGAGACATCCACCGTTCAGACGCCGGCGTTGCCCGCGAACGAACCCGCTGCACCACCGGTCATCGACGTGCCCTGGATAGAGTCGCCAAGTACTGCGCAGGCGACGCCTGAGGTGGCCGCCGTCGAACCAGTACCGTCGCCTGTCATCGCGGCCGAACAGCCGGCACCGTTGGCTCCGCTCGAGGATACGGACGACGACGAGCCGCCGTTGAGTGACGAGGATTATTACGAAGTCGAAAACCAGGTCGAAGCCTATCTGGACGATCTGGTCGAGACTCAGGCGGCCGTTGCCAGCGAGCCGTTACCGGCGGCCGAACCAGCAACCGGGCTGGCTGCCGATTGGCTGGAGCTGTATCTCAAGCTCGGCCTGTCCGGGCTGACTGGCAGCATTGCCGCCAATTGCACGTTGATCGAGGTGGACGGCGACCGCTGGTTGATGCATCTGGATCCGGCGCAGAGCGCGCTGTTCAACGCCACTCAGCAGCGGCGCCTGAACGACGCGCTGGATCAGTATCACGGGCGCAAGCTGCAGCTGGAGATCAAGCTGGAAAAACCGCAGCAGGAAACGCCGGCACAGGCCGCGGCGCGCCGTCGCGAAGAGCGCCAGCGCGCCGCCGAGCGATCGATCCAGGCCGATCCGATGGTGCAGCAATTGATGCAGCAATTCTCTGCCGTGATTCGAGACGGCACGATCGAACCTGTAGAACACACCTAAACCTGACCCCCATTTGAGGTGATTCCCATGATGAAAGGTGGCATGGCCGGCCTGATGAAGCAGGCGCAGCAGATGCAGGAAAAGATGCAGAAAATGCAGGAAGAGCTGGCGAATGCCGAAGTCACCGGCCAGTCCGGTGCGGGCCTGGTTAGCGTGGTGATGAACGGCCGTCATGACGTCAAGCGTGTCAGCCTGGACGACAGCCTGATGCAGGAAGACAAGGAAATCCTCGAGGATCTGATCGCCGCAGCGGTCAATGATGCCGTGCGCAAGATCGAGCAGAACAGCCAGGAAAAGATGGCCGGTATGACTGCCGGCATGCAGCTGCCACCCGGCTTCAAAATGCCCTTCTAACAACAGCCGTCAACTGCACGTGGCCGGCTTTCCAGGCGGAGGCCGTCACAGGCACCCTGCTGTTCCGTTCTTCTTCGAGATTCCCATGAGTTTCAGCCCACTGATTCGCCAGCTCATTGATGCGTTGCGGATTTTGCCCGGCGTCGGACAGAAAACTGCGCAACGCATGGCCCTGCAGTTGCTCGAGCGTGATCGCAGCGGCGGTCTGCGTCTGGCACAGGCGTTGACCCGGGCAATGGAAGGCGTCGGTTACTGCCGCCAATGCCGCACGCTGAGCGAGGATGAGCTCTGCCCGCAATGCGCCGATCCGCGCCGCGACGATGCGCTGCTGTGCGTGGTGCAAAGCCCGGTGGATGTGTTCGCGGTCGAGCAGACGGGGTTTCGCGGGCGCTATTTCGTCCTCAAGGGGCATCTCTCACCGCTCGACGGTCTCGGTCCCGAGGCCATCGGCATTCCCGAACTACTCGCGCGGGTTGCCGATGGTGCGTTCGCTGAAGTGATTCTAGCGACCAATCCGACGGTAGAGGGCGAGGCCACCGCGCACTACATCGCCCAGATGCTGGTGCCCAAAGGCTTGGTCATCAGTCGCATCGCCCACGGCGTGCCGCTGGGCGGCGAATTGGATCTGGTCGATGGCGGTACACTGGCCCACGCGCTGGCCGGACGTAAACCTATCAGTCTGTGAAATCGCCGCGCTCGGTATGCCGCAGCGCTTTAACCTTATAGCGCTTTGCCAGTGCCGCCTCTGCTCTGATTCCTGTAAAGTTCTAAGCCAAACCCGCTAGATAACCAAAAAGAATAACTTGCTTGCTTTTGGTTATATGGCATTCCTTTGCGTGCAGCTCGAATCGAGGTCGTAAATGAAAGCAAAGCATTGGCTGTTCTCGGCACTTTTGCTCGTGAGCGCATTCGCTCAAGCGCAGGAAAAATTCAAGGTCGGCTATATCCGGGTAATGGATGATGCGCAGGCAATGGTGGCGCATGAGGCCGGTCTGTATGCCAAGCATGGTCTTGATGTCGAGCTGATCGAGTTCAGTTCCGGTACCGATCTGATCAAGGCCATCGTCGGCGGTCAGTTGGATACCGGTGTGCTGGGCTTCACCAACGCTGTGGCCTGGGCTTCTAAGGGCGCGGACCTGAAAGTGGTGGGCGGCGCCCAGCAGGGCTATCACTCGATTCTGGTCCGCGAACAGACCGGTATTGCCGATGTGGCCGGTCTCAAGGGGCATAGTCTGGCCTCCCAGCGTGAAGGCAGCACCGCCGATGCCGTGCTGCGTGGTGTGACGCTGAAGGCCGCCGGTCTCAAGCCGAGCGATGTGAACATCATGGGCGTCAGCCCGGCGGTCGCGGTGCAATCGCTGGTTTCCGGGCGGGTCGACGCAGCCTTCCTGTTCGAGCCCTATGACCGCATCGCGCAACTGGTCGCACCGGTCAAGCAGGTCTACGAGATCGGCGAGGTCTGGCCTTTCCCCTGCATGGTGGTGATCACCTCCGGTGACACGCTGGCCAAGCGCAAGGATGCCGTGTGGAAATCCCTCGATGCACAACGCGACGCGATCAGCCTGCTTGAGCAGCAGCCGGCTGAAGCAGCCAAGCTGATCGCCGACTACTTCATCGCCGAACCGACGCTCAAAACCCTCAAGCGTGGCGAACTGCCCCGTGAGACGGTCATCGAGGAAGCCATCGCGACCCAGACGTTCAGCGCCAAGCTCGACGATCAGGATCTGGCACGCATTCAGGGACTCGCCGATATCCTGCAGGAGCAGGGGTCGCTAAAGACCCGTGATGGCAAGGCATTCGATACCCGCGCAATCCTCGATCTGTCCTGGCAGGATGCCCGCCAGCTCTGATTCGCGATGATCTACGCAGGGGCCTGCTCGCCGCGCGGCAGGCCCCGTTCGTTCTGGCTCGATTCGATGAGCCACTTTCTGTTCAAGAGTGTTTATGCAACTCAGGTTTGATGAAGTAGACAAACGCTTTGGTCAGCTGGAAGTCATCAAGGGCTTCAGCGGCGAGTTCGCGCAAGGCGAGTTGGTGGCGCTGGTCGGTCCATCCGGCTGTGGCAAATCGACCTTGTTGCATCTGGTGGCCGGGCTGGAAAAACCCAGTGCGGGACGGGTGCTGGCTGATGGTCAACCGATTTCCGCGCCGAGCCCGCAACGCACCCTGGTTTTTCAGGAGCATGCGCTGTATCCGTGGCTCAGCCTGCAAGCGAACGTGGCAATGGCGCTGGAGTTGCAGGGTGTCGCCAAAGGCAGCGCGTTCGAACAGGCTGCAGCCTGGCTGGCGCGCGTCAATCTGGAAGGCTTCGAACACTACTATCCCCACCAGGTTTCGGGCGGAATGCGCCAGCGTACGGCCTTGGCGCGGGCGTTCATCGCCAAGCCCGAGGTGCTGCTGCTGGACGAACCATTCGGTGCGCTCGACGCGCTGACGCGAATGGCGCTGCAGGATGTGTTGCGCGAACTGATCGAGGAGCATCAGCCGACTGTGCTGCTGGTGACTCACGATGTCGATGAGGCCCTGTACCTGGCCGATCATGTGCTGGTGTTCAGTGCGCGCCCGGCCCGTGTGCTGAAAACCTTCAACTTCACCCATTGCGAGAAGAGTCACGATCTTTCCGAATTCGCTGCTGAGCGCCGGGAGATTCTGCGGTTGCTAGGGATCAAGACGGAGGTCGAGCACACATGAGCCAGGGACGTCGTTTGACTGGAGCGAAGAAATACCTCGCCGTGGTGTTGGCGATTCTGTTCATTCTGCTGATCTGGCAGGCCGCCGCCTGGAGTCTGCCGGCATTCCTGATGCCGGGAATACCGACAGTGTTCGAGCGAATGGTCAGCGCGGTGCAGGAGCCGGAGTTCCGTGAGGGGCTGTATGGCAGCATGAGTCGCCTCGGCAGCGGCTACAGTTTCGCGCTGCTGTTCGGCATCGGTTTCGGTCTGGTGGGCGGGGTGCTGTTCTTCTTCCGCGAGATTCTCCGTTCGGCCATCGTCATCCTGCAGTCGATTCCGTCGATTGCCTGGGTGCCGCTGTTTCTCATCGTCATGGGCTTCGGCAATCTGCCGATCATCGTGGTAGTGGCCCTGGCGGCGTTCTTCCCGATGGCGCTGTCGGTGATGAATGCCACCGAGAGCGTGCAGCCTGTACATGTAGCGGCGGCGCGTGTAATGGGAGCCTCGCGCTGGCAGCTGCTGCGCCGCGTCTACCTGCCGGCGGTGATGCCGGAGCTGATCACCGGTGCCCAGCTGGCGTTCGGCAACGCCTGGCGTGCGCTGATTTCCGCCGAGATGCTGATCGGCTTCGGCCAGGGCCTCGGTCGCTCGCTGGCTTATTCCGGCGAAATCGCCGATATGGTCGGGGTGATGATGAACATCCTGGTGATCGCCATTCTGGCGACATTGATCGATCAGGTGGTCCTGGAGAAGTTCAAGCAGCGCATGCTGCGCTACCAGTACGTCTGAGGAGGCTGCCTGTGGCTGCGTTCCCGCGCATCGCCTTGCTCGCGGCTCTGTGCCTGCCAGGCCTGACGCTGGGCGAGCCGCAGTCGGCGGCTACGGGCGAAACCTACCGTGCGCTGTCGAGCGATGCCCAGAGTAGTCTCGACAGTACGATCGCTGCGGCGTTGGGTGAAACATTGCAGTCGACTGTCGACGATTTCCGCGTCGGTGCGACTGGGGATGGTTCGCTCTTTTACCGGACCGAAATCGCTGCACTCGGCGCCGCCTCAGATGGGCCGCGCGAGTGGGCGCAGCTGCACGGTGAATCGTTCTGCATCGCGGCGGGCAATCCGCAGATGGCAGCCGTGGTGGCGCGCTTTGGCGCCATTGCGCGCCCTTATCCCAGCTCGGCCGAGGCGTTGATTGGTTTGAAGCTGGGCGAGTGCCGCGTTGTCGTCGAGGATGCGAGCTTACTGGAGAACATTGCCGAACTGCCTGAGTGGCGCCGCTTCAACCGTCTCCTGCCGCGCCTTGCGGATGCGGACATGCAGCTATGGGTGGCAGCAAGGACGCCGGAGCTGCAGGAGAAGGTGGATGCACTACAGCAGCAGTGGAACGCCAATGGGCGGCTGCAAGCACTCGTCCAGCAGGCCATTGATGATGTCGCGTTTCAGGCCTACGTCTTGGCCGACACCCTGGATTGCCACTGACGCTGGAGTTACTGGCTCTTGACCAGTTCCGGCAGCGCATCTGCCAAGCCATCCAGCTTGAGTGGCGCGCGTATATGCCCACGCAGGCTACCGTCTGGCGCAACGAGTGCGATGTTGCCGCTGTGGCTTACGCTGTAATCGCCATCTGTTTGATTCGCGGGTACGAAGGGCAGGCCGAGCGCCTTGGACAGCTTCGTCAGCTCGGACAGCTCGCCGGTCAATCCCTTGAATCCTGAGCGGTAGTAGGCGAGATATTGCTTCAGGCGTTCCGGCGTGTCGCGCGCCGGATCCACGCTGACGAGCACCACCTGAACGCGCTCACGTACCTCGGGCTGCAAACGACCAAGCAGGCGGCGCAGATCGCTGAGTGTGGTTGGGCAAACGTCCGGGCAGGCGGTGAAACCAAGGAACAGCAGGTGCCAGCGGCCACGCAGATCACGGGTGTCGAACGCTTGGCCATCCTGATCGACCAGTTGCAGCGCTGGTATTGCTCGTTCGCGCGGCAGCAACAGCAGATTGGCCTCATCCAGCAGCGCATTGCGATCCAGCGCATGGGCCACGCTGGTCATTGTCAGCAGGGCGAACAGAAAGCCGCGAAACACGCGCATGAAAGCCGCCCTCAATAGATATTCTTGCTCAGCGATCTTTGAGCGAGAACGCTGTGAGCGTGAAGGTGGGAATGTCCATGTCCTGCAGTTTGCGCGAGCCGCCAAGTTCCGGCAGATCGATGATCGCGGCCGCTTCGTGGACGGTAGCGCGCATCCGGCGAACGAGTTGCGCCGCGGCAATCAGCGTACCGCCGGTTGCGATCAGATCATCGAAAAGCACGACCGAATCGCCTTCGCACAGGCTGTCGGCATGGATTTCAAGCTGCGCTTCGCCGTATTCCGTGCAGTAGGTCTGCGAAAGAACATCCGCCGGCAGCTTGCCCTGCTTGCGAAACAGCACCAGCGGTTTGTTCAGTTCGTAGGCGAGAATCGAACCGAGCAGAAAGCCGCGCGCATCCAGTGCGCCGATGTGGCTGAAATCCGCCTCCACATAGCGCTGGATGAGGCTGTCGGCGACCATGCGCAAGGCTTTGGGTGACTGCAGCAGCGGCGTGATATCGCGAAAGATCACGCCGGGGCGGGGGAAGTCCGGTACTGGGCGGATCAGGGTCTTGATGCTGAATTCATCGAAGATCATGCGCGCACCCTGGCGGTCTACTGAGCGTCCATGCTGCCGCCAGCCAGGGCGCACAGACCGATGGAATCAAGAATGCGGACTTCCTTGCCTTCGGCCTCGAGCAGACCGTTCTGCTGGAAACGGGTGAAAACGCGCGAGACTGTTTCGACCGCCAGACCCAGGTAGTTGCCGATTTCGTTACGCGACATTGGCAGGCGGAACTGATTGGCTGAGAAGCCGCGAGCACTGAAGCGCGCCGACAGGTTGATCAGGAACGTCGCAATGCGTTCGTCGGCCGTTTTCTTCGATAGCAGCAGCATCATCTGCTGATCGTCCCGAATTTCGCGGCTCATGATGCGCATGAGTTGGCGGCGCAGCTGCGGCAGCAGCACGCTCAATTCGTCGAGGCGCTCGAAGGGGATCTCGCACACCGACGTGGTTTCCAACGCCTGTGCGGAGACCGGGTAGCTCTCGGTATCCATGCCGGACAGCCCGACCATTTCGCTCGGCAGGTGGAAGCCGGTGATCTGTTCCTCGCCACTATCGGTGACGCTGAATGTGCGCAATGCGCCGGAACGCACCGCGAATACCGAACTGAAGGCGTCGCCCTGACGAAACAGAGTTTCACCTTTTTTCAGCGGTCGTCCGCGCTTGACGATGTCATCGAGCGCGTCCATGTCCTGCATATTCAAGGAAAGCGGCAAACAGAGGCCGGAAAGGCTGCAATCCTTGCAATGGGCTTGGCGCTGCGCGCGGATCTTGATCGACTCGGGCATGGGGGTTTCCAGAGAGCCTGTGTATAGCGGGCAAGGTTACCCCAGCGGGCGGCAATATCCAATCGGCCCGAGGTTGCATGCGACAAGATGGAACTTTTTCGTTATCTAGATGATGCGCGAATAACGCTGGTCCGCAGTATCGGTGAGATAGTGATCGAACAACATGCAGATTGCCCGGACCAGCAGCCGCCCAGCGGGCTGGACAATCAGATGATGTTCGCTCAGCTCGACCAGACCGTCAGCGGCCATCTGCTCGAGTTGTGGCCAGACGGCACGGAAGTAACTCTTGAAATCGATCGAGAAGGTCTGCTCGATGCTGGCAAAGCTCAGTTCGTAATCACAGATGAGTTTCTGAATCACCATCCGCCGGATGCGGTCGTCCTCGCTGCAACGCAGGCCGCGTGTGGTAGGCAGCTGGTTTTGGTCGAGCGTGTGCTGGTAGACGGTGATGTCGCTGCTGTTCTGGCTGTAGAGATCGCCGACCTGGCTGATCGCCGAGACGCCCAGACCTATGAGGTCGCAATGCCCGTGGGTGGTATAGCCCTGGAAGTTGCGCTGCAGTGTGCCGTCCTCCTGAGCCATCGCCAGGTCGTCATCGGGTAGCGCAAAGTGATCCATGCCGATGTAGCGATAGCCTGCATCTGTCAGCTGCTCGATGCTGCGCTGGAGCATAGCGAGCTTGTCGGCGCGGCTGGGAAGATCAGCGGCATTGATACGCCGCTGCGGCATGAAGCGTTCCGGCAGATGGGCATAGTTGAACAACGACAACCGATCCGGTTGTAGCGCAATGACCGTCTCCACCGTTATGGCGAAGCGCTCGGGCGTCTGCAGCGGCAGGCCGTAGATGAGATCGATGTTTACCGAGTGAAATTGCAAGGTGCGTGCAGCTTCGATGAGCGTACTGGTCTGCTCCAGCGTCTGCATGCGGTTGACGGCACGCTGGACCTCCGGGTCCAGATCCTGGACGCCGACGCTGATCCGGTTGAAGCCCAGTTCGCGCAGCAGTCCCATCGTGGACCAGTCGGCCTCACGCGGGTCGATTTCGATGCTGAAGTCGCCATGATCGTCATCCTGCAGATTGAAGTGCTTGCGCAGGTGAGCCATAAGGCGACGCAGTTCGTCATGACTGAGAAATGTCGGTGTTCCGCCGCCGAAGTGCAGTTGCTCCACCACCTGGTCCGGCCCGAGGTGGCGTGCTACCAGCTCGATTTCTTTCTCGAGTCGCTCCAGATAGGGCAGCACGCGGCCGTGGTCCTTGGTGATGACCTTGTTGCAGCGGCAGTAGTAGCAAATGTTGGCGCAGAACGGCAGATGGACGTAGAGCGAGAGCGGGCGGGAGGCGTGGCGGCTGCTGCGCAGCGCATGCAGCAATTCGAACGAACCGATGCCTCCGTTGAACTGTGCTGCCGTCGGATAGGAGGTATAGCGCGGCCCTGCCTGATCGTAGCGACGGATCAGGTCGGCATCCCAACGAATGGAATTGAGCATATGGCTTCCCGGTTCTGGCAGCGGTGGCCGGATTCTAGGGGGGGCGCCTGTCAATCGACTTGACCTGTATCAAACTAGCCCTGACGCTAGCCGCGCCATCCAGATCAGCGGTTCGAACCAGAGAAATCTCGGCCGATCGTGGTCGGATGAGTACCCAGCCCTCCATGTTCATTTGCGCCTCAGGCCAGGAGAAAACATGCACAGTCGCCAAGCCGAAATCGCCGCCGCGCTCGGAGTCCAGCCGCCCTTTGACGGGGACGCCGCGATCCAGGCGCAGATCGATCGCAGGGTCCGATTCATCCAGAACTGTCTGCGTGAGTCGGGAATGAAGACGCTGGTGCTTGGCATCAGTGGTGGCGTCGATTCGACGACCGCGGGCCTGCTCGCACAGCGTGCGGTGGAAGGGATGCGCGCGGCGGGTGAGGGCGATGACTACCGTTTCATCGCGGTGCGCCTGCCGTACCAAACTCAGCATGACGAGCATGAAGCACAGCTGGCGATCGAGACCATCCAACCCGATGAGTGCCACACGGTGAACATAGCCGCCGCGGTACTCGGGCTCGCAGAGGCTACCGAGGCGCTGGCTCCGCTGCCGGCTGGCAAGCGCGACTTCGTGCTCGGCAACACCAAGGCGCGGATGCGCATGGTGGCGCAATACACCATCGCCAATGCGCGGCAGGGCTTGGTGATCGGCACCGACCATGCGGCCGAGGCGGTAATGGGGTTCTACACCAAGTTCGGTGATGGGGCGTGCGATCTCACACCGCTTGCCGGCTTGGTGAAAGGGCAGGTGCGCCAGCTGGCCGCAGCCCTTGGTGCCCCCACGCAGCTGGTGCACAAGGTGCCGACTGCGGATCTGGAAGAGCTGATGCCGGGTCGGCCGGACGAGGAGGCGCACGGAGTGGCCTATCGTGACATCGATGCCTTCCTGCTCGGGCAGCCGGTATCGGCAGAGGCCGCGCGTATCATCGTCGAGACCTACGACAAGACGGCGCACAAGCGGCAGATGCCAAAAGAGCCGTGATGAGCAGGCGGCGAACGCGCCCGCTGTGTGTCGCTGTCAGTGCGCCGAATGCGCCGAGACGCCACCGTGCCCCATGAGCCACTGCTGATGCGGGCCGGGCATGGTCCAGAGGCCGAACAGGATGACCATCACACCGCCGATGACGCGGATGCCGCGCTTGCGCAGCAATGTCGTCAGCCGTTCGGCCGCCAGCCCGGTGGCCAGCAGCACGGGCCAGGTGCCCAACCCAAACGCCAGCATCAACAGCGCGCTGTCGAGTGCATCGCCCTGGCTGGCTGACCAGAGCAATGTGCTGTAGACCAGACCGCAAGGCAGCCAACCCCACAGCGCGCCGAGCAGCAGTGCGCGCGGGAGGCTGGTGACCGGCATCAGGCGGCTGGCATAGGGCTGGATGTGACGCCAGAGGCCGCGTCCCAGCGCTTCTACCCGCGTCAGGCCGCTCCACCAGCCAGCCAGGTAGAGTCCCATGCCGATCAGCAGCAGCGCCGCAATGACGCGCAACGCCAGTGCTGCGGGGCTATTGGCCACTGCCCAGCCAGCAAGGCCGATGAGCAGCCCCGCCAGGGCATAGCTCAGGATGCGGCCGACGTTGTAGGCCAGCAGCAGGCGCAACCGTTTGCCGCGCTGCTCGGGCGGAATCGCCAGCGTCAGCGCGCCCATCAATCCGCCGCACATGCCCAGGCAGTGCCCGCCGCCGAGCAGCCCGAGCACCAACGCCGAAAGCAGCAGCGGCGCCAGCTCAGTCACGATCGGATTTCTCCTCACCAGCCTGCGGACGGCGCGGCTTTTGTTCCGAGAGCGCCTGCGGGGCTTCGTCGTCATCGAAGAGGATGCTGTGCGCCGGGCCGTCGAGATCGTCGTACTGGCCGCTATCCACGGCCCAGAAGAAGATCCAGATCGCCACAGCGACCAGGACAACGGCAACCGGAATCAGAATGTATAGAGCAGCCATAGCGAATCTCCGGTTACGAGGGAAAGTTCAGTGTCGCGGAGCTGGGTGCGGAAGGTCCAGTTCTAATGACGCGTCAGGCGCAGGGCGTTCAGGACCACCAGCAGCGAGCTGGCGGACATGCCCAATGCGGCCCACAGCGGGGTAACCCAGCCAATCGCGGCGAACGGCAGGATAAGGCCGTTGTAGAGACTGGCCCATGCAAGGTTCTCGACGATGATCCTGCGGCTGCGGCGGGCGATGTCGAAGGCCTGCACCAGGCTCTGCAAACGGTTGGACAGCAGAACCGCATCGGCGCTGGTTTTTGCAAGATCGGTTGCCGAACCCATCGCCACGCTGATATCGGCGGCTGCCAGAATGGGCACATCGTTGACGCCATCGCCCAGCATCAGCACGCGACGCCCTTGCCCCTGGATTTCCTGCAGACGCGCCAGCTTGGCCGCTGGTGTCAGGCCGCCTTCAGCCTGATCGATGCCCAGCTGCTCGGCGATCTGTCCAACCATCGGTGAGCTGTCGCCGGAGAGCAGCACGGTCTTCCAGCCCTTGCGCCGGCAGGCAGCAAGCAGGGCGGGAGCGTCCTCGCGCAGGCGATCGTCCAGTACCAACCAGGCAAGCGGTCCCTGTTCGTCTCCGAGCAGCAGCCATTGGCCCTGATCCCCGGGAATCACCGGTGCCGCGGCGCCGTAACCCGCCGCGACGAAGGCCGGCTGGCCGATGCGCAGGTTACGGCCGCCCACGCTACCTTGCAGGCCCAAACCGGGCACGCTGTCCACCGTGTCTGCCGGCTGCGGCGCGCGTCCGAACGCTCGTGCAATCGGATGCTCCGAGCGGTTTTCCAGCGCTGCAGCCAGTGCCAGACACGCATCGCCATCCAGCGCGCCGAGGCTGTGCACGGCTGTGAGCGTCAGGCGGCCTTCGGTAAGGGTGCCGGTCTTGTCGAAAATTACCGTGTCGATCTGGTTGAGTCCTTCCAGCACATGCCCCCGGGTCAACAGCAGCCCGAGTTTGTGCAGCGTGCCCGTCGCGGTGGTCAGCGCGGTCGGCGTCGCCAGTGACAGCGCACAGGGACAGGTGGCGACGAGCAGCGCGAGCACGATCCAGAACGCCCGCGCCGAATCGATCTGCCACCAGACCAGCCCCACCACCGTGGCGACTACCAATACGATCAGAAGGAACCATTGAGCTACACGGTCGGCGAGCTCTGCCAGTCTCGGCTTGTCTGCCTGGGCGCGTTCGAGCAGGCGAACGATTGCCGAAAGGCGGGTGTCGTCGCCCAGTGCCTGGACTGCAACGGTCAGCGGACCTTCGACATTTAGCGTGCCGGCGGTCACGCTATCGCCGACGCCACGCGCCAGCGGCAGGTACTCGCCGGTCAGCACCGATTCGTCAACGCTCGACTGGCCGCTGGCAATAACACCGTCGGCCGGAATCAGCGCGCCGGGTTGCACCAGCACCCGATCACCGACCTGCAGTTCGCTGAGCAGGATTCGGCTGCTGTGTCCGGCTTCGTCCAGCTTCAGACAGGAGGCGGGCAGCAGATTGACCAGCTGCGCAGTGGCCGCGGCGGTCCGCTCGCGGGCGCGTCGTTCCAGATAGCGGCCGGCGAGCAGGAACAGAGCGAACATCCCGACCGCATCGAAATACAGTTCGCCTTGGCCGGTGAGTGTCGACCATATGCCGGCGATGTACGCACCGCCGATGGCCAGCGAGACCGAGACGTCCATGGTCAGGTGACGAGTGCGCAGATCGCGTAGCGCACCTTTGAAAAAATCGGTGCAGCAGTAGAAAACGATGGGAGTCGTGAGCAGCAGCGCCGTCCAGCGCAGGATGCTGTCCATGCCGGCGGAAAGATCGAGATTGAATTCCGGCCAGGTGGCCATCGTCGCCATCATCACCTGCATCCACAGCAGCCCGGCAACGCCGAGCTGACGCATGGCCCGACGATTCTCCCTGGCCAGGTGTTCGGCGGCCTGATCGGGGTGATAGGGGTGCGCGGCGTAACCGATGCGACGTAGCTCTGCCAGCAACTCGCTGAGTGGCAGGCGGGCGTCGCTCCAGCGTACCTGCAGGCGATGATTGGAAAGATTGAGGCTGGCCTCGGCTACGCCATCGACCCCTTTGAGATGCCGTTCGATCAGCCAGCCGCAGGCGGCGCAGCTGATGCCTTCGATCAGTAGGGAAGTGCTGGCCAGCTCACCGTCATGCTTGACGAACGGCTGCTGCACGTCCTGACGATCGTACAGCGCCAGTTCGTCGCTGAGCGCCTCGGGTAGGGCTTGCGGATTGATCGCTGCGTCGCTGCGGTGCTGGTAGTAGCTCTCGAGACCGCTCTTGACGATGGTTTCCGCCACGGCCTGGCAGCCTGGGCAACACATCGGTCGGATCTGGCCGAGTACGAGCGTCTGGTAGTGGCTGCCGGTCGGAACCGGCAGGCCGCAGTGGTAGCAGGGGGTAGGCTGGGCCATCAGAGGCTCAAGGAATCAGTTCCAGCGATTGGCCGGGCTCGATGGTCCGCTCTCCGTAAAGGCGCCAGTCCTGCTCGCCCTCCCGGCCGAGCAGTTCGATGAAGCGCCGGCCACTGACCGATTCCTGCATCTGACCCTGGTAGAAACCATCGCCCTGCGGTTGCAGGACGATGCGGCGATCCCGCTCCGGCTGCGTCGGCGAAAGCAGGTTCAGCACCAGCTGCTGGGGCTTGCTGGCACCGCTGAGCTGGATCTCGGCCAGTCCGCGCTGCTCGTTCAGCACCAACTGCGCGCGCATCCCCAGGTTTTCGGCGAGTTTCTCGCGCTCCAGCGACTGGTTGATGCCTTTGCCGGCATCGTAATAGTTGTCGGCGACCAGGCTGTCGGCGTTGCGGATCGCGATGGTCAACATCGACACCCCGAGTATCACCGAGATCAGCAGGATGCCGATGACGAACCAAGCCCAGAACTGGGTGTACCAACGCGTCTGTTCGTTATTGGAGCGCATGCAGAACCTTGTTTAACGGATGCTTGGGCCGATGAAGCGGCTGTCAGCCTCATCGCTGATCGACTCGTCGTCCATCGATTTGATGTGGAAGACGATCTCATTGGTGCTGGATGGCAGCTTCTCCGGCGCCATGGACAGTTCGACCGGAATGGTGACCAGCTCGCCAGCCTGCGCACGTACTTCGCTGCGGCCTTCGTAGGCCAGTCCGTCCAACCCGGACGTCGTGATGACGAAGCTCTGCGCGCGCTGGGCCTTGTTCATCACTTTGAGGGTGTAGACGTTCTCGATCCGACCTTGCTCGTTCTCGCGATACAGTACGCGGTCCTTGAGGACGTCCAGCTTGACCAGCGGGCGGTCGTACACCGCGTAGGCGAACAGTCCGATCATCACGCTCAGCGCCACGGCGTAGCCGATCAGGCGCGGACGCAGCAGGTGGGTCTGCTGGCCGGAAAGATTGTGCTCGGTGGTGTAGCTGATGAGCCCGCGTGGGTAGTTCATCTTGTCCATGATCGCGTCGCAGGCGTCAATGCACGCCGCGCAGCCGATGCATTCGATCTGCAGACCATCGCGGATGTCGATGCCAGTCGGGCAGACCTGCACGCACATGGTGCAGTCGATGCAGTCGCCCAGCCCCATGGCCTTGTAGTCCGCTTCCTTCTTGCGCGGGCCGCGCTTCTCGCCGCGACGCGGGTCGTAGGAAACGATGAGGGTGTCCTTGTCGAACATCACGCTCTGGAAGCGCGCGTAAGGACACATATAGATGCACACCTGCTCGCGCAGGAAGCCGGCGCTGCCGTACGTGGCGAGCGTGAAGAAGCCGATCCAGAAAGCCGTCCAGCCATTGACCTGGAGGGTGACCAGGTCGGGAACGAGCTGACGAATCGGTGTGAAGTAGCCGACGAAAGTGATGGCGACGAGAACGCCGACGGCAATCCAGATCGCATGTTTGGCGAACTTGCGCAGGAACTTGTTGGCGCTCATCGGTGCCTTGTCCAGCTTCATGCGCTGGTTGCGATCACCCTCGGTGATCTTCTCGGCCCACATGAACACCCAGGTGAACACGCTCTGCGGACAGGTATAGCCACACCAGACGCGTCCGGCGAACACGGTAATGAAGAACAGACCGAAGGCGCAGATGATCAGCAGCCACGACAGCAGCATGAAGTCCTGGGGCCAGAAGGTTGCCCCGAAGATGTGGAACTTGCGCTCCGGCAAATCCCACCAGACGGCCTGGCGGCCATCCCAGTTGAGCCAGACCGTGCCGAAGAACAGGATGAACAGCGCTGCGCCGCCTACGCGTCGCAGGTTGCGAAACAGGCCACTGAAGGCACGGGTGTAGATTTTTTCACGGGCGGCGTAAAGGTCATTGGAGGCTGCGACCTTGGCCGGAGGAGTTACATCGCGAACGGGAATCTGCTCAGTCATCAAGTGCATACCACGGCGGAAGGTGGGTGTCCCGACCGATGCATGCCGATCGGGATCATTTTTCTGTTCAGCTGCGAATGGTACGCCCGGAGATACGGGGTCAGGTGCGACAGGTGGTCGCTTCCGACCCCGCCGGAATCAGTTCTCCGGCTGCTGGGACAGGCTGTAAACGTATGCGGCCAGCAGGTGCACCTTGTCGTTGCCAAGGATGGCTTCCTGGGCTGGCATGCGGCCGTTACGACCGTAGCGCAGGGTTTGCTGAATCTGGGCGAAGCTGGAACCGTACAGCCAGACATTGTCGGTCAGGTTCGGTGCGCCCATCGCAGCGATGCCCTTGGCATCAGGTCCATGACAGACTACGCAATTGGTAGCGAAGATCTTTTGACCCTGCTCAACGTCCACGCTGATACCCTCTGGGGTATCACGGCCGCTCAGGCTGCGTACATAGCCAGCCACGTTGCGGATGCCTTCTTCACCGATCACGTCCTTCCAGGCCGGCATGGCGGCCTGGCGGCCATGCAGGATGGTGGTCTTGATGGTGTCGGGCTCGCCACCGTACAGCCAGTCGTTGTCGGTCAGGTTCGGGAAGCCGTAGGCGCCCTTGGCGTCGGAGCCGTGGCAGACCGAGCAGTTCGATGCAAACAGACGGCCACCCATCTTCAGTGCCTGCGGATCGCGGGCGACTTCCTCAACTGGCATGGCGGCGTACTTGGCGTACAGCGGGCCGTATTGCTCGCCGGCCTTGTCCATCTCGCGCTGCCATTCCTTCACCTGAGTCCAGCCACCCTCGTAGCCGGGCAGGACGCCTTTCCAGTTACCCAGGCCCGGGTAGAGAACCAGATAGCCCAAGGCAAAGATGACGGTGGCGACGAACAGCATGAACCACCAGCGCGGCAGCGGGTTGTCGTACTCCTCGATGCCGTCATAGGAATGGCCGACGGTTTCTTCGGTGCTGTCGTGGCGTTGTCCCTTGCGAGTGGCCAGCAATAGCCAGACCAGAGCGGCGATGGTGCCGAGGGTCAGCAGGGTGATGTACCCACTCCAAAACGAGGTCATTTATTTATTACTCCTGGAAGCTTCTTCATCACGCTTCTTGGCGTCGGTCTCGTCGTCTGCGAAGGGCAGGTTGGCGGCTTCGTCAAAGCTATTCTTGCGTTTGCTGCTGTAGGCCCAGAGCACGACGCCGACGAAAGCGACGAAAACCAGCACAGTGCCCAGGCCGCGAAGAGTCCCGATATCCATCATGCGTTACCGTTTGTTCGTGAGTGCAGTGCCGAGGACCTGCAGATAGGCCACCATGGCGTCCATTTCGGTCTTGCCCTTGACGGCATCCCGAGCACCGGCGATGTCTTCGTCGGTATAGGGCACGCCGAGGGTGCGCAGCGCTTCCATCTTCCGGGCAGTGTGCTTGCCATCCAGGGTGCTCTCGACCAGCCACGGGTAGGACGGCATCTTCGATTCCGGTACCACGTTGCGCGGGTTGAACAAGTGAGCACGGTGCCAGTCGTCGGAGTAGCGGCCGCCGACGCGAGCCAGGTCCGGACCGGTGCGCTTGGAGCCCCACAGGAACGGATGGTCGTAGACGCTTTCA
>LNAP01001921.1_pt1 | contig 21474 bp, 19 predicted proteins | sample 602601 | NCBI WGS metagenome assembly LNAP01 (sample SAMN02440304, study PRJNA202911) | soil metagenome | biome: Subtropical and temperate rainforests or woodlands; isolation source: soil samples (1 kg each in a 20% v/v slurry with milli Q water) were... ...
GCCCGGGTTGCGCGTTCGCGGCCGTCGCCAGGCCCAGGGCCAAGGTGGCGCCCGTCAGAACGAAACGGATGTATTCAGCCATAGACGGCGCCCCTCATCGACTTGCCAGTTTCCATCCAGACCGGTCGTGCGGGTGCGATAGTCCACCGGGACGCGCTTGTCGGTCAAGTTCATCACCGCCAATCGGAAGGTGACGTGCGAATTCAATTCGTAGCTGCCGCCCAGATCGAACGTGGTGGCGCCGGGCCGCCGGCGCGTCGTCGTCGACACATTGCGATAGTTCGCCCAGTACTGTTCGCTTTGCACATTCGCCGAGGCGTACAGCGACAAGGCGTCCGTCGCCCGCCAATCCGCGCGCAGGTTCAGCACATGGCGCGGCGTCCGGTCCAACGGCTGCCCTTGCAACGACGTGCCGTCATAGGCGACTTCGTCATTGGATTTACGCTTGGATTGCGTATAGGTGTAGTTACCCGTCAGCGTGACCGTGCGCGACAGCGGCCAGGTCAGACTGGTTTCAACGCCTCGCAGGGTCGCGCGCCCGATATTGCCCCATTCGTAGGTGGCGCCCGAGGTGCCCGCGCATCCGGTCACGCATTGGCTGTAGATCTTGTTCTTGAATTCGTTGTTGAACAGCGTCACGCCGGCCGCCACCCCGTCGTCGTCCTGGTAGTGCAGGCCGATTTCGGTGCTGGTGCTGGTTTCGGGTTTCAGGTCGGGGTTGCCGGCGATGCTGCCGCGCGGCGCGCCCACGGCGCCGCCCGTGGCCTGGATGTAGTCCGCCGAACTCTGGCGCAGTTCAGGCGCGCGGAATGCACGCGCGACCCCGCCCTTGAGTGTCCAGGCGTCCGACAGGTGATAGACGGCATACCCGCGCGGACTCCAATGCTGGCCATAGCGCTCGTGGTCGTCCAGGCGCATGCCGCCCGTCAACGACAGGTTGTCGGTGACGGCCCATTCGTCTTCGCCGAACAACGCCCAGGACCGTGTGCTGAGGCCCGACACGGTGTTGCGCGCCGTGGTGGAGGCGGCTTCCTTGTCCGTGCCGTACAGGCGAGTGTCGATGTACTGCCCGCCCACCTTCAGCATGTTGCTCGGCAACGGCAGCGTCAACGTCGCGTCCAGCGTCGTATTGACCAGCCGCGTGTCCGGATACGACGTGGCGTCCTTGTCCCCGATCGTGTTGCTGGCCTTGCCTTCTTCGCGCTGCAGCGACACATTCGTCGTGCCGAAATTCCAGCGGCCCTCGTGCGAGACCGAATAGTGCGTGTGCCGGTTCTTCAATCGGTAGTCGCCTGTCTCGGTCGCGGCCAGCGATTTACCCACGGTGCCGTAGCGGTTGTATTCGTCCTGACCCGCTTCCAGCTGGATGTCCTGGTCTTTCGTGGGCGTCAGCGTCAGCCGGGCGGTCAATCCGCGGTCCCGGATGCCATACGAGCCGTCCACCACGTCGGCTTCCGTTCGCTGATTGGATTTTCCGAACAGCTGCAGGCCCAGCTTCTCGTCCTTGATCGGGCCCGCCAGGTAAAAATCCGCCTGCCGGCTGTTACCCAGTTCGCTGTGCTGCTGCAAGATCGCGCCCAGGTTGATCGAACCGGTCCACGCCTGCGGCACCTTGCGCGTGATGATGTTGACCACGCCGCCGATCGCATCGGAGCCGTACAACGACGACATCGGCCCGCGCACGACTTCAATCCGCTCGATGGCGGCCAGTGGCGGAATCTGGCTGGCCTGCACCATGCCCAGCTCTTCGCGGTTCAGCATTTCACGCGTGCCCTGCCGCTTGCCGTCCACCAGGATCAGGGTGTATTTGCCCGGCATGCCGCGGATGGAGATGTCCTGCTTGTTGGCATTGGCGCCCACGACGCTGACGCCTTCGACATTGCGCAACGCGTCCTGCAGGGTGTTGAAAGGCTGCCTGGCCAGGTCTTCGTGCGTCAGCACCGTGATACTGGCGGGCGCATCGGCGATGGATTGGTCATAGCCGCTGGCGGTGACCACCACGGGGGCCAGGGACTGCACGGGGCTTGCGGCGGCGTCGCCCGAGGGCGGAACCGTTTGCGCCTGGGCGGCGCCGGTCATCCCGGCGAAGGCCAGGGCCATTATCGTCCGGGGCCGGCGGAGGACGAAGACGGCGGGACTTTGGGTCATAATGGTACTGATTCTCATGGTCATTTGAAAGCCCGCCCATGATTCCACGGAAATCAGGCCCGCATGTTTGCGCAAAGCACCAGATGCTTTGCGGCGGCGCACGGCAAGCGCGCGAAGCGGGTGCGGCGTGGGGCATTTTTTTGTCGCAGGGCCGCCCCAAGACAAAAAGCGCCCCCTCGGGGGGCAGCAAGCGCGCGAAGCGTGCGCGGCGTGGGGGCATTTTTTTGTCGCAGGGCCGCCCCAAGACAAAAAGCGCCCCCTCGGGGGGCAGCAAGCGCGCGAAGCGTGCGCAGCGTGGGGGCATCTACCTTTTTGGAGCAAGCATGGCGGGGCCGCGAAAACGGGCGGAAATGGCGGGCGGGATCTCATCCGACCAATTGCGGGCGGCGGGGACGCACGTGGGGGGATCGCACGATATCGAATCCCGCCATGGCGCGGGCGCCAAGACCCCGCTGGAAGGCAGCTTCGAGGTATTGGCGATGCGGCCCGGCCTGATGCTGCGGCGTGCCGACGTCCGCGATTGCGGTGACAACCTCGTACGCTCCACGCTCACGCCGGGCTTGAAATTGATCGTGCTGGAACAAGGCGACGTCGAGCTGGAGTTCGGCCATCACCACCTGCGCCTCAAGGGTCCCGCGTCGGGCGAAGGCCTGCAAGCGCGCCTGCTGATGCTGACCGGACCCGCCAGCTTCATGCGCCGGGCAGCGCGCAACCACCGCGAACGGTCGATCACGCTGACAGTGGCGCCGCAATGGCTACAGGACGGCGGGCTGATTCCCGGCGGGTCCTCGCCGGGCGCCGTCGACACCTCGGCCATCCAGTCCTTTCTACAGACGCATCTGGCGCTGCATGCGTGGACGCTCACGCCACGCGGCGTCACGCTGGCGCAACGCATCGCGCGACCTCCCGCCCACGAGGACGGCGTGGACCGGTTGATGCTGGAATCCCGGTGTCTGGCCTTGCTGGGCGAAGGGCTTCGGCACGTGGCCCTGGCTGCGGCCGCCGGCGGACAAAGCGCCGGTACGCTGGCCAGTCGCATCAACCCGCGTCACGCCGCGCGTCTGCTGGACCTGCGTGCCCGCATCGATGCCGGAAAAGTCACTGGCCCGGGCCGTCTGGCCGACCTGACCGCGCAAACCGGCTTGGGCGTGCGGGCGCTGCAACAGGGCTTTTACGCGCTGACGGGGTCGTCCGCCGTCGAATATCTACGAGAGCAACGGCTACGGGCCGCCCAGCGCGCATTGTTGAACCAGGGCGTCAGCGTCGCCCAGGCCGCGGCCATGGCCCGCTATTCCAGCGCCGCCAATTTCGCCACGGCCTTCAAGCGTCTGTTCGGCGTGTCGCCCCGCGACGTCCGGATGCATGGGTAAACGCGCCCGCGCCACCGTCGCGCAAGGGCCGGTTTTCGCGCAAAATCGCGCCCCCCTTCGGGTATAGTCTGGATCTCTTCGCGCCCTCAGGAATTCCGCGCCACCATGACCAGCGCCCGCGACCTTGTCTACGGGGAACTCCGCCGACGGCTGATGTCCGGTGTGTTCCTGCCTGGCGAGCGGCTGCGCGAAGAGCACATCGCGGCCGAGCTTTCCGTCAGCCGCACGCCGGTGCGCAGCGCGATCGAACGGCTGATTACCGATGGCCTGGTCAAGCGTGAGGGTCGGCGCGGCGCGGTGGTGCTGGGCTGGGTGGACCGCGACATCAACGAGGCGTTCGAACTGCGCCTGCTGCTTGAACCTTATGCCGCGCGTACCGCTGCCGAGCGCGCCACGCCCGAACAGATCGACCACCTTGAGCAGATCAACGAGCGCATGCTGGCCGCCATCGTCTCCGATGACACCGACCGCGTGGCGCGCGTCCAACACTGCAACAACCTCTTCCACCACGCCTTGCTGGATGCAGCGCAATCCGCGCGGGTGCGAACAATGGTGGAAAACCTGCTGGACATGCCGATCATCATCGGCTCGTTCTACTTCTACACGCACGACGACATGCTGCGCAGCGTGGAACACCATCGCCAGATCATCGCCGCGCTGCGGGCACGCGATCCGGGATGCGCGGACATCGCCATGCGCTTTCACCTGACCACGACGCACCTGCTTTTCCGCAGCCAGCGCAAGCCGCCAGCCGACACGTCAGGCGCGTGATCCCGGCCGCGGTTTTCCGCCTTTCCCACTATTCGCTTTCATGTATTCGCCCCAGATCCTCGTCGCCCTTTTCGTCCTGCTGCTAGCGGTAGCCATTCCACTGGTCACGGTCGCCGTCCATCTGGTGCAGCTGTTGCGCTGGTCGTTCCACGCCGACCCGGCGACACGGGGCGAACGTCCGCATTTCACGGGGCCCGTGCTGGCCCTGCTGTTCAGCGTGCTGGCAGCCAGTGACTTCACGTCTTATGAGCCGATGCGGACCATCGCGGAACTGAATCCGGTACCGATGGCCGCGCGCGCCTATTTCACGGTGGCGATGCTGGTGCTGGCGGTGCTGTCGTGGGCCTATGGCGGCGCAGTCAAAGACCGGCTCCTGCGCCGCCTGGGCATCGCCAAGGCCTGACGGCGGGCCCTGGCGCCGCCGGCTCAGGGCTTCCAGCCCTGCGCCTTCATCCGGGCGTCGATCCACGAGGTGTCCAGCGTACCGGCGGCGATCTGCGCCAGCATCTGCTCTTCGACCGCATGCTTGGCCGATGCGGCTTCATACAGGGCGGGCACCAGGTCATACGGCACGGACAGCAAGCCGTCTTCGTCGCCCAGGATCAGGTCGCCCGGCTCGATCGTCATGCCGTCCAGCGCGATGACGGCGTTGATCTCGCCCGGACCATCCTTGTACGGCCCGCGGTGCGTCACGCCGGCCGCGTACACCGGGAACGAGCCGCGCCGGATGGTGCCGCTATCGCGGATCGCGCCATTGATCACGATACCGGCCAGACCGCGTGTCTGCGCATAGGTGGTCATGATCTCGCCGATGATGGCGTTGGTAAGGTCGCCGCCGGCGTCCACCACCACCACATCGCCCGGCTGCGCCAGTTCCAGCGCCTTGTGCACCAGCAGGTTGTCGCCCGGGCGCGTGCGCACCGTCAGCGCGGGGCCGGCCAGCGGATGGCCGTCATGCATGGGACGCAGGCGCGCGCCGCCGGCCGTCATGCGCGACATGCAGTCGCTGATGTTGGCGACGGGGATGCTGCGGAACTTCTCGACAAACTCGCTGGCGACCGCGCGCTTGCGCGGATGGATATCAAAACCGGTCATTAGGGGTCTCCTGGTGCTTGAACTGGGGGGTTCGCAAGATCATTGTTTCGGGATGCCGGCTTCCTGCACGACCTTGCCGAAGATGTCGTGGTCGGCGCGATGGCGTTTGCCCAGGTCCGCCGGCGTGCCCGTCATGACGCTGTAGCCCGAGTCTTCCAGCTTCTTCACGACGTCCGGTTGCGCCTGGGATTTGTTCAGCGCCTGATTCAGCGTCGCGACCACGTCATCCGGCGTCTTGCCGGGCGCCATCAGCCCCCACCAGATCGTTTGATTGATGGTCTTGAAACCGCTTTCCGCGAAGGTCGGCACATCGGGCAAGGCGGGCGAACGCGCGTCCGCCACCACGGCCAGCGCGCGCACCTTGCCACCGCGGATCTGAGGTAGCAGCGACGCCACGGATCCGGTGTAGAGGTCGATGCGGCCGCTGACCAGATCCGGGAACGCCTGCGACCAGCCACGGTACGGCACGTGCATCAGCTCCATGCCCGCGGCCTTGCGCCACAGATGGCCGATCAGGTCGCCGCTGCCGCCGATGCCGGGGATGCCCAGCGACACCTGGCCCGGCCGCGCCTTCGCTGCCTTGACCACGTCGTCCAGCGTCTTGTAGGGGGATTCCGGCACCACCACGAACACGCTGGGGGACGAGGCCACCAGGCCCACCGGCTTGAAATCCTTGAAGGTGTCGTAGCTGAGCTTGTTATAGAGCCACGGGTTCAGCACGATGTTGTCCGTCTGCGCCATGACGAGCGTGTGGCCATCGGGCTTGGCGCGCGCCGTGGCGTCAAGCGCCAGGTTGCCGCCCGCGCCCGGCTTGTTTTCGACCACGATGTTCCAGCCCGTGTCCTGCGCGATGGCCGAGCCAATCATGCGGGTCAAGGTGTCGGTGCCGCCGCCCGGGGGAAACGGAGAGATCAGCGTGATGGGGGCCGAGCCCATATCGGCCGCGCTGGCCACGGCGCAAGCCGCCAGCAGCGCCGACGCCAGCAAAGTCTTTACGGATGTCATTGTCTTCCTCACTTGTATTCGGGAATGTCGCGGCCCTCTTCGGGGCCGCTCTGCGGAATTCAGGATTGGCGCGCCAGGGGCGTCAGCCATGCCAGCCGGTCCGCGACGGAATCGGGCACGTTGAACGAGCCTGCGTCGCGCGCCGCTTCGATACCCTTGGCTGTCCGGGCGAAGAGCCGTTCGACGCCATCCAGCACCAGCGGCTGCAGGCCGGCCTCGACCAATTGCTCGCGCGCTTCGCGCACCTCGGCCAGACGGCGCGGCGCATGCAGCACATGCGAACGCACGAACGAATCGACGAATGTCGTCAGGGGCGTCCGATCCATATCGGACAGCACTTCGTACAACGACGCCCGCAGGCCCATGCTTTCGGCCGCGACCAGGCATTCGACGGCCAGGCTTTCCATGCCCTTGGTCAGAATGCTGCGCAACAGCTTGAGCCGGACCGCATCGCCGGCCTGCCCGTCAATCGCCTGCGCCGGCGCGCCGCAACCCAACGTGAATTCCGCTACAGCCGGAGCACCCGTGCCCGCGCACAGCAACGGGGTACGCGCGCCCAGCAGCGCAATGGCGCCCATGATCGCGACATCGGTGAAGGGCACACCGCGCTGCGCGGCGATATCAGCGGCAGCACGCATGTCGGCCGCGCTCGCAGTCGTGAAATCCGCATAGGAGGCGTCGCCGCGCAGATGCGGCAGCGCCTGCGCGGCAACGTGCAGCGCCGCGTGACCAAAGACCGCCGACACCACGATGTCGGCTTGCGCCAGCCAGGGGCCGGGTTCGGCGTGCAACACGCTGCCGTGCGAGGCCGCGCGCGCCTGCATCGCGGCGTCCTGCCGCAGTTCGCAGATGCCGACGATGGAATGCCCGCCGGCCACCCAGGCCTGCGCATAGCATTCGCCCACTTCCCCACATCCAATCAGAGCTATTTTCATGTTCATAAATACAAAAAAAATACAAACCTGGTTATAACGCACCCGAAAGGAGCCCTATTATTAGGGATAACCCGGCTATTTCAAAGAAATGCGGAACATAAAAAGTACATCTTAGTGGTAGCAGACAAACCGCCGGCACGGCGCGCTGCCGGGCATGGGCCCGGCAGCGCAGGAATCCCCCTTGCACGAGGCCGCGCGTCCAGCACGGTGCGCGCCCACGTCGAAAGCGTGTTCCGCAAACTGGATTGCTCGACCCGCGTCGCCGCCACATTGAAGGCCCTGACCGCAGGGATCCTGCAAGCCGCCATCCTGTCGCCGATTGCTGGTAGTCTTGGGCCTGCCGCGCGGGTTGCCCCGCGCCCGCTTCACCCATTCTGCGAGCTCCCTCATGACCAGTCCTATGTACGACGCTTCCGTCCCCGTCATCAAGCAAATGCTGTCCGCCCTGTCGGACGTGCTGAAGAAGGCCGAAGCCCACGCCACCGAAAAGAACATCGACCCGTCCGCCTACCTGGGCGCGCGTCTGTTCCCGGACATGTTTCCGCTGTCGCGCCAGGTGCAGATTGCCGCTGACTTCGCCAAGGGCATTGCGTCCCGCCTGGCCGGCGCGGAAGTCCCGTCGTGGCCCGATGGCGAACCCTCGTTCGCCGAGCTGCAGGCCCTGATCGCCAAGACCCTGGCGCATGTCGGCTCCTTCAAGCCGGAACAGTTCGAGCAAAGCGCGTCCCTGGAAATCGTGCTGCGCCCGGGCACCCCGAAAGAAAAGAAGTTGTCGGGCAGCGCCTACCTGCTGCATTACGGCCTGCCGCAGTTCTTCTTCCACGTCACGACGTCCTACGCGATCCTGCGCCATAACGGCATCGAAGTCGGCAAGCGCGACTACATGGGCGCGTATTGATGTCACCGAAGTACGTGCGGGCCTGACGCCGCACCATTGAACAAGGCCGCGGCGTTGATCCCGCGGCCTTTTTCATGGCGCCGGCGTCTGGTATGCCCGCACCGGTCTTCCGATCCTCAGCCATGCGGCGCAGTTCGGAACCGTTGACGGCGGCATCGCGCTTGCTCTAATTTCGCCAGACGCGAATCGCGTAACGCACGCCCCCCCCCCGCCGATGACCACCCCGCTCAGGGAGATCCATGATGATCGCGACAACCGTTCTGGTCGTAGGCGCGGGCCCTGCCGGCCTGCTCACCGCCGTGGAGCTGGTTCGGCGAGGCGTCCAGTGCTTGCTGATCGACGCGCACGAGCAGCCCATGGATTGGGACCGCGCCACCGTCGTGCATCCGCGATCAATCGAAATACTGGACGCACTGGACATCGCCGACCCGCTCTTGCACCTGGGCGTCAAACAGCGCCATGCCCGTATTCACGCCGATGGGGCCGTGCTGGGCGACATTGACCTGTCGCTGTGCGGCAGCCGGTATCCCTTCAATATCGGCATCTCGGAAGAAGTCACCGAATCCATTCTCCACGACTATCTCGTCGCGCACGGCGGCGCGGTCACGCGCGCCACCACGCTGGTGGGTTTGGCGGCCCAACCCGATGGCGTGACGGCCACGATCGACCAGCGGGGCGCGCGGGCAGAGGTCCACGCGCAATGGGTCGTCGGATGCGACGGGCACCACAGCACCGTCCGCACGTTGACGGGTATCGAACAAGACGGCCACGACATCCACCAGCCATGGGCCGTGTTCGATGCAGCCATCCCGGCATGGCCGGAGTCCTTTGAAGCCAACTACGCCTATCTGGATCCCACGCCGGTCATCCTGACGGCCCTGCCGGACCGCCGCTGGCGCGTCTACCTTCGGCCCCGCTCTGCGCAATCCGATCTGGTCGCCGACGCGCTGGCCACCTTGCAACGCTACCTGCCCGAGGCGCGCTTTGACCAGATTTCGCATCCCACGCGCTTCGATTGCCACACCAAGGTTGCCCGGACTTTCCGGTCGGGTCGCGTGCTGCTGGCCGGTGATGCCGCGCACACTTGTAGCCCGGCGCAAGGGCATGGCATGAACACCGGCCTGCAAGATGCCTACAACCTGGGCTGGAAGCTTGCGCTGGTTTGCCAGGGACATTGTTCCGACGCGCTGCTGGACAGCTATCACGCCGAACGGCGCCCCGTGGCCGACCAGGTGATGGCCTCGGGCGATGCCGCCGAACGCGCACAGATGCTCAAAGGGGAACGCGCCCGCCGCGAACGGGATGCGGCGATCCGGACGATCTTTGCCGATCCTGCCTCGCGGCACCACGAAGCGGTCGCGGAGGCCGAGCTTGATATCGACTACGCAGGATCCCCCATCGTCATGGGCGATGCGCACGACGCCCTTTGGCCGGGCCAGCGCCTGCCTGATCAGATTCCCCTGGCGTTCGCGTCGGGCGACGTCGGCCACCTGCATGCCTGCACCGGCCGCCACGGTCACACCGCCCTGCTGATCGGCTGCGCCGCGACGCCCGAGGACGCCCTGGAACAGGTGCGCCGCGACATGGAAGCACTGGCCGACGGAGCCATCATCGAACAGGTGACCGTCTTGACCGCCAATACCGGGGTGCCCGGGGCGCACGCTTACCTGGCGCCCGACATCGCCCACGCACTGGGCGTGCGCGGCATTGTGCTGGTGGTTGTCCGAGCCGATGGCCACGTCGGCCTGCGTGCCGAACAGGGGCATGCCGCAGCGTTGGCGGCGTACATCGGTCGGTTACAGAATTAGGGGTTTTCACTAACACCGGCCATGTCGATTTCGTTGTCCTCTGAACGTCGTATGAGTACGACCCTCTCATTCCAAGGCGGACACATCATGACTACCGGAACCGTTACCCTCCATCGCGTCCTGCGCGCCTCCCCCGAACGCGTCTACCGCGCCTTCCTTGAAGCCGACGCCATCGCGAAATGGCTGCCCCCCTACGGGTTCACCTGCCAGGTCCACCAGTTGGACGCCAAGGTAGGCGGCCGCCACAAGATGTCGTTCCGCAACTTTTCGACTGGCACCGTCATCAATTTCGGCGGCGAATACCTGGAACTGGTCCCGTCCGAAAAGATCCGCTACACGGACCAGTTCGACGACGCGAACCTGCCGGGCCAGATGCAGACCACGATCACGTTGCGCAAGGTCGCGTGCGGCACCGACATCAGCATCAAGCAAGAAGGCATCCCGGCCGTCATTCCGCCCGAAATGTGCTACCTGGGCTGGCAGGAATCGCTGGCGCAGTTGGCGCCGCTTGTGGAACCCGACATCCCCGACTGATCGGATCGGCCCGGGGGATTTGAATCGCACTGTATCCACGTCCGGGGCTCGTACATTCCGACACCCAACTGCCGCAAGAGGCGCCGCAGGCATTCGCCGAGGCGGTGCTGGACGTCGCCCGACGGTAAGCGCCTACGCGCTGGGCGGCCCTGAACAATCACCGGCCGCCGCGCCTAAAAATGCCGGATGGATGGTACGTATCGGCTCAAGGACGCCGGCCCGCTTCCACCTGGATATTCAACTCCACTTCCGGCTTGAACCCCATGTCCAGGCCGAAGTTCAACCCAAAGTCCTTGCGGCTGAACTTCGTGGACACGTCGGCGCCGCACACTTCGCGCTTTTCCATGGGGTGCTGGATGCACTTGAAATCGTCGATCTCCATCTTGACGGGCCGGGTGACGCCGCGCAGGGTCAGGTCGCCCGTGGCCTCTTCAGGGCGGTCGCCATCGAATTTGGTGAATGTGCCCTTGAAGGTGGCGGTGGGATAGCGGGCGGCGTCGAAGATGTCGGGCGCAACGGCGTGCTGGTTCATTTCGTCATGGCCGAAGTCCACGGAATTGATGTCCACCGTGACTTCCACCGTGCCAGTGCGCGCTTCGCGGTCCAACACCACCACGCCCTTGGACTTGTTGAACTTGCCGCGCCAGGTGGACAGGCCGCCCATGTGATCGGCCTCGAAACTGGGATAGGTGTGCGCGGGATCCAGGTCGTAGGTCACCGGCGCGGCGGCGGCCGGCAGGGTCAACATCAGCGCGGCGGCGCCCAGCAAAGACGGAATCGACTTCATCAGAGTTCCTTATGACAGGGAAGATGCCCGCGCGCCCAGGGCGCACTGGCACAAGTTGGAACCCAGACCATATCATTCAGTTCCGCGTCAGTCTTCCAATCTGCCTGAAACAGCCTGTCAGCCTTCCTCACTCATTAAAAATAGAAATATTCCTATTCACGCAATAATGCGCCGGGCATTTTCCGCAATCACAGGAATGACAATGAAAAGCGTATTGGCTTTGCTGATATCCATCGCGTTGCCGGTTGCGGCCAATGCGCAACCCGACGTCGAGCCGTTGACGCTGAATTCAGACAACAAGCTTCTCTGCAATGCGCAGGCCGATTGGTGCGTCGGCATCAAGACCGACGGGTCGTTCGAGACGAACGGCCCCTTCGCCACCAGCCGCACGCTGCGCGCGGACCGCGCGTTCTGGGACTTGCCCGACGTCCCGGACTTTTCCGGGTTCACCGTCTGGCCACAGTTGATCCGCATGAGCGAAGACCGCGCGCTGGTCGGCGTGGTGGGCCCTGCCGAACCCGACTACGAACCGGAAACGTCATTTTCGGGCGGCAGCTTCAGCCGCAAGGATCTTTACCTGTTTGAAGTGAGCCTTGGCGAGCAGACCGCCAGCAATCTGGTGTTCATCATGCCGCTTTCCACCGAAGCGAGCATCCGATCCTGCTTCAATGAAGCAGACCAGAAAAAACGCGATGGCCATTGCATCGATGCCTACCAGTTCAAGGCCGACTTGAAGCCCCTGGCCGGCACGAAGACGGCCGCCGGGGTCGAGTATCCCGACTTGCAGGTAACCACGCAGGCCACCCGCGCGCCCGCGAACGCCAGCCGCTACGCCGATTCCGGCGCGAAGCCCGCGCCGACGAAGGCGCAGGCCAGGCCCGCCGTCGACAAACAATGCAGCTATACGGTGACCTACAAGTGGAATGCCGATGGCTCGGTGTATGCGCCGGCGTCGCCGCTGCCCGATTGCGCCGAATTCCTGCAAGCCTCGCCCGAGGCGAAGCCATAACGCCAGCGCCAAGGCTCGCCCACGACAGACGGCGCCCCACGGGCGCCGTCTGCGCGGCTTATTCCGCGTAGCCCGGGTTCTTCCTGTCCAGCCGGCGCAGCAAGCCCGGCCAGGCCAGCGCCGCCTTGTGCGCCCGGTCAGCCGGGGATTCCACGGCCGCCCGCGCCAGGACCTCCGGCGGGATGAAAATCAGTTCACCGCCGCCCGCCTGCGCGCGCACCTGGGCCATGCAGGCGGCTTCCAGGCGATGCATGGCCTGGAACGCTTCGGCCATCGTCTGCCCCACCGTCAGCAAGCCGTGGTTGCGCAGGATCAGGTAGTTGTTGCTGCCCAGGTCATGCACCAGACGAGGCTGCTCTTCCGGATTCAACGCCAGGCCTTCGTAGTCGTGATAACTGAGCGAACGCAACGCGATGAACGCGAACTGCGACAGCGGCAGCAACCCGGCCTTCTGCGCCGACACGGCCACCCCGTTGATGGAATGCGTGTGCAACACGCACATCGCGTCTTTCCGGGCGGCGTGGATACAGCTATGGATGGTGAAGCCGGCCGGGTTGATGTCGTAGTCCGACGCCATGACTTTGTTGCCGTCCAGATCGATCTTCACCAGGCTGGACGCCGTGATTTCGTCAAACATCATCCCGTAGGGGTTGATCAGGAAATGCTCGGTGCCCGGCACCTTGGCCGTGATGTGCGTGAAAATCAGGTCGTCCCACCCGAACAGCGCCACCAGCCGGTACAAGGCGGCCAAATCAGTGCGGACTTGCCATTCCGTTGCGCTGACTTGCTCGCGCACGCTGGCGCCCTGCTTGCTTATCGTATCCATCCCGTCTCCCGTCTTGGTATCCAGACTTCATGTTGTCCCAAGGCGACCTTGCCTTCGGCTTATCGAACACTGTATTAGTTTTGCGCCGATCCGGCACCGCGGAAACGGCGGCCGTCCGTCTGGTGGAAACAATTATCCGGCCGCCTGTTTTGCCCGACAGCCGACTTCCGCTTGCATAATAAAGGCCGACCGAATCAGGAGAGACCCCGTCATGTCGCTTGCGCTCTACGGCCATCCGTTTTCCTCTTACACGCAAAAAGTGCTGATCGCGCTGTACGAGAACGGCACTCCCTTCGAATTCCGCAGTATCGGGCCCGACACGCCGCAACACGCCGCCGAATGGCTGCAGCGGTGGCCGCTGCGCAAGTTCCCGCTGCTGGTGGACGGCGCGCGCAACGTCGCCGAAACCAGCATCATCATCGAATACCTGCAGCTGGCCCATCCCGGCCCCGTCCGCCTGCTGCCCGCCGATCCGGTTGCGGCGCTCGACGTGCGCTTTCTGGACCGGTTCTTTGACCTGCACGTCATGAACTGGGTACAGCACGCGGTCAATGGCGCGCTGACGGGCGACGATGCCAAGCGCCGGGAAGGCCTGGCGCTTGCCACGGAAAAACTGGAACTGGCCTATGCCTGGCTGGACGGGCAGTTGGGCGGCCGGGCCTGGGCGACCGGCCCGGATTTTTCGATGGCGGACTGTGCCGCCGCGCCGGCGCTGTTTTATGCGGACTGGACGCATCCCATTTCAGAAACCCATGGGGTCCTGCGCGCGTACCGCGCCCGGCTGCTTGCCCGGCCCTCGTTCGCCCGGGCGGTTGAAGAAGCGCGGCCGTTCCGCCCCCTGTTCCCGCTTGGCGCGCCGGATCGGGACTGACCGGACGATGCCTTCGCCACACGGCCCCGCCCGCCGCCTGCCCGATTTTTTCCGATCGCACCTGGAATCGCTGTCCGGCGTCGGCCTGCTGCTGGGCACGCTGTTTTTCGCGGCGTCGCTTACGCCTACCCTGGTGCCCCGCACGTATGTGACTCAAGGCGTACTGGCTGGCGCCTGCCTGGCCACCGGTTACGGGCTGGGCGTGCTGTGGCACTGGCTATGGGCCTACCTGGAACTGCCGGAACCCCGGGCCCGCGCGGCACGCGTCACCAACGCGCTGATCACCGCGCTGTGCCTGTCCGTGCTGATCCTGTTTCTTTGGCGTGCCGCCGATTGGCAGAACACGATCCGGGCCCTGATGAAGATGGAGCCCGTGACCAGCGCGCACCCCTTCAAGGTCAGCGCGACGGCGCTGGTCACATTTTTCGCACTGCTGGCGCTGGGCCGGCTATTCAAGCGGGTGGCGCGCGCCGTGTCGGCGCAAGTGCGCCGCGTGGTGCCGCGGCGAGTCGCCAATGTGACGGGCGCGGCAATCGCGATCCTGCTTTTCTGGTCGTTGGCCAACGACGTGTTCTTTCGCGCGGCGCTGCATGTGCTGGACGCCTCGTTCCGCGAGTACGACGCGCTGATGGAGCCAGAACGCCCGCAACCCGCCGACGCCGCCAAGACAGGCAGCCCGGCTTCGCTGATCGCATGGAAGCAGTTGGGCCGCGCGGGCCGCGAGTACATCGCGTCGGGCCCCAGCGCCGCCGACATCCGTGCCCAGACGGGGCGCGACGCACAAGACCCCATCCGCGTATACGTGGGCTTGCCTGGCGCCGACACGTCACGGGCACGGGCCAGGCTGGCGTTGGACGAGATGAAGCGCGTGGGTGCGTTCCAGCGGTCCGCGCTGGTGGTGGTGACGCCGACGGGCACCGGATGGATCGATCCCGCGGCCATGGACACCGTCGAATACCTGTTGCACGGCGACGTGGCCAGCGTCGCCATTCAGTATTCCTACCTGTCCAGCCCCCTGTCCCTGCTGGCCCAGCCCGAGTATGGCGCGGAAGCCGCACGCGCGCTGTTCGCCGAAATCTACAACTATTGGACTGCCCTGCCCAAGCACAACCGGCCCAGGCTGTATCTGCATGGCCTGAGCCTGGGCGCCATGAACTCCGCCCGGTCCGCCGAACTCTTCGAAATGATCGGGGACCCTATTCACGGCGCGCTCTGGAGTGGCCCGCCGTTTGAAAGCCGGGTCTGGCGCGCAGTTACCGATGCCCGCAATCCGGGCTCGCCTGCCTGGCTGCCCGAACTACGCGATGGGGCTTTCGTGCGCTTCATGAACCAGAACGGATCTCCCGTGCCCGCCGATGCGCCGTGGGGTCCGATGCGCATCGTCTACCTGCAATACGCCAGCGATGCCGTCACGTTCTTCGACTATCGCGATCTGTACCGGCGCCCCGCCTGGATGGACCCGCCTTACGGCCCCGACGTCTCGCCCGACCTGCGCTGGGTGCCGGTCGTAACCATGCTGCAACTGGCGCTGGACATGTCCGTCAGCACCCACACGCCGATCGGCTACGGCCATGTGTACGCGCCGCAGCATTACGCGGATGCCTGGCTGGCCGTGACGGGCGCAGAGGGTTGGACGAACGAGGCCCTGGCCGCCCTGAAACGGCATCTGATTGAACGCATGCGCGCGTCGATGGGCGACGGCGAGAAAGCCGCGAACGACCACCGCGGCGGCTGATCAGTTCGTCTGGACGTCGGCGCTTTCGATGATGCGCTTCCAGCGTTCGGTCTCTTCACCGGACAGCTTGGCCAGGTCAGCGCTGGTGCCGGGGAACGGCACCGCGCCCTGCTCGGCCAGATGGGCGATCATGACCGGGTCCCTGGCCAGATCGACGACCGTGTCCTGCAGCTTGCGGATCACGTCGGCAGGCGTGCCGGCGGGCGCCATGACGCCGTACCAGGATTCGACGACGGCATCCTTCACGCCCGCCTCCGCCAACGTCGGCACATCAGGAATCGCGGCGCTGCGTTGCTCGCTGGCCACGGCCAGGACGCGTACTTTTCCCGGCTTGATGTACGCCAGCACGTTCGGCAGATTCGCGAACAGTACCTGCACCTGGCCTGACAGCAGGTCCGCCGTGGCCGGACCCGCACCGCGGTACGGCACATGCTCGAACCTGGCGCCCGAGCGATACATGAACAATTCGCCCGTCAGGTGATTGACGGCCCCCATGCCCGCCGATGCCATGTTCAGTTTCCCGGGATGCTGTTTGGCGTAGGCGACCAATTCCGCCACGGTCTTCGCCGGCAGGTCGGCCGATACCGCCAGCACGTTCGGCACCGTGGAAAACAGCGCAACCGGCGCGAAGTCCTTGATGGCGTCGTACGGCAGATTCTGGGTCAGCAAGGGCTGGATCGACTGCTGCCCCATCGTCGCCAGCAGCAGGGTATAGCCGTCGGCCGGCGCCTTGGCGACGAAGTTCGCACCGATGCTTCCGCCGCCGCCCGGCTTGTTTTCCACGATGACGGGCTGGCCCAGCACTTCCGACATTCGGTTGGCCAGCAGGCGTCCCATCAGGTTCACCGTCCCGCCCGGGGCAAACGGTACAACCATCGTGATCGGCTTGGAGGGATAAGGCTGCGCCGGGGTCTGTGCCCGGGCCGGGGCGCCGGCGCCTATTCCAATGGCGACAGCAGCCGCCGCGGCAAATTTCAGCATGATTGAATTCCCCTTGGTTGGATATGGCCGGTCAGGCTTGCCGGACGGCAGGCCCCGGCTCGGATGACACAAGCGTTTGCACGCGTTGCCGCAGCAGATCCTGCGCATCGGCCACGCGCTGCACCGTTCTGGCGATCACGCTGCGCTTTCCGGTCAGCTGTGCTTTCTGCTGGTCGATCCGGCCTAGCACGAGGTCGGGCGCGGGGCCGCCGAAAGATTGGCGCGCCGCCACATTGCGAACCGGATCCAGGCAAGCGCGGATATCGGTTTCGCATAGGGCGACCTGTCGGCCAAGCTGCTGGGCCGCTGCGGCGTTGACGCGCTCTGGCGTGATGTCCTTGGCAGGGATGCCTGCTTCCAGTGCCTGCCGGACCACGGCGCCAATGATGTGGTGCGCATCCCGGAACGAGGCGTCCGCCTTGCGCACCAACAAGTCGGCCAGGTCCGTGACCGTTGAAAAATCCTCTGCCGCGCGCGCCGCCATGCGCGCGCGGTTCGGCTCGACGCGTTCAACCAGCAGCTGGATCAGCGCCAGCGATCTCAGCGCTTCTTCGCAGGCTTCCCAGCACGTGCGCGTGCTTTCTCGGCTGCTGTCGCCCGAGTGCGTGAAGTGCGTGGACTTCACGGTTGCGAAGGCTGCCGACGTCAGCCCGATCAGGTGGCCGGTCTTGCCCCGCAAGTATTCCAACACCGCCGGGTTCTTCTTCTGCGGCATGATGCTGGAGGTGCTGGCGATGCTGTCCGGAAAAGACAACAAGCCGAATTCAGGCGTCGACCAGATATAGAAGTCCTGCACCATCCGGCTGCTGGTGATCATCATGATCGACAGCGCGGCGCTCAATTCCAGCGCAAAATCCCGCGAGGCGACGCTGTCCAGCGCACTGGGCAACGGCCCACTGAACCCCAGCATCGCGCTGGTGGCGTCGCGGTCGATGGGGAACGACGTGCCCGCCAGCGCGCAGGCGCCCAGCGGAGATGCGTCCGTGGTGTCCAGAGCATGCAGCAGGCGATCGGCGTCGCGCAACCAGGCATCGACCAGCGCCGACAGGTAATAGCCGTAGGTGATCGGCTGGGCGGCCTGCATGTGCGTGTAGCCGGGCATCACGCAGTCGGCATACCTGCCGGCCTGCGTTAGCGCCGCATCGGCAACGTCCATCAGGGCCGTCGCGATCCGGGCGATGAAATCCCGAGCGCGGATGCGGTCGATGGTGGCGCCGATGTCATTGCGACTGCGCGCGGTATGCAAGCGCCCGCCCAGCTCTTGCCCAACCAGCTTGATCAAATGCGCTTCGTAGTTGAAGTAGGCCTCTTCGCGCGCCGGGTCCAGTTCCACGGTGTCCGGCCCGTCCGCCTGCATCTTGCGCAAGCCCTCGGCCAGCCGGATCGACGCATCGCGATCCAGGATGCCCTGCTCGTGCAGCATCACCAGATGCGCAAGGTTGATCTGATTCAGCATCTCGAAATTGGCGAAGAACTCGCGATTCAGGCGCGGAAGGAAAATGTGCTGAAGCACTTCCGCGGCAAGCGGTTGCTTCAGGCGGCTGCTGACTTTGGATTCCATTTCAGTCCGGGTGGGGAACAGGGAAACGGTAGTCTCCGTCCGCGCCAACTTATGCGTCAAATCAGATATTTACGGCTTCGAATACAAAATTGATATGATTATTCCTGCGACGTTTTTGGATTGACCGATGAACTTCAAGCAAGTCGAAGCCTTTCGCGCCGTGATGATGACGCGATCCATGACCACGGCGGCCGGTCTGCTGCATACGTCGCAGCCAAACATCAGCCGCTGGATCGCGCTGCTTGAAGGCACGCTGGGCTTCGTGCTGTTCAAGCGCGTCGGCACCCGGCTGATCCCGACACCCGAAGCCGATGCGTTCTACGCCGACGTCGAACGCGCGTTCATCGGCCTGGAATCGTTGAACGACAGCGCCAGCTCCATTCGCCGTCGCGGCACGGGCCTGCTGCGCGTGGGCGCGGTGGGCTCCATCATGCAATGCGTGCTGCCCGACGCCATCCGGCTGTTCCGGGAAACGGTGTCGGACATCCCCGTCGTGGCCAGCACGGGCGGATCGGACGTGGTGGCGAAGTGGATGGCCACCGGCTTTTGCGACATCGGATTCTCATCCATCCAGGCGGATATTCCCGGCTTGAATTTCGCACGGATCAATGCGGCGCACGGCGTGGGAATCGTGCCCGCAGGGCACAAATTGGCCCGCAAGAAAACGCTGAAGCCCGCCGACTTCAATGACGAGAATTTCATCTCGCTGCCGGCGGGCAGTTTCAACCGCGCCGCGGTGGACCGGCACTTTCCCGACGACACCCGAATCCTGTCCATTGAAACGCCCTACGCCACGACCATCTGCTCGATGGTCAGCAAGGGGCTGGGCGTCTCGATCGTCAATCCGGTCGTGTCGCGGGCGCTGAAGATGCCTGAATTGCGCGAGATTCCCTTCTCGGAGAAGATTGAGTTCCCAAGCTATGCCGTCACCTCCGACCACTTTCCGGTCGGCACGCTGGCCAGGAAAATGACGGAATGCGTGCAAGCCGCGTTCGCGTCGCTGAATCCGGCCAGGGCCGCGAAATGACCGACACTTTTCTGACCTCGTATTTCTGGAGCGGCGACACCCTGCGCAGCCGTAGCGTGGGCGGCAACGTGCTGTCGGGCAATGTCGATGTGCCTGCGCCGTCGCCACGCCTGATCGCCGACTGGCACCGCGAGATCACCACGCGATTGCTGCTGGAGCCCGGCGACGTCGAACAGATGCCGCTGGCGCGGACCCAAGTGCGCTGGCCCGACTACAAGCGCTGCGTGCAAGCCATGGCCGACTGGACGCGCGCACGGGGACTGGGCGACGTGCTGGCCAACAGCGACATCGCCCTGATGGCGTGCCGCGGCGCCCGGTACCACCACGACGGCGAACAGTACGGCGGCGCGGCCTTCTGCAACCTGTTCCTGAGCGAAGACAAAGGGCTGGATGTGCACTTCCCCGGTTCCGGCCACCGCATCCCGCTTACGCGGGGCACCGCCATCGTCTTCGACACCTGCCAGCCACATGCCGTGATCCGCCGCGACGCAAGCGGGTTCGATGCCACCGATTTCGCATCCAGCGAAGATCTCTGGCAACTGTTCCTGACATGGGAATTGCCGATCGAGGCGCCATGCGTGGCGCAGGCGCTGGGAGTGGGGTTCGATGTGGACCCGGACGGGGCCGCGCATCTGAAGGAAGAGCAAGTGTGGCAAGACGGCGCCCGGGCGCGGGTGAAGCCGGCATCCGGGCAGTGGGCGCCGGCGGACTAGCCACATAGGGCGAAAATAAAAGTGACGGACCGATGGGCCACCCCCCCCCCGCCGCCCCCCCGCCACGTCCCCCAATTGCAGTCTGACACCGTATCCAACACTCTGTTCCGGTTCGCTAGACGGCACGCGACACCTGCCCGCTATACTCGCCAAACCAAAAACACATTGCCGCGCCGCGCCTTTTAAGCGACGCCTATTTATGCCAGCTTTGATGGCCTTTATGCGCCCCGTTTGCCGGGCGCTATTCTGCGCAGCCGCCCTTGTTGTCTCCGCTTCGGCGTTGGCCTCGCCGCCCACGCTTGAGCAATGCCACGGCATCAAAGACCTGGCCTTCGTTGCCCATATGGACGACGACCTGCTGTTCATGAACCCGGACATCGCCTCGAATATCGAGGCCGGCGGCTGCGTGCGAGTGGTCTACCTGACCGCCAGCGACGCGGGAGAAGGAGACGGCTACATGCTGGGCCGCGAACGCGGCATCCGCGCTGCCTACGCCTACATGGCGCACAAACCCGACCAATGGAAGGAAGACGCCGGCACCGCGGGCGGCCGCGCCATCGCGCGCTTCACGCTGCAGGACAATCCGCGCGTGCAGCTGTGGCACATGCGCCTGAAAGACCCCTGGCTGGGCAAGGGCTGGGGCAGCCTGACGCCACTGAGCCGAACCGAGTCCGAACCCGGGCAGAGTGTCGACACGCTTGGCCCCTACCCCCAGGTCTACACGCGCGAACAATTGATCGACACCCTGGCGGACCTGATTCGCCAGTACAAGCCGACCACGGTGCGACACCTGGACGACACGATGGTCGTGCCCTATACGCAACTGTGCTGGCGGTGCGCGGGCCATGGGCATCCCGACCACATCGCCAGCGCGCGGCTGGTCCGCGAAGCCATGCTGCGCGTGCCGGGCAACTATGCCGAGACCGGCTATATCGACTATCCCAGCCAGGAACGCGCCACCAATCTGGCGGATACCGAAATCGCCAGCAAGTCGGTGATCTTCCAGCACTATGCCTGGAACGACTACCACTACTGCGCCGGCCCGACCGGTTGCAAAGAACCCGCCGGGCCCGCCGCCGCGTGGGTGCAGCGCGCCTATTACGTCTCGCGTCAGGACATCGCGCCGCAGTTGTACCCGGACGGACGTGGCGGGCTGGTGGTGTTCGCGGCCGGCGAAACCAATGCCGCCGTCAACCGCTGGGATTCCAGCCAGCGCCGCTGGCAGAGCCTGGGCGGCCGCACCAGCGGCCCGCTGGTCTCGTTCACCCACGCCGACGGCACCGCCGGCCTGATGGCCCGCGATCCGCTGGGCGGCGTTTGGGCGAACAAGCAACGCCACGACGGCACCTGGCAAGGCTGGCAAGCGCTGGGCGGGCTGCGCGTCACCCAGATCCCCGCCG
>LNAP01001924.1_pt1 | contig 21467 bp, 27 predicted proteins | sample 602601 | NCBI WGS metagenome assembly LNAP01 (sample SAMN02440304, study PRJNA202911) | soil metagenome | biome: Subtropical and temperate rainforests or woodlands; isolation source: soil samples (1 kg each in a 20% v/v slurry with milli Q water) were... ...
GTCTGCAACTGGTTCTGCTGCGCCCACTGCGGGCTAGTACCTCTCAACAACGAAGCAACGCGCAAAGCGATGCGTGCGCCATGCCCGAGCAAGGACCCCGCCAATGAAAAGTAACGACAAGCTGGCCGAAGGACGGATACAGCGACTGGATAATAGGATGACGAACCAACTCCGCACCATCGCGGACGCCGACCACGACCGGCAGAAGCTCATCGGCAGCTCAGACGTGGCCGGCATCCTTGGCATCAGTCCATGGAAAACTCAACTGGCCGTGTACCTGGATAAGATCCAGCCGCGAGATGACGAACCGGACCGAAGCAAGGCGCGCATCTTCGCACGCGGCAAGCGCATGGAGCCATACGTCGTGGACATGCTCGCCGAGGAAATGGGCCTTGTAATTGTCGGCCGTGGGAATCGCTACATGGATGCGGAACTTCCATTCCTCGCAGCCGAGATCGACGCGGAGACAGAAGACGGGCGCAACGTCGAAATCAAGACCGTCTCGCCGTTCAAGGCCTTTGAGTGGGGCGAGCAGCAGACAGACGCAATCCCGGTGCACTACACCGCCCAGGCGATGCACGGATTGATGGTCACAGGACGCGCCGTGTGCATCTTCGGCGTGCTGATCGGCGGCGATGACTTCCGCATCTACCACGTCGAGCGCGACGACGAAACCATCGATGCAATCCGACGAAAGGAGGTTGAATTCTGGGCCCGCGTGCAGCATCGTGACCCGCCGGACCCAAGCACAACAAGCGACGTGCTGGCACTGTTCGAGCGTGACACCGGCCGGGCCGTCGAGGCCGACATTGCAACCGTGCAGGCCATTGACCGTCTGCGCGAGATCCGCGGTAAGCTCAAGTCGCTTGAGAAGGAACAGGACGAGCTGAAGGCGTCAGTTCACCGCTACATGCAGGATGCAGCCTCCCTGACATACGACGGACAGTCACTGGCGACATGGAAGGCACAGAGCGCCAACCGCTTCGATCTACAGGCCTTCACGGAGGCCCATCCCGACCTTGCGGCGCAGTTCCGCACCGTCTCCCATTCCCGCGTTTTCCGTCTGAGGTAATCCACAATGTCTACCGCCGCACTGAAATCCGTTGCCACCGGCAGCGCCGCCGCAAAGACCGACAAGCCCAAGACCATCGCTGGCCTGATGACCGATCCTGCAATCAAGCACCAGATGGCCCTGGCAATGCCCAAGCACATGACCGCCGACCGACTGGCCCGCATCGCACTAACTGAAGTGCGCAAGGTGCCCAAGCTGGCCCAGTGCGACCAGACCAGCTTCCTGGGAGCGATCATGCAGTGCGCCTCGCTGGGCCTGGAGCCCGGGGGCGCGCTAGGTCACTGCTACCTGATCCCGTTCGAGAACCGCAAGCGCAACGTGACGGAGGTGCAGTTCATCGTTGGCTACCGCGGCATGATCGACCTGGCCCGCCGCAGTGGTCAGATCGTGAGCCTGGAAGCCCGTACCGTCCACGCGAAGGACCAGTTCGATGTCGAGCTGGGGTTGGACTCCAAGATCGTCCACCGGCCTGACTGGACAGCCGAGGATCGTGGCCCGGTGACATTCGTCTATGCCGTCGCCAAGCTCAAGGACGGCGGCGTGCAGTTCGACGTGATGAGCCGCCAGGAGATCGAGAAGATCCGCAATGAGTCGCAGGGCTACAAGACCGCGTTGCGCTACGCAAAGCCCGGCCAGGAACCGAACACCCCGTGGGCAAGTCATTTCGAGGAGATGGCGAAGAAGACCGTGATCCGCCGTCTGTTCAAATACCTGCCAGTCTCGATCGAGATCCAGCGCGCGGTTGGCCTGGACGAACAGGCCGACGCAGGCATTGCGCAGGACAACCCGCTCGTGATTGACGGCCAGTTCGAGAACATCACAGACCAGCAGCAGGTCGAGGACCAGAGTGAGCGTGACGATGCGCCCACAGGCCCTGACGATGGGCTGACCAAGGCCGACGTGATGGCCGCCATGCAGTCTGCTGCGGACGTGGACGCGCTGGACGTTGCCTACGACATGCTCGGCCTTCTGCATGGTGTCACGGCCGGTGACAGGGAGGAGATCACCAAGGCCTACAACGTGCGCCGCGACGCCCTGGACCTGTAGCACAAATCCCCACGCACGGATGCGCAGCGCTCGCCGGCGGCGTCCCAGAAAGCCGGCACCTATTATTCGGAGAAGCTATGCAATCTGGAAATACCTATCCTGCGCCAGCAGGCTGGGGATGGCCGCCAGGCTACCCAATGGGCAAGATTGATGAAGACAACCTGCCAGAGCTTGAGCTACTGCATCTGCTCGATCCAATGCGGCGCAACGCTGCAATCACCGAGGCCCTGCGCGCGCTACCGCACCTGCGGCAGATCCGCCCGTGCCACGTCGTCAAGCGCTATGGCCTGAGCAATGCGTCTGCTGTCGCGGTGGTGGATCGGGCCAGGGGGCGGTATTGAGATCAACCAGATCAATCCCAACACGATCCTGGCGAAGGCATCATAGAGCAACCCATGAAGTACCATTCCACGCATAAAGCGCGACTTCTGCCTTGTTGAGGATCAGGTGCACATTCGCGCCGGCGACGTAGAACTGCCAGAAGTTGCCGTCCGCGACGTAGCGCGCGAGATTATTGTCTTGCCCGGCCCATGCTCCGGTTGCAGCTGCACCAACGATGTAAAGATCTCCATCTGCCGGACTTACAGGCGGAGCCGTCTGCGTCATGCTGATCACAGCAGTCTGCAGCAGCGCGTCGATCACATTCAGCGAGAGGTTAAGCCCCGCAGCAGGATCAGCGGTGTTCTCGGGGACGTATGGGATGCCGGTGTTTGGAGTTGCCATCAGATCGTGACCTCAATGTCGGGACCAAGCCCGGTGATTTGATTTCGCTGCTGCACGCGCACGGAGACAGACCCAGTGAATGCGGCGAGCGAGCCAGTGTAGGTGTTGGCAGTCGTGTCGATCGTTTGCGTTGTCGTACCGTCCGTCAGCGTCAGCCGGTAGCCGACAAAGTAGGCACCCATCGCGACGTTGACGCCGCCACCGAGCCTGCCGACGCCCTGCCAGCTTGCGACGACATCGGCACCTGAGCGGCGCGCCTGCAGATACGAGGGCTGCTGTTCGACCTGCGACTGCCCTGTGAAGGTGACAGTGATGATGGTCGCTTCGTCCACAGGCCGCCCAAATGTCGTGGCCCGGAATGTCAGCGATCGATTCAGCCACGCAAGCTCAGCTGGGATGAACATCGCGGTATCCAGCAGCACGAATCGATCACCGATCGCGTGCGCCTCGGCAGCAGTCCCTTTCCGGCCACGCAGCCAATGCGATAGCTCCCATGTTCCCGACGAGACTTCATCAGCACCGGAAAAATTGACGATCTCATTCCCGATGAGCGCACGATTGATGCGATTCATCATGCCGGCCAGGTCTGTCGCCTCGAGCGTCTCGTTCGGCGTACTGATCTGGATCTGGCAGATGTTGAAATCGTCCGGGTACTCGCGCGGGTGCCCGCCGAGTGCTGAGGTCAGTTCGCCAATGACGCTTGACGTGCGGGTGCTCTGGTTGTCGAGGTAGGTTTGACCGCCATCCAATGACATCTCTACAAGCGCCCCGGGCCATGCCGGAAGTATGCCTGAAACCGCTATGTAGAAGCCAAGCTGATCGTGTGCATCGCGCAAGATCGGGATGTCCAGGAACTCGACCACAGTCGGCCCTGCAACGGACGATGGCGGCCGTGTGACCGGCGCCGCTGGGATGCCCTGCACCATGGTGGTGTAGAGGCTCTGGCGATCGCGGATCGCTTTGTAGCGCTGCTCGCCGTCGTCTGTTTCAACGCTTGTGATGATCGATCTGACCATCTTCCCAGCAACCTGGCGGAATACCACATCGGATTCTGAGAGGCGGAGCCAGTTGTCAGGTAGCGTGAAATTCAGCTCGCCCTTCTGCTGTTCGATCATCAGCCCGTGGGTGATCCCGACGACTGATGCGGCTTCGTCTGCGGACATGACAACCGGGGTCTGGAGTGACTGCTCACCGTCGGCGCGGGTGCCTTCCGGCCTTTCGCTGCGCTGCTTGTCTGTGTTCAGACCACCGGCGACATCGTAATAGTTGAGGTGCAGCACGCGGGGAATTGAGATCGCATCGAGTCTACGGACTTGCGCATCGTCATCGCCGGAAGCGTTGTCCTCGATGAGATCGTCATCAACGATGGACGCAACAGCATCACGGCCACGTGGAACGAAGTTGACGCGCCCTTCAGTGCTCGATGGATCAAAGAAGAACACCGACGACAACGCCTGAAGGATGCCAGCCGCTGGATAGCTACTGCCGATCGTGTAGCCGCGGACGATCTTCTGCCAGTCCATGAATGCGAGACTTACTCTTTCAGCCGGCAGCCCAGCGCGCGCGCATATATCATCGATCACCATCGGCAGCGTCCAGTCTTGATCGCCGGCTCCGCCGTCTGCGATGAACTCCAACCGGAGATTGCTGTTCATGCTGATATGGCGCAGCGTCGTTGCCAATGCAGGTTCACCGCCAGGCCCTATCGGCGGCGTGTATTCAACAGTGAACCTGTCGCGCTGTTGCCGGTAGCGCACCACGCCATCGCGCACGTAGCCAAGGATTACGTCGCTGTTGGCAAGGTTGAACTGGCGCGCATCGTCGAGCGTTACACGCGGAGTCGTTGCATAGCCTATGGCGGTAGTGACTATTTCGCTAGGCTCTGGATCGAACCAGCGAAGGAACGCAGCGCCACCGCTATCGACGAACGCAACTACGGGCCGGCCGTTCTGATCGAACGCCAGGCTGACTTGTTCGATGGCAGTGCCGTGCGTGTACCAGACGTACTCAGCCACGCCGCTTGTGGATAGCAGCAAGTCAGACCCATCCTGCATCGCACGCATCTGCCACAGCTTTACAAGCAGTCCTTGCGATGGGTCTTGCAGAGCGATCGGCCCCCAATGGCGCGACACGTTGGCTTGTCGCGACCACGGGTTCAGTAGGTCGCCTTTATAGGCTTCGCCCGAAAAGCGCTCCTCTGGGATCATCAGGGGGCCCCGTTGACTATCGCTACGTTGAAATCAAACGAGTAGATTTTGGAGGCAGTCTTCATAACCTTGTTACCGGTAAACGCCAACTGGAATCGGAAGGTCCCCATTGCAGCGGTCAGCAGACCAATGCCGGTTGCAAAATTAGCGATGTCAAGACCAGCCGACACTCTAAAAGGTCTGCTGTAACTCACGGGGTCATAAGTGCCGTTTGGGCCAACGGTTCCAACATCTGACCCAGCTGTTGCTAGAGAAGTCACAGCCAGAAGACCGTTGCTTTCAAATATGTGAGCCCAATCACTAGATGATCCGCCCATCGGGTAAATCAAGTCATAGTTCGTATTATAAAACCCCCAGCCAGTGTTAATGGAACTTCCCCCCAAACCCAAAGCAGTCAGCGTGTAGTCAAAGGCAGTAGTCACCCCATCTATCACCTGATTGAACGTGCCTTGAGTTTCAGCCAAGTAAATCGTGAACTCCCAGACAATATCCAGGTATTCTTCAGACGTGACGGGCACGGTAGTTGGATTGCCGTTGCTATCAACAACCAGGGCACGACTGAAAAGCGTTGTGGATGCGGTAGGACTCCCGGACATCGCTACGCCGACTTCGCTGACGTTTCCGACGACTGCACCAAGCGCGCCGCGAAATGTAATCGTTCTGCGAACCCAGTAAGGGCTTGCCGTGGCTTGATAACTTGGAGAATCTGCTTGCTTGGTAGTACATGCGCCAAGGTACGACTGCAAGGTTGTATCTGAGATGCTCGGCGTAACGTTGCCCGCTCCAGCAACCGCACGAAACGCGGTATAGCTTGTTGCTGTAAGCAGCCATTCTATCCCAGCCCCTGTAATCAGATTTGGAAACCAATCTGACTCGCGAGCAATGCTGTCATCAGCACCATTACGGACGACCAGCTTATATTTTGCCGCTACATTGAACTTCATGATAATGCCCCGGTTAATGGAGTGATGGCTATTGTAACGACGGAAGGCTGTTGGTTGGCAGGAATCAACGCGGCGCGAAGTGTGCCATTCGCCGGTTGTACGCTGACAGTTGCATGAGAAGGTTGCTGGTTTGCCTGAGTCACTGGTGCGCGAAGTGTTCCGCCTATCGGATTTACGTCCAGCGAAATGTAGTCATTATCCGAATATGCTCTCGCAATGTTATCGCGCAACTCACCGCCAATCGGTTCAACTGACAGTTGCGATGCGTCTATTCCGTATGCTGTGAACAAAACTGTCTTCAGCGTCCCAAGCACCGGAGTAACTCTTGCTTCAACCGCGTCTACTTCAAGCACAGCATACGGCGGGGTGGTGTAGGACGTGGATGCCCCACGGAATACCCGTACTTGCCATTGGCTCCATGCGCCGCGTTGGTCTGTGACGTCTTCATGGGCGAGGACAAGGTACGAAGTGCCACGGAAGAACGGCGCGTTCCCAACGCCGTAGATGCCCTCAATATCTGGGTCCGCTGTCTGGTCGAAGCTGCCGGAGTACCATCGGGCGTACTCGAAGAACTTTGCGTTCTCGGCCGACATCGAGGAGTCTTCCGAATCATAGACCAGGGTTCCGTTGCGCCATGCCTGCAGCAACGATGTCTGGCCCTCGCAGAACCCCACAGCGTAGGTGCGGTAGGCGGACTCAGTTTCGACCTTTGGGCCGCCCTTGCCCTGCGATTCCTTCTTCTTGACGATGACAGGACCGCCGTCTGCGATCACGTTGCCGGAGATCGGGTGCGAGCGTCCGTACACGATGGCGCGGAAGCCGCCCTCTTGCGAAGTCTGCCTCTGGACGTCGCCGATCTTCGGCCCTGGGATGACCTGCTGTGATGCCGAGTAGGCGCCGCCGAGCGACGATCCGATGGACCAGCCCCACACAACACCGGATGGATTTAAGGTAACTACGCCGCCGACAACCGCGCCAACGACGCCGCCGATGATTGCGCCGTAGTCGCTCACGGTACACCCCACTCCGGCCGATACACCGCGATCACACCTTCGCGCAAGCGGCCTGACAGATTCGTCTCGATCACGCCCTGCAGCGTACTCGCATGGATGATCGAGATGCCGCCGTAGCGATAGTCTGCGAGCACCCCGATGTGCGTCGGCTCACCCGCGCCCCAGCGTATCAGCGGCACGTCCCCGGCACGCCAATGGTCGTTGATTGGATCGCCGAAAAGCGCCTGCAAGCCTCGGCGCAATCTGTCATCCCAAGGCTCGCGTCCGTAGTGCAACGGCATTTCCGCACGTGGCACCCAACCGCCGGCACGCAGCGACAACTCGACAAGCCCGATGCAATCCACAGCCCATGGCTTGCGCCCACGATGGCGCCAGCGCGTGCCGATCATCGACCTGGCGTGCGACACAGCGGCAGCGGCGCTCATTCAGCCACCTGCGTTTCGCCGACCCAACCGCCACCGCCTGGGAGGTTACCGCCTGGCACGCTGCCGGCAACGGCGTCGCCTACCGGCGTCGTCCATTCTCCCTTGAAGTTCGGCCAGTTCCCGTAGCTGTCGCAGCCGAGAGCGCCGGTCTTGAGCTTCGTGCAGTCCGGCCTGTGCCTGTAGGCATGCCCAGGCTCGATGGCATATGGCGTCGTCTCTGCCAGGGTGATGGTGTTGCCGTTGATCGATTCGATGGCGTAGCGCCGTCCGGCATTTGGGCCGTCTGTGAACTCCAGGCGGCCGGGCATGTAGGCGGTTATGCTTCCGGCGAAGGTCCGGTCACTCTCGGCACCTACGCTTTGCACCGTGCCTTCAACCCAAAGCGCCTCAGCATCCACGCCGCAGCCGGTCTGCGCGTTCGCTTCTGAGCCGAAGATCGCGCGGCACGGGCGCTGCCAAACAGTGCCTATCGCCTGGCTCAGCCGCATCGCGTATGACAGCAGCTCAGGAATGATGACAAGGCCGTCCTCGGTGCGCACTTCGCCGAGATCTCCTGCATCCAGAATCAGCGCGGATCCAGGACTCGGATTGCGCCAGTCCAATACGAAGCAGTCCCACTCGCCGTCGTCGAGCGCGCCAGAATCGACCATCTCAAGTGTCAGCCCCTGCAACGTAGTTGAGACAAGGATGCGGCCCTCGGCGTTGGCAACCGAGTAGTTCGTGTCGGCCGAGATCGTGGACGGGTCGACGCCCTGGGACGCGGAGTAGATCGTTTCGCCGTATCCGTCGCCGTGATCGTAGTGGATGTCTGCGTCCCACATCGCGAACCCAAGCGTAGTGCCATCCTTCAGGCGGAAGCGCACGCATCGAGTGATGTACTGGACAGACTCGTCCAGGTTCGCCTGCAGCGCGACCGGGATATTGCGGCTCACTCCCAAACCTCGACAAGATCGACTGATCCATTCATGACGTAGCTCTGGCCCGTCTTGTTGTCAATCGACATCGGCAGATAGTCGCTGTCGAATCTCACAATCAGGCGATGCTCACCGCTCCACGTCAGGGATGCAAGATCAGCTGGCGCCGTGGCGAACACCACCTTCCGTTTCTGGTAATCGTACGTCGCATCGGCCACGACGCCGTTGACGCGGAATGTCGGATCGACTGGCCACAAGATCAGCCTCGTGTAGGAAGCGTCCCCGAACGTGTATTGCAGCAGCAAGTCGAACTCAGTTGTTGCGCCATCCCCTGCGCCGAAGACCGCGTTGTCGGCCGAGAAGTCGCTGTAGTCTTTCACCAGAAACGACTGCGCGCGCCCGCCAGCAGCAAGGAACACAGACTTCAGATGCAGCAGATACGCGGCGTTCTTGATGTTGAGGAACGGCAGGCTGAAACGATGCTTTGCGTGCTGCCAGAGCGGCCGCCGGCGCTCATGCCCGCTCCTCAGCTGCTTGAGCATCGTATTGAGCTCAGGCCCGCCTTGCCATCCAAACGTCGGGCAGATGTCCAACTCAGCGCCAGTGATCATCAGCCAAGCCTCCTGGCGCGTGCAATCTCGAATGCAGTCTTTGCGGCAATCTGTGTCTGTGTCTTTGAGCTCGTCGGCGCGGCGAAGGCGAAGTTATTGACCTGCTGAACCCCACGTCCACTTCCATCCCCGGAAAACTGTGCAGACCCTTCAGAAGGGATGATGGTGCCGGCAGTGCGGGGGACGAACATCTCCGGGCCTTCTTCGCCGACCCAGTAGCTGCGACCGGCGATCGTGTCGCCGCCACCAGCCTTGGATCCTCCGAAAACTGAACCAGCAATGCCAGCGACTGTGCCGACAATGCCGCCCTGGCCGCTGTTGTTCTTACCCCACTCGCCAACCATCCGGAAGATCTCCGATGCCATCCACTCGGCAGCCATCTTCCGAAGCATTTCACTGAATCCACTTGCCAAGCCATCAAGGCCATTCGCGAAAGGATCGAAGAGGAAGTTTGCGAATGCGTCCTGCATGTTCCGGCCGGCTTCTTCGGCGAAGACAGTCATCTTGTCCGTCGCCACATCCCAGCTTGCAATCACTCTATCAACCTGCTCCTGCTGTCCGTCTGCCCAGACTTTCTCGATGTCGGCCATCTCATCCATCCAATCGAGCCACTCGGCCTGCTCCTGCAAGATTGTCTTCATCGCAGGATCAAGATCCTGCAGCGCACCATAAGTTGTCTCCCAAGCAACGCTGCCAGCCCGGCCAGCATCGCCGTAGAGCGCGATCTGCTGGCGTAGCGAAGTATTCATTGACTCGTAAGCCTGCTGCAGGCGCTCGGCTTCAAGTTCTGCATCTGACTTCTTCGCCCCAGCGGTGGCGCGGGCTGGCGGCTTTGCTCTGGCCTGTTCACGGGCTGCGGCGCGCCTCGCGTCATCGGCATCTGCCCTGGCGCGCGCTGCGGCCTCGGCGGCGGACATTCTGTAAAAACCCTCAGGTACAGGACCCTCGTCTGCAAAGATCGGCGTCGGCCGTCCCTGCGGCGTCTGGGATCCGCCTGCGAACACACGGGCAATGTCTGCGGATGCCTCGGCCGCCATCCCACGCGCAACGCCGGCTTCCCGAATGTTCCGAACCGCGCCATTCAAATCGCCCGTCAGCGCCAGCAAGGATGCCTGCCCGACATTTCCAAGAGCTATCAGGTCAAGCATCACGCCGCGCACAACGCCGCTCAGCAGCTTGAAGCCATCTACGAGTACGCCAACAAACGACGCGATCCCTCGGAAAGCGTCTGAGATGTCAGATGCGACCTCTTTCAGCTTTTCGCCCTCAGTTCCTGCGTTGACCATCTCGCCTGTCAGGTTCACAAGGTCTGGCAGGAGTTCAGCCGCTACCGCGTTCGACAGCCCAAGCGCAGCTGTCTGCAGACGTGTCAGGTTGTCGTTGAACGCCTCGGCTTGCTGCCCAGCCTCAGTCCCTAGCGTGATGCCAAGACGATCAGCCTCAGTGGCGGCTTCCTCCAGGCCGACGCGTCCCTGTGATAACAGCGGGATCAGGTTCTGGAACGACCGACCGAAGATCTGCATCCCAGCTGCGAGAACCTCAGGATCATCCTTGCGTCGCTGTACGACGTCTGCAAAATCCTTCAGAACCTCCGTTCCATTACGAATATTCCCGTTGGCGTCCTCAAACGAAATGCCGAGCTCGTCAAAAGCATCGGTCTGCGTCTTCAGCCCGCGCTGTGCATCGGACTGCGCCCGTGCAAGCCGCCCCATGCTTGTTGTCAGATCCTGCATCGACACGTCGGCCAGCGAGCCGGCATAGGCCAGGCGCGAGAACTCCTCCGTTGGCATCTGTGCCCGCAGTGCCGCTTTGGACATCTCGTCCATGCGATCGATCGCGCCCTTGATCGACACCGCAGCCGCTGTCGCGCCGGCAACAAGAGCACTACCTAGCACAGCTCCAGCCTGCTTTGCGACCTTCGCCATGTTTTGCAGGCGGTTTTCCGCCCGCTTCATGTCGGTTTCAAATGCGCCCGTGCGGGCGAGAAGATCTACGACGATGGATCCTGCTGTTGCCATTGATCAGCCCCTCGGAGGCGTGACTCCAAGCGCCTTGAAGACGCTGAAGTCTGAGTCGGAATAATCGCCCTTGGGCGTTGGCTGCAGCCATTCGAGCCGGCGGGAGATGTCGCCACCAGAAATGCCAAGCGACGTGAGCGCCGCTGGGCGATGGAAGCGGTGGAAGTCGTCGATCGGGTACATGGCGCAGAAGTCGAGCCAGTCCTCAAACTCCTCGGCCGAGCACTCCACGCGGAAGCGCTCGACAGTCATGCCAAGGTTCAGGGCGAGGTAGCGCTCCCAGTACTCCCTGCTGCCTCGCCCGAACCGTTTCCCGATTCACTCTTCCGCTTCGTGATGCCTGACACCTCCAGCGCGAGCGGCAGCAACACGGATACACCCTCGGCGGTGAGGCCTATGGATTCCTTTTCCGTCAGCGCCCGGGCACCGTCGGCATCAACCAGGCAAGCAGCGATGAACTGCTGCTTTGCGCGCTCTACGACAGACGGATCGCTCGAATTTTCAGACATCCGCCATCTCTCGAAATCCATGTGCGAACACTTGATGAAGTGCACGGTCTCAACGCTGCCGTCCGGCATCGTTGCTTCAACTGCAATCGGGGTCTTGCTCTGTCGGAACTTCTCGTAAGACATGGGCCGTTTTTCCAAAAAAGGTGGGGGCCGGATGCGCCACGGCTAACAGCACAGAGCCGGACACCCCATAGGAGCTGTGAGCCGTTATGCAGGGGTTGGACCATTCCAGTGCGGGATGACCGATCCGGAACGTTGCAGGGTCAGCGTGCCGCGCACGATCTCGTTTGTGGCGATGTCGATATTGATGTCGGCCACGTAGGCGAAAAACTCGAGGGTGGTTCGCTCCGGCGAAGGCGGCGCGACCAGATCATCCGCACTGTCCAGCGTCGGAATGGCGGTGCCATCGGACATGCAGATCATCCACTGCAGCACGTCTCCGGCCTCCTTCAGGTCGAAGAGGATCTGGTGCGAGCCGTTGCTCGGGATGAAATTGAACGGGACGGACACTTGGCCCGGGCTTGACAGCCCCGGCTTGTAGGTCTTGTCCGTGATGTTGTCCAGGCAGGTGTCTTCGAGCTGGTCGGCAGCGCCGCCCAGGCCGGTGATGCCAGTGGGACACGCGAACTTGAGCACCGTCGCGACGCTGGAACTCAGCTCATCGACGGTGAAAAGCTCTGTGCCCTGCGTCTTCAGGGTGCCAATTGTCATTGCAGTTTCCTCATTGATGGCAAAAAAAATGCCGCACTAGGCGGCCGTGGTGTTGCTCGTGGTCAGCGCTTATCGCTGGATGATGAAGTCGGCCTCGATGCCGATGCGGTAGAGCTTGGTATCAGGCTCGCGCAGGTTCACACGCAGCCTATTGCTTACTCCGACTGCGTCAATCGCGTCGCGCACAGCCAGCCCAAGGGCGCGGATACCAGCGTCCGTTTGATGCCAGCAATCGATCTGTACAGTGTCGAAGTCAGCACATGGGGTTCCGCTGATCTGGTCCTGCGGGTCGCCTGACACAACAAACCAAGTGATGTACGGGCGCGCAGTGTCCTGCGGCACTTCGCCATGCGCACCGATGCGATCACCAACGATGGCTACCACCGCGGCGGATGCGCGCAGCGTTTGATAGACGGGAGGGAACATTCAGCGGCCTCTATTCTGTGCCGCGAGCTTCTTCACGGTCAGCTCGATGCGGCGATTGAGATCTGCGACGATCACGGTCACGGCCTGCTGCCCTTTCGCCCTCACCGCGGGCCGCAGCCACGGCGTCGCCGGCTGGTGGCTCGACCCGTACTCCAGCAGGTGCGCGGTCTTGTGCGTGGTCACTGGCTTGCCTGTCCGGTCGGGGTAGGTCTTGCGCTTCACGCGCACGAGGTAGCGTTCACCGCGGCCCGACGTGGGCGCCTTGCCACGGCTGGCGATGATGTTCGGCACCAGCAGGCCGGTGGACACGTCGCCGCCTTGGGCGATGGCCGCCGCCGCATTCTTGCGGGCCTCGTCGCGCAGCAGTCGCGCGCCCTTGGCCAGCGCCAGCTTCACCGGACCGCCGCGCTTGCTCACGACCTCAGCCGGCAGCGACTTCAGCAGGTTCACGATGCCATCGGCGCCGGTCAGTTTGACCTCCATCTTCACCGGTACAGCTCCGCATCAGCGCCGATCCACTCCCACAGCAGCGAACCGTCGCGGTCATTGACCCCGCGGAATGCGTCGCTGTGCCCCATGCCGATCCCGCCCCGGCCCGGCATGCCTTTGATGCCAACGACCCGGTGGCCGCCGAACAGGTGCCGCGACGGCGCGCGCTTCCACAGGTCAAGGTCGATGAACTGCCGGCCCGGTCGGCACACCTGCCGGAACAGGGCCAGCGCCCGGCCACGCATGGCGGTCGCGCACAGGCTCGCGTGAGCCGTGTTGTTCAGCTGCCGGCCGATCCGCTTGGCCACGTTGTAGTAACGCGCCATTGTTTCGCCGACCAGCTCGGCACGCGCCAGCTCGCTGGACACGTGCGTGAGCCAGTCCGGTGCATACCAATCGTCGTCCTCGATGATCACCACGCGCTCATCCGCGCCGATCACCGCCAGCCCGGCCAGCAGGTTGCGCGCCTGGGTGTTATCCCCTGGACGCCAGAACGGCAGCGGCCGGATCAACTCCAGCGACCAGCCTTCACGCTGGAACGTCACCGGCTGCGGCTCCGGGCCGTCGTCGACGATCACCCAGCGCACCGGCCCGGCGTAGTCCTGCGCGGCCATCAGGCGCTCGCAGATCGCCCACGCTTGCGGGCGGGCTCCGGTTGCGGTGAGAAGGGTCAGCACGTCAGACCAGCGGGTATTCGCAGCCAGGCCATTCCTGAGCGTCATCCGGGATCGGCTCATTCAGGTCAGCAGGCGCGATGAAGTAGCTGGGAGACTGGCACGCAGCCACAGCCAATTCGCGGCTGGCGAACACGCCCTGGAAGTCCCACACGTTGCCGCGGGGCGTCTGCTCTCGGAACTGCCCAACAATCCACAACTGCATTTCACACCTCGTCAGTTATGCCTTCGCCACCGCAAAGACGTGCATCGGGACGCGACAGCGGTTCACCGCCCCCTCGCCATGGTCGTCCAGCACCATCGGAACCTCGCCCGCGTACTCGGTCTGGACATCGGTAAAGCCCGCATCCTCCAGCAGCAGGCGGAGCCCGCTTTGGCTGTAGCGGTAGAAGTCGTCCGGGAAGCCGTGCTCCGGGAAGCAGAACAGCGTCGTGATGACCACCCAGCCACCCGGGCGGATCACCTCGCGCAGCTTCGGCAGCGCCACCCACGGGCGCGCGACGTGCTCCAGTACCTCAGAGCACAGCACGCCGGAGAACCGGCCAGCCCACTCGGGCGGCAGGTCGTGGATGTCGGCCACCTGGTCGACGCCGTGACCCGACTGCATGTCGATTCCCAGCCACTCGCCCTTGGCTAGATCGCGGTTCACGATCCACCAGCTATCGGGCCGCGTCATGCGCGAGCCGACCTCCAGAACATCGTCGCCCAGCTTGTCGGCGTGGCGCTCGATGAAGTGACGGATTCGGCCGCGGACTGACGTCAGTGGCATGGGTCGCTTATTGGCCATCGTTCACCCCTGCCGTTGCCTTGATGCGCCACTCGCGGCGGCCAGTGGCATCGGTGTCTGGCTCGCTGCCGATGTTGAACGTCCGGCCGTCCCATAGGATCCGCCACGACGCCTTGAGCCCCGGAAACCAGCGGCAGTTGATGCGCGCAGCGACGTCGGCCTGCACCGCGCCGCCTGCGACGAACTCGCGCCCAGGCCCTGTAAGCACCTCCGCCGGAACGTCAACGAGCTCAACGCCGCCAGATGTCGCGTTCTGCCAAGACTCGGTGAGCACGCCATCTGAGTTGCGTTCGCTGACGAACTCCTGAAATGTGATCCGGTGCCGCAGCCTGGGAGCAAGCGCCTTCATCAGACCCCCAGCTGCGAGCGGTACGGCTGAAGCTTCGTCTCGAAGACCTGACGAAGCGCCAGCGCCTCGGCCGCATCGACGCCTTCATAGTCGGCCTTCACAAGCGCACAGACCGCGGTGAATACGCTGGGCGCGATTGGATCCTCGGATGACGGCACGTCCTCGCTGATCACTTCGCTGCTGCTGTCATATTCGATCGGGTAATCGAGCGGCAGCGTCGGCAGCTGGGTCCTGTTCGTGAAGCGCTTCGCTTCGTCCTCGGCCGACTCGATCAGCTTTGCCAGCAGGTCGTCGTCGGCGGTCGTGAAGACGCGCAGGTATTTCTTCACGTCATCCAGGGAGATGTCGGTCACGTCAATGCCTCTTCCAAGGTTGCGCGCGGGAACACGGTTAGCGCCGTGTCCCTACTGCAGTTGATTACTTCGACGCCGGAGATGTTCTTGGCGACGTCGCGGAACTGCGCCGGCCACTTGTCTACGCTGCCGGCGTTGCCCATCCCCTTTGGATGGTCTGCGTGCCAATGCGCCTGGCCGCCTGTCTTCTGGCAGTCGTATCCGATCAGCACGATCTTCCGGACGCCCCAGTGTGCGGCCAGTGCGATCGCGCCGGCTCCACTGTTGCGCGTGCTCGAGAACTTCTCTCGACGCGCGCCCGGGTATGTCTGCGGCGCGATGCGCTCACCGGTGAACGTGGCGGCTGCCTCTTTGCCGTACTGCTCCCACCATTTCCGATCCATCGCGTAAAGCACGTCCGCCCATCGCGCGATTCGGAAGCTGGTGTTTACTACGATGACGCCTCGGCTTTCTTCTTCCGACGCGGCTTTTCCTCTCCATTCTCGAACGGTTTCGCAGTCGTCTGCGGTGAGGCTTGGGCCACTGGCAATGCAGACGACTGTGCGCCAGCGGCCGATGAGGGGTGATTCGGCTCTTCCTCTCCGACGATAGAGACCAAGCCGCGGTCGCGCAGTTTCCTGGCGACGAGATCTGAAACTGGAAACCGCTTCCCGCGTGTACGGGATCCGTTGTGGTCGAAGTTCTCGATTGCTTGAACGATTGGCATTTTTCTGCCCTCACAAAGTGAGAGGGACCCGAAGGCCCCTCTCTATGGTTGGACTTCCGCCTCTCGGCTGTTAGACCGATGACTAGGACTACAGGCCGCTGAAGTCACCCTTCACGAACGCCTCCGGGCGGAACACGGTAAGTCCCACGCGCTCTTCGCACAGGATGGTCACCATGTTCTTCACGAAGTTGTCGCGGTCCTGGTTGCTGACCGTGATGTTCGCGTCCTCGCGATCCCAGCCCTGCGCGCCCATCGCGAACGCGCCTACCAGGAAGTCACCTGCGGTCATCGACTGGGTCGCAACCACCGGACGACCCCACAAGCCCGGCGCCGCCAGGCCGCGGGGCGTGGCGAAGAGGTAGGCGTTGTCGGTGGTCTTGGTAAGCTCGATCTCGGTCCAGTCAATCGGGCTGAGAACGATGCCGTCCGCGTCGTACTCGGCCAGTGCCGCCTGCAGCAGTGCGATGCGCAGACGGTCGATCGCGGTCTCCGCCTGCACGGTCACGCCCGGGTTGGCGTAAGCCGTCGCCTGCGTGTAGATGCCGTCGATGTTCAGGCCGACACCGGAGCCCTTCAGCAGTTGCGCCTCTTCCTTCAGCTTCAGGCCGTACATCAGGCGGCCGTTGATGTAGGACTGCAGCATGGAGGCGTCTGCGAGCACCTGCTTGGAGGCCCGGATCCAGTGGGCGATCGTCGCGATGGGCGCCGAATCGAGATCGAACGTCAGGTCCGATTCCGGCTTCACGTCGGTCGGGCCTTCCGAGACCACGTCGGCCGAGTTGGTGAACCCAGTTTCCTTGACGTACTCGATGCTGCTCGACGTGGTCGGACCCCAGTTCAGCAGGTCACGAATGAACAGGCGCTGGTTCGGCGAGGCGACAACGCCTGGCACGCGCTGCGGAACGATCAGATCACCGGCCGAAGTTGCGCCGCTGGTCACTGCGGCATGGATCGAGCCGACCTTCACGGTGACTTGGCCCTGCATGCCGGAGTTGAAGTTCCGGAGCTGATCCGACTCGGCGACGAGCTCGCCCATCGACTTCGGCTGTGCCGCACGACCGCCGCCCTGTTCGATGGTGGCGACGACCTGCTCGGCCGCCTGCAGCCTGGCCTGCAACTCGCCCTGAGTGATAAGCAGCTTGTCCACGCTGGCCTTCGTCTCTTCCGAGAGCCTGGCGTGTGCCTTGATCTCCTTCTCGGCGGCTTCGGCGTTGGTCTTCAGTTGGTCGCCAACCGTCTTGAGGCTGGCGTTGATGGTCTCGATGTCTTTTTCGATTGACATGTTATTTCCTTTGGGTGAGGGTTGTGAGAGATGCCGCAAGCGCGGCGGTTTCGCTGAGAGAGACGGGTTCTCCCCTATCTCGTCCGGTGGGATCGCCCTCACCGCCGCCAGCCGCGTCACGCAGGCTGGACTTGAACTCGCTGATCAGCCGCTCGGCTTCGGAGCGCGGCATGTCTGTGCTTCGGAGCGCGGCTTCAATCTTCCTGACGGCCGCGGCACTTGTCTTCTTCTCGGTCTTTCCGACCTCATCTGACGCCAGCAGGCTGTCGGCGAAACCTTGGTCCACGGCATCGCTGCCACCGATCCACGATTCCGAGTCCATCAGCTTCTGCATGTCCTCGATGTCTTCGCCAGTGCGCGCGGCGTAGATGTCTGCCATCGCGCGGTCGAAGGGCTCCAGCATGTCAGCCATGTCTCGCATGTCGTGACGATTGCCCGTCGCGATCACCCATGCATTGTGGATCATCAGGAAGCCTGCCCGTGCGATCTGTACGTCATCGCCGGCCATGACGATTACCGATGCCGCCGACGCAGCCAGGCCAATTACCTTCACAGTCACCTTTCCGGGATGCTCGCGCAGCAGGTTGTAGATCGCCAGCCCTTCGAACATGTCGCCGCCTGGCGAGTTGACGATCACCATTACCGGCCCCTCACCCATCGCCCTGAGCGCGCCTGACACCCGCTTCGCGGTCACCCCTTCGCCGGTCCAGTAGTCCTGGCCGATCACGTCATAGATGCTGATGGTCCTGTCGCTGTCGGCCGCACGAATGCCGGCGTCCCATCGCTCCAGCGCGCGCGGGCTGATATGGCTGCGGACGTCCAGGCGCGGTCGCGCCTCAGGAGCTGCCGGGAGTCGTTTCGTCGTCATGCGTGTTCCTCAGCCCTGCGAGGGCGGTTGTGTATCTCGAAGCCAGCTCATCAAGGCTGCTCGCGCCTGTTGCCCGTCGTCTGACTGTCCGATTGAATCGAGCGGCACCATTGCCGATTGCACGGTCAGAACCGCGGCATTCCCGCCCATCGGCTCCATGTCTTCCTTCTCACGGCAGTCGTCGCGGGTATAGATGCCATTGTTGACCATCGCCGAATAGAAAGCCGCACGCGCCGCAGTGTCCGCACGCAGCAGGCCTTCTACACTGAACTTCGGGTAGTACCGCAGTCGCTCAGCCGGCGTCAGGAGGTCTTTGCTGATTGCCTGTTCGATCCGGCGCAGCCACGGCGCCAGGGTGAACGTGAGGAACCCGATCATCTGCTGCTCGATCCCGGTCCCCCAGCTCGTAGACTTCTCCGCGTGACCCACCATGAACGGTGGTACGCGGAACCAGCGGCAGATCTCCTCAACCGAGAAGCCGCGCGACTCGAGAAGCTGCGCCTCGTCCGGATTGATGCCAATGGTTCCGACGTCCATGTCCGCCTCGAGGATCGCCGGCTCGCCCGCATTGAGCGCTCCGCTGATCGTCTTGATGGCCGTGCGCGCATCGGCGCGCTGTGTCGGATTCAGGATCTTTGGGAACTTGAAGTACGTGGTCGGATGCAAGCCGCTGGCGAAAGTACTGCTGGCCGCGCGATCCGCAGCCATCGCCGCGCCGAACACATTGGCGCCATATCGGATCACAGAAACTCCGCACTTACCGTCCAGGCTGAAGCCGGGAATGGTCCATACTTCGCTGTTCGCGATCGTGCGCTGCCGGCCATCGTCCTCGGTGTATCGCCACTCTTTCTGGCCGCTACCGTTCACCAGGTAGGCCAGCCGGTCGGGATGAAGAAACCGCAGCCCGACGAGGCGACCACCAACCTTCAGCTTCTCCGCCCGGCCGTTTCCACGCAGCAGCATGGCCGCAACCGTCGCCTCCCAATGCACCGCCGCGGTGCTGTCAGGGTTTGGCTGGTCATGGATGATCATCTGCAGCGGGTGCTGCGTTGCCACTCGCTTTCCGGCGCTGGTACGCTCATACATCGAGAGCGGAAGGGTCGAAATCGTCTCCGAGATGAGCCGGGTGCACGCCCACACGGCCGAGAGGGCGAGCATGCTGTCGGAAGTGACGATCTGGCCGGACGTCGAAGTCGCGGCGTTGCCATGGACGTAATCCGCTCCTGCAATCCCGAACCATCCGAGGATCGCCGCTTTAATCCTGCCTAGCGTGCGAGTCTTGATCTTCATCCAGTCACCGGGTTGAATAGGAAGTCGTCCAGAGACATCTCTGCCTCCGAGCTGAGGCTCACGCCAATCGCCATCAAAAGCGCGGTCATGTCATCGATCTTTTCGGCAGAGCGGCGCTTGTCCGGCGCCATATTCATGTTCACGTCGCGCCGAGCAACCATGTTCGCAGCGCACCAGGCCAGTACCGGGTCGCCGCCATGGCTGAGCCTTCCGCTGATATAGAGCCGTTCCAGTTCCTGCATTGCAGGATGGTAGGACTTCGGCCCTTGAACGAACTCGACCATCGGGACTTCTGCTTCGATCAACCGACCCACCACCTCCGTCGCGTTCCAGCGATCGAAGGCCAAGGTCTGCAGGTTGAACCGATCGACGATGTCCAGCACGGCCGCCTCGACCACCGCGTAATCGGTGACCTCGCCCTCTGTCTGCTCCAACACCCCAGACTTCACCCAGCCGGCGTAAGGAACGGTGCCGCGCTCAGTGCGCGATGCAACCGCAGACTCTGGAACCCAGCGCCGGCCCCAGGTCAGCATCCGGTCACCGACCCGCCAGACCAGCCGCAGCGAACATAGGTCGCGGGTGCTGGCAAGATCTAGGCCGCCCCAGCACGGAACGTCCCGCAGCGCGTCAAGATCGACCGCGCCGTCGCAGGCCTGCCATTTCGGCAGCAGGATCCAGCCATTGGCAGACGACGCCGGCCGGTTGACCCGCTTGATGTCGAACTCCGCCATCTTCGAAGGCATCGCCTTCGCCTCTACAGCTTCCTTCCTGATAGCCGCAAGCAGATGGGGGTTTACATCGATCAGCGGGTTTGCCTTGATCCACTTCGACTCGTCGAAACTGTCGTCTGCCTTGCGCCCGGTGGCCTTGTCCTCGTCGTCGATCGCATAGAAGAGCGCGAGGAAGTGGTCGGCCGTGTCGCCAAACAACCCCTCAAGCAGCTGTTTCGCGAACTGCCGAATTTCGGACCAGGGCCCAGGGTTCGGATATCCCTCCGTTGTGGTGTAGAGGAACAGTGGATTGCTGCGCGCGCCGGCCGCCGAGGTCAGCACGTTCAGAAGATCAGGCGTCTTGTGCGCATGGATCTCATCCAGCCCGACGTGCGACGGGTTCAACCCGTCCTGCGTCGAGGCCTTGGAGTTGATCGGCTTGAAGCTGGCGCCGGTCTCAATCCGGCTGATCGAGTTTGCCCAGGCTTGCAGCCCGAAATGCTCGCGGAGGTCGGATGTCTTCTCCACCATCCTCTTCGCGATGTTGAAGATGATCCGCGCCTGGCTGCCGGTGGTCGCCGCGCTCACTACCTGTGCGCCTTCCTCCTGCTCGCAGCACTGGCAATACAGCAGGATCGCCGCCGACAAAGTCGATTTCGCATTCTTCCTAGAAACCGCGAACAGCGCAGAGGTGAAGCGCCGCGTGCCGTCCGGCTTGCGGAAGCCGAACAACTGCACAACGAAGAACACGTGGGACGGGTGCAGCACGATCTCTGGCTTCTCCCACTTCCCCTCGACGTGCGGTAGCAACTCGATGAAGCCGCAGGCGTGGTTTGCATGCTCCGAGGAGAAGCTGAACGGAGCGCCGCGCTTCTCTGCCCGCTTCAGGTCATCGAGGAACCTGTTCGCGCCAAGGCGCAGCAGTCGGCCGAACTTCCTCCCCTTCTTGTCGGCGACCGCCTCGCGGGCATACGCGATCGCGACCGCTACATAGTCCGCGCCGTCAGCCGGGTTTCCTGAGCTTCCCGAACCGGTTTCCTTTGCTTTCTTTCTCACCACTCGGTTTCACCTTGCCCTGCGCCACTGGCGTCAGGCCGAAGTCGTTCGCGATGCCCCGGTACTGGGCCATCATGTGGCCGGTCGGCGATTCGCCTGCGGCATAGAGTTGGGCGATCTTCCCATGCAGAGCGCATAGGTGGCCGAGCGACGTCAGCCCCGCCTCGGTCAGTAGTTTGTTCGCGTGCAGGATCGGCGCCAGGCGTTCCCATTCCTTCACCGCATGCGCGTTCGGCAGCCAGTCCGGCTTGTCTGGGACCGCGTCCACCAGCGGCAGTTCGAC
>LNAP01004333.1_pt1 | contig 21464 bp, 21 predicted proteins | sample 602601 | NCBI WGS metagenome assembly LNAP01 (sample SAMN02440304, study PRJNA202911) | soil metagenome | biome: Subtropical and temperate rainforests or woodlands; isolation source: soil samples (1 kg each in a 20% v/v slurry with milli Q water) were... ...
TAAGTGAGTAATAAGCACCATGAGCATTTCCCTTCGCGACCAGTTGCTCAAAGCAGGGCTGGTCAACCAGAAGCAGGCCAAGCAGGTCAGCAAAGACAAACAGAAGCAGCAACGCCTGGCCCACAAGGGGCAGATCGAGCTTGATGATTCCCAGCAGCGTGCAGCCCAGGAGGCCATGGCCGAGAAGGTCAAGCGCGATCAGGAGCTCAACCGTCAGCAACAGGAAAAAGCCGAGGCCAAGGCCCGTGTCGCGCAGATCAAGCAATTGATTGAAGCCACGCGCCTGCCGAAACTGACGACCGAGGACTACTACAACTTCGTCGACGACAAGAAGGTCAAGCGCCTCTCGGTCAACACGCTGATGCGTAACAAGCTCAGCAACGGTTCGCTGGCCATCGTGCATCACGCCGGCGGTTATGAAGTGATCCCCCGTGAAGCTGCCCTGAAGATCCAGGAGCGCGATCCGCAGCGCATCGTGCAACTGAATGTGCAGACCGAAGAAGTGGCCGCCGAGGACGATCCGTACGCGGCCTATCAGATCCCGGATGACCTGATGTGGTAAGCGGTTAACGGCTGCAATAACGACAAACCCCGCTCATGGCGGGGTTTGTCGTTTTTAATGCGGTCATTGCTCAAGCGGAGCGTAGCGCTCGTTGCTGCTCCAGAGTTTCCAGTTCGGCCTTGTAGTTGTGGGCGTCAGTCTCGCTATGGAACATCCCGACCAGCAGGTCCTGTTGGTACACATCCCAGATGCGGACACCGGCGGCTACGCCTTCGTGTGACATGCGTGAATCGTCGCGTTCAGTTACTTTTACAGTCATCTGCTAGCTCCAATTTCTATTATCTGCAGCAAGGCATGTGCAGGACTCTGTTATAGAGTTTGGTAGCTAGCTAAGTAAACGACTGAGTCTGGAAAGAGTTTGTTGCAGAATTGGAAACAGTCCTGCAGCCCGCGTAATCCGCGACATTCAGTCGCAGGCTGTTGAGTTCCATGACAAAAGCTTCATGTTCACGAGGAAGATTCGCGGCCTAAAGGCCGACCTTGTGGGAGCGCGCCTGCTCGCGAAGACGGCATCACATTCAACATCTTTATCGACTGTCAGGCCGCCTTCGCGAGCAGGCTCGCTCCCACAGGGTTTTGCGTTTTTGAAGGCAAAAAAACGCCCCGAACCAGTCGGGGCGTTTTCATGTGCGGCTCAGCAGCGGGGAATTACTTGCCTTCCCAGCGCTTCAGTACCAGCGTGGCGTTGGTGCCACCGAAACCGAAGCTGTTGCTCATCACGGTGTTGATGGTGGCGTTTTCGCGGGTCTTGGTCAGTACCGGCAGGTCCGCCACTTCAGGGTCCAGCTCGTCGATGTTGGCGGAACCGGCAATGAAGTTTCCTTCCATCATCAGCATGCAGTAGATCGCTTCGTGAACGCCGGCGGCGCCCAGGGAGTGACCCGACAGGCTCTTGGTGGAGCTGATGGCCGGAGCCTTGTCACCGAACACTTCACGCACACCTTTCATTTCCATGACGTCGCCGACCGGAGTCGAGGTGCCGTGGGTGTTCAGGTAGTCGATCGGAGCGTCAACGGTGGACATGGCCATCTGCATGCAGCGGATGGCGCCTTCGCCGCTTGGAGCGACCATGTCGTAGCCGTCGGAGGTCGCGCCGTAGCCAACGATTTCCGCGTAGATCTTCGCGCCGCGGGCCAGAGCGTGTTCCAGCTCTTCGACCACGACCATGCCGCCACCACCGGCGATGACGAAACCGTCACGCTTGGCGTCGTAGGCACGGGAAGCTTTTTCCGGGGTCTCGTTGTACTGGCTGGACAGGGCGCCCATGGCGTCGAACAGGAACGATTGGCTCCAGTGTTCTTCTTCACCGCCGCCGGCGAACACGATGTCCTGCTTGCCCAACTGGATCTGCTCCACAGCGTTACCGATGCAGTGAGCACTGGTGGCGCACGCGGAGGAGATCGAGTAATTCACACCCTTGATCTTGAACGGCGTCGCCAGGCAAGCCGAAACGGTGCTGCCCATGGTCCGCGTGACGCGGTACGGGCCTACGCGTTTGACGCCTTTCTCGCGCAGGATGTCCAGCGCTTCCATCTGGTTCAAGGTCGACGCGCCACCGGAACCGGCGATCAGGCCGGTACGCACGTTGGAAACCTGCTCTTCGGTCAGACCGGAGTCTGCGATGGCATCTTTCATGGCCAGGTAGGCGTAAGCCGCCGCATGGCCGACGAAGCGATAGATCTTGCGATCGATCAGCTCTTCGAGGGGAAGGTCAATGGAGCCGGAAACCTGGCTACGCAGACCCATTTCAGCATATTCCGGGTTGAACCGGATGCCAGGGCGGCTTGCACGCAGGTTAGCGGAGACGGTCTCTTTGTCATTGCCCAGGCACGAAACGATGCCCAGACCAGTGATAACGACGCGGCGCATGCGGATAACCCTTAGTGGAGGTGAAAACGCCGACCCGAAGGCCTTCGGCGGTGTAGATTTCGCGGCCGTCAACGGTCACCGAACCATCGGCGATAGCCATGTTCAGCTTGCCCTTCAGGACACGTTTGATATGGATGTTATAGGTGACTTTCTTGGCGGTCGGCAGTACCTGGCCAAAGAATTTCACTTCGCCGGAACCCAGGGCGCGACCGCGCCCCGGCAGACCTTGCCAGCCGAGGAAGAAGCCGACCAGTTGCCACATGGCGTCGAGGCCCAGGCAGCCCGGCATCACCGGATCACCTTCGAAGTGGCAGGCGAAAAACCACAGGTCCGGAGTGATATCCAGCTCGGCGACCAATTCACCTTTGCCGTACTTGCCACCCTCTTCGCTGATATGGGTGATGCGATCGACCATCAGCATGTTCGGGGCGGGCAATTGCGCGTTACCTGGGCCGAACAGCTCACCACGACTGCAGCGCAGCAGGTCTTCCCGAGTAAAGGCGTTTTGTTTGGTCATGCGAGCTCCTCAATAGTCCATGCGGCAGGGTGGGGCGAATCTTCCCGGCCGATCGAAGCGTTCATGCCTCGAGTCAGCAGCCTACTCATAGACTATTGCGTTGTGGTGAAAGTCACAGCACCAAGGACATGAATGTACTGAAATTATTATTCAAGCCCCTTTTCGGGCCTGTTCGGGTGCCTAAGACTGCCGCACTTTCGTCGTTCACGCCAGTCGCAGATAGCCGAATGGCCTGTTCTACTGCACCCACCGCTGCAGAATTTGCTGCAGATCAGTGCGTTTGAAGGGCTTGGCCAGGTAATCGTTCATTCCCGCCGATAAACAGGCTTCGCGGTCGCCCTGCAAGGCATTGGCCGTCAGGGCGATGATCGGCACGTCAGCACAGCCGGGCAATCGACGAATCTGTCGGGTGGCCTCGTAGCCGTCGATGACCGGCAATCGGCAGTCCATCAGAATCGCTTCGAAAGTCAGATTCTCGGCACTGCGTACTGCTTGTGCACCGTCGGTGACGACGCTGACAGTAAAGCCCAGACTGCGCAACATTGCTTCGACAACGGTGCGGTTGACCGGGTTGTCCTCCACCAGCAGCACATTGCGACCCTCGCCGTGGTCATCGCCGGTATGCCCTCGCGGGGTCAGCACCGGTAGTGGCTGCTTATACAGCGCCAAAGGGATTTCCAGGGTGAACACCGAGCCAACGCCTTCTTCGCTCTGCGCGCGCAAGGTGCCACCCATCCGCTCAGCCAGGGTGCGGGCAATCGGCAGCCCCAGCCCGGTTCCGCCGTAACGTCTTGAAATAGAACTGTCGGCCTGCTGGAACGCGTTGAACATCAACTCCAGGCTAGCGGGCGGAATGCCGATTCCGCTGTCGCGTACGGTGCAGGTGAACCACAGCAGTTCATGATCCAGGGACTGCCACTGCGGTTCGATCGTGACACGGCCCCGTTCGGTGAACTTCAGCGCGTTGCCGACCAGATTGACCAGAATCTGCCGGATTCGCGTTGGATCGCCCTGAACCTGAAGGGCGCGCATGTCCTCGGGGATCCGCAGTTGCATGTCCAGGCCGCGTTGCACCGCGCTGTGCTGGAACGACTGGGCGCAGCTGCTGATCAGGTCTGCGAGGTTGAACGGAATATGTTCCAGCTCCAGTTCCGAGCGCTCGATGCGCGAGAAATCGAGAATGTCATTGATCACTTTGAGCAGGTGTTCGGTGGATTCCGAGGCCAGCGCCGCGTACTCGATCTGCTCCTCGGTCATCTCGGTGGTTTCCAGCAGTTGCAGCATGCCCAGTACGCCATTCATCGGCGTGCGCAACTCGTGACTCATCATCGCCAGGAAATCGGATTTGGCGTTGTTGGCCTTTTCCGCTTCTTCGCGGGTCTGGATCAATTGCGCCATCGCCTGATGCTGTTCGCGACTGGCTTGCTCAAGGCCCTGGGCAAGGTTGTTGATGTGTTGCGACAGGGCGCCCAGTTCGGTGTCGTCGACAATCGGCAGGGGCGTTTTGTAGTCGCCTTCCTGGATCGCCTTGACCGCATTGCCGATGTCGTGGATCGGTTGAGACAGGCTGCTGGCCAGGCGCCGAGCCAGCAGAAATGTAAACAGCAGAGCGAACAAGGCCAGGATCCCGGCCTTGAAGAGGATTTCCTGCTGGCGCTGGTTGAACGCGTCATTGGACAGGCCGACGATCACCCGGCCCAGATAATCCTCGCCCGGCGCACTGGCAACGGTACGACTGTTCTGGAAAAAGTCATTGTTGAGCGCGATGCGTTGCAGGCGCACCGGCGCCTGGAACACTTCGACTTGATGCGAGCGGTTGTGTGCTTCCGACGGTTGCTCGACATACACCAGAATCCGGTTGGCGCTGTCCTGTACTTCCAGAAAGCGTACGTTGGGCGTGGCCAGGGTGGCCTTGAGCAAACTTTCGAGCACCTCGTTGTTGCCTGAAATCACCCCGTATTCGGTGGCCGGCGCCAGTTGATTGGCGATCAGCTGACCGGTGTGATTGAGTTCCTGGCGCAGGTCCTGGATTCGCACGAAGGTGAAAAAACTGATCAGCAGCAAGGTCAGCAACAGGGCCGGGCCGAGGCTGATGATCTGGGTGCGGGTATTGATGTCCCAACCGCGACGGAAGGTCATGGGCGGCGTTCTCCTTCGGCCAGCTGTGTTGCGACAGAGGCTTCATTCATCGGTTCAATACTCAGTGAACGAGCCACTTGCGGGTTGCTTAAGACCTTGAAGTGTTGCGGATAAAGTGCGCGTGGCCAGGTGCTCGAGGGGCGGTCGAGCAGTTCGTCGAGAATCTTCAGCCAATCGTTCTGGTCGCTGTACGTACTGGCCAGGCTACCGGCCCTGACAAAGGCTGCGTTGGGACCGATCAACGCCAGTTGTCGGGCATAGCTGCTGAGCAGCAAGTTTTTCACGGTTTTCGGGTTGTACAGATCAGGGTCGTCCAGGCCCAACAGCACGTCACTGTTTTTCAGCAGGGCCAGTAAGGGGCGGCTGTCATGGGTGTTATCCCAACGCTCGGTGACCACTTCAAGGCCCAGGGGCAGGGCAGCCTGACGCAGTTCTTTCAAAAGGAATTCGCTGTGGCTGTCGAAAAGCACACCGACCCGGCGGGCCTCAGGCAGGAGCAGTCGGGTCAGGCGCAACTGTCGCTCCAGCGGTGGATCGCTCCAGAGCAGGCTCAGGTGCGATGGCAGGTCATTGCCCAAGCGTTGATGGGCTTGCAAACGACTGATGCGCAACACCAGCGTCGCCGGGCCTTGGGCGTCTTGCAGGCGCCAGTCGAGGCTGGGTAAGTCGAGTAGAACCAGGCGGGTACCGACGGGCAATTGGCCTGGCGCCGGCAGGCTGGCGACAGGCTGGAAGCGCACATTGTCGGTGGGGCGCAACTCGCTGAGGGCTTGAACGAAAGACTGCACGCCGGGATTGTCCTCGACGCCAGTCAGCAGAATGTCGGCGGCCCGTGCCGGCAGATGGCACAGCAGCCCGATAAACACCAGGCACAACCCCGCCAGCAGGCGGCCAAGGGTTGGCGTCTTCGGTGGCGGGCGATGTTGCATCTTAGAACTCCAGCTCCGCGCTGAAGTAGAGCACTCGGCGATCATCGTAGTTGTTGTCGACGAAGGTGGTGGGCTGATTGTCGAGGCGTTGCTGGAGGACCCCGGCCAGCTCCAGATTGGCTTTGCCCAAACCGATGCGTTTGGCGATGCGGGTGTCGACCCGTTCGAAGCGATAACCGTTGAGGGCGTCGGCACCATAGTAGAAGAGCGCGCTGTTCCAGCCCAGGCCCCAGTTGCGAAGCCAACCGGCGGAGCCGCTGTTGCGCGCAGTCTGTTGTGCATCCAGCGGGTTGCTGGCCTCGGCATCGACGTAGGCATAGGTCAGGCGCAGACGATCGGCGCTGCTGACGCGCCAATCCAGCTGGGTTTCAGTTCCAGTGAAGCGCGAGCTGTTCGAGTTGCTGGCGATGTACTGGTTGTTGCGCAGCGGTTCACTGATCATGCCGGTGATTTCGTCGTAGAACAGCTTCACGTCGACCGCCAGCCCCCACTCTGCGAAGTATCCGTTGTAACCCAATTCCCGGGAGCGCATGCGTTCCTGTTCGAGGTCGCCCGGGCCACGGGTCTTGACGAAATAGCGGGCGCTGGACTGGCCGTAGGCACTGGGCTTCAGGTTGGTCACCTGGTAGCTCCAGTTGACGTTGTTCTCGAACATGTCCGGCGAACGGATGGCTTCCGAATACACCGCGCGCAAGCCGTGGCGCGGGTTGATCAGGTAATTGACCGCCACCCGCGGGGTCAGCGAGTTGCCGGTCAAGTGCGTGTCTTCGTACATCGCCCCGCCCTGCAACAACCAGTGTTCGGTGGCGCGCCACTCGAGTTGGCCGAACGCCCGCCAAGTGGTGTCGTCGAGCGTGCCATTGAAGTAGGTCTCGGAGTTGGCCCGGTCGTAACGATAGTTCATGCCGCTGACCAGCCGCAGACTGTCGGACAGGCTGAGCGTGTCTTGCAGTTCGAGGTCGTAGCGGGATTCCCGGGCACTCTGGTCAATGTCGCCGCACAGCGTTTTACTGGCGCCGTTTCGCCATTGCGTCAGAACCTGATTGGCCAGCGCTTGTTCAGCCGCCGTACCCGCCGGCGCGCCCGAACCGGCGTAGCGGTTCATGTTGCGCGCCAGACGTTCGGTGTAATTGGGATTGAGCTGCCAAAGTTGGGTCAGTTCCGGGCTGAATGAGACCTCGGCATCGCAGGCACGCCAGGTTTGCTGGCGATCCCAGTGTTGCGCCGAGCCTTGAATATAAAGGCTGTGATCGGGATTGATGTCCAGGTTCCAGCGCAGCGAGCCGGCATAATCCTTGGCGATGACGTCGGAATTGTTCCCCGCGGCGGTAATCCCTGAGAACACCGGACGGTAGGTATAGGGTCGCTGGTTGGTCCCGTCCTTGGCATTCAGTTGCCAGTCGATGCTCTGGTTGTCATTGAGCGTCTGGCTGACGGCGAGGCTGAAGCGGTTCAAGCGACGGCTGTCGCGGTAATCGGCACCGGTGCGATCCGAGTCGAAGCCGTCATCTTGTTGCCCGGACAACGACAGACGCAAGTCGCCGCTGTCCCAACCCATGCCCTGGCTGGCGTAGAAATCATTGATACCGCGCTGGCCACGGGTGACTTTCAGCCGCGTGCCGTGGCTGTCGGCCGGTTTACGGGTGATGATATTGACCACCGCCATCAGCGCGTTGGCGCCGTAGCTGACGGTGTTCGGGCCACGGAAAACCTCGATGCGCTCGATGTCTTCCATGGCCACCGGAATATCACTCCAGTCCACCGTGGCCAGGCCGGCGCGGTACACCGAGCGGCCGTCGATCAACACCTGCATGCGCCGCGCTTCGCTGGCATTGGTGCCGTGATAGTTCACCGCCGCCTGATTGCCGCTGATATTGCCGACCATCATCCCCGGCACCAGCCGCAGCAGCTCGCTGATATCCCGCGCGCCGCTGGCATTGATCAGTTCACTGTCGATAACCGTCATGCTTCCAGGCACGGCCGCAGGCGATTGCTTCAGGCGCGTCGCGGTCAGCACTTGCGGCAGCGGATCATTGTCGAGGAACAGATCGTCGGCCAGCAATGGCGAGCTGAAGATCAGCGTCAATACCAGCGGCGAGCGAGCACGGGGAAAGCCAAAAGACACGGCACGGCCTTGATAGCGGTTAGTTGGCGCGCATGTTAACCGAGCGCAAAGACTTTTCCAGTCACGTTATGGGCATTTTCCTCGGTTTTCTTGGTCTTCTTCCTACAAGTGTCGGTAATTGATGCTGGGGCTGGCCGCGACCGGGCCGCTCCGTATAATGCCGGCATCGCCACTGGTATGGATTAACGGATTGCATATGACTGAACAGCGCCCAATTGCGGTCCTGGGAGGCGGAAGTTTTGGTACCGCCGTGGCTAATCTGTTGGCCGAGAAGGCTGTGGATGCGCGACCCGGAACAGGCCGAGGCCATTCGGGTCAATCGTGAGAACCCGCGTTACCTCAAAGGCATCAAGATTCTTCCGGCAGTGGAAGCGGTCACAGACCTGCAAGCCACCCTGGAGGCCTGCGACCTGTGCTTCGTCGCGCTGCCGTCCAGCGCGCTGCGCTCGGTGCTGGTCCCTCACGCCGAACGTTTGAGCGGCAAACTGCTGGTGAGCCTGACCAAAGGCATCGAAGCCCATACGTTCAAGCTGATGAGCGAGATCCTTGAAGAAATCGCCCCGCAAGCGCGCATCGGCGTGCTGTCGGGCCCGAATCTGGCCCGTGAAATCGCCGAACACGCGCTGACCGCCACGGTGGTCGCCAGCGAAGACGAAGCGCTTTGCCAGCGGGTCCAGGAAGCGCTGCACGGCAAGACCTTTCGTGTGTACGCCAGCGCCGACCGCTATGGCGTGGAGTTGGGCGGGGCGTTGAAAAACGTTTACGCGATCATCGCCGGCATGGCGGTGGCGTTGGGCATGGGTGAAAACACCAAGAGCATGCTGATCACCCGGGCATTGGCGGAAATGACCCGCTTCGCGGTGAATCAGGGTGCCAACCCGATGACGTTCCTTGGGCTGGCGGGCGTGGGCGACTTGATCGTGACGTGCTCGTCGCCCAAAAGCCGGAATTACCAGGTCGGGTTTGCCCTCGGCCAGGGGTTGAGCCTTGAGGATGCGGTGACGCGTCTTGGCGAAGTCGCCGAAGGCGTGAACACCCTGAAGGTACTCAAGGCCAAGGCGCAGGAAGCAGGCGTGTATATGCCGCTGGTCGCCGGATTGCATGCCATCCTCTTCGAAGGGCGCACGCTGGAGCAGGTCATCGGTCTACTGATGCGTGCCGAGCCTAAAACCGACGTCGATTTTATCTCCACCAGCGGTTTCAACTAAATACCCCATCTACAGGGCAGGGAGCGAAACATGAATGATCCGAAGGTAGAAGCCAAGTACGAATCCATCCTGTTGCGGGTGCTGTGGATGATTGTCTATGTGCTGGTCTGGCAAGTGGCGCAATTGATCCTCGGTGCGGTGGTGTTTGTGCAGCTGATCTATCGTTTGATTTATGGCGCACCGAGCGCCAGCTTGATGAACTTCGGCGACAGTCTGAGCCAGTTTCTGGCGCAGATCGGTCGTTTCGGCAGCTTTCACAGCGACCAGAAGCCCTGGCCGTTCGCCGACTGGCCGACGCCGCGTACACCGGAAGGTGAAGCTCCGCACGTTGTGGCGCCAGCACCGCACCCGGCCCGAGATGAGGAACCGAAACTATGAAACTCTGGGTATTGCGTCATGGTGAAGCCGAACCTCACGGTACTCGCCCGGATTCCGAGCGGGCACTGACCGTCAAGGGGCGTGAAGAGGTGTTGCGCACTGCCGCCCAATTGATCGGCCAGCCGTTAACCGCCATTTATGCCAGTCCTTATCATCGAGCGCAGGAGACGGCAGAAATTGTGCGTACGGCGCTGGGTTTCGCGCCGGAGATCCGCACGGTCGACTGGCTCAAGCCCGACAACTATCCGCAAGCGGTGGCAGAGCAGTTGGTGTCCGTGGATCACGCACTGCTGGTCAGCCATAACCCGCTGGTCGGTAACCTGCTGGGCTATTTACAGCATGGTCATGTGCAGGAGCCGGAGAAAGTCGGCACAGCCGGGTTGGCGGAGCTTGAGGGCGACGAGCTGCTGGTCGGGGCGATGAAGCTCAACGGCATCAAGCACCCGTAATCTGCTTCTGTTCTAGCTGTGGCCTTTGCTTCTGCTTTTGTAGGAGCGAGGCTTGCCCGCGAAGCTTTTAGCGTTTTCGAAGGCCCCTTCGCGGGCAAGCCTCGCTCCTACAGGGGCGGTGGCGTTCCGTTTTTGTTCTTGGTTTTTGTGTGAAATAGTCAACCAAGCACTTGCTTGGTTGACTACGCTTGCTCCAGACAAAAAATAAAGGAGCAAGTCGCATGTCTGCTGCTTCCCGTTTGCCATTGGACGCCTTCTACGAGCGTGAAGCCCGTCATCCCCGCCAACGCTTTCTGGTGCAGCCGACGGGGGGCGGTCAGGTCGAGACGCTGACCTGGGCCGACGTCGGCCATCAGGCGCGTTGTGCCGCCCACTGGCTGCGGGCTCGTGAACTGCCGCAAGGCAGCCACATCGCGCTGATCTCGAAAAACTGCGCCCACTGGATCATCGCCGACCTGGCGATCTGGATGGCCGGGCATGTCTCGGTGCCGCTGTATCCCAATCTGACCGCCAATTCCGTAGCTCAGGTACTCGATCATTCCGAAGCTGCGCTGGCATTTATTGGCAAGCTGGATGACTGGCCGGGCATGTCCGCCGGAGTCAGGTCCGATCTGCCAACCATCAGCCTGCCGCTGTGCCCGGCCGGCCCCTTCGATTTCAGCTGGGCCGATCTGCAGCGCAGTTCGCCGATTCAGGACGACCCAAAACCCGCCGCCGATCAGCTGGCGACCATCATTTACACCTCCGGCACCACGGGCCAGCCCAAAGGTGTGATGCACAGTTTCGGCACGCTGGGATTTGCCACCACTCGCGGCACGCAGCTATTTGGCCTGAATGAGTCGGATCGCCTGCTGTCCTACCTGCCGTTGTGCCACGTCGCCGAACGGATGTTTGTCGAGTTGGCGTCGATCTATACCGGGCAAACGGTATTTTTTGCCGAGAGCCTCGATACCTTTCTCACTGATCTAAAACGTGCCCGGCCGACCGCGCTGTTCGGCGTGCCGCGAATCTGGACCAAATTCCAGATGGGCGTCTACAGCAAGATCCCGGCTAAACGCCTCGACTTCCTGCTCGGCTTGCCCTTCATTGGCAAACGGGTAGGGCACAAAGTCCTTGCCGGGCTGGGGCTGGACGCCTTGCGCATCGCCTTGTCCGGCGCGGCGCCAGTGCCGCAGACCTTGCTGCTCTGGTACCGAAAACTGGGGCTGGATGTGCTGGAGGTGTACGGCATGACCGAAAGCTGCGGTTATTCCCACATCGGCCTGCCAGGCCTGAACAAACCCGGCTGGATCGGCAAGCCATGCCCGGAAGTCGAAGTGCGCATCGAACCGTCTGGTGAAGTTCTGGTGCGCAGCGGCGCGACCATGCTCGGCTATTTCAAGGAACCCGGGAAAACCGCCGAAGCCATCACCGAGGACGGTTTCCTGCGCACCGGCGACAAGGGCGAGGAAGACGCCGAAGGCAACCTGCGCCTGACCGGGCGCCTGAAGGAAATTTTCAAAACCAGCAAAGGCAAATACGTCGCCCCCGCACCGATTGAAAATCGCCTGGCGGTGCATGCGCGGATCGAACAAGTGTGCGTGGTTGGCGATGGGCTGAGCGCACCACTGGGGTTGTGCGTGCTGTCGGCGGTCGGTCAGCAGGACGCGAAGGGATCGGCCCGGGCGGGCTTGCATTCAAGCCTGGAAAAACTGCTGGAGGAGGTCAACGGCGTCCTCGACAGGCATGAGCGCTTGCGTCGATTGGTGGTGGTCAAGGACAGTTGGGCGGTGGAAAACGGCTTCCTGACACCGACCCTGAAGATCAAGCGCAACATGATCGAAGCGGCTTACGGTGCGCGCTTTGAAGAATGGAGCGAGCGTAGTGAGGCGGTGCTATGGCAGGATTGAGCCACGAACAACTCCAGCAAAGGAACGTAACGATGAGTCTGTGGCGCACCATTCCCAACGTCGAGCAGTTGAACGCAATCGGGAAAAATACCATCAGCGAAGTGCTGGATATTCGCTTTGAAGCCTTCGATGACGAGTCCCTGACTGCCAGTATGGTCATCGACCATCGCACGCATCAGCCCTTTGGTTTGCTGCACGGCGGCGCCTCGGTGGTGTTGGCCGAAACCGTCGGCTCGATGGCCAGTTACCTGTGCATCGACGCCAGCAAGTTTTATTGCGTGGGCCTGGAAATCAACGCCAACCATTTGCGCGGCCTGCGCAGTGGACGAGTGACGGCGGTGGCCAAGGCGATTCACATTGGTCGCACCACCCATGTCTGGGATATCCGTTTGAGCAGTGATGAAGGGAAGGCCAGTTGCGTGTCGCGGCTGACCATGGCGGTGGTGCCATTGGGTGAGAACCCGCCAGCGCGTTGACGCAGCAAGATCAAAAGATCGCAGGCTTCGGTAGGAGCTGCCGAAGGCTGCGATCTTTTGATCTTTTAATTTTGGCGGCGACATCTCCTACCACCATTCCTGGCAGTTATGGTCATTGCTGCAGGACTCCGTCTTACGGACAATCAACCCCCGTTCTCGCTCATGGATTTGCAGGTATGTCGCAACAGATATTTTTCGCCCACGCCAATGGCTTTCCTTCGGGGACCTACGGCAAGTTGTTCGCGGCGCTGGCGCCCGAGTATCAGGTGACGCATCTGGAGCAGCACGCTCATGACCCGCGTTTTCCCGCGGACGACAACTGGAACAATCTGGTGGACGAACTGATCCATCACCTCAAGCAGCAGCCGGAACCGGTCTGGGGCGTCGGTCACTCCTTTGGCGGCGTGCTGCACTTGCATGCCGCATTGCGTTGCCCTGAGCTGTATCGCGGCGTGGTGATGCTCGATTCGCCGGTGCTGACCCGCGCCGATCAATGGGTGATCCGTGCCGCCAAGCGCTTCGGTTTCATCGATCGCCTCACCCCGGCCGGCCGCACATTGGGACGACGGGAAGAGTTCGCCGATCTGGACGCGGCCCGCCTGTATTTCGCCGGTAAAACCCTGTTTCGTGGCTTTGATCCGGAATGCTTCGACGCCTATCTTCAACATGGTTTGCACACTGTCGGCGGCAAGCTGCGCCTGCGTTTTGACCCGGCCACGGAAATCAGCATCTACCGCGGTGTGCCCCACACCAGCCCCGGCCGTGCACGGCAGTTGAAGGTGCCACTGGCGGTGGTTCGCGGGCACAAGAGCCGCGTGGTGATGCGTCATCACGCCCGTTCCGTCGGGCGCATGCCCCTGGGTGAGTCCTTGACCATGCCCGGTGGCCATATGTTTCCCCTCGAACGTCCACAAGACACGGCCACGCTGCTGAAGAATCTGTTCAGTCGCTGGGAAGGTCGCAGCCAACAGGATTGCGCATGAACAGCGTCGTCGAAGAAGTTCGCCTGAGCCTGCCGCATATCGAGTTGGCGGCGCACTTGTTCGGTCCCGAGGACGGCTTGCCGGTGATCGCCTTGCACGGCTGGCTGGACAACGCCAACAGCTTTGCCCGGCTGGCGCCCAAGCTCAAAGGCTTGCGCATCATCGCGCTGGACATGGCCGGGCATGGTCACTCGGGGCATCGACCGAACGGCGCCGGTTACGCGCTGTGGGACTACGTCCACGATGTGCTGCAAGTGGCCGAGCAGTTGGGGTGGAAACGTTTTGCGCTGCTGGGGCATTCCCTGGGGGCGATCGTCTCGCTGGTGCTGGCCGGGTCGTTGCCGGAGCGGGTCACGCATCTGGCCTTGATCGACGGCGTCATTCCTCCTACAGACAAAGGCGAAAACGCCGCCGAGCGCATGGGCATGGCCCTGCAAGCGCAGCTGGATCTGCGGGAAAAACGCAAACCGGTCTACAACACCCTCGACCGCGCCATCGAAGCACGAATGAAAGGCTTGGTGGCGGTCAGTCGCGAAGCCGCCGAACTGCTGGCCCAGCGCGGCTTGATGCCGGTGCCCGGCGGTTATACCTGGCGCACCGACAACCGCCTGACCCTGCCATCGCCGCTACGTCTGACCACGGAACAGGCGATGGCCTTCGTCCAGCGCGTCGGTTGTCCCGCACACCTGGTGGTTGCAGCTGACGGAATGCTCGCCAAACATCCAGAGTTGCTGGAGCGTCTACCCTTTAGCCGGGAACAGTTGCCTGGCGGCCATCATTTGCACCTGAATGACGAATCCGGTGCAGACCTTGTCGCAGACTGTTTCAATCGGTTCTTCGCCATTCCTTGACTTGCGTCGGGCAACTGTCGAGGCTGGGCGGGTTGAAATGGGAGACAACCATGATAGATCTGTACACCGCTGCGACCCCGAATGGCCACAAGGTCTCTATCGTGCTCGAGGAACTCGGCCTGCCCTACACGGTGCATGCCTTGAGTTTCGACAAAAAGGAACAGAAGTCCCCGGACTTTCTCAAGATCAATCCCAATGGGCGGATTCCGGCGATTGTCGACCGCGCCAATGGCGATTTCGCCGTGTTCGAGTCCGGTGCGATCCTGATTTACCTCGCCGAGATGACCGGCAAACTGCTGCCCCAGGACCCGAAAGGGCGCTCGGTGGTGCTGCAGTGGCTGATGTTCCAGATGGGCGGAATCGGCCCGATGCAGGGCCAGGCCAATGTGTTTTTCCGCTATTTTCCGGAAAAGCTCCAGGGCGCCATCGACCGCTATCAACATGAAACCCGGCGCTTGTATGAGGTGCTGGACACGCGTCTGCAAGCCGTAGAGTTCCTGGCGGGCGAATACAGCATTGCCGACATCGCGACTTTTCCGTGGGTACGTGGCCATGAATGGTCCGGTGTCGCGGTGGATGGCTTGTCAGCCTTGCAGCGCTGGATGGCGACCATGGGCGCACGCCCTGCGGTACAACGCGGTCTACTGGTGCCCGAGCGCATCGATGACGACAGTGTCATCAAGGGCGCCCAGGCCATGCTGATTCGATGAGTCTATCCATGCGTTCTCTCAGTCTTCTGGCGCTGTGTTGTTTCAGTCCTCTGTTATTTGCCGCTGATATCCCTGGCAGTCAGGACTTGCCGATCGTGCCGCGTATGGCCGATGCGCAGATCGTCGACTATCGCCCGGCTGTCGAGCTTGAGCGGATCTACCCGCTGGGTTCGATCCGCAAGATCAGTGGCCAGCTGCGCTTTGACGGCCAAGTCACCGCCCGGGGGCAAACCACCTCGGTGACTTACGAGTTGCCACCGGAGCATTCCTCGACCGATGCCTTCACCACCGCTCGCGAAGCCTTGCAGAAACAGGGCGCCGAGTTGCTATTCTGGTGCCAGGCCCGGGATTGTGGCGAAAGCAGTCTGTGGGCCAATGAAGTCTTCGGCAACGCCAAGCTGTATGGCGCCGATAATCAGCAGGCTTATCTACTGCTGCGTCTGGCAGCCCCTCAAGACAACACACTGGTGGCGCTTTACAGCATCACTCGCGGCAATCGCAAAGCCTATCTGCACGTCGAGCAGTTCGACGCTGCTGCACCATTGGGCGATTTGGTACCCACTTCCGCGACCTTGCTGCGACAGCTAAAAAGCACTGGAAAACTCGATTTCCCCAAACTCGGCGGCGACCCGGACGAAACCTGGCTGCGTCTGATTTCCCGAGGCCTGAACCTGGACACCACACTGCGCGTTAATGTTTCGGGGCCCAATGCCGAAACCTGGCGTCAGGCGCTGATCGGCCAGGGCGTACGGGCGGCACGGATGGAAACCGGCAGCGTCGAAGGCTCTGGCTTGCACTTCGAACTGTTGCGATAAGCTTCATTGGGCGAGCGCGTTCTGCGCGTTCGCCTACTCTTTGCTGACTGACTTTTTCGTCTGACTTTTTTCAGGATCATACATGCCCAATAACGATCGGCTGTTGGTGCAAATTCTGCTTCTGGTGCTGTTTGGCGCGAGCTTTTGGGTGATGGCGCCGTTCTGGTCGGCGCTGTTCTGGGGCGCGGTGCTGGCGTTTGCCAGTTGGCCGCTGATGCGTTTGTTGACCCGTTGGCTCAATGGCCGTGAATCCCTGGCGGCGCTGCTACTGACACTCGGCTGGATGGTGCTGGTGGCGGTGCCGCTGGTGTGGTTGGGATTCAATCTGGCGGATCATGTGCGCGATGCCACGGCGCTCATCAAGGATATACAGGTCGATGGCCTGCCTGAGGCGCCAATCTGGCTGGGCGGTATTCCCTTGGTCGGCGAGCGGTTGGTGGGTATCTGGAACAGCATCGATCAGCAAGGCGCGGCGATGATGCTGGCGATCAAGCCTTATCTGGGGCAGGTCGGTAACTGGTTACTGGCGCGCAGTGCGCAGATTGGCGGCGGGATTCTCGAGCTGACGCTGAGTATTGTGTTCGTGTTCTTTTTCTACCGCGACGGGCCACGGTTGGCGGTGTTTGTTCATGGGCTGCTGGAGCGGCTGATCGGTGACCGTGCCAGCTATTACATCGAACTGGTGGCGGGTACCGTGCAGCGGGTGGTCAATGGGGTGATCGGCACCGCGGCGGCTCAGGCTATTCTGGCGTTGATCGGCTTCCTGATTGCCGGTGTTCCCGGGGCGTTGGTGCTGGGGATCGTGACCTTCCTGCTCAGCCTGATTCCGATGGGGCCGCCGTTGGTATGGATTCCAGCCACGGCGTGGTTGGCCTGGAAAGGGGAGTACGGGATGGCGGTGTTCCTTGGCTGTTGGGGGACGTTCATTATCAGCGGGGTCGACAACGTACTTAAGCCGTACCTGATCAGCCGGGGCGGGAATTTGCCATTGGTGATTGTGCTGCTCGGGGTGTTTGGCGGGTTGATCGCGTTTGGATTTATCGGCTTGTTCATCGGCCCGACATTGCTGGCTGTGGCTTACAGCCTGCTGACCGATTGGAGCAAGAGTCAGGTTCGGGTTGAGGATCGCCGGCCCTGACCTGTGCGAGCCTGCTCGCGGCTGACTCACATCGGCTCCGGCGGTCCAATCAATCTTCCCATCACCCCAAACAAACCCAGCTCCCGAATGACCTCCAATTCGCCCTGCGTTTCCACCATCTCGGCAATCAACGGCAAATCAATGCTGTTGGTCGCCCGGAAAATCGCCTCGATGAACAGGCGCTTGTCAGTCTGTTCATCGATACCCCGTATGTAGGCTCCGTCGATTTTCAGGTAAGCCAGCCCCAGTTGCGTCAGGTTGCCGATCTGGCTGAAGCTGCCGCCGAAATGCTGCAACCCGATGCGGTAACCGGTGTTGAGCAGGCTGTGGCTCAGGCGTTGCAGTTCTTCGGGGGGCGGCAGTTGGCGTTCGTCGATTTCCAGGATCAGCAGCGGCGCGAGTTCTGGCAGTGATTCGAGCAGGTCGAGGATATGTTGCAGTTGCGCCTGATCGCGCAGGGTACTGCCGGACAGACTCAGCGCAAGGGGCCAACGGTTGGCGGCCAGGTATTCGAGGGTTGTTTCGAGCATCGCCAGATCGAATCGCGCCGACCAGCCAAGGCGTTCGATCCACGGCAGGAAATGCCCGGCGGCAATCGCCTCGCCCTGCGGATCGAGCAGGCGAGCGAGGACTTTGTGGTGCAGCACCTGGCTGGTGTCGGCGCACTGCACCACCGGTTGGAAATACAACTGCATCTTGCCCTCGGTCAGTGCCTCGTCGATCCAGCTGCGCCAATCGTGTTGGGAATGGTTCGGCGCGGTATCGGCGTAGGCCTGGTATACCCAGGGGCGCTCGGGATGTTGCCGGGCCTGGGTCAGCGCCTGATCGAGGCGTAGCAGCACCTCGCTCGCCGGTTCGCCGGGGTGATAGGCGACCACGCCCAGGTGCGCCACCGGCATACAGTCGCTGGCGCCGGTAAGACGCAGGTTTTCCAGGGTGGCGCTGATTTCGCTGGCCACGCGTGCAGCATCCTTGCTGTCCAGGCCAGGGGTCAACAAGCTGAATTCGCCGCCGCGATTGCGTGCCGCGAGCCAGGTTCGACGCTCCGGCGGTTGCGTCAGGCGCTTGAGCAATTCGCCGACGGCACTGATCAGGGCATCGGTGCGCTGGCCGCCCAAGCGTTGGTTGAGGCCGATCAGGTCATTGATCCGCAGCATCAGCAAATGACCATCGCGGCTTTGCTCGGAAACCAGTAACTGGTCGGCCAATTGTTCATCCAGCAAGCGCCGGTTCGCCAGGCCTGTCAGGGCGTCCTGATAAGATTCGGCTCGCAGATTTTCACTGCGCGCGGCCTCCTCGGTGAACAGCGCTTTGAGCTTTTCGACCATCTGGTTCATGGCCAGCACCACGCGTTTGAGCTCCGGTGTGCGCGGCAGTTTCGGCAAACTGCGGAATTCGCGTTTGCTGATGGCTTCTGCCTGTTTGACCATGTTGTCGAGCGGGCGCAGTTGCCGGCGCAACAACCAGCCGCCGAACACGGCGCTGAGCAGCCCGCAAATCAGTAACCAGATCAGGCTGCCGAGGCTGCTATCCCAGAGTTTGGCCAAGGCGAATTGCGGATTGCTCAGCACCTCGACTCGCGCCGCCTGCTGCCAGCCACGGGTGATCAGTGCGTCACCACCTTGCGGGCGCAAATTGACCACGCTCACAAACCACTGCGGAACGCCTTCTATTTGCGCGGGTGAGCTGCGTTCCACCAGCACCTGTTCATTTTCGATGTCGATGACCCGGATGCTGCTGAAATAACCACTGTCGAAAATCGAGCTGACCATCAATTCGATCATCGCCGGGTCGTCGATCTGTGCCGTCAATGACAGGCCCAGCGCCGTGGCGGCATCCTGGGCATGGGAGCGTAACTGGCTAAGCACCTGCTCACGGGAGCTCTCCAGGCTGACAAAAAAACTGCCGCTGAAAGCCACCAGCAAGAACAGGCAAATGGCCAGGAACAACTGTTTGCGCAGTGACATAAAACGCTCCTTGCTGTAGCGGCTTAGCCTTCGCCCACGGCGAACCCTTCGATTTGCATCTTTTGCAGCACATCTTGCCAGCGCGACAGTTTTTTCGAGTCGCTGCTGCGTTTGCCGCCATGGGCTCCCGGCAAGTACAGGCCTTCGGCGTTGAAGGCATACACCGGCAGCAGGTCTTTGCGTTGAGACGCGGGGCGGATCTCGCCGATCAGGTTATCCAGCACCAGTGGATCGGCCGAGGGGCTGCTGTAGAAGGTCAATACCATGTGCGCCTGATTCTGGTTCAGGGCCTTGACGTAGGTGATGCGCAGTTTCTCGCTGGGAATTCCGAGGTGACGCAGGCTGAAATATTTCGCCAGGGCGTAGTCTTCACAGTCACCAGCGGCTTTGATCAAGGATTCCACCGGCGTGGCCCAGTAATCAGTCTGACGCCAAATGCGCATGTCATCCTGAAAATTCAGTTGTTGATTGAAGAAGCGATTAACCGCGTTCAGTTGTTCGCGCTCAGGCTGGTTCAGTTCGCTTTGCAGCAACTGACTCCAGGCCTCGATCCGCCCCCGAGCCGGGCCAAGGGGGCCGTAGCGTTTTTCAGCCGTTTGCAGAATCTGCGCAAAATCCCGGTCGGCCCGGACACTGCCCAACCCGACCAGCAGAAAACTCATCAGCAGCAGCCATCCGCCGAACCGAAGTCGGAGCGTTGACCATCCTGGGCTACGCGGACTGCGGGACATGTCTGGCTGCTCGAGTGCAGATGTCTGAAGTCTAGGCGCTGATTTGGGCGGGGTAGGGCAGGTCGTCGGACGAAAGGACGTCAGCGAGATGCTTTTTGTGGCGAGGGGGCTTGTCGGAACGCCGCATCGCCCCGTTCGGCTGCGCAGCAGTCGTAAAACCAATCAATGCGATGTGTCAGGATAAGATGGGTTGGCGGTTCTGGGGTTGCTTCGCAACCCAACGGGGGCAAGCCCCCTCGCCACAGAAGCCCCCCGTGCCCAGATGAGATCAGGGTTTATGCAGGGTTTTCTGCTTGAGGATATAAGCCGTCACCAGCACTGCACTGGTCAGCATGAACCCGCGCGCCCACGGCAGGGGCACCAGGTAGCAGGAAAGCAGGATGCTCGCCCACATCAAACCGATGGCGTAGACCTTGCCCTTGAGGGGAATGCCATTGCCGCTCAGGTAGTCGCGAACCCACGGCCCAAGCCGTGGATGCTCAACCAGCCACTGATAGAAACGCGGCGAGCTGCGGGCGAAACAGGCGGCCGCCAGCAACAGGAACGGTGTGGTGGGCAGCACCGGCAGGAAAATCCCGATCACCCCCAGCGCTACGCTCAGCCAGCCGATGGCCAGCAGCACGTAGCGCAACATCAGGGGGCGGTTGCCTATGGGGTTGTCCATAGGCAAAACCTTAGTGGTGACGTGGCTTGAGAATCGCCGGTTTTTCGTCTGGCGCGTTGCACAGCAGGTACAGCGCGGTCAGGGCTTCCGGGATCTGCACGATCATGTCGTCCATCAGGTTGGCGTCGGCCGCGATGTCGGAGAACTCAGGCTGTTCGTCGAACAGACCCGAACCGACCATGATCGGCAGCAGCATTTCGCTGACTTCGTCTTCGGCGGTTTCGAACCAGGCCGCTTCGCGCAGGAACACGCCTTCCATGAAGCCGATGCACCAGCCGCGCAGGTCTGAATCGTCCGGGTCGTCGCCCAGGTCGAGCTCGCATGGCAGCTCGAACTCTTCATCGGACGCCAGTTGGCGGGCGATGTGCGCCTTGAGCAGCAGCAGGGTGGATTCGATCGCTTCACGCTCGGTGTCGTCGGCGTAATGCGGCTCTTCGGCGAAGAGCGCGTCGATCCATTCACGGTCGGGAACGCTCTCGGAACAGATCGACAGCGCGGTGAGGTAGCCGTGGGCGGCCACGTAGTCCAGCGCCTCGTCATGCAGCTCGTCGGCGTCGAGGAAGACTTGCAGGCGGGTTAGTTGCTCAGCGAAGGACATTAAAGGGCTACCTTGGGGAATATACGATGCGGGAATTCTAGGCCTTCTTGAGCGCTTGGGCCAGCCGCGCGGTGTATTTGAACCCTTGGAATCTGTGATTGGGGGCAATAGAAAACCCTGTGGGAGCGGGCTTGCTCGCGAAGGCGGTGGGTCAGGCAGCATTAATGTCGACTGACCCACCGCCTTCGCGAGCAAGCCCGCTCCCACAAGGTCTGCGTTGTATTGGCTTTCATGTGTCTTCTCAGCGGCGCCCTTTGCAGGGGAGGGCTCGGGTATACTCGCGCGTTTTGTGATGCCCTGCTGGCGTCACGGCTGAGATATGCAGCGTCATGCAATGCGCACTTACGATTTGTCGGTGCAGCTTTCATGATTCTGAACCAGCCTTGCAGGGATGTTTCGGTGATTTTTGGAGTTTTTATGCTCGAACAGGCTCAACGCGTCCTCAAGGACATCTTCGGCTACGACA
>LNAP01005335.1_pt1 | contig 21464 bp, 20 predicted proteins | sample 602601 | NCBI WGS metagenome assembly LNAP01 (sample SAMN02440304, study PRJNA202911) | soil metagenome | biome: Subtropical and temperate rainforests or woodlands; isolation source: soil samples (1 kg each in a 20% v/v slurry with milli Q water) were... ...
GATCTCGTTGGCCTCCTTGTCGATCGCGGTCTCGGCGGGCTTGCCGAGCTGCGTCGTGTCGTTGCTGCCGAGGCTCGGCGCGATCTTGCCGATCTGGGCCACGAACTTGCCGTCGAGCGTGAACTTCAAAATTGCGTTGTCGTTGTCGGCATTGCCGCCGACCCAGACGAAGCCTCGCTCGTCGACCTCGATGCCGTGCTCGCGGCCGACCCATTCATAGCCTGCGCCTGGACCGCCCCAGGACCGCAGCAGATTGCCTTCGGCGTCGAACTCGAGCACGGGCGGCGCCGACACGCAGCATTTCGAGCGCGGCGGGGTGAGGCTCGCGCCCTTCTCGTCATCGGTGAGCGAGCGTGGGCGATGGATCACCCAGATATGGCCCTGCCAGTCGACGGTGATGCCACCGACCTGGCCGAGGATCCAGTTGTTCGGCAGCTGCTTTGGCCAGGAGGTATCGACCGCGAAGGTCGGGATGTCGCCGGCGGTCGCAACGCCCGGACATATGAAGGCGATGGCCGCAATCAGGATGGAGAAGGCGCGACAGACATTTGCGAGCGCACGGTTGAGGCCGGCGCGATCATGCCATGGTGCCATGGCAAACTCCCTTTGGCTTGCGGCTTGCTGCGGCTTGAGCGCGGGCAGTCAATCGCGGGGAGGTCTCCAAGTCAATCAGGCCGGCGAGCGGAAGCTCATCAGGCTGCGGCTCTTGTAGTCGTAGAACTTGCCGGTCTCGGTCCAGTCGGGCGCGCACATCGGGACGATGAATTCGGCGACCTGCTCGGGCGTCTCCAGCGTTGCGGGATCCTCGCCCGGCATCAGGGTTGCGCGCATGCGGGTGCGGATCGGGCCGGGGTTGAACAGGTTGACACGGAGAGGCGTGTTCGCGGTTTCCTGCGCCCATGCGCGCGCCAGCGTTTCCAGCGCCGCCTTGGAGGCGGCGTAGGGGCTGACATAGGCGGTCGCCTTGTTGGCGGCGCCCGAGGTGATGAACACGGCGCGGCCGGCGTCGGATTGCCTGAGCAGCGGTTCCATGCAGCGGATCAGCTGGAAGTTCGCGGTGACGTTCACCGCCATCACGTCGGTGAAGGTTTTCAGCTCGATATGACCGATTGGCGAGGAGGGGCCGAGCACGCCGGCATTGCCGACGAGGATGTCGAGCTTGCCGTAACGCTCGTGCAGGCCGGCCCCGAGCCGCGCGATGCCGTCGGAATCGGTCAGGTTGAGCGGCACCAGCGTGGCGCCGCCGCCGTCCTTCCGGATCTCGTCGTCAAGCTCCTCCAATCCGCCCTGCGTGCGCGCCGTCGCAACGATATGCGCGCCCGCTTTTGCAAGGGCGACAGCGGTGGCATAGCCGATGCCGCGCGAGGCGCCGGTGACGAGAGCGATGCGGTTGGCGAGGGGCTTTGTCATGGCGGGGGTTTTACAGGCGTGGATGGCCGGGACAAGCCCCCACGTGGCCCGTCATTCCGGGGCGATGCGAAGCATCGAACCCGGAATCTCAAGCTTACCAGGCAATGTCGAGATTCCGGGTTCGCGCTGCGCGCGCCCTGGAATGACAGCAGAGGGTCAGCTCGCTTCCGCCAGCAGCGACAGCTGCCGCGGCTGTTGCTCGGTCTGGGTCTGGTCGGTGAGGTGGGTTGGATAGGCGCCGGTGAAGCAGTGGTCCGAGAATTTTGGATTGGCGGGGTCGCGGCCGGGCTCGCCCATGGCGCGATACATGCCGTCGATCGACAGGAAGGCGAGCGAGTCGGCGCCAATGATCTCGCGCATCTCTTCCAGCGAGTGCGTCGCCGCGAGAAGGCCGCCGCGATCGGGCAGGTCGATGCCGTAATAGTCGGGATAGAGGATCGGCGGCGAGGCGAGGCGGAAATGCACTTCCTTGGCGCCCGCATCGCGCATCATGCGCACGATCTTCTTCGAGGTGGTGCCGCGCACCAGCGAGTCGTCGATCAGGATAATACGCTTGCCTTCGATCGCGGCGCGGTTCGCCGAATGCTTCATGCGCACGCCGGATTCGCGGATCGCCTGCGTCGGCTGGATGAAGGTGCGGCCGACATAGTGGTTGCGGATGATGCCGAGTTCGAACGGCACGCCGGAATGCTGGCTGTAGCCGACCGCGGCGGGCACGCCGGAATCCGGCACCGGCACGACGACGTCGACCGGGACATGGCTCTCGCGGGCGAGTTGCGCGCCGAAGGCCTTGCGCACCTCGTAGACCGAGCGGCCGTGGACGACGGAATCGGGCCGGGAGAAATAGATGTATTCGAAGATGCAGGGACGCGGCGCCATCGGCGGGAACGGCTTGTGGATGTCCTGGCCGTTTTCGTCGAATACGATGACCTCACCGGGCTCGATGTCGCGGACGAAGCGCGCGCCGATGATATCGAGCGCGCAGGTCTCGGAGGTCAGGATCGGGCAGCCGTCGAGGTCGCCAAGCACCAGCGGACGGATGCCGCGCGGATCGCGCGCGCCGACCAGCTTCTTGTTGGTCAGCGAGACCAGCGCATAGGCGCCTTCGATCTCGCGCAGCGCGTCGATGTAGCGTTCGATGAAGCGGCTGCGCCTGGAGCGTGCGACCAGGTGCAGGATCACCTCGGTGTCGGTGGTCGACTGCATCATCGCGCCGCTCTTCACGAGCTCGCGGCGCAGCGTCAGGCCATTGGTAAGGTTGCCGTTGTGGGCGACCGCAAGGCCGCCGGCATTGAGTTCGGCGAACAGCGGCTGCACGTTGCGCAGGATGGTGGCGCCGGTGGTGGAATAGCGGACATGGCCGACCGCCATGTTGCCGGGCAGGCGGTCGATCACCTCGCGGCGGGAAAAGGTGTCGCCGACAAGGCCGAGGCGACGTTCGGAATGAAAGCGGGAGCCGTCATAGGAAACGATGCCGGCCGCTTCCTGGCCGCGGTGCTGAAGGGCGTGGAGGCCGAGCGCGGTGATGGCGGCCGCGTCGGGGTGGCCGTAGATGCCGAACACGCCGCATTCCTCGCGCAGCGTATCCCCCTCCAGATCGTCCTGTAGCTCGATCGCGGCTGGGCCAGAGGGCCGGTTCAAGTCGAGATCAAGCTGGGCGTCCTGGTCAGGGTGTCGCATCTCGTCCGCGCCTCTCTTTAGGGCCTAATCAACGCGCCGCAGGTTTCTCGATCAGCTTTTTCAGGCTGTCACGAGCCGGTTTGCTGTATCCGTCGCCAGTAGCCGAAGGCTGCTGTTCGGAATCAGCTTGATCATCATCTGGTTTGTTTTTCTTGAATCTCTTCAAGATGGTGTTCTCGGGGTCATCCGGCAAGAGGGCCATCAACCAATCCCCGGTTCCCTGCAGCACCAGGCGGGATTTGGCCCCCGTGACCCAGTCCGGGCGCTGCTTGTCCGGCACCAGCCAAGTAAAGAACAGGAAGGCGACCACGACGATCAAAAGCCCGCGAGCGAGGCCAAACAGGAAGCCGAGGGTGCGGTCCAGCGCGCCGATGCGCGAATCCAGGATCATGTCGGAGATCCGGACCGTGATCACGGAAACCACGACCAAGGTACCGACGAACACGCCGGCGACCACGACCACGCTGGCGACCGTGTCGTTGTTGAAATAGGTCTTTGCGGTCGGCAGCAGCTTCGAGAACGAGTACAGCGTCACGATCGCCGCCGCGCCCCAGGCCGCGATCGACAGGATTTCGCGCATAAAGCCGCGGACCATCGCGAGCAGGCCCGAGATCAGCATCACACCGAGCAGGATCAGGTCGAGGATGGTTACTGGCATCGGCTGGTCTGGTCCGCTCGTACTCTCAAAGGTGCTCAGCGAATCGGTGCTTGGCCGCCGCCCTAACTGAAGGCCAGACGGCGTTCCCGGCAAGGCCGCAACCACGCAATCCCATGCTGCTTTTGTGACGGCTGTATAGCGGCGGGGGCGGGGGACGTCACCTCCACCTAACCCTCTCCGCGGCGGAATCTTGCCGGTGTGGCATTTTTCTCTGCCGGCGGGTTCTGTTCGCCGCGGCGGGAGCCGCGGGCGGCGATCTCGGCGACCAGGGTGGTCAGGCTGTTGATCGCGTTCAGGGACAATCCGGCGTCGCCGCCCGCATCGCCGCCCCGGGCCGATTCGGGGAGCACGGCGCGCTTGAAGCCGAGCTTGGCCGCTTCTTTCAGCCGAGCCGGGGTCTGCGCAACCGGGCGAATGACGCCGGAGAGCGAAATCTCGCCGAAATAGACCGCATCGGTGGGTAACTGCGCATTAACCAGGGAGGAAACCAGCGCGGCCGCAGCGGCCATATCGGCCGCTGGCTCGTGGATACGCAAGCCGCCCGCGACATTGAGATAGACGTCGTGGCCGGACAGCTTGACCCCGCAATGGGCCTCCAGCACCGCCAGCACCATGGAGAGCCGGCTCTGATCCCAGCCGACCACTGCGCGCCGCGGTGTACCAAGCGAGGTCGGCGCCACCAGTGCCTGCAATTCGACCAGAACGGGCCGTGTGCCCTCGATGCCCGCAAAGACTGCGGTGCCGGGCGTGCCGAGGTCGCGCTCGGACAGGAACAGCTCTGAGGGATTGGTGACCTCGCGCAGGCCAAGGCCGGTCATCTCGAACACACCAATCTCGTCGGTCGGGCCGAAACGGTTCTTCACGGCGCGCAGGATCCGGAATTGCTGCGAGCCTTCGCCCTCGAAGGACATGACCGCGTCGACCATGTGCTCGACGACGCGGGGGCCGGCGATCTGGCCATCCTTGGTGACGTGGCCGACCAGGATGATGGCGGCGCCCGTCTTCTTGGCAAACCGTATCAGCGCCTGCGCCGAGGCGCGTACCTGCGTGACGGTGCCGGGCGCGGATTCCACCGTGTCGGTCCACATGGTCTGGATCGAGTCGATCACGATCAGCCGCGGCACCGCGCCTTCCGAGAGCGTCGAGACGATATCCTCGACCGAGGTCTCGGCCGCGAGCTGCACCGGTGCATCCGACAGGCCGAGCCGCTCGGCGCGGAGCCGCACCTGGGCAATGGCTTCTTCGCCGGAGATGTAGACGATGCGGTGGCCGGCGCGCGCCATCAGGCTCGTTGCCTGCGTCAGCAGCGTCGACTTGCCGATGCCGGGATCGCCGCCGACCAGAAGCACCGAGCCGCGAACGAAGCCGCCGCCGGTGACGCGGTCGAGTTCGGTCATCCCCGAGGACAGGCGCGGCGCGTCCTGGGTCTTTCCCGACAGGCTTTCCAGTGCAAACGTCCGGCCCTTGCGCTTGGAGCGGATCGAGACCGGCACGCTGCCGGTCGTGTCCTCCTCGGCAAGCGTATTCCACTCGCCGCAGGACTCGCACTTGCCCTGCCAGCGGTTATAGGCCGCGCCGCAATTCTGGCAGACGAAGGACAGCGTGTTCTTGGCCATGGGGACAACGAGTCGGGAATCTCAGGTTTGCTGATAGCACGGAATGACGGGCAGCGAGGGCATCCGATGGCGCTCCAATGAGCGCAATTCGGTGCGGCAGATACACCTTTTGTTAGGGCTACGTCGCCGCACCTCGCCGGGCTTTGCCAAATGTTAGCGGACGCGGGTCCAGTTTCGGAACCGATACGGGGTGGCTAAGACGATGACGGCATTTTTGCGCATATTGCTCGCTGTGGGCATGGCCTGCGGCGTTCTCGCGCCCGTCAGCCTGGCCGTCGCCGCCGATGCAGGGCCGCTCGACATCGTTTTCGTCAATCCCGGCAAGACCGGCGAAGTCTACTGGGACATGGTCGCGCAGACCATGCAGGCGGCCGGACGAAAGCTCAATGCACGTGTCGAGGTGCTCACCAGCGAGCGCAATTACCGCACCATGCAGGAACTGGGGCTCGGTGTTGTAGCCCGCACCGACAAGCCGGATTTCCTCATCCTGTCGAACGAGGAATCCGCCGCCGTTCCGATCCTGGAGGCTGCCGAAGCTGCCGGCGTCAAGACGCTGTTGTTGTCGAACACGCTGATCGGTAACGATGCGGCGCGTCTCGGAGCGCCGCGCCAAATCCTCAAAACCTGGCTCGGCGATATCACGACCGATCTCCAGACCGCGGGGGCCCGGATGGCCAACGCCCTGATCGGCAGGGCGCGCGCCGAAAAATGGCAGAGCGCTGACGGCAAGATCCACATTCTCGGCATCGGCGGCGACGAGATCACGCCGGCATCGATCGCCCGCAATGCCGGTCTCCAGCTTGCGGTCGCGGCCGCGCCTGATGTGGTGGTGGACCGGATGCTGTTCGCCAACTGGACGCAGTCCGAGGCCGAGCAGGTCACAATGAATTATCTGAGTTGGGCCTCGCGCAAGGGGATTCGTCCCGCCGGCATCTGGGCCGGAAACGATCCGATGGCGCTCGGAGCTATCAAGGCCGCCTCGACGGCGGGCCTGGCGCCCGGCGAGGACATCCAGGTGGTCGGCCTCAACTGGTCGGAGGACGCGCTGCGCGCGATCAGGGCGGGCCGTCTGCTTATGACGGACGGCGGCCACTTCCTGCTCGGCGGCTGGTCGATCGTGCTCTTGCGCGACTATGCCGATGGCTGCGATTTCGCAGTCGCTTCCCCTCATGTCGAGGTCAAGACATCCGCGATTACCCGCGCCAACCTTGCCTCGGTCGGCGACCTCATCAGGGCCCGTGCCTTCGACAGGATCGACTTCACCCGGTTCAGGGCGAAGGCAGGACACTGCGGCCAGTACGATTTCTCCAGCGATGCGCTGATCTCGTCGCTGGCGCCCCTGGAAGGTACCGCTGACTGATGCGAAACGGTAACGACATGACCGATCCGAACGGCAACGAGCAGGTTGCGCCTTCGCGCACCCGCTCGGTGGTCCGGGCGATGATCTGGGCCACGATGCCGGTGCTGCTGGTGGTGCAACTGTTCGCCTCCGCCGGTGTCGAGGTCTCGAGTTTCTGGTCGCAGATCAGGCAGCTGGACGCCCGCATTGCCCGCGTCGCCGAGAGCCGCGCCGAGCTGATTGCCGAGCCGCTCTGGAAAATGCGTTACGACCAGGTCACGAGCGTGCTCAACGAGATCATGCACGACGAGACCATTGCCGCGGCGGCGGTCTACGACGATACCGGCGTTGCGATTGCCCGCGTGGTGGCGCGTCCGGCGGATCAGTCTGTCGCAGAAGTGTCGCGTCCGATCAACTATCGCAACGGCAACATCGCCGTTCAGGCCGGCCGTATCGCGATCGCCTATTCCTATGGAACCGTTTATACGGACACCAGCAGCCAGCTGATGCTGCTGATCGTCGTCGGTCTGCTCGCAACGCTTGCGACCGTGGTCGCTTTGCGGATATCGGCCAACATCTTCATCGGCAAGCCGCTTGCCGCGATCATGTCCGCGATCCAGCGCAGCAAGCAGGACGGCCGTGCCTATCCGGCGGACATCAAGTCGTCCAATGAATTCGGCCAGCTCGCGCGTGCCTTCAATTCCATGCAGCACACCACGTCGGGTGCGCTCGACCGGCTCGGCCACATGGCCTCGCACGATCCGCTCACGGGGCTGCCCAATCGCCGCTCGCTGTCCGAGCGACTCGCGACCTTGAGCAGCGATGCCGGCTCGCCGGACTCCCTGATCGCGTTCTGCTTCATCGATCTCGACGACTTCAAGGGCATCAACGACACTTTCGGCCATGATGCCGGCGACAAGTTCCTGGTGCACATCTCCGAGCGCCTGCGCGAGGCGGTCGAGCCGCAGGACTGGGTCGCGCGGCTCGGCGGCGACGAATTCGTCGTCATCCGTCCCGAGGTCAGCAACGCAGCGACCGCGCAGGCGTTTGCGCGCCAGTTGCTGGATGCCATCTCCGAGCCGATCCGGCTGCACGACAAGCAGGTCATTCCGCGCGCCAGCATCGGCCTTGCAGTGCGCCGCGCCGGCGATCCCGAGCTTTCGCACCTGCCGGCGCTCGCCGACATCGCGCTCTACCATGCCAAGAGCAAGGCGCCCGGCACCGTCGCGGTGCTCGACGAAGCGCTGCAGCGCGACTACCGCCGCCGCCGCGATCTCGAGCTCGCCATTCCCACAGGCTTCGCCGAGGGTCAATTCGAGGTCTGGTATCAGAGCCTGGTCGATCTCGAGAGCCAGGCCGTCGTCGGCCTCGAGGCGCTCATTCGCTGGCGTCATCCCGAGCATGGCTTGATAGGCCCCGGCGAATTCCTGCCGCTGATCGAGCGAAGCGGCAACAATGCGCGGTTGACGCGCTATGTGCTGACCGATGCCTGCCGCGCGCTGCAGCGCCTCGCGTCCGCGGGCAGGCCGCATATCCGGATCGCGATCAACCTGCCGCCGTCCGAGCTCGCCGACCATTCGCTCGCCGCCGAGCTGCGCGAGACCTGTGCGCGCTTCGATGTTGCGCCCTCGTCACTGGAACTCGAGATCACCGAGGGCTCGCTGATCAACAACATCGCCAGCGCTTCCGAGACGCTGCACCGCCTGCGGCGCCTCGGCGCGACCATCGCGCTCGACGATTTCGGCACCGGCTACAGCTCGCTCGCCCATCTCAGGCGCTTCCCGCTGGACAAGGTCAAGATCGACAAGGCCTTCATCAGCGAGATTCCCGGCAGCGCGGAGGACCAGGCGATCGTCGGGGTCATCGCCTCGCTCGCCGGCACTTTGGGGCTCACACTGGTCGCCGAAGGCATCGAGCGGGCCGAGCAGGCGCAGGCCATGCGCGAGATGGGCGTGACGCTCGGGCAGGGCTTTCTCTATCACCGGCCGCAGCCGCTTGAGGCCGTGCTGCGATGGCTCGAGGGACAGGCGGTGCCCGAAAGCCGCGTCCTTGCGGAGAGCCCGCCAATCACGCCGGAGTTTGCCGCCTGAGCGCGCCGCGATTACGTCTGCGCCGCATTCCAGAGCATCGACAGCCCGGCAGCGATCATGATCGCGTCCATCACCAGGCGGAACATCTCTGGCTTCAGATGCAGCACGAAGCGTTTGGCGATGAAGGCGCCTGACATCAAGGAGGAGCCTGCGACCAGGCCCTTGACGAAGACGTCGCCGGTCAGCGCGCCGAAACGCTCGAACGTCACGGATTTCGCGAAGTAGAGGCCGAGCGAAGAGGCGGCTTCGGTGGCGAGGAAAGCGCCCTTGCTGAGTCCGTAGAACAGGAACAGCGGCACGCTGAGCGGGCCGGTCGAGACCACGATGCCGGTGAGATAACCGATGATGGCGCCGCCGATCGCAAGATGCCAGAGGTTGGCCTTCAGATCGTGCCGCGCCAGCCAGTGCCGCACCGGCACCATCGCGATCAGGAAGATGCCGATCGCGAGGTCCACGGCATGCGACGGCAGCGCCAGCAGCGTGCGTGCGCCGAGCGCAGCCGCTGGAATGCCTGTCACCGAATAGGCGGCGCAGGCCCGCCAATCGACCTCGCGCCACCAGGCCAGGATGCGTGAAAAATTCGCCATCACGGAGGCGACCGCCATGATCGGCACGGCCTCCTTCGGCCCATAGGCATAGACCAGCACCGGCATCAGCATGATCGACGATCCCGTGCCGACGATGCCTGAGATGGTACCGGCGAGCAGGCCGACGATGAGGACGAAGAGAAAGGCCAAGGGCAGGACTCCGGGAATCGGAGCAGTCTAGCCGGAGGAGGGGGCAGGCGTGAATGGCGGCACTGGTTCCTCTCGTGTCCCGGACGCGGTGCGGCACGCAGTGACGCCTCCGCAGAGCCGGGACCCAGCAAGCCACACGGATCGCCGACGCATGGGCCCCGGCTCTGCAGCGCACCGCTGAAGTGGCGCTGCGCAGCGTCCGGGGCACGAGACCGTTGTTCATCGATAGACATGGCTGTCCATCCTCGCGGCGTGTTCGCCCGAGCTTTGCTTCGTCGCGCTGCCCCCAATGAAAGAGGGCGCAGGGAAGGCCGGGCACCGGCTGGCACCCGCGGTCCACTGTGCGAAGTTGTGGTGAGAAAACTGCACAGCGGCATACAGGTGTAGCCAGGACATCCCGGCCTTCCCTGCGTAGTGGTTTGACGGCTTATGTCGTGCTCTCCCCGGGGAGCGATGCACTATTGCCCCCGTCGCCTTGCGGATGGCTGATGCACGCGCCCGGTCGGGCCGCCACATCACCGCAACGCTTGACGCCAGACCACACGATTTTGCCGTACGCAGATCGCACCGATCGTGTGCGCGAGGTGTTCCGCTCACGGTTGCCCGCCCTGCGAAACCCTTCGCGCCGATGTGGCCCGCGTCCACCGCCGTCCGGCCCGCGTTCGTGACGATCGCGATACGCCCCTCTTCCTTGGGCCGGATTGAGGCGACAGATACGCTGTTTCCGAAATTCGGTAAAGTGGAATATTTTCGACGACCGGTGTCGACCTAGGGATGGCGTGTTTTGCCCGCCGGGCAACGCGATATCTTGTAGCCCGGATTGCACTGCGCTCCGTCCGAGCTACGACTTTGCAGTCCGTCAGCCCTGTTCGTCCATGACGCGCAGCTTCTCGACGCGGCGGCGGAAATCCTCATCCGTCGAAAATTCGGCCGAGAGATAGGAGGAGACGAGATCGACGGCAAGCCACGCGCCGACGATCTGTGCGCCGATGCACATCACGTTGACATCGTCATGCTCGACGCACTGATGGGCGGAGTGGATGTCGTGGCAGACCGCGGCGCGGATGCCCTTCATCTTGTTGGCTGCGATCGAGGCACCGACACCGGTGCCGCAGACCATGATGCCGCGTGCGGCTTCACCCGAGGTCACCTTCTGCGCCACGGCGCGTGCGATGTCGGGGAAGTCCACCGGCTTGTCGTCATAGGAGCCGACGTCGACGACGTCATGGCCGAGGCTGCGGATGTGGTCGATGACGGTCTGCTTGAGCGGCCAGCCGGCGTGGTCGGATCCGATGACGAGACGCATGTGATGTCCTTCTTGATTTTGCCATAGCCGTGACAGTCGCGTGCGACTGTCACGGCGTTCTTCTGTTCAGCTGCGCATGTCCGGCGGCAGCTCGACGCCGTGGAATTTCTTGTAGATCGTGTTGAGCTTGCCGTTCTTGATGTTCTCGGTGATCCAGGCGTTGAGCTTGTCCATCAGGCGCTGCTCACCTTTCTTCAGGCCGATGGCAAGATCGAAGGTCGCCAGCGGTATCCGGGACTCGAACACGCGTGAGGGGTTCTTCACGCCGATCTGGTTGATGATCGTCGCGGACGAGGCGACGCAATCGACCTGACCGGACACCGCCGCCGTCACCATGGTGGCGTCGTCGTCGTAACGGGAGATCTTGAGGTCCTTGTCCTTCATGTTGGACAGGGTCGTGTCCTGCGTGGTGCCGCGGGAGACGCCGATCGACTTGTCCTTGAGGTCGGGCCAGTCCTTGACCGTCGATGATTTCAGGCAGCCGACGTCGGATTGCAGCGTCGCATAACGCTTGGTGAAATCGATCACCTTGGCGCGGTCGGGCGTCACTGACAGCGTCGAGATGATGATGTCGGCCTTGCCGGTCAGGACGTTCGGGATACGGGTTGCGCCGGTGGTCTGGATGAACTCGAGCTCGAGCCCCCAGTCCTTGGCTAGCAGCTGCGCCACTTCGACGTCGGAGCCGGTCGGCTTCATGCTGGAGTCCATCATGCCCGAGGGCGGGATGGCGACATCCGTCGAAATGCGGATCTTCTTCGCCTGCGTGATGTCGTCGAGCAAATCGGCCGATGCCGGCGTCGCCGTCATCATGACGAGGCTGCACAGCGCGGCGGCAGCCCCCAGCAATGTTGTGTTGGTCATCCCTAGTTCCTCTCCCTGTTATGATTTTAAGTTTCCCGTACCCACAAATTGTGTGAGTTCGGGGGTCGTCGGCGACGTCAGGATCGAGGCAGGTCCGGTCTCGTGAACCTTGCCGCGATGCATGAAGACGATCCGGTCGGCGATGCCCTTGGCAAAGCCCATCTCGTGGGTCACCATCACCATGGTCATGCCGTCAGCCGCCAGCTGCTCGATCACCTTGAGCACTTCGCCGGTGAGTTCCGGATCGAGTGCGGACGTGACCTCGTCAAACAGCATGACCTTCGGCTGCATCGCGAGCGAGCGGGCGATCGCGGCGCGCTGCTGCTGGCCGCCGGAAAGCTGCTCCGGATAGGCGTGCAGCTTCTCTTCGAGCCCGACCTGCGCCAGCACGTTTCGCGCGAGATCCTTGGCCTGCGACGTCGTCATGCCCTTCACGGCACGGGGCGCCAGCGTGATGTTCTGCTCGATCGTGAGATGCGGAAACAGATTGTAGCTCTGGAACACGATGCCGACGTCCTGGCGCAGCGCGCGCAGGTTGACATCCGGGCGGTCAACGCGGTGCCCGCACACGACGATCTCGCCGCCGTCGACTTTCTCGAAGCGGTCGATGCAGCGCAGGGCCGTGCTCTTGCCGGAGCCGGAGCGGCCGATCAGCGCCAGCACCTCGCCGCGATCGACGGCAAAGGAGACGCCGTCGAGCACAAGGAGCGGACCAAAGCTCTTCTGCACGTCGCGAAGCGACACGATCGGTTCGGAGGAGGGCGGGTTTTGCTTCATGTCAGGCTGGCGAGAGGGTGGATCTGCCACGCCCCATCCGCCGTTCCAGCTTCTGGCTGAACAGCGACAGGGGATAGCACATGGCGAAATAGGTAGCGGCGATGATGGCGTAAATGACGAACGGCTCGAACAGCGAGTTGTTGACGATCTGGCCCGAGCGCATCAACTCGACGAAGCCGACTACGGAGGCGAGCGAGGTGTTCTTGATGATCTGCACCATGAAGCCGACGGTGGGCGGCGTCGCGATGCGGATCGCCTGCGGCAGGATCACCTTCATCATGCGCTGGGTCCGGCTGAGCGCGAGGCCTTCGGCGGCCTCCCATTGCGGCTTCGGCACCGACTGAATGCAGCCGCGCCAGATCTCGCCGAGATAGGCGGCGACATAGAGCGTGAGCGAAGCGCCGGCGGCCGTGAGCGAGGAGACCTTGAGGCCGATCGCGGCGAGGCCGAAATAGCCGAGAAACAGGATGACCAGAAGCGGCGTGCCCTGGATGAGCTGGACATAGACAGCGCTGGCGATGCGCACCGATTTGAGCGGCGAGATGCGCGCCAGCGCGATCACGAAGCCCACGATGCCACCGCCGATCAGCGCGATCACGGATAGACCAATGGTCCACAGCGCGCCCTGACCGAGGAACATCAGGTGGTTGATGTTGAGATGTCCGCCCATGGTCATCTCACAACGGTGTGCCGAGCCGGCGACGGCGCGGGAACAGCACGAGGCCGAGGCCCCAGAAGCCGGCGCGCATCACCAGCGACAGGATGATGTAGAGCACGGCGACGATGATGTAGGTCTCGAACGCGCGGTAGGTGTCCGACTGAATGTAGTTGGCGACCGCCGTGAGTTCCTCGGCCGAGATCTGCGAGCAGACCGAGGAGGCCAGCATCAACAGCACGAACTGGCTGGTCAGCGCCGGATAGACCTTCTCGACCGCCGGCAACAGGATGATGTGCCAGTAGATCTGCAGGCGTGACAGCGCCAGCCCTTCGGCGGCCTCGATCTGTCCGCGTGGGATCGCCTCGAAGCCCGCGCGCATGATCTCGGCGGTGTAGGCGCCGACATTGATGGTCAGCGCGGCCACCGCCACGGTGAAGGCCGAGAGTTTCAGCCCCAGGCTGGCGAGGCCGAAATAGACCAGGAAGATCTGTACCAGCAGCGGCGTGTTGCGGATCGACTCGACGTAGACTTTGCAGGCGCCCGCGATCAGCGCGTTGTGCGAGCCGCGGCCGACGGCGGCGAGCGTGCCGAACAGGGCGCCGAGCACGGTCGCAAAAGCCGCCAACTCCAGCGTCAGCGCCGCGCCGCCGAGAAAACTCGGCCAGCGCTCCAGCACTGCGGGAAAGTCGAGTTGGAGGCTCATTGTGTCGGGTTCAGCCGGTGGTCTGGTTGGTCATGCGGTCGTAGACGCGGAACAGCGCCTGGTTGCCGTTGCTGCCTTCGCCATGCGCACGCGCGTCCACATACTGACTCGTGACGAGCGCCGTGCCCGGCAGCGGCACGCTCAGCGCCTGGGCCTGCTCCTGCACCAGGCGGAGGTCCTTGAGCTGCAGATCGATCCGGAAGCCGGCGGAGACGTCGCCCGCGATCATCGCGGGGCCGAGCTTGTCGAGCATCCAGGAGGCAGCGGAGCCACCGAGCAGCACCCGGCGCAGCAGATCGAGATCGAGGCCCGAAGCGCGACCAAGAGCGAGCGCCTCGCAGATGGCCTGGATGTTGATGCCGCAGATCAGCTGGTTGCAGAGCTTCACCGTTTGCCCCGCGCCGGACGCGCCGACATGCGTGATGGTGGTGCCCATAGCGCGGAAGAACGGCTCGGCCTGCGCGAACGCGTTCGCATCGCCGCCGGCCATGATCGAGAGTGCGGCGTTCCTGGCGCCCACCGGGCCACCCGAGACCGGCGCGTCGATGAAGCTGACGCCGATTTTTTGCAGATCGCCATGGATGCGGCGGACCGCGACCGGCGAGATCGTGCTCATGTCGACAATGAGCTTGCCGGATGGCGGCGACTTCAGCAGTCCGTGCTCGCCGTAAACGGTCGCTTCGACATGGGGCGTGTCGGGCAGCATGGTGATGACGATGTCGGCGCCTTGCGCGGCATCGGCCGGGTTCTTGGCGCGGGTCGCGCCGTCCTTGACGATATCGGTTACGGCGGCCTCGTTGAGATCGAACGCGTGCACCGCGTGCCCGGCCTTCAGAAGGTTACGCACCATCTCCAGGCCCATCGTGCCGATGCCGATGAAGCCGACGCTGCCCTTGTCGTTCCGTCCCATGTCACTCGTCCGTTTCTTGGTTAGTCCGCGATCAGCGCGAGGCGCTGGTCTTGTCGATGTCGCCGACGACGGCGCGCCTGCGGTATTCGTCGCCGATGGCAAAATGCTTGCGCAGCGTCGCGTCGGCGCGCTCGGGGTCGCGCGCGATGATCGCGTCGAAGATGCGCCGGTGGTCGTCGATGAGGTACGTCTTCATCGATGGAAAGGCCTGTACCAACTCGCGGCGGCTGCGATGCGAGTGCGTCAGCAGACCCGCCAGCGAGCCGTGCAAGACCGTCAACGTCTCCGAATGCGAGGCCACGACGATGGCGCGATGAAATTCGAAGTCAGCCATGCCGCCCGCATCGGCCTCGTCGATGGTGTCCCCGATCTTCGCCAGTGCGCGCTGTAGCCGTTCGAAATCGGCAATGTTGGCGCGCTCGCAGGCGAGGCGGATCGCCTGGCATTCGATCGCGACGCGCGCCTGCATGACGTCGTCGAGCATGTCCGCCTGCTGGGCGAGGGCGAAGGTGAAGAAGTCGTTCAGCACCGAGACGTCCGGCCGCGTCACCACGGTACCGATGCGGTCGCGGATCTCGACGATGCCGAGCACGGTGAGGGCGCGAAGCGCCTCGCGGACGATCGGCCGGCTGACGCCGAGGAGGGTTGCCAGCTCGCGCTCGGAGATCAGGCGGTCGCCCGGCTTCAGCGAGCCTGCAAGCAGGCGCTCGCGCAGGAAGGCGAACACCTTCTCGAACCCTTTTTCGCCCTCAGCGGCTCGCTTGAGCTCCATCCCGGTCTCTTTTGGTCTGATCGTGGTCAGACCAGTAAGATAACCAGAGCCGGCGCGTCAAGGGCCTTGGTTAACGGCCGATCTCGCAGGCGAGCCCAATCCGACCGGTTCCCCGGCCTGATCCTTCAAGTTTGAAGCATATTGATCGGAGCGTCCGCCCAAAGAATTTGAGGCCCGAGATGCCCGATCACCCTTCCTTCTCCGCGCTCGACCGCCACGCGGTGCTCAGCGGTTCCGACAACGGCTTTCCCTGGTACGCCGGTGTGATGCTCGCGGTCGAAGCCAGCGAAGTGGTGCGGCTGCGCTGCGAGAAGCTCAGCCATGGCGGCGAGGCGGCCGGACAGGAAGCCGCGCTGATGGTCAGCGAGAAGATCGCAGCAGCTTTCGAGGCGGCCGCGAGCCTGCTTGCCGGGGCAACGCCGGGGACAATCGTCCGGCGCTATCGCGAGCATGTGGCCGCGAACGCCAGGCGGCTGTCCGGGAACGAGGCTTCGTGACCGGGTTGCGCTGCTGACAGCATGGCAGCAGCGGCGAGCCCTGCGCATCAACGTTGCTTCAGCATCACCCATGCCGGCGCGTGATCGCTGGCGCCATCCTCGCCGCGAACCTTCTTGTCGACTCCGGCTTTCGCCAGCCGTGAGACGAGGGCAGGGCTGAGCAGGAGATGGTCGAGGCGCAGGCCCGCATCACGCGGCCAGCGGTTCCGCTTGTAGTCCCAGAACGTGTAGATGCGTTTCTCCGGATTCAGCTCGCGGATCGCATCGCACCAGCCTTGTTCTACCAGTGATGCAAACGCCGCGCGGCTCTTCGGCTGGACCAAGGCATCCTTGTCCCATGAGCGGGTCGGATAGATGTCGATCGTATCAGGCGCGACGTTGTAGTCGCCGGCGAGCACGACGGGCAGGTCCTGCCTGATGAAGGTCCTGGCGTGGCGCCTGAGGCGCGCGAACCAGTCGAGCTTGTAGTCGAATTTCGGACCTGGTTGCGGATTGCCGTTCGGCAGATAGAGGCTGGTGACGATGACGCCGCGCACCGCGGCCTCGATGTAGCGCGCCTCGTGATCGTCAGGCTTTCCGGGCAGGCGATCGCGAGTCAGCACAGGCTCCGCATTGCGGGCGAGGATGGCGACGCCGTTCCAGGTCTTCTGTCCGCACCAGACCGCGCCATAGCCGGCCTTTTCGATCGCTGCCGCCGGAAATTCGCCATCACTTGCCTTCAATTCCTGAAGCGCGACGACATCGGGCTTTGCCGCGCGCATCCATGCCAACAGATTGGGCAGGCGGCGATTGATGTTGTTAATGTTGAATGTCGCAATCTTCATGTAGAGCTGACGCTTCTGCCTTCCTTCACCGGAGATACAATGTCCAAGTTGAACTTTGCTGCTTTCGTCGTCGTTGTCGCGATCTCCGGAGCGGCTTCGGCACAATCGTCCGATCCGCGCGGTGCGTGCAAGGCGGACTATGACAAATTCTGCGCCGGCATCGCGCCGGGCGGCGGCAAGATCATCGCCTGCCTCAACGCCAAGCGCGACCAGCTCAGCGAATCGTGCAAGACGGCGCTCGACGGCCGGAAGAAGAAGTAAGTCGCGGGTCCCGGACGCGCGTAGCGCGTTTCCGTCAGGACGGCAGCGGCGGGTTCGCGGGCTGCTCGATCGGCGGCGGGGCAGGGGGCTGCTCGGCGGCTTGCGCGGGTGCCGGCTTCGTCAGCGGCTCCACCACGTTGCCGCCCTTGTAGACGTGGGCGTAGCGGTGGCCGAGGCTGGTCAGCACCTCGTAGCCGATGGTGCCGAAATGATGCGCGAGCTCGTCGACGGTGATGCCTTCGCCGATCAGCGTCACCAAATGGCCGCGCCGCGCCGCATTGGGCGGCAGGTCGGTGATGTCGATCGCGATCAGATCCATGGACACGCGGCCTGCGACCGGGCAGCGCTTGCCCGCGACGATCACCTCGGCGCCGCGGGTGCCGTCATTGGAGCTGGCGGCGCGGAAATATCCGTCGGCATAGCCGACCGCGATGATCGCGAGCTTCGTGGGCCTGCGTGCTGTCCAGGTGCCGCCATAGCCGACGGTCTCGCCGCGTTCGACGTTGCGGATCTGCACGATGCGCGCCTTGAGGTCCACGACCGGCTGCATCGGGTTGTCAGCCTCCGGCGTCGGATTGACGCCGTAGAGCGCCGCGCCGGGCCGCACCAGGTCGAACTGGAACGGGGCGCCGAGGAAAATGCCTGACGAATTGGCAAGCGCTGCCGGCACGCCGGAGAATTCGCTGGCGATGCCGCGGAAGGAAGCGAGCTGCTTTGCATTGACGGGATTGTTGAGCTGTTCGGCCGAAACCAGATGGCTCATGACCAGCGTGATGCCGTGATCGCCGGCATTGATGCGGGGAATGATCGCCTGCGCCTCGGCAAGCGTCAGCCCCAGCCGGTTCATGCCTGTGTCGATGTGGATGGCGGCGCCCCCGGTCCAGCCGGTGCGGCGGCAGAACACGTCCCATTCGGCGAGTTCGTTGAGATCGCCGATCACCGGCCGGCAATTGATGCTGGCGTAGTGCTCGCCGGTGTTCTGGAAATAGCCTCCGAGCACGTAGATCGCGGCTTCCGGCACGGCCCCGCGTACCTTGCGCGCTTCCTCGATGGTGGCGACGAAGAAGGTCTTGCAGCCGGCCTTGCTCAGGGCCCGCGAGACCTGCTCGGCGCCGCAGCCATAGGCGTCGGCCTTGATCACCGCCGAGCATTCGGCCGGTACTGCCGTCTTCTCGAGCTTGCGCCAGTTGGCGATGATGGCGTCGAGATCGACGGTGAGTACGCCGCCGAAGGCAGCGAGCGCGGCAGCCTGACTGGCCTCCGCGGAGAGGAGGCCAGATTGCGGGATCATTTTCGGGTCGGACGCCATTGTCATGGCGCCGTTTTACGCAAGAGGCAGGCTTGGTTCAAGGAACTCAGTAGTCGTTGCCGCTACGATCCGGCAATTGAGCGTCAGACGCGAGGTCGCCGAACCGCGTGACCGAGGCTTCGAAGGCCAGATCGACGGTGCCGGTCGGGCCGTGGCGCTGCTTGCCGATGATGACTTCGGCCTTTCCGTGCGCAAGACTCATGTCAAGCTGCCACTTCTCGTGTTCAGGCGTGCCCGGGCGCGGCTCCTTCATGGCGAGGTAATATTCCTCGCGGTAAACGAACAGCACGACGTCGGCGTCCTGCTCGATCGAGCCCGATTCACGCAAGTCGGAGAGCTGCGGCCGCTTGTCGTCGCGCGATTCCACCTGACGCGAGAGCTGCGACAGCGCGATCACAGGGACATTGAGTTCCTTGGCCAGCGCTTTCAGGCTGGTCGTGATCTCCGTGATTTCCTGGACGCGGTTTTCGCTCCGCTTGCCCGAGCCCGACAACAGCTGGATGTAGTCGATCACGAGGAGATCGAGGCCCTTCTGCCGCTTGAGCCGGCGCGCGCGCGCCATCAGCTGCGCGATCGACAGACCGCCGGTCGCGTCGACATAGAAAGGCAGCGATTGCAGCTCGATCGAAACCTGGCGGATCTTCTCGAAATCGCCTTCCGTGATGCCGCCACGGCGGATGTGGGAGGAGGAAATGCCGGTGCGTTCGGCCACGATACGCGTGGCGAGCTGGTCGGCGGACATTTCGCAGGAGAAGAAGCCGATCACGCCGCCATTGGCGGCCTTCATGGTGCCATCGGCCTGGAGCTCCGGCACATAGGCTTGCGCGACGTTGTAGGCGATGTTGGTCGCCAGCGACGTCTTGCCCATGCCGGGACGTCCCGCGACGATGATGAGGTCGGAGTGCTGCAGGCCGCCCATCTTGGTGTCGAGATCGCGCAGGCCCGTTGAAATACCCGACAGCTTTCCGTCGCGCTGGAACGCCTTTGCCGCGAGATCGACGGCAACCGCCAGCGCCTGCGAGAATTTCTGGAAGCCACCGTCATAGCGGCCGGATTCAGCGAGCTCGTACAGCCGGCGCTCGGCGTCCTCGATCTGCGCCCGCGGCGCGAAGTCGACCGGCGCGTCATAGGCGACATTGACCATGTCTTCGCCGATGCCGATCAGGTCGCGGCGCAATGCAAGATCGTAGACGGTACGGCCGTAGTCCTGGGCGTTGATGATGGTGGTCGCTTCGGCCGCGAGCCGCGCCAGATATTGCCCGATGGTCATGCCGCCGACATCGGTGTCGGCGGGGAGGAACGTCTTCAGCGTGACGGGCGTGGCGATCTTGCCCATCCGGATCAGGCTGCCGGCGGTCTCGTAGATGGTCTGATGCAGCGGCTCGAAATAATGCTTCGGCTCCAGGAAGTCGGAGACGCGGTAGAAGGCATCGTTGTTGACCAGGATCGCGCCCAGAAGGCTCTGTTCCGCCTCGATATTATGCGGCGCGCTCCGGTAGGCGGGAGTTCCGGGCTCGGGCGCGAGTTTGAGGACGTTCGAATCAGTGAGGGCCATGGTCGAGCGATAGCAATTCTCTGGGGCGGATGCGGGGCCGGGATAAAGCGCCGACTGACGCGGAAGCGGAAGTGAAAGCTGGCCGCTATCAACCGATCATTAAAATGGTGGATGATTGGCAGCCGCAGCACGCACCACGCTTGACGGATTTTCACGGAACTCGCGCGCGGCCCGCAAGGCGCCGCGACCGCACTGCGGAAAAATCCGGATGACATGAACCTGGTGGATTGGCGCGCAGACGTATCGATAAGCGCGCGAAGTGCCGCGCGCTGGGAGCTCTCGGCTCGGGTTCAGACCAGCAGGAGGTAGACCAGCGCGACCAGGGCCGCTCCGACGCCGGTGGCGATCAGGGCGTAATCGGTGCGGAGGTCGTCCTGCACGTCGAATGAGGTTTGGCTCTGCTTGCTCATGGCGACGGTCTAAGCCAGGCCCGACAAGACTTGTGTGAAACAGATCACATCTCCCCGGATTCTTTCGGGGGGACGGTCGGAACAGGTGGGTGGGCAGGGGATTACCCCAAAGGCCCGCCACCGCGGAGACGAGGCAAGCAATGCGGCCAGAACGGCAGCACCAGATTTGGCGAAGCGAGGCAGGGAGCCGGCTTTGGCTGTCGGGTCTGATCGCAGCCATGCGATATGCCGAGCAGCCCGAAATCCGCCGAGAGCCGATAGGCACTGAAACGCTTGCGCAGTTGCGGGCTCACCTGGCCCTGCCGGCGTCGTTTCCGCTGTCCACCCTCCGTCACTAGGACTTTATTCACCTTCCCACGTCGGCTCGGAGCCGCCATTGAATGCGCGCAGCCGGGCGGCTGCGGCACGTGGCTTTGCGACGATGTGCCGCTTTCCGGCGAGGCCGCGCCGTCGTGCAAGGCTTGCCTGGTTCGAGCGAGCCGCCGCGCTATTGCACTGTGCTCACAGCCGATATTCCAAAACTGCTTAATCACATCCTTGCGCTTGGAGGCTGCTTCCATTCGCGGCTCAATCCGCTAAAAGGTGACCGCCGCCGCGCGGATGCCGGCTGCATTCGCGTAAATTCAATGGAGATGATGGGAATGTCGAGCCGAGCGCTCAGCCTCGCGACGGTAGTGCTTCTGATCGGCTTCGGCGCGACCGACTCCGTTCTCGCGCAGGCGACGAACCTCGAGGCCGGCAAGGCCCCATCCCAGCTCTTCGCGCAGACCTGCAATGCCTGCCACAAGAGCCCGAGGGGGCTCCTGAAGACAGTGGCGCCAGGGTCGCTGCCGGGCTTCCTGCGTCAGCATTACACCACCAGTTCCGACATGGCCGGCGTGCTGGCCTCCTACCTCGTCTCCAACGGCGCCACCGACACCCGCTACCAGGCCAAGGACGGCAAGGACAGGAAGGACGGCGCCAGGGAAGCCAATACCAATCCCGCGCAGGCGCCTGAGCATCAAGGTCGCCGCCAGCGCTCGCAGGACGCCGCCAAGCCGGAAGGCGAGGGCGCAGCTCCGGCCGCCGAAGGCGCGCGCCAGAAGCGCGCT
>LNAP01002827.1_pt1 | contig 21455 bp, 19 predicted proteins | sample 602601 | NCBI WGS metagenome assembly LNAP01 (sample SAMN02440304, study PRJNA202911) | soil metagenome | biome: Subtropical and temperate rainforests or woodlands; isolation source: soil samples (1 kg each in a 20% v/v slurry with milli Q water) were... ...
CTTGGCGCCTTTGACGCTGATGTGCTGGCCGTCGTAGTCCACGGTTTCGCCTTCCAGCACGCGACGCCAGATGCGGGTGAATTCCACCGAGGCCTGGTAACGCTCCTCATGGCTGAGGAACAGACCGTCGCCGGCCAACTCCTCCGGATCACCGCCGGTCACCAGGTTGAACAGCGCCCGGCCACCGGACAGCCGGTCCAGGGTCGCCGCCTGCCGCGCCGCCACTGTCGGGGAAATGATCCCGGGGCGCAGAGCGACAAGAAACTTCAAACGCTGGGTCACCGGGATCAACGAGGCGGCCACCAGCCACGAGTCTTCGCAGGAGCGTCCGGTAGGGATCAACACCCCGCCAAAGCCCAGGCGATCAGCGGCCTGGGCCACCTGTTGCAGATAGCCGTGATCCACGGCACGAGCGCCTTCAGCGGTGCCCAGATAATGGCCGTCGCCATGGGTAGGCAGGAACCAGAAAATAGTGAGGCTCATGGAGTTGTCTCCTGAAGAAATCGGATTACGGCGCTTTGGCAACGCTCGCAGGTGGCGTCCAGATCACGTCCTTGATGCTCAAGGGCTTGGGAATCAATTTGAGTTGGTAGAAGCTGTCGGCGATTTTCTGCTGGGCGGCGACCACTGCCGGGGTCAGGAACAGCGCGCCGTAGCCTTGGCGCTTCACCGAAGTCAGGGTGATGTCCGCCGGCAGGCCGAGCAGCGGTGCGACTTGCTCAGTGACTTCCTTGGGGTTGGCCTTGGACCATTCGCCCACGGCGCGCACTTCCTCAATCAGCGCCTTGATCACCTCGGGGTGTTTTTCGGTGTAAGGCTTGGTGGCCAGGTAGAACTGGTGGTTATCGGCAATGCCGGTGGCGTCACGCAGGGTGCGGGCTTGCAGTTGCTTCTCGGCAGCCGCCTGGTACGGGTCCCAGATGACCCAGGCGTCGACACTGCCACGCTCGAAGGCGGCACGGGCGTCGGCGGGCGGCAGGAACACGGTCTGTACGTCGGTGTATTTCAGGCCTGCGTCTTCCAGGGCGCGCACCAGCAGGTAATGCACGTTGGAGCCCTTATTGAGCACGACTTTCTTGCCCTTGAGCTCGGCCACCGATGTGATCGGCGAGTCCTTGTGTACCAGGATGGCTTCGCTGGTCGGCGCTGGCGGTTCGTAGGCCACATAGAGCAGATCGGCACCGGCGGCCTGGGCGAACACCGGCGGAGTCTCGCCGGTGACGCCAAAGTCGATGGAGCCCACATTCAGCCCTTCCAGCAACTGCGGGCCGCCGGGAAATTCGGTCCACTGCACGTTCACGCCCTGGTCAGCCAGGCGTTTTTCCAGGGTGCCCTTGGCTTTGAGCAGCACCAGGGTGCCGTACTTCTGATAACCGATCCGCAGGGTTTCTGCGGCTTGGGCTTGAACAGTGGCGCCGAAGGACACAGCCGCAGCAAACAGTGCGACCAGGCCCCGACGCAAGATGACAGTGCGCATGGCGCTCTCCAAATTGACGATGAGGGTTGTGGCTGCACCTGCTTGGCCGTTGGCGGCTGAGTAAGGTGAGGGTTTCTGGTATTCGGGTTCGGCTTAGATGCTCCAGCGAGCACTCAACAAACGTTCATTCAACACATGGGGGTCCAGCGGTTGCGGGCGGCGAGCCATGGCGCTGTAGAACTGCTCCAGGGCTTCGCTCAAGCGTTGCTCAAGGATCGGCACCAACTGCGCCTGGGCACTGCCTTCGCCGTAGGCGATCTGGCTGTCTTCGGCAAAAATCCCGTGCAGCAGCTCCTGGGCTTTCAGCGCCGACAGCACTGGTTTCAAGGCGTAATCCACCACCAACATGTGGGCAATGCTGCCGCCGGTGGCCATGGGCAACACTACTTTGTGGGCCAGGGCCCGTTCCGGTAGCAGGTCGAGGACGGTTTTCAACGCGCCGGAAAACGAGGCCTTGTACACCGGCGTGGCAATCACCAGACCATCGGCATTGGCCACTTGGGCCAGCAGGTCGAGCACCTTCGGGCTGTCAAAGCGGGCATACAGCAAATCTTCGGCCGGGAAGTCCCGCACCTGATAACTCACCACTTCCACGCCTTGCTGCTGCAACCAGCGCCGGGAATGATCCAGCAAGACCCCGGAGCGGGAACGCTGACTGGGACTGCCACCAAGTGTTACGACCAGCATCTGGAGTTTCCTTGAGCAAGTGTCGGCGGTTCGCAGTGCAGCGATGGCGCCAAGATGGAACAGACCATATCAGCAGATTTATATATCTATAAATCTTATTTATTCATTTGTTTATTCTTAAATTGCATATGAGAAAGAGCATTCGGCGGGCGAAAAAAAAGGCCGTCGAAACGGCCTGAAAACCCCTGCTATGTAAGTCCTGAAATGCGATTAACTTGTGGGAGCGGGCTTGCTCGCGATTGCGGCGTATCAGTCAGCACATTTCTTGCTGAACCACCGCATTCGCGAGCAAGCCCGCTCCCACATTGGATTCGGGTTACCGGTTGGGCTGCGGGGTCAGCCGCAGATAGGGCTTCACCGCACGATAGCCCTTGGGAAAGCGTTTCTTGATCTCTTCCTCATCCTTGAGCGAAGGCACGATCACCACCTCATCACCGTCCTGCCAGTTGGCCGGCGTCGCGACCTTGTAGTTGTCGGTCAGCTGCAGCGAGTCAATGACCCGCAGGATTTCATGGAAGTTACGCCCGGTGCTGGCCGGGTAGGTGATGGTCAGGCGAATCTTTTTGTTCGGGTCGATCACGAACAGTGAACGCACGGTGAGGGTGTCGTTGGCGTTGGGGTGGATCAGGTCGTACAGGTCCGAGACCTTGCGGTCAGCATCCGCCAGGATCGGGAAATTGACGACGGTGTGCTGGGTTTCGTTGATGTCCTCGATCCACTTGTGGTGAGAGTCCACCGGATCCACCGACAGGGCAATGGCCTTGACTCCACGGTTGGCGAACTCGTCCTTGAGCTTGGCGGTAAAACCCAGCTCGGTGGTGCACACTGGCGTGAAGTCCGCCGGGTGGGAAAACAACACACCCCAGCTGTCGCCCAGCCACTCGTGGAAACGAATCTTGCCGGCGCTGGAATCCTGTTCAAAGTCGGGGGCGATATCGCCCAGTCTGAGGCTCATGGTGTGGCTCCTGATGGGTGCTTATGGAACCCACTGTGCCTGTGCCTGGAGTAATTTAAAAAGAATAAATATCGATTTGTTTAGATGATAAATGAATATGAAGAGTCTGCACGTGGGCCATCATGCAAAAAAAAACCTCGCGATAAACGCGAGGTTTTTTTCTTAACTTGGCTTACAGGAAGCTGTAAGTGTAGTTAAAGATCAGACGAGTCTGATCCTGGTCCTGAACGCCGGTACCGCTACCGCGATAGACACCGTGACGCAGCGTGGTGCCGAAGCCTTTCAGGGCACCCTGCTGGATGGTGTAGTCGATGCGCATATCGCGCTCCCACTCGGACTGGTCGCTGCCACCGTTCTTGGCTTTGATGTTGTCGCCACGCAGGTAAACAATCGAGGTTTTCAGACCTGGAACGCCCAACGCAGCGAAGTCATAGGAGTACTGACCGAAGGTGGTGTTTTCACCCGCACGCACGAAAGGGTTGATCATGCTATCGGTGAAGAGGTAGAAGCTGGAACCACCGGCACCTTCGTTACGACCATTGCCGTCGACAACGTTGCCTTGGTTCATCCAGACAAAACCGCCATCATCATTGACGCGCTGGTGACCCAGCAGGAACGCACTGCCACCCAAGGTGTAAGTGAACATGGCGCTCCAGGTTTTGTTATTAACCTCGCCAGCGTCCTTCGCGTAACCGCCGTTGTTGCTGAACTGATAGCCAGCCTGGCCATTCTTGCCGTCGGAGCTGCTATCGAAGTAGCGCACGTCGGTTTTGAACGACTGACCTTCGGTGATCGGGTAGACGTGAACCAGGCCCAGGAAGTGTTGCTTATAGAAGTCTTCCAGGTTGGCGTAGTAGTACTGCAAGGTCAGGTCTTTGGTGACCTTCCAATCAGCACCGCCAAAGCGGAACTGGTTACTTTCCTGAGTAGCGCCCGCGATAGACAGGCCCGTGCTGTTGGTCGAAGCACGGCCGGTGGCGTGCTCAAGTTGACCGGCGTTAAACGTCACATTGTCGATTTCTTTGGAAGTGACAGTGCCGCCTTCAAAGGTCTGTGGCAGCAGACGGCCGTCGCTTGCAATCAGAATCGGCAGGTTTGGCGCCAGAGCGCCACCCAGGTGGGCTTCGGTCTTGGAGAAGCGGGCTTTGACGTTGGCGCTCGCGCTGCTCCAATTGCTCACAGCCGAACCGTCGGTGTCGCTTGGAACGAAAGAGTTGTTGTCTGGGTGATGACCACGGCCACCGTCCAGGTGAATGCCGACCAATGCCTGGGCATCAATACCAAAACCAACGGTGCCCTCAGTGAAACCAGACTGGACGTTGAACTTCAGGCCAGTGGCCGTTTCGCGCTGGTCAGCACCGCCTTCGCGTTGATCGTTATCAAAATACAGGGTCCGAGAACTGACGGATGCCTTGGTGTCTTCAACAAAACCAGCGGCGCCTGCTTGCTGAGCCAAAACCCCAGCCGCGATGGCGAACGCCAATGTGGACTTCTTCATGTACTTTTTGTAGTTCTTTGGTCTCGGGTCTGACGCCCTCGATCCACAGATGCGCGATTAGCGCCAGATAGTGACTGACAAGTCAATCGTAACCTTGTGTGTCTACTACTTTCGTCTAACCGCAGTTGATTTGGTCCTTGCAGGGTAATGAGTTTTTCATACACCCAAAAAGAATTATTTCATCCTTTTTCATACTATTCAGGAATAACACTTTCCATGGAGCAACTAGCCCGCAGTGGGGTATCGCTCCATAAGCTAATTCCCAAAGGGTATTTGTTGGCCATTTTTTAGATCGTTTAGTGTGAGCAGAATCTTGCACACGTCACTCACGATCAAAAAGGCGACGCCATCATGGCCAAACGCGCATCCTCTAGTCAATTTGTTACAGTTTTACTATCGCTTACACTTTCTATTGGCGTGCAGGCAGCCAACCTCACCATCGGCTACCAGACCGGCATTGATCCGAGCAAAGTGCCCCAGGCCGATGGTCTTTACGAACAAGCCATTGGCGAGAAAATCGACTGGCGCCGCTTCAACAGTGGCCCGCAAGTCATCACCGCGATTGCCTCAGGCGATGTGCAGATCGGCAATCTCGGCTCCAGCCCGTTGGCGGCCGCCGCATCCCGTAATCTACCCATTGTGGCGTTCATCGTATCGGCTCAAATCAATAGTTCTGAAGCTTTGGTAGTGCGTAACGGTAGCCAAATTGACGCACCCAAGGACCTGATCGGCAAAACCATTGCCACTCCTTTTGTCTCCACATCCCACTACAGCCTGCTCGGGGCCTTGAAACACTGGGGCCTGGACACCCGCCAGGTGAAAGTGGTGAACCTGCAACCGGCGCAAATTGCCGCAGCCTGGAAACGCGGGGATATCGACGGCGCCTTTGTCTGGTCGCCGGCCCTGGGAGAAATCCGCAAGACCGGCAAGACGTTGACCGACGCTACCGAGGTGGGCCAATGGGGCGCGCCGACGTTCGAGGTGTGGGTAGTGCGCAAGGACTTTGCCGAGAAACATCCGGAGGTCGTGGCCAAGTTTGCCAAGATCACCCTGGATTCGTTTGCCGACTATGCAGCCAATAAAAGCAGCTGGACGGTGGATTCCGCCCCGGTGCAAAAGATCGCCCGGTTGACCGGCGCAAACGCCGCAGACATCCCCGAACTGCTGGAAGGCAGCACCTTCCCCGATGCACAGGCGCAGCGAACCGACGCCTTGCTCAATGGTGGGACAGCCAAGGCCATTGGGGAGACGGCGAAGTTTCTTAAGGAACAAGGGAAAGTAGAGACCGTGTTACCGGACTATTCGGCCTATGTGACCGGAAAATTCATCAAAGAATAAACCCGGACAAAGAATGTGGGAGCGGGCTTGCTCGCGAAGGCGGTGTGCCAGTCAATAAATGTGCTGACTGACACACTGCCTTCGCAAGCAAGCCCGCTCCCACATTAGGTATTGGGTGTACCGAATACCGTGTTTACAGGGTCTTTTCGAAGATCTTCGAGTTACGCTGGAAGTTGTACAACGAGGCCCGCGCCGACGGCAGGCGATCCACGCTGCTCGGCACAAAGCCGCGCTCGCGGAACCAGTGGGCGGTGCGGGTCGTCAGCACGAACAAGGTCTTCAAGCCTTGGGTGCGGGCGCGGGTTTCGATGCGCTCCAACAGCTCATCGCCACGGCCGCCATGGCGATACTCCGGATTGACCGCCAGGCACGCCAGTTCGCCAGCATCCGAGTCGGCAATCGGGTACAGCGCAGCGCAGGCGATGATCATGCCTTCGCGTTCCACTACGCTGAATTGCTCGATTTCCCGCTCCAGCACTTCCCGGGAGCGGCGTACCAGAATGCCCTGTTCTTCCAGCGGGCTGATCAGGTCCAGCAAGCCGCCGACGTCTTCAATCGCCGCCTCACGCACCAGCTCGAACTGCTCCTGGGCCACCAGGGTACCGCCGCCGTCGCGGGTAAAAAGCTCGGTCAACAGCGCACCGTCCTCGACATAACTGACGATATGGCTGCGCCCCACGCCCCCACGACAGGCCTCGGCCGCCGCATCCAGCAGTTCGGCCTGGTAATTGTTGCCCAGACGCTGCAGGTGCGCCGGTACTTGTTGCGGACGCAGTTCGCGCACCAGCCGGCCGTTTTCGTCGATCAGGCCCAGGTCGGCACCGAACAACAGCAGCTTGTCGGCGCCCAGGTCGATGGCAGCGCGGGTGGCCACATCTTCACAGGCCAGGTTGAAAATCTCCCCGGTCGGCGAATAGCCCAGGGGCGACAGGACGACGATGGAGCGTTCGTCGAGCAGGCGATTGATACCCTTGCGGTCGACCCGGCGCACTTCGCCGGTATGGTGGTAGTCGATGCCGTCCAGCACGCCGATAGGCCGCGCGGTCACCAGGTTGCCGCTGGCCACCCGCAGGCGCGAGCCCTGCATCGGCGAGGACGCCATGTCCATGGACAGCCGCGCTTCGATAGCGATACGCAGGTGGCCGACCGCGTCGATCACGCACTCCAGGGTCGCGGCATCGGTGATGCGCATCCCATCGTGGTAATGCGGGGTCAGGCCGCGAGCGGCGAGGCGGGTTTCGATTTGCGGGCGCGAACCATGCACCAGTACCAGGCGCACGCCGAGGCTGTGCAGCAGCACCAGATCATGGACGATATTGCCGAAGTTGGGGTGATCCACACCATCACCCGGCAGCATGACCACAAAGGTGCAGTCACGGTGGGCATTGATGTAGGGCGAAGCGTGACGAAGCCAATTGACGTATTCGGGCATAAAACCTGGGCCTGTAATAAAAAGCAGCCAAAAAAGGATGAATCGCTAAACGCACAGCGGGCTGATGGTTATCGTCGGAACAGGCTTGGCGACACGCTCGCTCTCCTTTTAAGTACGGGATGCAATGGGGTTAATTTATGCAGGCTTGAGGCAGTAATGTTCAATCAATTCCCGCAGTAGACGCACTGTAGGCGTCAAGCGTGACATTTCAAGGTACTCGCCCGGCTGGTGGGCGCAGGCGATGTCCCCAGGGCCGAGTACCAGGGTTTCACAACCAAGGCGCTGAAGATAAGGCGCTTCAGTGCCGAACGCTACTGCTTCGGCACGATGACCGGTCAATCGTTCCGCGACCCGCACCAGTTCGGCGTCTTCAGGCTGCTCGAAGGGCGGTACTTCGGGGAACAGCGGCGCGTAGTCAATCTGCACCTGATGGCGCTCGGCGATGGGCCGCAGTTTCTGGCGGATAGCCTCGCGCAACACCTGGGGATCCATGCCGGGCAAGGGCCGCAGGTCGAACTCCAGGGAGCATTGGCCGCAAATGCGGTTGGGGTTATCGCCACCGTGGATGCAGCCGAAATTCAAGGTCGGCTGGGGCACACTGAACTGTGGGTTGCGGTACTCCCGTTGCCAGGCCAGGCGCAGGCCGCGCAGCTCGCCCATGGCGTCATGCATGGCTTCGAGGGCGCTGTGGCCCAGGCTCGGGTCCGACGAATGGCCGCTGCGGCCGAGGATATCAATGCGTTCCATCATCACGCCTTTGTGCAGGCGGATCGGCTTGAGGCCTGTGGGCTCGCCAATCACCGCGGCACGCCCCAGCGGGCGTCCGGCTGCAGCCAGGGCGCGGGCGCCGGCCATGGAGCTTTCTTCATCACAGGTGGCGAGAATCAGCAGCGGCTGCTTGAACGGTTGATCCAACAGCGGCAGGACCGCTTCGATGGCCAGCGCGAAAAACCCCTTCATGTCGCAACTACCCAGCCCTACCCAACGGCCGTCGACTTCCGTCAGCTCCAGCGGATCGGTCTGCCACAGCGCTTCGTCGTACGGCACCGTATCGCTGTGCCCCGCCAGCACCAGGCCACCGGGGCCGCTGCCGAAGCTGGCCAACAGATTGAATTTGCCGGGGCTGACTTGCTGGATATCGCAGGCAAAACCCAGGTCGCCGAGCCAGGTGGCAAGCAAGTCGATCACCGGGCGGTTGGTCTGGTCGAGAGACGCTTGGGTACAACTGACAGAGGGCGCGGCAATCAGGGCGGCAAATTGTTCTTTCATGGACGGTAAAGGCATGCGCTGTCTCTCAACTTCCACAGATGAAACCCATCATAGAACCATCTGCGCTGCACAATAAACCCGTTGCGGCACGTTGCCCGGCTCAGTCCTGTACACTGCACGACCTTGGCAGCCACCTATTCTCCCGGCTGCACTCCCGATCCTGGATGTTCCGGCCATGCAAAAAGAAACCGAAATCAAGCTCCGCGTCAGCCGCGAGACCCTCGCCGCGCTGCGTGAGCACCCGCTCCTGAAAAAACGCAACAAAAGTGGCTGGGAACGCCGTGAGTTGATGAACCAGTACTTCGACACCCCCGAGCGCGACCTGGCCCAGGCCAAGGTTGCCCTGCGCCTGCGCAAGGATGGCGACGAAGTGATCCAGACCCTCAAGACCCGCGGCCACAGCGTTGCCGGCTTGTCGGAGCGTAATGAATACGACTGGAAACTGGCCAAGGCCAAGCTCGACGTGAAGAAACTCGACGGCGAATGCTGGCCCGAGCAACTGGCCGAGCTGGACAAAAAGACCCTCAAGCCGATCTTCACCACCGACTTCGTGCGCGAACGTGCCGAGATCGCCTGGGGCCGTGGCAAGGCCAAGGTGGTGATCGAAGCCGCCCTGGACCTGGGCCATGTGATTGCCGGCAAGCAGAAGGAAGAAATCTGCGAGCTGGAGCTGGAACTGCGCGAAGGCGAACCTGCCGCCCTGCTGGAACTGGCTGCCGAACTGGCCCAGACCCTGGCGCTGATGCCCTGCGATATCAGCAAGGCCGAGCGCGGTTATCGCCTGTTCGACGCCAACAGCTATTCCCTGAGCCTGCCGGCCCCGCAACTGCAACCAGAAATGCCCCTGGACGACGCCTTCGCCGCGCTGACCTGGCATTTGCTGGGCAGCAGCCAGCGCCTGGCCGAACAGTACCGTTTCAACGGCCACTGGCGCCTGTTGCAGGACTGGGTAGACAACCTCGCCGAAATGCGCGCCCTGATCGGCAGCCTTGGCCAGGCCGCACCACGCCAATCCACCAGCGAACTGCGTAGCGCCCTCGACGCCCTGCTGGAAGACTGGCGCCCGCTGGTCCAGGCCGGTGAAGACGATGAAGACGTGCGCAAGGCCGCGCCGGAACAGTTCCTCGAAGAATTGACCGACGTGCGCTGGGGCCTGTTCTCACTGAACACGTCCCGCTGGCTGCTGGCCCGCACCTGGACCCTGGAGCGCAATGTGCGCGGCAACCGCCAAGGTGCGGCCCAGGTCGCCAACTGGCTGCCACGCCTGCTGGCCGACGAAGCCGTCGCCCTGCGCCTGCCGCGCTACCAGCAACAGCCGGAAGACCTGGCCGAGCAACTGCCGCGCATCGAGCGTCTGCAGGCCTGGCTGCACCATGCCCGTCACCTGCTGGAGGTTCCAGAACTGGATCGCTTGTACGGTGAACTGAACAAGTTGGCGGCACTGGCCAACCAGCCGATCACCGATGAGTCGCTGGATGCGCGGATGCATCAGGTGATTGCGGTGTATCAGAACCGTGCCTGGAAGACCTTGTTGCGCATGTAAGATTGCTTTCGCGGGCAAGCCCACACACATTTGACCGAGCTTTCTAGAGGAGACCGGTTTGAAGGTGGGCTTGCCCGCGATGACACCCGCCCTCTCACCGCAACACTGGCAGACTGGTAGTGGACTTGATCTCCGACAGTGCCACAATCGAGTTGACCTCCTGTATCCCCGGCACCATCGACAGTTTCTCGAAGAAGAAACGCTCATATGCCTCGATATCCGAGGTGACAATGCGCAGTAGAAAATCCACCGACCCCATCAGCACATAACACTCCAGCACTTGCGGGAACCCGCGAATCGCCTCGGTGAATTCCGTGAAGTTGGAACGCCCGTGGGCGTTGAGTTTGACCTCGGCAAATATCTGCGTGTTAAGGCCGATTTTCTTGCGGTCGAGCAACGTCACCTGGCCTCGAATCACCCCCTCCTCCTTGAGCCGCTGGATCCGTCGCCAGCAGGGCGACTGCGACAGGCCGACCTGTTCGGCAATCTGCGCGCTGGAGAGCGACGCGTCTTCCTGGAGCAGCGCCAGAATCCGGCGGTCGTAGATATCCAACTCACTGTGCATAAAAATACCTTTCAATCCATATTCTGCGAATTGCCTGATTCATTTATAAGGCATATCACTCCAACATAGATAAGAAATACCCCACAGCCCATGTAAAAATTTCTCCAGTCAAACTCGGAGAACGGCCATGCATTCAGTCCCCGCCAGCCCAGCCACGCGCCTCGACGCCTGGGCAGTCAGCAACAGCCATTGCCAGGCGCGCTATCAGATCCTCGCCGAGGCTGAACCCGATGTGCTGTGTCGGATCCTCAATTACTTCGCCTTGCAGTTTTTGGTGCCACAACAGGTGAGCGTGACACGCGACGAAGACCTGCTGAACATCGACGTGGTGATGGATGGCCTGAGCTGGCACCGCGCCCAGGTGATCGGCGAAAAACTTCGTAACCTGATCAGCGTGTGCTCGCTCGAACTGCAACCCGTTGAATCCACGAGGCTGCAAACCGTACAGGCAGTGGCGCAGTAAAAAGCGGCAACAACCCTCGGGGCGACAGCAACCAGGACCGGACTAGCCTTGGCGCTACCACTTGAAACCGCCCAGGAAACCACCATGCCCGCTGCGCCAGAACTTCAGGATCGCAGGCTTTGCCTCGACGAACTGCTGCCCGCCCTCACCGCCCACGGCATGCTCGACAACGCCCTGGCCGAGCGCTTGCGGCGCACCCCGGGCAATGGCTTGCACCCGCTGGAATTGCTTGCCAACCAGTCACTGCCCGATCCCGCCCGGTCCGGCATGGCGCTGTCCCTGGAGCAACTGACGCAATGGCTCGCCAGTCATGTGGGGCAACCCTATCTGCGCATCGACCCGCTGAAAATCGACGTAGCAAGCATGGTGCCCCTGATGTCCCACGCCTTCGCCCAGCGCCACCATATCCTTGCCGTCGCCCTTGATCGCGACAGCGTGACGGTGGCCAGTGCCGAACCGTACCTGCGAGAGTGGGAGGCCGGCCTGGCCCACGTGTTGAAACGCTCGATCAAGCGCGTACTGGCCAACCCCCAGACGATCCGCAGTTGTACCCAGGAGTTCTTCCGGCTGGCCCGGTCGGTCAGCGGGGCCGACCAGACCACCCCCACGGCGGTCCCTGCCGAACAACTGCTGCACCTGGGTGCCGGCGACCAGGAGCCCGATGCCAACGATGCGCACATCGTCAACATTGTCGACTGGTTGCTGCAATTTGCCTTCGGCCAGCGCGCCAGCGATATCCATATCGAACCCGGTGGCGACCAGGGCCGCGTGCGTTTCCGTATTGATGGGTTGCTGCACGATGTCTATCAGTTTCCGCCCCAGGTCACGACCGCCGTGGTCAGCCGCCTGAAAAGCCTCGGCCGGATGAATGTCGCCGAGAAGCGCAAACCCCAGGATGGCCGGGTCAAGACCAAGACGCCCACGGGTATCGAAGTGGAACTGCGCCTTGCGACCCTGCCCACGGCCTTCGGCGAGAAGCTGGTGATGCGGATTTTCGATCCCCAGGTGCTGCTTCAGGACTTCCCGCAGTTGGGACTGTCGGCCGATGACCTGCAGCGCTGGCAACATATGACCGGCCAGGCCAACGGTATCATCCTGGTCACAGGCCCCACCGGATCAGGCAAGACCAGCACGCTCTATACCACCCTGCGACAGCTGGCGACCCGCACGGTCAACCTGTGTACGGTGGAAGATCCGATCGAGATGGTGGAGCCCGCCTTCAACCAGATGCAGGTCCAGCACAATATCGACCTGACCTTTGCCAGCGGCATCCGCGCGCTGATGCGCCAGGATCCGGACATCATCATGATCGGCGAGATCCGCGACCTGGAAACCGCTGAAATGGCGATCCAGGCGGCATTGACCGGCCACCTGGTGCTGTCGACCCTGCACACCAACGACGCCCCCAGCGCGATCAGTCGCCTGCTGGAACTGGGCATCCCCCATTACTTGATCAAGGCCACATTAATTGGGGTCATGGCCCAGCGTCTGGTGCGCCGGTTGTGCCCGCACTGTAAAAGCCCGGTGGCACTGAACCAGGACGATTGGCGCAGCGCCACCCAGTCCTGCACGCCGCCCCCCGCCAGCGTATACCGGGCCAACGGATGCGCAGAGTGTCGAGAAAGTGGCTATCGTGGACGCATCGGGGTCTACGAGATCATGCTGATGAATGATGCGGCGAAGGCCGTGGTCGGCGCCGATACCGATCTGCAGGCCTTGCGTCGCGAGGCGCTCAAGGGCGGCATGCACAGCCTGCGATTGTCAGGCGCCCACAAGGTTGCGGCGGGGCTGACCACCCTGGAAGAAGTGTTAAGGGTTACACCTGCGAACGAGTAAACCGCTCTTATCTGCGACAAGCCCGTTACAATCGACAGACCTCACGTTACCGCCACCACCAGACAAGGAATCGTTATGCAGATCGGAACAGTGCTTCTTCTCTTCGTAGGCTTGGCCATTGCCATCCTATTCATGGGCTTCAAGGTCGTACCCCAGGGCTACCAGTGGACAGTGGAGCGCTTCGGCCGCTACACCAATACGCTCAAGCCGGGCCTGAATATCATCATTCCGGTGATGGACCGCATCGGTCGCAAGATCAACGTCATGGAAAGCGTGCTGGATATTCCACCCCAGGAAGTGATTACCGCCGATAACGCCACGGTGCAGATCGACGCAGTGTGTTTCTTCCAGGTGGTGAACACCGCCCAGGCGGCCTACGAGGTGAACAACCTCGAACATGCGATCCGCAACCTGCTGCAAACCAATATCCGTACGGTGCTCGGCTCCATGGAACTGGACGCCATGCTCAGCCAGCGCGACGGCATCAACGAGAAGCTGCTGCGCACGGTCGATGAAGCCACTGCTCCCTGGGGCATCAAGATCACCCGTATCGAGATCAAGGACATCAGCCCGCCTGCCGACTTGATGGCTGCCATGTCCGGTCAGATGAAAGCCGAGCGGATCAAGCGTGCCCAGATCCTCGAAGCCGAAGGCCTGCGGGCTTCTGCAATCCTGACCGCTGAAGGCAAGAAACAGGCGCAGATCCTCGAGGCTGAAGGGGGGCGTCAGGCCGCGTTCCTCGAATCCGAAGCCCGTGAACGTCAGGCCGAGGCGGAAGCCCGCGCTACGCAGGTCGTGTCGGAAGCGATTGCCACCGGTAACGTGCAGGCCATCAACTACTTTGTCGCGCAGAAATACATTGATGCCCTGGGCAAGCTGGCCTCGGCCAACAACAGCAAAGTGATCCTGATGCCGCTGGAGGCCAGCCAGGTCATCGGCGCAGTGGGCGGCATCGGCGAAATCGTCAAGGCTACCTTCGACAACAAGAAAGCCTGAGGCCGGCACCATGTGGGAATTCCTGCAACACCTGTCGTTCTGGGATTGGCTGGCGCTGGGCACGGTGCTGTTGATTCTTGAAGTGTTTGGTGCCGGCGGTTATCTGCTGTGGATGGGGATCGCGGCGGCGGCCGTTGGCGTACTCAAGTTCCTGATTCCGGGGCTTGGGCTGGAACTGCAACTGCTGCTGTTTGCCGTGCTGTCCATACTGACGGCGGTGTACTGGTGGAAGCGCCAGCGCAGCAGTGCCAAGGCCAGCGACCAGCCAGGGCTGAATATGCGCGGATCGGAGCTGGTTGGCCGCACCTTTGTAGTGCATCAGGCAATTATCGACGGCCGGGGCAAGATCAAGGTCGGTGACGGCGTCTGGATGGTCACCGGCCCCGATGCGCCTGCAGGGGCTCAAGTACGGGTGATTGGTCAGGACGGCGTGATTTTACGGATCGAAACTGTTTAGTCAGTCATGGAACTAGGCTGGGTTATCTACAATCAAACCGTTCAGATAACCCAGTCGGAGTCACCCATCATGCGTCTCAAATATGCTGTCGCCACCCTCGCCGTGCTCTCTCTCCCAGTTGGATCGGCCATGGCCGACAGCTTCTGGCGTAATGTCATCTCGTCCGGCGCCACCACCGGCTCCACGTACCTGACCTTCAAGGACCACAAGCTGGTAGTCGCCGCCCAGGACGACGCCGGTAGCTTCGTCGCCAGCGACGGCGGCATCCGTGGCCCTTACCTGGAAGCCGCCATGCAGAAAGTGCGTGCCGACAACCCCGGCCTGAAGGCCACTGACATGGAACTGGCCAACGCCATCCTGGCGAAGAACGCCATCGCCGCCGAGTAATACACGACACGCAAAAAAGCCGCTTATGAAGCGGCTTTTTTGCGCTCGTCGTTCGACGATTCGTTCACGGACGACAGGCTATATTCAGTTGCCCCGTGCGACGATGCCGGGGTTGATATGAGCTTTTATTCTTAGTTCTTCTTAAAACGGATGCCTTCAACGTCATGAGCCAACTGCCCTTCCTGCCGTTTTCAAAACCTACCATTGATGAAGCCACCATCGCGGCGGTCGGTGATGTGTTGCGTTCCGGCTGGATCACCAGCGGGCCCAAGGTGCAGGCGTTCGAAGCGCAGCTGTCGGAATATTTTGGCGGCCGGCCGGTACGCACCTTCAACTCCGGCACCTGCACCATGGAGATTGCCTTGCGCATCGCCGGTGTCGGGCCGGGGGATGAAGTGATCACTACGCCGATTTCCTGGGTGGCAACGGCCAATGTGATTCTGGAGGTGGGCGCCACGCCGGTGTTTGCCGATATTGATCCGGTGACCCGCAATATCGACCTGGCCCGACTGGAAGCGGCTATTACGCCGCGCACCAAGGCGATCATCCCGGTGTACCTGGCCGGCCTGCCGCTGGACATGCCGATGCTTTACGCGCTGGCCAACAAGTACGGTCTGCGGATCATCGAGGATGCCGCCCAGGCGCTGGGCTCCCGTTGGGATGGCCAGCGCATTGGCGCCACCGGGGATTTTGTCTCGTTCAGTTTCCAGGCGAACAAGAACATCACCTGTTCCGAAGGCGGTTGCCTGGTATTGAACAATGCTGAGGAGGCGCGCCTGGCAGAGAAGTACCGCCTGCAAGGCGTGACCCGCAGCGGGTTTGATGGCCTGGACGTGGATGTATTGGGCGGCAAGTTCAACATGACCGATATCGCCGCCGCCATTGGCCTGGGCCAGTTTGCCCATATCGAGCAGATAACTGCCCATCGCCAAGCGCTGGCCCGGCATTATTTCGAGTGTTTTGGCAGCGACTTCGAGACAACGTACGGCGCACAATTACCGCCTGCGGACTTTGAAAACAGCAACTGGCACCTGTTCCAACTGGTACTGCCTGAGCGTGGGGATGGCCTGCCGGCCCGCGCCACGTTTATGGAGCGCATGCAGGCTCAGGGCGTGGGCATCGGCTATCACTACCCACCGATCCACTTGCTGAGTTTGTATCGGGCACAGGGATTCAGGGAAGGCATGTTCCCGGTAGCGGAAAAAGTCGGGCGTTTGATTGTGTCGTTGCCGATGTTTACAGCGATGACCAAGGCGGATGTGGAGCGTGCTGTCGCAGCGGTGAAGCAGGCGCTCAAGCCCTGACCTTTGCAGGAGCCGGCTTGCCGGCTCCTGCAGGGGGCGGTGTTATTCGCCGATGGCGGCTTTATAGCCAGCGGCATCCAGCAGCTTGTCCAGTTCGGCGGCATTGCTTGGCTTGACCTTGAAGATCCAGGCCTCGTACGGCTTGTCATTGAGCGACTCAGGGGCATCGGCCAACGCCTCGTTGACCGCAATCACTTCGCCCGACACTGGCGAATAAATATCCGAAGCAGCCTTCACCGACTCCACAACGCCTGCTGCGTCGCCTGCAGCGAACACTTTGCCCACCTCAGCCAACTCAACAAAAACCACATCACCCAATGCTTCCTGGGCGTGATCGGAGATCCCGACGGTCACACTGCCGTCAGCTTCCAGGCGTGCCCATTCGTGGCTTTCGGCAAAACGTAGTGCGGCAGGGATATCGCTCATAGTCTGTGTCCTCAAAAAGAAATGTCAGCGGCCATTGGCCCGGAAAAGATTAGATCAAGGTTTTACCATGGCGCACGAAGGTCGGTTTGACCACTCGCACCGGGTACCACTTACCGCGAATTTCTACCTCGGCACGGTCGGCGGTTGCCATCGGTACACGCGCCAGGGCAATGGATTTGCTCAGCGTAGGAGAGAAACTACCACTGGTGATCTCTCCTTCGCCAACATTGGCGATACGAACCACTTGATGAGCGCGCAAAACCCCGCGTTCTTCCAGCACCAGGCCTACCAGTTTGAGCTGCACCCCGGCCGCACGCTCGGCTTCCAGGGCGGCGCGCCCGATGAAATCGCGGCTGACGGGTTCCCAGGCGATGCTCCAGGCCATGTTGGCGGCCAACGGTGACACATTCAGGTGGATATCCTGGCCGTAGAGGTTCATGCCGGCCTCCAGGCGCAGGGTATCGCGAGCACCGAGGCCGATGGGCGAGATGCCCGCGCCTACCAGGTCGTTGAAAAACCCCGGGGCCTGATCGGCAGGCAGGACGATTTCCAGGCCATCTTCGCCGGTATAGCCCGTGCGCGCGATAAACCAGTCACCGTCGGCACGCCCCTCGAAAGGCTTGAGCTGTTGGATCAACACGCCGCGAGACTGGGTGACCAACTCGGCAATCTTGTGCCGGGCCTGGGGACCCTGGATCGCCAGCATGGCCAGGTCCGGGCGTTCGCGCATCTGCACCTGGTAGCTGCCCAACTGGCTCTGCATCCAGGCGATATCCTGGTCGCGGGTGGCCGCATTGACCACCAGCCGGTAACCCTCTTCGGTGCGGTAGACAATCATGTCGTCCACCACCCCGCCCTGCTCGTTGAGCATGGCGCTGTACAACGCATGGCCGCAGCCATGCAAACGATCGACATCATTGGCCAACAGGTACTGCAGCCATTCCCTGGCCTGCAGGCCCGAGATATCGATCACGGTCATGTGGGAAACATCAAACACCCCGCAGTCACGGCGCACCTGATGGTGCTCCTCGACTTGCGAGCCGTAGTGCAGAGGCATATCCCAACCGCCAAAATCGACCATTTTCGCGCCAAGGGCGAGATGCAGGTCATACAGAGGCGTACGCTGTCCCATGGGTTTCTCCTTCCGGGCGTGGCGAAGGTGCGGACGGTTGCTGTTCGGGCTACACACCTTGAAATACAAGGCTTGCAGCCACAATCAGCAACCCAACCCGAAAGACGGGCCGCACCGAATGCCGCGCATTGTAGCCTCAAGCCGTAGGACTGACACCTAACCGATTCGTCGCGCCGAACGTCGGATCAAGCCGATGACCGGCAACAGGCCGACCAACACCAGGGTCAGGGCGGGCAAGGAGGCGCGCGCCCACTCGCCTTCGCTGGTCATCTCAAAGATGCGTACCGCCAGCGTATCCCAGCCGAACGGGCGCATCAGCAGGGTCGCGGGCATTTCCTTGAGCACATCGACAAACACCAGCAGCGCGGCGCTCAAGGTGCCGGGCAACAACAGTGGCAGATACACTTTGCAAAACAGTCGTGGCCCACTGACCCCCAGGCTGCGCGCTGCTTCCGGCAAGGACGGGCGGATGCGCGCCAGGCTGTTTTCCAGTGGACCGTAGGCCACGGCCAGGAAGCGCACCAGATAGGCCATCAGCAGCGCCGACAGGCTGCCCAACAGCAACGGTTTGCCAGCACCGCCCAGCCAACTGGACACAGGGATCACCAACTCGCGATCCAAATAGCTGAACGCCAGCATGATCGACACCGCCAATACCGAACCCGGCAAGGCGTAGCCCAGGTTGCCCAGGCTGACCCCGGCGCGGATGGCGCGGGTTGGCGCCAGGCGGTTGGCAAACGCCAGCAGCAACGCCACGCTCACTGTGATCAACGCGGCCATGCCACCCAGGTAAAGGGTATGCATGATCAGCCCGGCGTAGCGCTCATCGAGGTCGAAACGCCCGCGCTGCCAGAACCAGGCCAGCAGTTGGATCATCGGAATGACAAACGCGCAGGCAAACACCAGGGCGCACCAGCCAGTCGCGGCGGCGGCTTTGAACCCATGCAGGTGATACAGCGCCTTGCCCCGTGGCCGCTCGTTGCTCGGGCGGCTGGCGCCACGGGCCCGGCGCTCGCCGTAGAGCACCAGCATCACCACCAACAGCAGCAGGCTCGCCAGTTGCGCGGCGCTGGACAGGCTGAAAAAGCCATACCAGGTCTTGTAGATGGCGGTGGTGAACGTGTCGAAATTGAACACCGACACCGCGCCGAAATCCGCCAGGGTTTCCATCAACGCCAGGGCCACGCCGGCGCCGATAGCCGGGCGCGCCATGGGCAGGGCCACCCGCCAGAACGCCTGCCAGGGTGATTGGCCCAACACCCGCGCCGCTTCCATCAACCCCTTGCCCTGGGCCAGAAAGGCGGTGCGCGCCAGCAGGTAGACGTAGGGATAGAACACCAGCACCAGCACGATGATCACGCCACTGGTGGAGCGCACGCGCGGCAGGCGCAGGCCCGTGCCGAACCACTCGCGCAGCAGGGTTTGTACCGGCCCGGAGAAGTCCAGCAGGCCGACGAAGACAAACGCCAGGACATAGGCCGGGATGGCAAACGGCAGCATCAACGCCCAGTCCAGCCAACGCCGGCCGGGGAACTCACAGAGGCTGGTCAGCCACGCCAGGCTCACGCCCAGCACCGTTACACCGACCCCGACGCCCAGCACCAGGGTCAAGGTGTTGCCCAGCAGACGCGGCATCTGGGTGTCCCACAGGTGCGACCAGATTTGCGTGTCGATGCTTTGCCAGGACAGCAACAACACGCTCAACGGCAGCAGCACCAGGGCGGCGACAGTGAAGACTGGCAGGTACCAGCGGCGTTGGGCGGGGTGGGCCAAAAGGAATTCTCAAGCAGTGGATGATGTGGAAACCTGCACAAAGCACTGTGGGAGCGGGCTTGTGTGGGGGCTGGTTTGCCTGCGATGCAGACACCTCGGCTTATCAGCGATACCGGGGGGATGCTATCGCAGGCAAGCCAGCTCCCACACAAGCCGCTCCCACACTAGAACTGCGGCGTCCTACAAATTGTACTCAGTTCCAGCCCGCACGATCCATCAGGCGAATCGCCTCGGCCTGGCGCTTGCCCGCCACTTCCACCGGCAGGGTGTCAGCCTTGAACTTGCCCCAGCTCGCCACTTCAGCCGAGGGTTCTACCGCCGGGTTGGCCGGGAACTCCTGGTTGACGTCGGCAAAGATCTTCTGCGCCTCAGGCGTAGTCATCCACTCCACCAGAGCCTTGGCGGCTTCCGGGTGCGGGGCGTACTTGGTCAGGCCAATGCCCGACAGGTTGACGTGCACGCCACGGTCGCCCTGGTTCGGCCAGAACAATTTGACTGCCAGCTTCGGGTCCTGCTTGTGCAGGCGGCCGTAGTAGTAAGTGTTGACGATCCCCACGTCGCACTGCCCGGCGTTGATTGCCTGCAATACCGCGACGTCATCGGAGAAGACATCGGTGGACAGGTTATTCACCCAGCCCTTGATGAGTTCTTCGGTCTTTTCTGCGCCATGGGTCTCGATCAGGGTGGCGGTCAGCGACTGGTTGTAGACCTTCTTCGCGGTGCGCAGGCACAGGCGGCCTTCCCATTGCTTGTCAGCCAGGGCTTCGTAGGTGGTCAGCTCTGCCGGCTTCACGCGGTCGGTGGAGTACGCGATGGTCCGCGCCCGCAGGCTCAAGCCGGTCCAGGCGTGGCTGGAAGCGCGATATTGCGCGGGGATGTTGGCGTCGATCACCTTGGAAGTGAACGGCTGCAGGATGCCCATCTGCTCGGCTTGCCAGAGGTTGCCAGCATCGACGGTCAGCAGCAGGTCGGCGGTGGCGTTCTGGCCTTCGGCCTTGATGCGCTGCATCAGCGGCGCTTCCTTGTCGGTGATGAACTTCACCTGCACCCCGGTTTTCTTGGTGTAGGCGTCGAACACCGGCTTGATCAACTCGTCGATACGAGAGGAGTAGACCACCACTTCGTCAGCCGCCTGGGCGGTGGTGCTGGCGATAAGGGTGAGTGCCAGGGCAGTCAGGAGGCGCTTGGGTGCCAACATAGGTGCGGTCTCTCGTAGGAAAAGTGAGCGCAAATGATAAGGACTCACATTTAGCATCTCAACCGAACACTGGCCGGAGGAGTTACGAGATGTTGCACGAGTGCCATTTAAGGTGCGACAGATGGCCTCAGGCCTTGGCCAGATCCGGCAGGTCTCCGGTCAAGCCCAATGCCTGGCGCACAAACAGCGCCTTGGCCTCGGGCATCTGGTCGACCATCTTCAGCCCCGCATTGCGCAACCAGCGCAATGGCAACTGGTCAGCCTGGAACAACCGTTCAAAGCCCTCCATCGCCGCCATCAGCGCCAGGTTGTGCGGCATGCGCCGACGCTCGTAGCGACTGAGCACCTTCACATCCGCCAAGCGCTCACCGCGCTCGCACGCCTTTAGCAGCACCTCGGCCAACACGGCGGCATCGAGGAACCCCAGATTCACCCCCTGCCCCGCCAATGGGTGGATAACGTGGGCAGCATCACCAATCAGCGCCAGGCCTTCGGCGACGTAGCGCTTGGCGTGGCGCTGGCGCAGCGGTACGCACAGACGCGGGTCGGCGCTGACCACGCTGCCGAGGCGCCCTTCAAAAGCGCGCTCCAGTTCGCGGCAGAAGCTGTCGTCGTCCAGGGCCATCAGGCGTTCGGACTCACTTGGCGTGGTCGACCAGACGATCGAGCACCAATCTTCCTGGCCATCGCGCACCAGCGGCAGGAACGCCAGCGGACCA
>LNAP01001925.1_pt1 | contig 21451 bp, 17 predicted proteins | sample 602601 | NCBI WGS metagenome assembly LNAP01 (sample SAMN02440304, study PRJNA202911) | soil metagenome | biome: Subtropical and temperate rainforests or woodlands; isolation source: soil samples (1 kg each in a 20% v/v slurry with milli Q water) were... ...
GAAGTGCAGCAATGCATGGAGCTGACGAATACTAATCGGTCGAGGGCTTAACCCAATGGTTCCCCACAAAGTGACGTGAAGCTTCGAAGCTGACGCGGAATACTTTGCGAGGAACCCCAATCACTTCTAATCACGCTGACGTTATCGTTTCGCTGCTAGTTTTCAGAGCGCAAGTCTTATTAGTATGGCGGTCGTGGCGAAGGGGTTAACGCACTGGTCTGTGGCTCCAGCATTCGTGGGTTCAAGTCCCATCGATCGCCCTTTTCCCTAATCCTCATTGGGGATTAGCCAAGCGGTAAGGCAACGGACTTTGACTCCGTCATGCCTAGGTTCGAATCCTAAATCCCCAGTTTATAATCTCATACGCGGTCGTGGTGGAACGGCAGACACACCATCTTGAGGGGGTGGCGCTCACAAGGCGTGAGGGTTCAAATCCCTCCGACCGCATATCGAAAAAAGTCTTGTGTATCAAGACTTTTTTCATTTTCAGAAACAGCTTCTCCTCCCGAAAATGTGGTGGGTGCTGTTTTTTGGTGGAATATGGTGGACAAAGGCAAGTGAATGTCAGTGACTAGAAGTGAAGAATCGAAAAGCACTCTACCCGCTATAAAACGGGTAGAGCTTGCTTGCTGTATGACGCGGCAAACAATTTAAGCGGATTCCGGCTGGATAATAGTCGATTTACATAAATTGTAAACGAATTGCTGAATGTCCGATAAAGACTGATGATTCAGGGTTGCACAGAGAAACCAGCTTAAAAAGACCAGCTTGGCTACCAAAATTCGTTTGCCGACCCTCACGACATGGAAAGCAGCGGAATTGTATAGCTGTTAGCATTGATTGATGCCGATTCCGAGGATGTTCTTGACTTCCATCACGTCAGGCAGGGTATCTATGTTCAAATATTTCTTGGTACGCTTCGGTTTGGTGCTGCTTGTTTTGGATTTGTGTTTGGCTGCGGTCTTGTTCATTTCGCGGTTTCCTCCATATAAATAATGAGTGCTGTTGCTTGATTCTTCGTAAGCCCAAGTGCCTTGGCGATATCGTCTACGCTGAAAGGAATCGGTTTTAACGGGGTTCAGCAAGAAGTCCTTTGTCCGTTCCTCTGGCAAGCTCTATCGCCTGTCTAAACACCCGATACCTAACGTCTGACCAAATGGCGTTAACGGATAAATCACGTTGAATTCTTCGTCGCGGGCACAACCGATGAGATGTAATGTTCCATGGATGATTTGCAGAAGCCCTGTATCCAAAGTAAGGCTAATGCTTCCATTCCTATAAGCCGCGTACCAAACAAGCGGATGCACGTTTCAATGTGTTCCTTTACTTGGCTGTAGATTTCGGGAATCGCCGTTACATAGCAAGCAGTCCGAAAATGTCTGTCTCCGTCCATGGCTCTATCGTATTCGAGCAGTAAAGTTGCAAAGTTTGCCTTATGAGTAGCATCGAGATAATACATATCAGGTTCCTCCGTTTATCGATTTTTGGGAATAAAAATGGCAGCTTCATCATTTGTGATAAAGCCACCATGCAAATAGTGGTTGCCGCACTTCATCGGCTTATTCTGTTTTCGGGTTCTAACAAATATCGATGCCATGAATGAGCGTCAAGGTCATCGTCGCCAACATTTCATTACGCCAATGGGTAATATTCCTTTCCACTATGCGATAATTTTACGTATCCGCTGCCTAGCGGTTCGATTGCCGCTCCCCTTCAAGTTTTTACTTCTTTAGAGCTTTTAGCTTCTTGGATAAGATTACATACTTCGTAGTAAATGTCCTTGTTCTCGGTCGGTTCCTTCATTCCGTAAGTCGGTATCATCGTCATTCTCCTGGTGACCTTGCTAAACTACAAAAGTGATATTTTCATAGACGAGTTAAGGTTAGCCCTGGACATTTTCCCGATTTTTCTTAACAGCGCCAATAATTGTTCCTGTTCACCTGTCGTTAACCCAAGAAGCATGCCCTGCTCATGTGTTTAATCGATTTTCAATAGAAGGCAATTCACGGATTGCTTTATCCGTTAACGAAACAATTCGTTCCCGTTTATCCTTACCTTGTTTACGCTTGATTCAGCCCCCTGCTTCCATTTTTCTCAGCGTTCTGGCAATGGTTGGAGCCTCGACATGCAAATAACGCCATAGTTCCGTTTGAGTCATTGAGCCATATCTTTTCAAGGAATATAGAATAGACCACTGCGATTGAAATATTTCATGTTTTTTTAAATGTTCTGCAGTTCGTGAATGATTTCATTGGAATTCATTTTTCTCCTTCGGTTTATGTGGTGTCTTTAATATATTACGGGAGACAAAATGATTAGTAAAGCCTTGGCTCGCTTTATTCAGCGACTACCTAATCCCTCGCTTCGCCGTTCGGCATCGCCCGGTAATCATACACTTTCCGTTACTCCGCAGACAGAGATACGCATGAACGTTCGGCTGATGCGGTTTTTGAAACGGTAATTGTCGCCTCGGACAAATGTGTTATAATGGGTGAAGCAATTTTAACCAAAAAGTAAATTGGAGGGACGTTTATGAAAATTCTATTCATCGTGGGAAGTTTGCGCAAACAATCCTACAATATGCGAATTGTTAAAACGATACAAGAACGCTGCAAAGGCAAGTTCGAAATGGAGATCGCCGACATCGGAGCATTGCCGCATTTTAATCAGGATGACGAACTCGATCCGCAGGCATCGGTCAAAGCATTCAAGAAACAAGTCACTGAAGCTGATGGCGTATTGATTGTAACGCCGGAATACAATTGGTCGGTGCCGGGAGTGCTGAAAAATGCGATCGACTGGGCTTCTCGCGGCGATAAAGTGTTCATCGGCAAGCCCGTCCACGTGATCGGCGCCGTGACCGGGATGCTCGGCACGATTCGGGCGCAGCTCGATTTGCGGCAAATATTGGCCAGCACGGGAGTTGCCGCGCGTCTGTTGCCGCCTGCCGGAAACGAAGTTTTGATCAGCCAGGCGGAAGGGAAATTTGACGAATCGGGACTGATCGATCAGCCTACACTCACCTTACTGGACGGCGTGATGGACCGATTCATAAATTGGATTAAAGCGTAAATCTTATATCACCATGGTTGTTCAAGAACGGGAAGCGATGATCATCCCCATCGCTTCCCGTTCATCCATTTTTCCTTAAAGCAATAACGTTACTATTTGTGGAAATAAGCTAAAAAGATTTATTGCCGCGATAAGTACAAGAATAAACGGAAGTGCCCCTTAACGACATCTGCAAGATCTATTTCCGGTACAGCTGACTTTAATATGAATAAATTTATACCTATGGTGTTGCCGCTGAAAGATAACGTCCAATTGCTGACGGGATTGCCTGTCCGAGAGTTGCCGAATATAATGACCGTATCACAGAAAAGGAAAAGGATTATAAAAAAAGTAAATCAGTGATAATTCAATTTATTGTTTTTTACCTGAATCCGTGATCTTCCGTTAGTTTCGAAAACATGGGTGCAAAAATATGTCATTTTCTCTTGTGATGGTCGTGATGACGAGGCATTTCACTATGACTTGAGGCCAACCTATAGACTCGAATCTGTGGATGCCAAATAAACCTAGCGAACTGCAGGTCATTCAAAAGCGACTCATGCTTAAGCCTCGTGTCATGCAAACGCCGGGTAAACCCTCTCTAAAAGTTTTGCGGTGAAAGAAAGCACCGAGCAGTCAAGAATCTCTTTTTCACGGGACAATGACAAAGACGGTCATGCCAGCATTTCGAAGTTAATTGGTGAAGGTTATCAAATCATTACGTTGTAATATTGATTACAATTGGAGTAAACTTAGCCAATGCCCCAAAACTCCTGATCCGTACCATAGGTCAAAGTGCTGGTCATTCCGCGGAAAACGATAGCTCAAAAGCAACTGGCTGCCAAGGCAACGGCAGCTTTTTTCGCTAACGGGAGGCTAGTTGAACAATAACTGTCGAAACAACTGCATCCTCAAGGTGATTGTGCTTTTGTTTAACAGGAGGAAATGACAATGACTCAATCGATTGATCGCGCAAAGACGCGAAGCATCACAGGCAACATCTTCAAAGGCTCGGTTGGAAATCTGATCGAGTGGTACGACTGGTACGTATATACTGCCTTTGCAGTGTATTTCTCGGCCGAGTTCTTCCCCAAGGGGGACCCGACCAGCCAACTGCTTAACACCGCGGCGATCTTCGCTGTCGGCTTCCTGATGCGCCCGATAGGGAGCCTGCTGCTGGGCCGCTACGCCGATCGTCATGGCCGCCGTACCGCGCTGACGCTTTCCATCTCTGTTATGGCAGGGGGTTCCCTGATCATTGCCTGCACCCCTAGTTATGGCACCATTGGCGTGATGGCTCCCATTATCCTGGTTCTCGCACGCCTGCTCCAAGGGTTGTCGCTCGGTGGGGAGTATGGAACCTCGGCAACGTATCTGTCCGAGATGGCCAGCCGCGGCCGCCGCGGCTTCTACTCGAGCTTCCAGTACGTCACACTTATTGCCGGGCAGCTGGTGGCACTGGGTGTCCAGATCATCCTCCAGCAAATGCTCAGCGAACCCGAACTGAAGTCCTGGGGCTGGCGTATTCCCTTCGTCATCGGAGCAATGGGGGCATTGGCCGTATTGTGGCTGCGCCGCACGATGGACGAATCAGAGCAGTTCTCAAAAATGGGCTCTGAAAGCCGGGCTAGCGCCGGGACGTTACGGGCTCTGATGAAGCACCCCAAGGCGGTGCTGACAGTGGTCGGACTAACACTTGGCGGAACCGTTGCCTTCTATACCTACACGACGTATTTACAGAAGTTCATGGTGAATACTGTGGGACTCCAAAAGGAGATCGTCAGCTGGATCAACTTTATCGCCCTGCTGATATTCGTCGTACTTCAACCGCTCGCCGGGCTGCTGTCCGATCTGATTGGACGGCGCCCGCTATTGATTAGTTTCGGTATCCTGGGAACGTTGCTTACGGTGCCGCTGTTCCTGGTCATGGAGCACACGAAGAACCCTATTAGTGCTTTCTTGCTCATGATGGTGGGTCTCATCATTGTCACCGGTTACACTTCCATTAATGCAATCGTGAAAGCCGAGCTCTTCCCGACAGAAGTCCGTGCCCTTGGCGTGGGCTTCCCCTACGGACTCACCGTGGCGGTGTTCGGCGGGACGGCGGAGTTCATCGCACTATGGTTCAAGAGCATTGGGGTCGAGTCGCTCTTTTATTTCTATGTAGCTGCCTGCATTGCCGTGAGTTTCTTCGTTTACTGGCGTATGGGTGAACCATCGAAGGTCTCCCACATCGAAGCCGAACTCGACGCTGAGAAGCGCTAGCTATTGAATGATGAAGAGCTTCACCCCATACAGAAAGCTTTTCGCGAAAATGACGGACTGCAATGCGGTTTCTGCACTCGCGGCTTCCTGACAACGACGTATGTTAAGGATTCCACTCAACACCGGTTCATGCTAGAGTGAAATAAGATCCCTGGAAAGTTTGTTGAGCCGCTCGCTTCCGTTTTCTGTGACCAGGACCATATCCTCGATCATGATAGAACCCACACCGTAGCCATAGTATGGCGTCTCCAAACAAATCACCATGCCCGGACGAAAAATAGTTCCTTCAGATGAGCTTAAGAATGGAGGCTCCTCAGCTGCGAGGCTCAGACCCACACTGTGCCCCAAATGGCCTCTGTTGTAATTCTCCAGTCCCGAACGGCGTATCAGACTCATTACCTCGTTAAAGACACTTAGCATGGGCATTCCCGGTTCAACCATATGTAAGAGACGATCATGTCCAATCCTTAATGCATGGTAAATACGCTTCACCATATCCGAGGGAGAACCTAACGCAAAGGTTCGGGCGATATCGGATCCATAACCGGCCATATCGACGCCCACATCAAATTTAATCAGATCTCCCTGTTCCCCTGCCCGAGTATCAAAGATATGCGTTGGAGCGAAATTAGCCCCAACGGAAATCATATGAAAACGGGAAACAGATCCATCCCCATGCTTCATCAAGGCTACTCTGAAAGCATCTACGATCTCCGAGGCAGTGCTGCCCATCCGGATTCCGTGAACCGCTTCAGCTATACCAGATTCAGCGTAGGCGCAGCTCTTGCGCAGCTGTTCAATCTCCCAAGGCGTTTTGACGGCACGCAACTCGTTAAAAATAGCGCTTGCTTCCACCAACTCCAAGCTTCCAACAGCTTGACGCAATGCAGCTACTGAAGGATACCGCATAGAGCTTAACTCGGCTGCTATCCTGCCATTGGTAACGCCGTGTTCAGCCAGCGCCTGATCAAGCATTCCGAACATGTCTTTTGCCTGGTTGACAACAGGCCGCTTGCCCTGAAATTTAACACCTTTAAGACCTAGTGGATCGTCCACATCGACCCACGTTGGATAGGTTCTGACCTCACTTTGAGGCAAATTTCCCGGAAAACCCGCAGCTTCAAACTCATTCATGATCACGATCGTCTTACGGTTCGGATTTCGAAATATCAAGGCCAGCGCCACTTCTTGCATACGCAGAGTATACATAAATGTGCTGGGGTAACCGGAAAGGTAATAGAAGTTCTCACAACTCGAAGCTACAAGAGCATCTATATGTTCTCTTTCCATAATTAGTCTTGCTCTCGCAGCAATTTCCTTTAAATGATCTTCAACTTTAGGGATCACGAAATCAACTCCTCATTTGTCGCAGAAACTTTCGTGCTCGTTCGGTTTGCGGTTGAACAAAAAAAAGCTCGGGAGCTCCTTCTTCCTGAATTTTTCCATCGCTCATAAATATGATTCGATTCGCTGCTTCCTGGGCGAATTTCATTTCATGGGTTACAACAATCATGGTCATACCTTCTGCGGCGAGTTGTTTCATTACCGATAGTACTTCCCCTGTCAATTCAGGATCGAGGGCTGATGTCGGCTCGTCAAACAGCATGATTTGCGGCTGCATAGCCAATGACCGGGCTATTGCAACCCGTTGCTGCTGACCGCCGGAAAGTCTGGAGGGGTATTCATTCTTTTTCTCCAGCAGGCCCACTTTAGCTAATAATGATTCGCCTAAATGGACAACCTGCTCCCTGGGCATTTTTTTAACGATCATAGGAGCCATGATGATATTTTGCAAAGCGGTCATATGCGGAAATAAATGAAAAGATTGAAATACCATGCCTGTTAACGCACGAATATCCCGGATTGCTTTTTTCTTCGCCTGAACGGCCATACCGGGTGCCCATTTCACACCGCCAACTCGAATTGTCCCTTCGCTTGGTTCCTCAAGTCCGTTAAGGCAACGCAGCAACGTGCTTTTCCCTGATCCGCTAGGTCCGATTAAAACAACGATTTCATGGGGACGAACATGCAAATCAATATCTTTTAAAACTAGCGAATTATAAAAGCTTTTACTAAGCTTGTTTACCTCAATCATGTTGACACACGCCCTTAATAAGCCTTTGATAATTTGTTTTCGATGAGGGTGAGGATATTGGAAAATATCATGCTCATGATCCAATACATGAAGGCAATAGCCAAATAGAAAGGCATGGCTACATAATATTGCGCCATTAGCAATTGGGCTGAACGAAGCAGTTCGGTCACTGTAACCACGGAAACCAATGAAGTTTCTTTCAGCATCCCGATAAAGGTATTGCCCATAGGGGGAATAGCAACTCTGGCAGCTTGGGGAAGAACGACTCTCTGCATCGTTTGCCAAGGAGACAAGCCAAGTGACAATGCCGCTTCCGTCTGGCCTTTGTTCACAGAAAGGATCGCGCCGCGAAACGTTTCAGATAAATAAGCGCCAATATTGATGCTAAGGGAAATATAGGCCGCACTGAGCGGCCCGAGCTTAATCCCGTAATCAGGCAAACCGTAGTATACAATAAAAATTTGCACAAGTATCGGGGTTCCGCGAATGACCGAAACATAACCTTTGGCCAGACTGCTGATAAGCAAATTTCCTTTCAATCGGGCAATTGCCACGATCAGAGCGATAATAAAACCGAAAATCATTGAGACCATTGTAATAAGCAGTGTGTAGTAAGCACCCGTTAATAGAAAATGGAAGTTTTTTAAAACCAGTTCCATCCCTGCATCCTCCAAAGTTCATGACGGTTAAATGTTCGGGTCGACGCCAAACCATTTCTGGAAAATTGTTTTGAATGTTCCGTCGGATTTCATTTCGTTCAGCGCCCCATTAAGGGCATCCAAAAATTCCGGATTATTTTTACGAATTGCTATGCCGGCATAATCTTCTTTAATAGGCTGTCCTACGGACTTAATTTTAAATTGATTTTTTTCCACCAAAGGTTTTATGGCGAACACATTATTAATGGTTGCATCAATTCTTCCGACATTCAAATCCGTTAAGGAAGTGATCACATCGTTATATGTGGCGATTTCAAATGCACCGACCTTTGGAAGCACAACCTCCCGCAAATATTTCTCGTCGTTTGTCCCGAGCCCCACGCCAATCTTCTTGCCTTTGAAATCGTCGATCGATTGAATGGTTGTATTGTCGCTTCTCACGATTACATTAATGGCATTTTTAATATAAGGTGTTGAAAAATCCATCGTTTTTTTGCGATCGTCCGTGATGGTCACCTGACTTACTAACGCGTCGTATTTTTCTTTTAGCAGACCCTCAATTAAACCGGAAAATTCCCCGGTAATGAATTCCGCCTGCACACCTAAACGTTTGGCGACTTCTTTCGCGACATCGGCATCAAATCCGTCTACCTCCTGCTTGTCATTCAAAAAGTTGTAAGGGGCATAAGTTCCCATTAGTCCAACTTTCATTTTTCCTGATTTTTTGATTTGTTCCAGCAAGTTCGATGAGGCTGCCGGCTTCGTTGTTGTTTGATTACCGGCATTGTTTTCGGGGGAATTGGCCTGCTTTCCCGAACACCCTGCAAGGGAAATGATAATCACACTTAACAGAGAAACAGTTTTAAAAAGATCTGTTGCTTTCGTTGACATATACTGGCCTCCTAGGTATCAATTGGATTTAAAATACCCAAAACAAGCGTTTTTAATGTGAAAAAAATAAAGGGCATTCCCCTAATTGTCGTTGAGGGGAATGCCCTTTATGTTTATTCAATATTATTTCGCCGCAACAGTCTCCACATCCTTGACTCCCTGATAGATGAGGCTGAACAGCTCCTCGATGCTGCTCTCCTCAATGCAGGAGAAAGCTACGCGGAGGTCGGTATCGCCGAGGGCGATCGTACCGACTTCATATTTGTCGAGAAGGTGCTTGCGAAGCGTCTCGGCATCGACGGTTTTCAGTTTCAGGCACATGAAGTAGCCGGAATTGAACGGATAGTAGCCCCACGCATCATCGAATTTGCCGCTGTCAAGCACACTTTTCGTGCGGTTGGCACGGCCTTTCATAATCTCGTATTTCTCCTGCTTCTGCTTTTGGAAGTCCGGGGAATTTAGCGCGTGCAGCACGAATGTTTGAGAAGGGTGCGGACCGCTGGAGATCGTGGCGCGGATGATGCCCATCGTCTTTTGCTCCAGGGCGCTCAGCAGCGCTTCGCTGTTTCCGGCATAGGTGACGAAGCCGACGCGGAACCCCCATACATATTCTTCCTTAGTCGCCCCATCGACTTTGACCGCAAGCACGCGCGGGTGTAAACTTGCTAAATGGCCGAACAGCGATTCCTGCACCGAATCCTCAAAGAAAAGTCCGAAATAAGCGTCGTCCGTTAAAGCAACGACATTGATTCCGGCTTCTGCGGCATCCTTAATTGCGGCCACGATTTGCTTGCATTCCTCCACGCCGGGCGTGTAGCCGGTCGGGTTGTTCGGGAAGTTCAGCAGCACGATCGCCTTGCCTTTGCTTTGTTGCGCAAGCAGCGCTTCGCGAAGACCTGCCGCGTTGAATTGATTTTGCTCGTTATAGAGCGGATAGTTGACAATTTTGGCGCCGCGGCGGATTTCAAAAGTAAGCTCGTAGTTCTCCCAGTTTTTATCAGGAACCAACACGGCATCCCCGGCTTCTGCGAACAGGTCCGCGGCCACGCTTAAGCCGTGCGTCAGCGCATTTGTAACAATCGGATTGCCAAACTGCTTGCCGTTAAGCCGGGGATTTTCTTCGAGCATCTTTTTGCGCCAGGCGGTTCTGAGTTCCGGCTTTCCAGCTGGAGGGGCATATTCGTAAATGTCCTTGGGTGCGTATGCGGAAAGGGTGTCCTGAATGACCTTAAGATGCATCGGCTGCCCGCTTTCCGTCGCGATTCCGATGGTGGCATTGTATTTTTTGGCTTTGGCTTTGGCTTCCGCGGATTGGCTCAAAATGCCCTCCTTCGGGAAATAAATCGACTTGCCAAGCTCGGATAACATGGCGTACACATACGGGTTCTCTTTCTCCAAGGTCTCGTTTAACTGTCTGGCCAGTGGGTTCATTACAGTCCATCCTTCCAATTTAGGCATTTCATTTTAGCTGTTATTATAACATTTTCACATTCCCACGTCACTGCGCTAAAACAGAAATTTTCAACATGACGGGATATAGCCGTTCTAATATTATCTCTTGCTCTCTGAATTCAATATGCTATGATGATACAATGGTGCATATATTATCATCATATATTTTGTGGCCAAATATAGAATCAGGGAGTGATCTGCAGTGGCTAATGCAGCAACTGGTACAAGCATTATTTTACGGCTTGAAATTCATAAGGAGCTCGTGACGTTCGGACAGATCGCAACCGCGATCGGCGATGCCGGGGGAGATGTTGTGGCGATCGACGTCACGCGCGCAAGCAAGACGACGACAACTCGGGATATCACGGTTAATGTGGGCGATCAAAGCCAAACGGATTCGATCGTCGCTGCGCTTAAGAAGCTCAAAGGTGTCCACGTTATCAACGTTTCAGACCAAACCTTCCTGCTTCATCTCGGCGGTAAAATTGAAACAAGCCCGAAAATGCCGATTAAAAACCGCGACGATCTTTCCCGCGTCTATACACCGGGAGTGGCTCGCGTTTGTATGGCGATTCATGAGGACCCTACCAAAGCGCATTCCTTGACGATCAAGCGCAACACAGTGGCTGTCGTATCTGACGGATCCGCTGTTCTGGGGCTCGGCAATATAGGTCCTGAGGCGGCTATGCCGGTGATGGAAGGAAAGGCGATGCTTTTCAAACAGATGGCCGGGGTGGATGCATTCCCGATCTGCTTGGACACGCAGGACACCGAAGAAATTATTCGCATCGTCAAAGCGCTTGCGCCAACGTTTGGCGGCATCAATCTGGAGGATATTTCTTCGCCGCGCTGCTTTGAGATCGAGGATAGGCTCATCGAGGAACTCAACATTCCCGTGTTTCACGACGATCAGCATGGTACGGCAGTGGTGCTGCTGGCAGGTCTGCTCAATGCGGTTAAGGTGGTCGGAAAAAAATTAGAGGACTGCCGGGTCGTCGTTTGCGGCATTGGGGCGGCGGGTATCGCCTGCACAAAAATGCTGCTGGCAGCCGGCGTTAAGGATGTCGTCGGTGTGGATCGCACTGGCGCTATCGTTCGCGGAGAAACCTATACCAACTCCGCTTGGGAATGGTATGCCCAGAACACAAACCCCCAACTTCTCAAGGGGAACTTATCCGATGTCATTCGTGGAGCAGACGTATTCATCGGCTTGTCCGGTCCAGGTGTGTTGAGCAGCAAGGACGTACAGAGCATGGCGGTTGACCCGATTGTTTTTGCAATGGCGAATCCGACGCCTGAAATTACTCCTGAGGAAGCGGAGCCTTATGTCAGGGTCATGGCAACAGGTAGATCCGATTACCCGAATCAAATTAATAACGTGCTCTGCTTTCCCGGCATCTTTCGCGGCGTGCTCGACTGCAGAGCTTCGAAAATTACCCAGGAAATGAAGCTTGCCGCCGCCAAAGCCATAGCTTCTGTCGTGACTGATGATGAGCTGAACGAATATTATATTATCCCCAGTGTATTTAATCAGAATGTGGTGAAAAAAGTGCGCGAAGCGGTAATCGCAGCCGCATACGAATCCGGTGTCGCAAGGCGGAGAACCGCCAGCGATATCGGCAGGAACGACGAGCAGGACGAATAAACAGCGTCTGCCCATTCACGCATCCGTATTCATATCCAAAGCAGCCCGGCCCCGGCATTTTATGCAGGAGCCGAAGCTGCTTTTTCCTTTTCCGCAAAGAGGAAACGATTATTTTTCGGCGAATTAAGTGGTACAGGTATAGACAGCGTCATTAAAGAGGTGTTGATATTATGCTATTCTTATCACCGGACCGATTCGGGCTGCTTTCCGCCTTCGCCAAGATCACCTGCGAACCGAACTGGAAATGGGCGAAGCGGGAGCATCCGATGAAGAATTACGATCTGTTTTATGTATGGAGCGGGCAGGGAGAGGTGATATTGAACGATGTCCCTTATGAAGTGCAGGGGGGAAGCTGCTTTCTATTCCGGCCGGGAGATTATACAAGCGCAACCCATCAGCCGCAGAAGCCCCTCATTCTTACTTATATCCACTTTGCATTGTCGGAAGGGGCCGAGCCGGAATTCATTCCAAGCTCTTATCGGTTATTTGAAGAAAAGGCCGTATTCGAAATGCTGCTTTCCCAATATGTGCGGCTGCGTCTTTCGGGTGTGTTCGGTGCAGAGGAAGAAGCGCGGCTCCTTCTGAAGCAGCTGATGATTCACCTCCTGCGGGAGGAGAGGGAGGAAGCAAGCCCGAATCATCAGGTGAGCCAGAAGCTTTCAGAAGTCATTCAAGAGATAGCTAACTACATTCGGCAAAATGCTGCCAAGCCGCACCAGATCAGTGAATTAGCAAATCGTGCCCGGTTATCCCCGCGCTACTTCTCACTGAAGTTCAAGGAGATCATCGGCCAGTCGGTGCAGTCCTATCTCATCCGCGCACGGATTGAACGCGCCGAACACCTGCTGCATTACGCCGGGATGAGCGTCACCGAGGTGGCGGATGCGCTTGGCTATCGCGACGTGTTCTTTTTCAGCCGCCAATTCAAACAGTACACTGGCCGCAGCCCGTCGGAAATACGATAAACGGCTTTGATCATCATGATAGACTACTCTTCTTCTGTCCATTCGTTCAGCTTCTTGTCCGAGGGCAGCAGGAAGGTCAGCACGCCGAGCAGCGGCAAAAATCCGCAAAGCTCCATCACGGTAATCGTTCCGAAACGGTCGCAGAGATTGCCGAGTACAACGCCCCCGATTCCTCCCATCCCGAATGCAAGACCAATGATGAGTCCGGAAACCGTGCCTACCTTGCCGGGGTACAGCATTTGCGCATAGACGACCGATACCGAAAAGCTTGAAAATTGAATAAAACCGATAAGAGTAATCAGAATATAGGTCCACAACAAGTCTACATGAGGTAAAATCACGGCAAAAGGAGCAGATCCCAGCATCGAGAAAAATATCACGTTTCTGCGTCCGAAACGATCTGCAAGCGGACCTCCAAGAAAAGTGCCTATCGCTCCAGCCGCAAGGAAGAGAAAGATGAAATCCTGTGCGTGGTTAAGCGCAACGCCATGTTTTTCGTTCAGGAAGAAGGCATAATAGCTGCTCATAGCCGCTCCGTACCAGGAACGGACAAAGACAAGGAAAATCAGCATAATAATAGCAAATAACACTTGATTCCGCCTTTTGGGATCGACCGTGCGTTTGATCGATTGCTTCACTCTTACCGGGCCCTCAAGCAGTATCGTTTTATACCAGCGGGCAATGTACATTTGTACGATGATGGCAACCGCGGCAACTCCCGTAAACCAGATAGCCCCGATTTGTCCGAGCGGGAAAAAAATCAGCTTGGTCATGATCGGAGCGAGCGACTGGCCGGCATTGCCGCCGACCTGGAAAATCGATTGGGCCAGTCCTTTTCTTGAGCCTGACGCCATGTGAGCGACTCTTGAACCCTCCGGATGGAATGCAGCAGATCCGAGACCGACCAGGCATACCGCCAGCAGCACCATCCAATACGTTGGAGCAAGCGCCAGCAGCAGCATACCTGTGAATGTAGAGGCCATTCCAATCGGCAGCATGTAGGGGGAAGGCTTGCGGTCCGTGTAAATGCCAACCACAGGCTGCATGATGGAGGCTGTAAAGTTAATTGCAAAGGAAATCCAGCCGATTTGCGTGTAGCTCAGGCTCATTTTTTCCTTTAAGATCGGGAAAATAGCCGGGATAACGGACTGCATCGAGTCGTTTAACAAATGAACAAGGCTTATGGCGAGCAGAATACGATATACCGTGGGTTTTACATCTTTTGTTTCCCGCAATCCGGGCGTGCCCGCGCTCCCGGTTGCTGCAACTGTACTTGTAGCCATAGTGATGTTTCTCCTCTCCGAGACGACTCGATGGATGATTTTTAAAACTCTTACTTTAATGTCCTCGCACTTCTTGCAAAACGCCCAGGGCTTCGCCCATTTTTACCTGGCTTCCGACACCGAGCTCGCTGCGGGGCTTAAAAATGTTATCCTCCAACAGCAGCACGACAGTTGAACCGAATTCGAAATAAGCGAGTTCATCGCCGCGGTTCAACTGATCCTGCAGAGGCTGCACATATTGAATGCTGCTAACGTTCAGAGCGCCTACTTTGACGACTGCAATTTCCCCTGCGGGATGCTGAATGAACGTGATGAGTCTTTCGTTGCGGCTCAACACCTTTTTCATATGGCGCAGTCCGAATTCATTCACCGGGTACACCTTGCCGGGTACATGATCCTTCTCAATGATTTTTCCGGTAACGGGAGAGTGGATACGGTGGTAGTCAGTTGGGCTCAGGTACAGCACGAAATAGAACCCGCCATTGTAATTCACCGTACGGGGAGAACGATTCAACAGTTCGTCTATCGTGTAATCCTGCCCCTTCACTCCGAGGATCAGGCCTTTCTGGATAAGACCCATGCCAGTGATGAGCCCATCCACCGGACTGACCAAGTTAGCTTCGTCATGGTCGACCGGGCGGAGGCCCGGCTTCAGGCGGCGAGTGAAAAAATCGTTTAACGATGCATATTCGGCGATATGCTTCTCGGCATCCTCGACACGGATTCCATATGATTTGGCAAATCGGGGGATGAGACTGCGGCTCGCCTTTGATTTGGCGAACGCCCCGGTTATTTTGGAAACCCACTTGCGGGAGGATAGTTCGGTGAGTAAGCGATAGAACGGTTTTGACATGTTTCTATAAACTCCTATTCTAGTGTGTGCATTCAGAGGTTCTTCGCTTATCTTGACACAGAACGGGTGAATTAGCAATTGGCTATTGACAGAGCGGTCCGGCGCAATATACAGAAAAAAACAGCCGCATGGCTGTTTTACACGATAAATTGTTATCCTTGCTAATATTCCCAACAATTGAGAGCAGGCAGCGAGGTATACGGAGATCGGGAAGCCTGAACCTCCGCCTGGAAGCTTCCTGTACTCGCCGTGCTTACAACATTATCGCGGTCATGAGCGCTTACATATTCGGAATGGCATCGGCATTGTCGATTTATGAAATTCACGCGATAACACCGTTTTTATGACCATATCCACGGAGTATGCTAACTTATAAGGACATTTCGAGGATCGCTTTGACGTCGTCTTTCTCGAGCTTTTTGAAGGATCCGAGGGGGCCGAAATGGACAGCTTTCTCTGCCATCCGGTCAAGCTCTTCACCGCCGATTCCCAGTTCGCCAAGACTGCTCGGCGCACCGATTCGCTTGAAGTAAGCTCTTGTCGCTTCGATTCCCGCCAGAGCAATCTCATCATCGCTCTTGCCTGCAGGATCTATGTTCCATACCCGGACGGCATACTGCACGAACCGTTCCGTCCGCTCACAATATACATATCGCATCCAGTTCGGAAACACGATGGCTAAGCCTGCTCCGTGCGCGATATCGTAGATAGCGCTGATTTCGTGCTCGATGCCGTGGCTGGCCCAATCCCCCTTCAAACCGATGGACAGCGTGCCGTTCAGCGCTATGGTGCCGCACAGCATGAGATTCGCGCGCGCCGCATAGTCGGAGGGGCTCTTAAGCGCTATTTCCCCGTTTTCGATAACGGTCTGGAGAACAGATTCGCACATTCTTTCCTGCAACGGAGTATCGGTTGTAAGATTGAAGTAGGTTTCGAAGACATGAGACATCATGTCCACGATGCCGTTGACGGTCTGATCCTGCGGAACGGTAAAGGTCAAGGTCGGATCGAGAATCGAAAACTTCGGATTGGCATGAATGCTTCCGAAGGAACGTTTTTGTTTCTCCTCCCAGTTGGTGATGACGGAGTTTCCGTTCATTTCAGAGCCTGTTGCCGACAGTGTCAAAATGGTTCCGAGCGGCAATGCTTCGTTAATTTGCGCTTTACGCAAGCAGAAATCCCACATATCTCCCTCATAAGGGACTCCAACGGCAACCGCCTTGGCGGCATCGATTACGCTTCCGCCGCCGACGGCGAGAATAAAGCCGACCTTCTCTTTGCGGCAAATATCGATTCCTTTGTGCACTGTGCCGAGCCGAGGATTCGGCTCTACGGCGGGCAGCTCGTGAACGACGGCGCCGATGCCTCTGAGTTCCGTCATTACCGCATCGTAAAGTCCTGTTCTTTTAATGCTTCCTCCCCCATAGACAAGAAGAACAGATGTGCCGTAAGGGGCGACTAATGCTCCTAACTGCTTAACGGTATCAGGTCCAAAAATCAACTTAGTCGGGTTATACATCCGAAATGGGTTCATGTCATTACCTCCTGGAAAGTGAGATCGTATCGTATTCTTTCTTTATTACTGTAACATAATGACGCACGGCGATGCCAATTTTGCCCATCCAAGAGAAGGTTCGGTTCAATATTTCCATCCCGTTCGGCAGATGAGAATTCCTAGAGCGACCGAGACTGCCACCTATACCTGCGCCGCCCTCCATGCATACGTATAGAAGAGGGGAGGAGAGGAGATGGCGGCATACCGGATTGTGGTGGATTTGTCGGAGCATACGTTGACGCTGTATCAGGGACAGCAAGTTGTCAAACGGTATCCCGTCGGGATCGGGAAGATGGCAGCGCGTACGCCGCGGGGAACGTTTCTGATTGTCAATAAGGCTCCTAATCCGGGAGGCCCTTATGGGGCTTTTTGGATGGGATTGTCGCGAAAGCATTACGGAATTCATGGAACCAACGATCCTTCCTCGATCGGCAAATCGGTTTCACACGGGTGCATCCGGATGAATAATCGGGATGTGTTAGAGCTGTCCCGACTAGTTCCTTTAAAAACAACAGTTACCATACAGCCTTAAGCATCCGGAACAAAGGAGGGGACCCTTGATGAATCAGCAGCATCGCTTAGCGATTGTAACGCCCGGCGCCTTCCCGATTCCTTCCGGGAATAGCGGTTCGGTGGAGCAAACGGTGGAGCAAACGGCCGTCCACTTAAGCGATTCAATGAAAGTCTATGTGCTTGGACGAAAAATGTTGCGTCGGCCGGCGAAAGAGCTGCTATCCGGCGTCGTTTACATCCGTGTGCCATATAGTGGCGCTGCGGACTATATTGATGCCGTGAGCAAGCGTTTAAAAGCGCTCAAGCCGAAGTTCATTCAAGTGGAGAATCGTCCCCGATTCGCCCGATTTTTGCGAAAGCGGCATCCTAAAGCGCAAATTTGGTTAATTCTGCATTCTACAACCTTTATTTCGAAGCCATATTTGAAGGAGACAAAGGAGCTAAGGCGATGCTTGAAGTGTGTGAACGGAATTATTGTCAATAGCGAGTTTCTTAAAAATGAGCTGCTGCGGCTCGCCCCCGGCTTTGAGTACAAAATTTCGGTTCAGCATCTGGGCGTCGACACGGCTCAGTTTGCCTCTCGGTGGTCAGCGGAAGGCAGCGATAAGCGTATGAGGATGCTCGCTGATATAGGTGCGGAGAATAGAAAGGTGATTCTTTTTGTCGGAAGGCTGATTCCCAAGAAAGGTGTCCATCATCTGCTTGAAGCGATGAAACAGATCAGGGAACGTGAGCCGGAAGCATTGCTGATCATTGTGGGAAGCGCGTTCTATGGTTCGCATCGCGAAACGAATTATGTGCGGAAGCTGCACCGGATGGCCAAAGATATGAAGGATCACGTTCGTTTTGTTCCTTATGTTGCGCATCAGGATGTGTCGGGATGGTATCAAATCGCTGATGTTGCCGTCGTTCCTTCCTCTGGCAAAGAAGCATTCGGACTTGTTAACGTTGAAGCGATGGCTACCGGTGTCCCCGTTGTTGCGACCAGAGCGGGTGGGATCCATGAGGTCGTTGAACACGGATCAACCGGTTACTTAGCGGAGCTGGATTCCATAGAGGACGATCTGTGCCGCTATGTGCTTAGGATACTGGAGAATCCGGAACTGCAGAGAGTTATGGGAGAGCAGGGCATCCGCAGAGTAGCAGAGCGCTTCACCTGGAAGCATGTGGCGGAAAGGCGCTGTCGGCAGTATGAGGAATCGATGAAGACATGAGGGGGGCCTGGAAAGGCTCTCTTTTTGTGTATAGAAATGATTCATTTTTATGGGTAATCGCACATTTTGCTGGGCACACGTACTTCCCTCTGGGTCAATGAATATGTTACATATGTCTAGTTCATCTGTGAAGGGGAGGAGTCTATGAATAAAAGAAATTATCGTGGAGGCCGTCAAAAGCCGCCCGTTCAAAGAGTGGACGCAAGTATCAATGAGCTCAGTTGGTTGGATGAAACGGAAAACAAAACAAAGCCGCTGGCCCCTCATCAGGCCGTCATTTCCAAAAGCACAGCCACGAAACAGATAGTTGCAAAGAACGCTGATACGCCATCCATAGTTCCGATTGCAGCCCCTAATGTGCCGGTGGATCCCGCGCCGCCATTGCTGCTGCTCAATGACCGCAAGGATCCGAAATCGATCCAAGCCGTCGTTTACACGGACGATATTGTCGAGGGAGCCGTTACTGCGGAGAAAATTGCAAGTCGCTCAATCGACGAATCTAAGCTGAAACCGCAAAGCATCGGCAACAAGGCGATCAAAGATTTTGCCGTGGATCATACCAAGCTGGCGCAAGGCAGTGTAACCCGCGATAAGATCGCGCCGGGAGCCGTGGATGAGGAGCATATTGCGGTACAAGCGATTTCCGGGGAGAAGATTCAAGATCAAACGATTTCCGGGGAGAAATTTCTCGATAAAAGCATCACCTCGGAAAAGCTGGCTGATCAAACAATTGACTCCTTTAAACTTGCGCCAGGTTCGATCCAGCCGCATCATATGGCTGAGCTTTGCATTACGACGGAATTGATCGAGGATCAAGCTGTCAACGGGGATAAAATTAAAAGCGGGACGATTCAAGCGCGTCATCTGACTAACCATATTGTCGACACCGCGAAACTTGCCGAATCCGCGGTCACTTCGGATAAATTGCGGAACCAGGCTGTAACCGAGGAGAAAATCGCATCTGAAAGCATTGCTTCTTTCCATCTGCAGCAGCAAATCGTGCTGCAACAGCATTTGGCTCCAGGCGCAGTGCGAAGCGGCAATATCGCAGACCAACAAGTGAATTCCGTTCATATTGCGAACGAAGCGATCCAAACTCACCATTTGCAAAATGAAACGGTCACTGCCGAGAAGCTTGCCTATCGCAGTATAGGTCCCGAGCAATTAGCGGACGAAGTTTTGCGGCCGGAGCATTTTCCTCGGGAAGTGATTCTTGAGGAGCATTTGGCGAATGAAGCAGTGACGACCGCGAAACTTGCCAAATGGAGTATAACGACAGAGCAGTTGGCGCCTTTATCCATCGATGAAGAAAAGCTGATGAATTTTTCCGTGACTTCGGTAAAGTTAGCCCCGGAAGCAGTTGGAAGCGAGCAGCTGGCGAGAGCTTCCGTCAAGGCTGAGCATCTTTATCCGGAGACCATAGTTGCCGAAAATATTAGTCCCGGCGCAATCGGACCGGAGCAAATACAAATTTATGCGGTACAAACGAGGCTGCTTGCAAATGGTTCTGTGACCGGTGAAAAGCTTGGAATCGAAGCAGTCGAGGGCAAACATCTTCGTGAAGAATCGATTGACACGCACCATGTGGCGGAGCATGCGATTACAACCGCGAAACTGGCTCCGGAATCGGTCTCTACCGATAAGCTGACTGACTTGTCCGTGAGTACCGCCAAGCTAAGCGATTGCAGCGTCACCTCGGATAAAATCAGCAAAAATGCAGTGCAAAGCGAGCATTTGCAGCCCGGGGCGATTCGCAATAAGCATTTGGAAGATCGTTCTGTGGATTCGGATAAAATCCAACGGCTATCCGTTCGCGCCGAGCATCTGTCCGATCAATCAATTATTTCCGGTAAGATCAGCTTCGGTGCGGTTCAAGCGCATCATCTCTCTGAGCGTTCGGTCGGATCGCAACAACTGGGATTTTTAGCGATTGGGTCTGAGCACATCATGGACGAAGCTATCGAAACCAGAATGCTTAGTAATGAAGCCGTGACGACTGCAAAGATTGCAGAAGAAGCGATTACGGGCAATAAGCTTTCGATTCAAGCGATAGAAGGCCGTCATATCAGCGAACGCAGCATAGGCGCGGCGCATATCGAATTGGGCGTAATTGGTCCGGAGCATTTGACTCAAGGAGCATTCACCGTTGAACAACTCGCGGAACGGAGTATTGACGGCAGCAAAATCATAGAAGGCTCTTTGCGGACGGAAACGTTGGCGACGGGCGCAGTAACAGAGGAGCAAATCGCTTACGGTGCCGTAGGGAGCCCACATATTCAAGCGAATGCGATTTTGACAAGAATGATACAGGACAGAGCAATCACTGGAAATAAGCTAGATCTGGAGTCGGTAACGACGGAAAAACTCGCAGATGCCTCCATTACTGGCAGAAAGCTGGTCAATGGCTCCGTAAGCGGCGTGCATCTTCAGGACGGTGCGGTGACTGCGGCAAAACTGGCGAGCGAAAGTGTGAATGGCGGCAAGCTGGTATCCGGTGCGGTTAACGGCAGACATATTGCGGACGGTGCGATTTCAAGCGAAAAGCTGACATTAAGCGCAGTGAGCGAGGAGCATGTAGCGGACGGTGCGATTACGGGAGCAAAGATGGCTCCGGGCAGTGTAGATGGGTCGAAGCTGGTAAGCGGTGCAGTGAGTGAGGAGCATATCGCGGACGGTTCAATCACTGGCGCTAAGCTGGCGTTCGGCAGCGTAAACAGAGCGAAGCTGGAGAAAGGCGCAGTGAGCGAGGAACAGCTGGCGAACGGCTCAGTCACCGGAGAGAAGCTATCGCCCGGCAGCGTAGACGGGTCGAAGTTAGCGGCAGGAGCAGTGAGCGGGGAGCATATTGCGGACGGCGCAATCTCTGGAGTGAAGCTGGCTCCCGGCAGCGTAGATGGCATGAAGCTGGTGTGCAGTGCCGTGAATACCGATCACGTGGCGGACGGAGCGATCACAATCGCGAAGCTGGCAGCTGGCAGCGTAGATGGAGAAAAGCTGATGAGCGGAGCAG